>SKEH01000604.1_pt1 | contig 20098 bp, 13 predicted proteins | sample 4826571 | NCBI WGS metagenome assembly SKEH01 (sample SAMN11008814, study PRJNA524170) | human gut metagenome | biome: Human fecal sample; material: Feces; isolation source: fecal sample from pouch patient p29 | host: Homo sapiens | place: Israel: Tel-Aviv | collected 2016-09-14 | reverse complement strand
TATCTTAATAGGCTCTCATACTACCCAATTTCTTAAAAGTGCAAATTTGTGAAGCTTATCCTGTTATTATTTTAAGTTTCATGCCAAATTCTCTCACCAGATAATGCCGCCCTCTCCCGAAAAATAATCAAGAGGCCAAACAATATCTAAAATGATACAACTGTATCTATTCCCCTGAAAAATACATTATTCATTTGTATATTTTCCTCATCATTGCTTTTTATTTAAATCATCCGATAATCCCCTGAATATAATTATGTCAATAACCATCAGAAAAAGTGGATGATGAGGAAAAGGATATGGCCGACAGTTTCCAGAATGAAGTTCCCGCCGCTCGTGTAAATATCAAGCTTGATCTGCATACAGGCAATGCTAAAAAGAAAGTTGAACTCCCCCTCAAGCTTCTTGCCGTAGGCGATTACAGTAACGGAAAAGAGCAGCGTCCGCTGTCCGAACGGGACAAGATTGATATCAATAAAAACAACTTCAACAGCGTCATGGCTGAGTTTTCGCCTGCGGTTAATTTAACAGTAGAAGATACGCTAAACGGAAACGGTAATGAACAAAATATCGCGCTTGAATTTAAAAGCCTGAAGGATTTTGAACCCGAACAGGTAGCAAAAAATATTCCGCAACTTCGTGTATTACTCGCTATGCGCAATTTATTACGTGACCTGAAATCCAATCTGCTGGATAACGCAACGTTTCGCCGTGAACTGGAAAATATCCTGAAAGACCCGACGCTCAGTTCAGAACTGCGTGATGAACTGGCGAAAATTGCGCCGCAGGAGAACGTTTAACCCGAACGCGTATTCAGGTTAAACCGGAGAAGAAAGGATCACTGAAAAGGAAATGCTGATGTCTGTACAACAAGAACATGCCACCTCTGAAACTGCAACACTCACCACCACTGAGTCCGGCGGCGTTTATCAGTCCCTGTTTGATAAAATTAATTTAACCCCGGTGTCTTCCATTCAGGAAATCGATTTATGGCAAAACAGCGAAACGCTGGCCGATGCCTCACCCGATGAGCGCGTGACGGCGGCGATCCACGTTCTGCTTTCCTGTCTGGCGAAATCAGGCGAGGACGTGGTTAAGCTCGACAAGAGCCTGCTGGATTTTCATATCGACGATCTGGATCAGAAAATCAGTAAACAGCTTGATGCAGTCATGCACCATCCGGAATTCCAGAAAGTCGAGTCGCTCTGGCGCGGCACATGGTTCGTCGTACAGCGCACTGATTTTCGCAAAAATGTCAAAATTGAACTGCTGGATATCAGTAAAGAACATCTGCGGCAGGACTTTGATGATTCTCCGGAAATCATTCAGAGTGGTTTATATCGTCATACATACATTCAGGAGTACGATATGCCGGGTGGCGAACCTGTAGCCTCATTAATATCCAGCTATGAATTTGATAACAGCCCGCAGGATATTGCATTGCTGCGTAATATTTCCAGAGTCTCTGCTGCATCACATATGCCTTTTATCGGTTCTGTCGGACCAAAATTCTTCCTTAAAAATTCGATGGAAGAAGTCGCCGCGATTAAAGATATCGGCAACTACTTTGACCGCGCGGAATATATCAAATGGAAGTCGTTCCGCGATACCGACGACAGTCGCTACGTGGGATTAGTGATGCCGCGCGTGCTGGGCCGTCTGCCCTATGGGCCGGACACGGTGCCGGTACGCAGCTTTAACTATGTGGAAGAAGTCAAAGGCCCGGATCACGACAAGTACCTCTGGACAAACGCCTCGTTCGCCTTTGCCGCCAATATGGTGAAGAGCTTTGTGAATAATGGCTGGTGCGTGCAGATCCGTGGCCCACAGGCGGGCGGCGCAGTGGCCGATCTGCCGATCCATCTTTACGATCTCGGCACCGGCAATCAGGTCAAAATTCCGTCCGAAGTGATGATCCCGGAAACCCGCGAATTTGAATTTGCCAACCTTGGCTTTATTCCGCTCTCTTATTATAAGAATCGCGATTACGCCTGCTTCTTCTCGGCGAACTCTGCCCAGAAACCGGCGCTGTATGATACCGCTGACGCCACCGCCAACAGCCGTATCAATGCCCGTCTGCCTTACATCTTCCTGCTGTCCCGCATTGCGCATTACCTGAAAATCATTCAGCGCGAGAATATCGGCACCACCAAAGACAGGCGCGTGCTGGAACTGGAGCTTAACACCTGGATACGCACGCTGGTGACGGAAATGACCGATCCGGGCGATGAACTTCAGGCTTCGCATCCACTGCGCGACGGGAAAGTTATCGTCGAGGACATAGAGGACAATCCGGGCTTCTTCCGCGTCAGACTCTTTGCCGTGCCGCATTTCCAGATCGAAGGGATGGACGTCAACCTTTCTCTGGTTTCCCAGATGCCAAAAGCAAAAGCCTGATCGGGCGGTGGTGTGATGTATGAAAATTTGTCGACCACTGTGGGCTGAGGGGACATTCCTGTCTTCTCAGCAGTTTCAGCAGCAGGCCCGCTGGGAAGCGTTCAGCAATGACTGTATTGCGCAGCTTTGTATTCGCCATCCGTGGGGGATCGCAAACGTGCTCTTTGACCGGGATGCCCTGACGCCCGGAAAGCTGAAAACGCAGGCAGTACGCCTGCGTTTTGCTGATGGCACGCTGATCGATTCAGACGTGAGTGACGTTCTGCCGCTCGCCTGCGATCTGCGCGCGCTGAAGAACGACAGCGCGATTGTTTTGCTGGCGCTGCCGCTTGCACATGGTAACGGCGGTAATCTCGGTCAGGGTGAGCAGACTGAAAGACCGCTGCGCTATCGTCAGGAATGGCAAAAGGTGCAGGATATCTACGGCAGTGACAGTGAAGATATGGCCGTTGAGCGTCATGCGCTGTCCCTGCGCTTTGCTCATGATAACAATCAGGATTACATCACCTGCCCACTGGCGCGTCTGGTGCGGGATGTTCAGGGCAACTGGACACAGGATGAGAGCTATATTCCGCCGTTACTGGCGTTTAACGCCCATGACGGGCTGGTACAGCGTCTGGACACACTGCTGTTGCAGCTACGGGCGAAGTGCCAGCGTCTGATGGCGATGCGCCGGGAAAGCAACCAGCGTATGGCGGACTTTGCCGTCGCCGATGTCTCCCTGTTCTGGCTGCTTAACGCGCTGAATTCCGCCGAGCCGGTGCTGAGCGATTTCCTGCGCTACCCGGCTGTCCACCCCGAACTGGTCTGGCGGGAGCTGGCGAGGCTTGCCGGTGCGCTGCTGACGTTTTCCCTTGAGCATAACGTCAGCGCCGTTCCGCCCTATGTCCACGAATCGCCGTCCACCGTCTTTCCGCCCCTGTTCTCCCTGCTCAGCGAGCTGCTGGAAGCCAGCCTGCCGTCGCGGGTGATCGCGCTGGATCTGGTGTCCCTGCCGGGCAACCGCTGGAAAGCCGACCTGCACGATCCGCGCCTGCGGGAAGAGGCTGATTTTTATCTGTCCGTTCGTTCCTCACTGCCTGCGCATCAGGTACTGCACCAGCTACCGCTGGTCTGCAAAATCGGTGCGCCTGATGACGTCACGCTGCTTATCAACGTGGCGCTGAACGGTGTTCCACTGGTGCCACTCACCTCGGTTCCGGCGGCGCTGCCGCTGCGGCTGGAGAACCAGTATTTTGCGCTGGATATGCACAGTGACGCGGCCAAATCGATGCTGGAGTCCGGGTGCTGCATGATTTATGCGCCGGGAACAATGGGCGACCTGAAACCTGAACTGTTTGCGGTGCTGCGCACATGAAAAAAGAGACGGATATCAATATCGACGCGCTGCTGCGCGACACGTTTCTGACGGTGGTGGAACTGCGTCAGGGAACCACCGTGCGTCACGGTATAGAGCTGTATCGCCACTGTCAGCGGCAGGTGGAACTGGTCCGCGAACGTCTGAAAGATGCCGGATTCAGTCGGGAGAACGTGGAGCACATAACTTACGCGCAGTGCGCCCTGCTGGACGAAACGGTCCTGAGCCGTGGCGGCATGGACGACGGTCAGGCCATCTGGATGAAAAACCCACTCCAGTCGCATTTCTTCAACACCCTGCAGGCCGGTGAGCTGCTGTACGAGCGGATGAAGCAGGTGCTACAGGAGCCCGCCCCCGCGCAGGCCGTGCTGACCTGCTTTCACCGTGTCCTGCTGCTGGGATTTCGCGGGCGTTATCAGGATCCGGCAGCCCCGGAGCGCGACCAGCTTATTTCGACGCTCAACGGGCAGGTCGCGCCATTTGGTGTGCTGCCGGAAACGGCGGTACTGAACGTGCCGTTATCCACCCGTCAGCACCCTTTGCTGCATTCGCCGTTTTTCTGGCTGGTAACACTGGCGCTGCTACTGGCGGGCGTCTGGTGGGGGCTTCACCACTGGCTGAATGTACTGGTGGATGAACTGCTGCCGCAAAGCCTGCGTTAAAGGGAGTCGTGAGTGAGGAACACGCTGAAACAGGCCATCGTGCTGTGGGGAATGGTGTTACTGCTGGTGCTGTGGTCGGTGTTTATCAGTCCGTCTGGCGTGCTGAGATGGGCCGGTGCGGCGGCTATCGTTCTGGCGGTTGCTGCGTTGTTGATTTACCGGCGCAGGCAGGCGTGGACGGAGATGACCGGCGATGCCGGGTTGTCATCGCTGCCGCCGGAAACCTACCGACAGCCGGCAGTGCTGGTCTGTGGTGATATGTCGGCGCACCTGTTCACTGACAGCCCGGTCCGCCAGGTTTCAGAAGGGCTGTATCTGCCTGTTTCTGATGAAGAACAGCTTGTGGCGCAGGTGGAGCGATTGCTGACCCTTCGCCCGGCGTGGGCATCGCAGCTTGCCGTGGCGTATACCATCATGCCCGGCATACACCGGGATGTGGCGGTTCTGGCCGGACGGCTGCGACGGTTCGCTCACAGTATGGCGACGGTGCGTCGCCGGGCGGGCGTAAACGTACCCTGGCTTCTCTGGAGCGGGCTGTCCGGCTCGCCGTTGCCGGAGAGAGCGAATTCACCGTGGTTTATCTGTACCGGCGGCGAAGTTCAGGTAGCAACATCCGCAGAGACCACCATACCCGCGCAGTGGATTGCACAATCCGGCGCACAGGAACGCAGTCAGCGACTCTGTTACCTGCTGAAAGCCGAAAGCCTGATGCAGTGGCTGGATCTGAATGTGCTGGCGGAACTGAACGGCCCGGAGGCGAAATGTCCACCACTGGCGATGACCGTTGGGCTGGTCCCCTCGTTGCCTGCGGTGGATAACAACCTGTGGCAGTTGTGGATCACCGCCAGAACCGGCCTGACGCCGGATATCGCGGACACCGGCACAGACGATGCGCTGCCATTCCCGGATGCCCTGTTACGGCGGTTGCCGCGTCAGTCGGGCTTTACCCCGCTGCGACGGGCCTGCGTGACCATGCTGGGTGTCACCACCGTGGCGGGTATCGCCGCGCTGTGCCTGTCAGCCACGGCAAATCGCCAGTTATTACGGCAGGTCGGTGACGATCTGCACCGGTTTTATGCCGTCCCGGCGGAGGAATTTATCACCAAAGCCCGTCACCTGTCGGTGCTGAAAGACGATGCGGTCATGCTCGATGGGTATTACCGGGAAGGAGAACCACTACGTCTCGGTCTGGGGTTATACCCCGGTGAACGCATCCGCCAGCCGGTATTACGCGCCATTCGCGACTGGCGTCCGCCTGAGCAAAAAATGGACGTGACGGCTTCGCTTCCGGTTCAGACCGTGCGTCTTGACAGTATGTCGCTGTTTGACGTCGGACAGGCCCGCCTGAAAGACGGCTCGACAAAAGTGCTGGTGGATGCGCTGGTGAACATCCGGGCAAAACCGGGCTGGCTGATCCTCGTGGCCGGATATACCGATGCCACCGGCGATGAAAAAAGCAATCAGCAGTTATCGCTGCGGCGTGCCGAAGCGGTGCGCAACTGGATGCTGCAGACCAGCGACATCCCGGCCACCTGTTTTGCCGTACAGGGACTGGGCGAGAGCCAGCCTGCGGCGACCAACGACACGCCACAGGGCCGGGCAGTCAACCGGCGTGTCGAAATCAGTCTTGTTCCGCGTTCTGACGCCTGTCAGGACGTGAAATAAAACATACCGCCGGAAGAAGGCGGTGCTTCAATCACACTAACAAGGAGAGTAATTCTCATGGCTATTCCTGCTTATCTCTGGCTGAAAGATGACGGCGGCGCGGATATCAAAGGTTCCGTGGACGTTCAGGGGCGTGAGGGCAGTATCGAAGTGGTGGCGCTGGATCACGATGTGTACATCCCGACCGACAACAACACCGGCAAACTGACCGGTACCCGTACTCACAAGCCCTTTACGTTTACCAAAGAAATCGATGCCTCCAGCCCGTATCTCTACAAAGCTGTGACCACCGGCCAGACTCTGAAAACGGCAGAATTTAAGTTTTACCGCATCAACGATGCCGGTCAGGAAGTGGAGTACTTCAACATCACGCTGGATAACGTCAAGCTGGTCAGAGTCGCTCCGCTTATGCACGACATCAAGGATCCTTCCAGAGAGAAGCATAACCACCTGGAACGTATTGAGTTCCGCTACGAGAAAATCACCTGGACTTACAAAGACGGCAACATCATTCATTCCGACTCGTGGAATGAGCGTCCTTCCGCCTGATAACTGCGGCAGACAGGAAACTGTCTGCCTTTTTGTTGTGTGCTTTGTCCAGTGCCGCAGGCACCGGTACTGAGCAAAGCATACCCACAATCTGGTGATACCTGATGGGCCTGAGTGAGGTAACGGCTATGGGCGGTAGCGTGCCTGAACGCGGATCGCAGGAATACAGAACACGATAAGGAAACCTTCTATGACCGGAAATCACCCCGCCGCGCTGCTGCGTCGCCTTAACCCGTACTGTGCACGGGCGCTGGACGCCGCCGCCTCACTGTGTCAGACCCGCGCCCATGCGGAGATAACCATTGAACACTGGCTGCTGAAACTGCTGGAGCAGGGAGAAGGCGATATCACGGTGATTGCCCGCCGCTATGAATGGGATATCGACACGCTCTGGCAGTCTCTGCTGGCGCATCTGGACACCTTACCCCGCCCGGTCCGCGAACGTCCGCAGCTTTCTGAACCACTGACTGCGCTTATCAGACAGGCGTGGCTGATTGCCTCGCTGGAAGGCGACGATCCACAAATCCGCAGCCAGCACCTGCTGATGGCGCTGACAGAAAAACCGATGCTGCCCGCCTGTAATGACCTGTGGGTATTGCTGAGTCTGAGCCGCGTGCAGCTTGAGCGGCTGCGTCCCCTGCTGGATGCGCAGTCGGATGAATGTCCGGCACGTCAGCCACAGGTCACCGAACCGCTGACATCCGCGCAACCAGAGGCGGCAACGACGGACGCACCGGCAAAAACGCTGACGGGGAAACAGGATGACGCCCTGCTGGCGGTGCTTAACCGCTTTACCGAAGACGTGACGGAAAAAGCCCGCAGCGGGCGAATCGACCCGGTATTCGGGCGCGACACCGAAATTCGCCAGATGGTCGATATCCTCTCCCGTCGCCGCAAAAACAACCCGATTCTGGTGGGAGAACCGGGGGTGGGCAAAACCGCGCTGGTGGAAGGGCTGGCGCTGCGTATCACCGAAGGCAACGTGCCGGACAGCCTGAAAACGGTGCATATCCGCACACTGGACCTCGGTCTGTTACAGGCTGGCGCGGGCGTTAAAGGTGAATTTGAACAGCGGCTGAAAAATGTCATCGATGCAGTGCAGAAATCACCGGAGCCGGTACTGCTGTTTATTGATGAAGCCCATACCATTATCGGTGCGGGTAATCAGGCAGGCGGCGCGGATGCGGCGAACCTGCTGAAACCGGCACTGGCAAGGGGCGAACTGCGCACCATCGCGGCGACCACGTGGAGCGAATACAAACAGTATTTTGAGCGCGACGCCGCGCTGGAGCGCCGCTTCCAGATGGTGAAAGTGGACGAGCCGGATGATGACACCGCCTGCCTGATGCTCAGGGGGCTGAAAGCCCGCTATGCGCAGCACCACGGCGTACATATGCTGGACAGCGCCATTCAGACCGCCGTGCGCCTGTCGCGCCGCTATCTGACCGGACGCCAGCTGCCGGACAAGGCGGTTGATTTGCTGGATACCGCCGGGGCAAGAGTCCGCATGAGCCTTGACACCCTGCCGGAGCCGTTGACGCAGCTTCATGCGCGACTGGCGGCGCTGGATATCGAGCGGGAGGCGATTGAGCAGGACAGCGTATTTTATCCCGAAGCCAGCCCGGAGCGGCTGGCGGAACTGACCGATTTGCGTGATGAGCTACAGGCAGAAGCCGGGCATCTGGAAGCGCAGTATCAGCAGGAAAAGGCACTGGCGCAGCAGATTATGACGTTGCGTCAGGAAGGAACAGACAGCTCTGAACTGCAACAGCAACTGCGGACGCATCAGGGCTTTGCACCGCTGCTGGCGCTGGATGTGGACGCCCGCGCCGTCGCCACGGTGGTGGCGGACTGGACCGGCATCCCGCTCTCTTCCCTGCTCAGGGACGAGCAGAGCGACCTGCTCAGTATGGAACAGAGTCTTGAAAACCGCGTTGTCGGGCAAAGCCCGGCGCTCTGCGCCATCGCACAGCGGCTGCGGGCGGCTAAAACCGGCCTCACGCCGGAGAACGGCCCACAGGGGGTATTCCTGCTGACCGGCCCCAGCGGCACCGGCAAAACCGAAACTGCGCTCACACTGGCCGACACCCTGTTTGGTGGTGAAAAATCCCTTATCACCATTAATCTTTCGGAATACCAGGAACCGCATACCGTTTCCCAGTTGAAAGGCTCGCCTCCAGGCTACGTTGGTTACGGTCAGGGTGGCGTACTTACCGAAGCCGTTCGCAAACGCCCTTACAGCGTGGTGCTGCTCGACGAAGTGGAAAAGGCGCATCGCGACGTGATGAACCTGTTCTATCAGGTGTTCGACCGGGGCTTTATGCGCGACGGCGAAGGGCGGGTAATCGACTTCCGCAACACCGTCATTCTGATGACCGCCAATCTGGGCAGCGACCACATCATGCAACTGCTGGAGGAAAAACCGGACGCCACGGACGCAGACCTGCATGAACTGCTGTATCCCCTTCTGCGAGACCATTTTCAGCCTGCACTGATGGCGCGTTTTCAGACGGTGATTTACCGCCCGCTGGGACAGGAAGCGATGCGCACCATTGTGGAAATGAAACTGGCGCAGGTGGTCCGCCGTCTTCACCAGCACTACGGACTGGAAACGGAAATCAACGACAGCCTGTATGACCAGCTTACCGCCGCCTGCCTGCTGCCGGATACCGGGGCGCGCAATATCGACAGCCTCCTGAACCAGCAAATCCTGCCGGTCTTAAGCCAGCAGTTGCTGGCACAGCAGGCCGTGCATCATAAGCCTGCCCGACTGCGGCTTGGCTGGGATGAGGAGGACGGGATTGTACTGGAATTTGATGAGAAATAATGGAGGCTCTTATGAACGTACAGTTCTTCGACCACGCACACCACAAGCTCAAAATTCGCGGCCTGAAAAGCCCGGTGGACGTGCTGACTTTTACAGGCCACGAACAGCTCAGCTCACCCTTCCGCTACGACATTGAGTTTACCAGTATCGATAAAGCCATCGAGCCGGAGTCGGTACTGATGCAGGACGGCGCATTCAGCCTGAGCGCCCCGCCGGTACAGGGGATGCCGGTGCAGGTCCCCCTGCGCACCCTGCACGGCGTCATCACCGGCTTTAAACACCTCTCCTCGTCACAGGACGAAGCCCGTTACGAAGTACGTCTTGAACCCCGTATGGCGCTGCTTACCCGCAGCCGCCAGAACGCCATCTACCAGAACCAGACGGTGCCGCAAATCGTCGAAAAAATCCTGCGCGAGCGGCACCAGATGCGCGGTCAGGACTTCGTGTTTAACCTCAAAAGCGAATACCCGTCCCGCGAACAGGTGATGCAGTACGGTGAGGACGACCTGACGTTTGTCTCACGCCTGCTGTCGGAAGTGGGTATCTGGTTCCGCTTTGCCACCGACGCCCGGCTGAAAATCGAAGTTGTCGAGTTTTATGACGACCAGAGCGGCTATGAGCGCGGGCTGACACTGCCGCTTCGCCATCCTTCAGGGCTGTTTGATGGTGAAACGGAAGCGGTATGGGGGCTGAATACCGCGTACAGCGTGGTGGAAAAAAGCGTCACCACTCGGGACTACAACTACCGCACCGCCACTGCAGAGATGATGACAGAGCAGCATGACGCCACCGGGGGCGATAACACCACCTACGGCGAAGCCTACCACTACGCTGACAACTTCCTGCAAAAAGGCGATAAAGAGGCAGCGGAAAGCGGGGCGTTTTATGCCCGTATCCGTCACGAACGCTACCTGAATGAACAGGCCATTCTCAAAGGCCAGAGCACCAGTTCACTGCTGATGCCGGGGCTGGAGATAAAAGTTCAGGGTGACGACGCGCCAGCGGTGTTCCGCAAGGGCGTACTGATTACCGGCGTGACGGCCAGCGCGGCGCGTGACCGCAGCTATGAACTGACGTTTACCGCCATCCCGTACTCAGAACGCTATGGCTACCGCCCGGCGCTTATCCCCTGCCCCGTGATGGCCGGCACGCTCCCGGCGCGGGTCACCAGCACGGTGAAGAACGACATCTACGCCCATATCGACAAGGACGGGCGCTACCGGGTCAACCTCGACTTTGACCGCGATACGTGGAAACCGGGTTATGAAAGCCTGTGGGTACGCCAGTCGCGCCCGTATGCGGGAGACACCTACGGCCTGCATCTGCCGCTGCTGGCGGGAACGGAAGTCAGCATCGCGTTTGAGGAAGGCAACCCGGACCGACCTTATATTGCAGGCGTAAAACACGACTCGGCACACACCGACCATGTGACCATTCAGAACTACAAGCGCAACGTACTGCGCACCCCGGCGAACAACAAAATCCGCCTCGATGACGAGCGCGGCAAAGAGCATATCAAGGTCAGTACCGAGTATGGCGGCAAGAGCCAGCTCAACCTCGGCCATCTGGTGGATGCCGGAAAACAGCAGCGCGGGGAAGGTTTTGAACTGCGTACCGATCTGTGGGGTGCAGTACGGGCAAAGAAAGGCATCTTTATCAGCGCCGACGCGCAGGACAAGGCGCAGGGTCAGGTGCGCGAAATGGCTCCGGCGATGGCAATACTGGATGGCGCACAGTCACAGATGAAGTCGCTGTCCACTGATGCGCAGACGGCGAATGCCGATCCGGCAGATCTGTCATCACAGATAGCGCTGTTGCAGCAGAGTGTAAAAGATCTGACGCAGGCTGCGATCCTGCTAAGCGCACCCAAAGGCGTGGCGATCGCCAGCGGAGAGCACCTGCAACTGGCGGCATCGAAAAACCTGATCGCGAACGCAGGAAATCACGCTGATATCGGTGTTATGAAGAATATGTTTATCGGTGTGGGTCAGGCGCTGAGCGTGTTTGTGCGCAAAGCGGGCATCAAGCTGTTTGCCAACAAGGGGGCGATCTCGGTACAGGCACAGAACGATCTGATGGAACTGTTGGCGCAGAAATCGATAGAGATCACCAGTACGGAAGATGAGATCAAGATCACCGCGAAGAAGAAAATCACCCTTAACGGCGGTGGCAGCTACATCCGGCTGGATGCCTGCGGGATAGAAGCAGGAACGCAGGGAGAATATAACGTTAAGGCCGGATATTACGGGCGTAAGCCGAAGGCGAAGCTGACGCCGGAACTGATGGCGTTTCCGGTGATTAAGTCTGAGGATTTTAATCAGAGCTTTATTTTGCTGGATGAAAATACTGGGCAACCACTTATTAATTGGCCCTATGAACTAGAACTGGAAAGTGGGCTAAAAATGAGTGGGATTACTGATGAAAATGGAAATACAGAACTAATATCCTCTGATAAGGAGGAGGTCGTTAATATTAGTGTGTTTGAACCCGATGAGTTTTTAGACGATGAAATTAATTAAGACATATAGCGAGAATATAACATGGCAGATAAATCCGAAAAGAAAAAAGAAACCACAAATAAATCAGCAAAAAAAACACTAACGAAGAAGAGCGAAAAATTAACTCCAGCAAAAGACACCGCACCAAAACAAGTGAATGTAGATCCAGCTATAAGATTGAAACAAATTCGTCAACTTGTCCGTAATAATAATAAATCCATCATGGGAGAGGATTATATTATTTGTCAAATCTATAAAGAATCTAGATTTAAGCAATTTGCAGGTAAGAATAAACATAATGCGAAAGGCTTAATGCAAATGCAACGAAATGCAGTGAGGCAGGTTTTTAAATATCGACAACAAAAAATAAAAGGAAGAATGACTACTGATAAAGAGACAAATGAAGCTTTCGCTAATGCTGATACATTTTATAAATCTGATAAAATATTTGATGAAAAAGAAAATATTAAGATTGGCACAGAGTATTTGCAATACTGGATAGATAAAGAAGCAACAATTGAGGAGGCATATCGGGCATATCGTGGAACAGATGAAGCATACTATTCTGTTATAAAACCTTGCGCTGAAAAACTGGCTAAAGATCCTGATAACATACAAATACTAATGGAGGGAATAGGAAGATAGTATGCGCATTATGTTAATATTACTTTGTTTTTTTTCTTTCCCCTGTTTTTCAGGCGATAAGATTAAAATCGTGAAAACCTGTCAATTGAAAAAAAATGAAAGTGTGCAGTTGCTTTCCCTTAGAACCATTGACGGTGATACATTATATCTAAAATTCAGAAATGTTATCACCGGGGCCTTTTTAGATACTCCAACTAAAAGTTATGATTTTTTTGGAGATGTGGTTCTTTCTCAGTGCATAAATGGTTCTCTTATCTTTGCGCTGGAATATGGTTCTCCATATATAAAAGGTTGTCTGGTAACTGGTTGGGAAAATGGGTTTAAAGGTAAGAACTCTCCTGAAGGCTTTTGTTTCGCAGAGAGAAATATTCCCGAAGCGGTATGGTTTGGAAAAAACAATATTTTAATTATCATCCGAAACCAAATGGATGTTGGGACATGGAAAGGGAAATATATTATCTATGATAATGCGAAAAAGTCAGGAGAAAGAGCATACTCATCAGATAATCTACCATCAAAAGATGGTTACATAATTTTTGCATTAAATAAATAAAATGACTCTATACATAACTTTAAATTTCACTTGGTTATTAACTTCTGGTCGATAATGCAAAATAAAGGGATGTACTGATGCCAGTCCGACTTAATACCATTCCCGACGCAGAACCCTATCCCGTACCGCCAGCCCGAATTAAGTGGCTGACAGCTTTATTACTGATGCTGTCTGTCGGTGTGGCCCTGACTTCATTATTCGCCAGCGATGAACTGGCAAAAAACGGCCCGTATTTCTGGGGGCTGGCCTGTGGTGTGCCTGCCTTTATCTGGTCTCTGGTCTGTTCAGTGCGCAGGCTGGTGTTTATTACACAACATATTCGTGCCGATGCGTGGAATCTGCGCCGCGAGGAAGTCATTTTGCAGGAAACGCGCCGGGGACGACGGGCGTTGCAGATACTCAGTTTTTCCGTACAAACCGCGCTGAATGGTGATTCCGTTGCAGAAACTATAACAGCATTTCTGGCACGTCAGCAGGTGTTGAATACCTACGCTGATTTGCGCGGAGAAGATACCGTGCGTCGCAGTGTCATTCCTGTATTAACCAATAAACCGGTTACCGGGCGTTTATCCGAAATTATTTCCCGTCTTTTTATTGATATCAGACCGCAATTGTTTCTGCTGCCCCCTGATTTTCATATCAACGTACTACTGGAAATTGATGCGCCGCTTTCAGGGGCCTCCGTGAGAACTATCTGGCAGGACGAATGGCAAAAAGCCGGACTCCCGGAAGCCCGTCTGTTTTCTGCCCCAGAGCCGGGGCTGGCCGCCGTGGACGACTGGCTGGACAACTTTATTCAGGAAAAGGCCGTACTGCTGGTGATTTCCGTACGACTTGAACCGAAGAACCCGGAACGGACGGCAGAATCCGCCACCGCGCTGTTGCTGGCAAACCGGTTGACGCAAACCGCGCTGACGCCGCTGGCCCTGCTGCATCGTCCTGAACGTATCACAGATACAGAGATGATGGCGTCAGGCATTGCACAGGCGCTGGACTGGATGCCGGTGCAGCCAGATGCCATATCCGGTATGTGGACTGCCGAACTGGACAGGGAACAGCGTGCCGCGTTGTTAAGCCTGAACCAGCCGTTTGCTCAGGAAGCCCTGATGTACGAGCTGGATGCCTTTCTGGGGCGCTCCGGACCGGCTGCGCCGTGGCTGTCCGTCGCTGTGGCAACGCTGGCGGCAATACAATCACAACACCCCCAACTGACGCTCAGCGGCGTTCAGGGCGGGCATTATTCATGGGCGACCGTGGTGTCGCCATTCGTTTCCCCTCAGGAGGCATCATAGTGGTTCCGGGATTAAACCGTCTCCGGCCCCGTTCGGTTTCAGGGCCTGCCATCGTCATGACCGTGGCTGTTGTGGTTGCGCTTTGCACGTTTATTCACCGTAAACCGGCATTGCTGGGCGTTGAACCGGGTAGCTCACAGCAAATGTACTGGATGGCTGGCGTGATTGCCGCAGGCGTGGTCTTTTTGATTATCATGGGGGTTTATCATCTGCTGAACCGCCACGCTGCCGTACAGAACTTTGAACTCCGCAGACAACTTGCCGCCGGAGATGACTATCGTGCGGTGACGACAAAGAAAGCCGACAGCCGTCATCCGGCAATGGTGGAACTCGCCGCCTTCCTGCGCGACCGCTACGGCCCGTTCTGGCGGCGTAAAATCCGCCTGCTGCTGGTGACCGGCGAGCCTGAACAGGCAGAGGCCATCGCGCCGGGGCTGACCGGGCAACACTGGCTGGAGGGCGACCACACGGTGCTGATATACGGCGGCAGGCCATCTGCGGAGCCTGATGTCGCGCTGCTGACCGCCTTAAAAAAACTGCGCCGCAACCGTCCGCTGGACGGCATCATCTGGCCGCTGACAGAAGAACAGAGCCGCCAGACCGCACAACTCGACAAAGGCTGGCGCGAGCTGGTTAACGGAAGTAAGCGACTCGGTTTTCAGGCTCCACTCTATTTGTGGCAGGTCTGTGACAACGGTGATTATCAGACCGGACGCCCCCTGCAAAGCGTCGGCTGCCTGCTGCCGGAACGCTGTACCCCGGAACAACTGGCTGTAATGCTGGAAGCACAAACCCTGCCGCTGACGGAACAGGGCATGTCGCAGCTGTTAGCCGATAACCGCCATGATTTCCTGCTGCGTCTGGCCCATACCCTTGCAGAGCAGGGTATCGCCCACTGGCAAACCGTCCTGAAGCCGCTGCTGGCAGGTGGCGCATTCTCTTCCCTGCGCCTGCGTGGCCTGATGTTCAGCCCGCCGCTTGCCGCCGTGCCGGAGGCCGCACCTCATGCGTGGCTGCCGTCACCGGTCTGGGCGGGCGTCACCGGCGATAACGCGCGGGGCCGCGCGGTGGGCTTTCCGTGGCTGCGCACCATGTTGATAGCCTGTACCTGCGTGCTGGTGATATGGGGGGCCGGAATGGCGACCTCTTTCTTCGCCAACCGAGCTCTTGTTCAGGAAACCAGCATCCAGACGGCACGTGCGCTTGATACCCGCCTGCCGCAGGCAGAACAACTGGTGGCGCTGCATACCCTGCAGGGCGAACTGGAGCGCCTGCAATATCGTATCCGCGAAGGTGCGCCGTGGTATCAGCGTTTTGGCCTTGAACGTAACCAGCAACTGCTCGCCGCCGCTTTTCCCGGCTATGCGCAGGCGGCAAACCGGCTGGTGCGCGACGTGGCCGTTGACCATCTGCAACAGCAACTGAGCGCCTTTGTCGCCCTGCCGCCCAACAGTCCTCAGCGTACCGCCACCGGCGAACAACGCTATAAGCAGCTTAAGGCATTGCTGATGACCGCTCACCCGGAAAAGGCCGACGCCGCCTTTTTCAGCACTACGCTGATGGCAGATAACCTGCGCTATGCAGGTGTACCGGAAGGCGTGCGGCAGGGCGTGCTGCCGTCACTGCTGACCTTCTGGATGGCGAACTTGCCGGAACACCCGCAGTGGAAAACCTCGCCGCCGCCGGAACTGACCGGCGCAGTGCGTAAAATCCTGCTGCGCCAGATTGGTGTGCGTAATGCCGAAAACACCCTCTACCAGAACGTGCTGCAACAGGTGTCCCGCAACTACGCCGATATGACGCTGGCGGACATGACCGGGGATACCCTCACCGAATCTCTTTTCAGTACGGAACAGACGGTGCCGGGGATGTTCACCCGTCAGGCGTGGGAAGGACAGGTCAGGGAAGCCATCGAGCAGGTGGTGACGGCGCGGCGCGAGGAAATCGACTGGGTACTCAGCGACCGCCAGCAGGATACCTCTGCGGATATCTCGCCGGATACGCTGCGTAACCGTCTCACCTCACGCTACTTTACCGACTTTGCCGGAAGCTGGCTGGCGTTTCTCAACAGCATTCGCTGGAAAAAGGAAGACTCGCTCTCCGGCATTCTCGACCAGCTGACGCTGATGGCCGATGCCCGTCAGTCGCCACTGATTGCGCTGACGGACACCCTCGCGTGGCAGGCGGCGGCAGGCAGGGAAAACCGTGGTCTGTCAGACTCGCTGGCGAAATCGGCACAGGAACTGTTTAACGGCAAGGAGAAAACGCCGCAGCAATCCCGTGAAGGTGACGACGTGCCTGTCGGGCCGCTGGATAAAACCTTCGCGCCGCTGCTGCGGTTGCTGGGCGATAAGTCAGGAGGCGGTGGTGGTGATACGCAACTCAACCTGCAAACGTATCTGACCCGCGTCACCCGCGTACGCCTCAAACTGCAACAGGTGACCAACGCCCCCGACCCGCAGGAGATGACCCAGCAACTGGCGCAGACGGTTTTACAGGGCAAAACCGTTGACCTCACCGACACCCGCGACTACGGACGGTTAATCGCCGCCAGTCTGGGCGAAGAATGGAGTGGCTTCGGTCAGGCGCTGTTCGTCCGCCCGGTGGAACAGTCGTGGCGGCAGGTGCTGACGCCCGCAGCGGACAGCCTGAACCGCCAGTGGCAACGGGCGATTGTCAGTCACTGGAATCAGGACTTCGCTGGCCGCTATCCATTCAAAGCCTCACAGAATGATGCCTCTCTCCCCCTGCTGGCGCAGTACCTGCGCGATGACGGGCGCATCAACCAGTTTATCGCCGCCAATCTTTCTGGTGTTCTGAAACGTGAAGGCCGCTACTGGGTGGCTGACGCCATGAACACGCAGGGGCTGACGGTCAACCCGGACTTTATCCGCGCCCTGAACCGCCTGCGCGATGTGGCCGATACCGCCTTTGCCAGCGGCGATGCCGGAATACATTTCGAACTGCGGGCAAAACCGGCGCGTGACGTGATGAAAACGCATCTGGTGATTGACGGGCAGGAACTGGAGTATTTCAACCAGAAAGAACGCTGGCAGCGTTTTAACTGGCCGGATGAACAGTGGCAACCCGGCGCATCGCTGAGCTGGACCAGCACACAGGCGATGGAACGCATACTGGCTGATTACCGGGGAAGCTGGAGCCTTATTCGCCTGCTGGAACGGGCGCAGGTGACACCGGTCGACAGCAGCACCTTTAAAGTGGTGTGGAAAGCGCAGGACGGCCTGCCACTGAATTACCTGCTGCGGGTTGAACAGGGTAAAGGGCCGCTGGCGCTGCTGGAACTGAAAAACTTCCGCCTGCCGGGACAGGTATTTCTGACCGGCAGGAGTATGAAGGATGCGGAAGAGTATGGGGAAGACGCCGATGAGTGAACTGTTGCAAAAGCTGACCCGTAGCTGTTTTGCCGACCGGGATGCACGGGATGTGGCGCGAACACAGGCGGCGCTGTGGCAGACATGGCTGCTGCCGGTGACGGCAGACACGCCGGTCGGGGAAGACCCCGGCTACCACGACGATTTCCTGCGTATACGCGACGAAATGAACAAACTTTCCGGCGCAGATACCGGCCTCATCTGCCAGCTTGCCGAATCCCTGCTGCTGACGCAGGCCAAAGACGTGCGCATCGCCACTTACTACATCTGGGCGCGACTGCACCGCGACGGTGAGCGCGGACTGGCTGAAGGACTGGCGCTGTTAGCCGGGCTGGTGGAACGCTTCGGTACGCAACTGCTGCCCTCGCGACCGGCAAGCCGAAAAATGGCGCTGGAGTGGCTGGCGGGGGAAAAGATGCTCGACAGCCTTGCCCGCTACCCGGAGGTGGCAAAAGAGGATTTTGCGAACATTGTTGCCGCTCTTAATCAACTGTCGGTTTCCTTCACTGCATGGCCCGAAGACCAGCATTCCCCCTCCCTGATGCCGCTGATTAACGCGCTGGAATCACGTCTGGCGCAGTCGGGCGGGATGAACGCGGTGGTGCCGCAAAACAGCAGCGGCGTTCCGGCACCGTCTTCCCCGGTGGATGCGCCGCAGGTACAGACCATCACCTCCGGGCGCGACCTGCTCGACCAGGCGAAAGTGCTGGCCCGTTATCTGAACGAACAGCCGCAGGGCTGGCTTTCAGCACACCGGCTGATGAAAACCCTGCGCTGGGACACGGTGCATGAACTGCCGCCGGACGTGGACGGCAAAACCCGGCTGGCCCCGCCGCGCACCGAATCACGCAACCAGCTTAAGCGGCTGTATGCCCAGCAGAACTGGACGGAACTGCTGGAGCAGGCCGACCTGATGTTCAGCACCGGTGTCAGCCATTTCTGGCTGGATATCCAGTGGTATCTGCATCAGGCGCTGGCGAAGGCGGGCGCACCGTGGGACAGATGGACAGCGGTTATCCGTCAGGACCTGGCGCTGCTGCTGGAGCGCCTGCCGGGGCTGGAAAATCTGGCATGGAACGACGGCACGCCGTTTGCCGATGAGGTGACGCGCAACTGGATAGCGCAGCAGGTCATGATGCGGGAAGACGGCGCATGGCTTGCGGGGAAAGCCGCTGTGCCGACAGACGACGCCACAAATGACGTACTGGCGCTGGAGCCGGAAGCACTGGAGATGGCTGACAGTCAGGGCGTGGAAGCGGCGCTGGGCTGGATACAGACCCGTCCGGGCATCACCACGGCACGACAGCGCCTGTTATTGCGACTGCTGATGGCACGGGTGGCGGAACAGTACGGTAAAAACGAGATGGCGCTCCTGCTGCTGGAAGAACTGGATACCGCCGCACAGGGAATAACGCTGACACAGTGGGAGCCAGAGCTGCTGTTTGAAGTAAAAGCCCGACAACTGAAACTGCTGCGTCTGCGGGCGCACCGCTATGCGGATAAAGCCCTGCTGAACCGAAAAATGGAAATCCTGCTGGGAACGCTGGTGGCAATCGATCCGGTACGGGCAGCGGTACTGTGTGATACGCAGCATAAGGACTGATGGCAATGAGAAGAGGTTATTTTCTGGTCAGGGGCGATAAGACCACCTGCGGCGGCAAAATTATTGAAGGGGCGGACGACCATACGATCATGGGAATCCCGCAGGCGCGGGATATGGACAGAGTGACCTGTGGCAAGCATCCGGGGATGTTTATTATCGTCGGCGGCGTGCCGGAAACGGATATTCACGGCAGGCTGATGGCGGGATCGCTGGACAGCCAGAGCAGTTGCCCGTGTAAGGCTCGGTTTATTGCGTCAATGATGGATGATACGTATGAGACCGAAGAAGGTTCAGGAACAGATAACCGGATGGCAGGAATAGATCAGAATAGGTTAAATAAAGAATGGACGGATGATCGAGGAGATAACACTCAGAAAAAAACAAAATATACATCAGATTCAACAGCTAGTTTGTATGCTAGTGACAATTCAGGATTTTTCTTAGAAGAAGTGAACCCAGGGAATGCTTTAACAAGTAACGTTGCATTTGATATTCCTCAAGATGTTGTTTCAGACCCAGCTCTGCAGTTGCAAGTTCAAACAGGGTTCTGGGGAACACAAACTGCAATGGTAAACATCAATTAATGATAAGTTTAGAACTCAGTAATTTTGCTGAGTTCTTTTTGTTATCAGAAAACCACTAGCTGTGCTAGTGGTTC
>SKEH01000603.1_pt1 | contig 20113 bp, 9 predicted proteins | sample 4826571 | NCBI WGS metagenome assembly SKEH01 (sample SAMN11008814, study PRJNA524170) | human gut metagenome | biome: Human fecal sample; material: Feces; isolation source: fecal sample from pouch patient p29 | host: Homo sapiens | place: Israel: Tel-Aviv | collected 2016-09-14 | reverse complement strand
CCGAATCAAGTACAGAACCAAGCAAGGAAGAAACAAAACCAAGCACAGAAGCAAGTACAGAACCAAGCAAGGAAGAAACGACACCAAGCACCGAAGCAAGTACGGAACCAAGCAAGGAAGAAACAACACCAAGTAGTTCAACTACTATTGTTCCTACAAACAGTAACAGTGTTAGTACCGTTGGTCGCCCAGTTTTACCAACAAATTCATATATTTTAGTAGACCAAGCAACAGATATCGTTTTGCAAAACCCTGATTTTGCTCAAGGTGGCTATAGTCTCCTTGTTGAAGTTTTGAAAGATGTCAAAGAACTAGCTGGTAAAGATTACAAGGCATATAATATTCAATTATCGAACCAAAATAATCCTGTACATCAAATTAGTCCAACGGTTGTGACCATTCCAGTCAATGGGCAAAAAGAAGTAGAAGCAGTTTATGGTATCGGTGAAAATGGCCAATTGGAATCCTTCCAATTCCAACTAAATGAAGATAAGTCAGCCGTAACATTTACAACCTCTCATTTCTCAACTTATGGTGTAGTTTATAAATCTGCAGCAAAAATTGAAGTGAAGAAAGGTGAGAAAAAATTACCATCAACCGGACAAAGTATCTCAATCGCGACGATGGTAGGCGGAGTTATTTTGACAGTTTTTGGATTTGGCTACTACATCGAAAAACGTAGAACCCATTAAACGATACAGTTTATAAGATACAACAAAAAAGGAAGTGAGAATGAAATCTCTCTTCCTTCTTTTTTAGTCTGCAGTTTGTTCAGATGCTTCTAATTTTTTTCCAAGGTCGATAATATATTGTTTGAGATCATCTTTGACTTGAGGGTGTTTCAAGGCATAGTCAATCGAAGTTTTCATGAAGCCGAATTTATCACCCACATCGTAGCGCTGGCCTTTAAATTCACGGGCAAAGACTCGTTGGGTCTTATTGAGGGTGTCGATCGCATCTGTCAATTGAATTTCATTGCCGGCACCTGGTTCTTGATTTGCAAGAATATCAAAGATTTCAGGAGTCAAGAGGTAGCGTCCGATAATAGCGAGATCACTTGGAGCATCCTCTGGATTTGGCTTTTCGACAAACGTTTCAACGCTATAAAGACCATTGATACCTTCGCCTTGAGGTGCGATCACACCGTAAGAAGAAACCTCTTCGTGAGGGACTTCCATCACAGCGATGGTTGACGCATGAGTTTCATTGTAGTCGTTCATCAATTGTTTGGTCAATGGCAAGGAATCATCATTAGTGATGTCCATCAGATCATCTCCCAACATAACGACAAAAGGCTCGTTTCCAACAAAGGCCTTGGCTTGAAGAACAGCGTCTCCTAAACCTCGAGGGTGACTTTGGCGGATGAAGTGAAGATTGATCGCTGTTGTATCATTGACCAACTTGAGTAAGTCAGTCTTGCCTTTTTGCTCGAGATTGTATTCCAATTCGAAGTTAGAATCGAAATGGTCTTCGATCGAACGTTTGGCCTTCCCTGTTACGACAAGGATTTCTTCAATCCCAGATTTCAGAGCCTCTTCTACGATAAATTGGATCGTAGGTTTGTCAACGATTGGCAACATTTCCTTTGCCAAAGCTTTGGTAGCTGGGAGGAAGCGCGTCCCCAAACCAGCCGCAGGAATGACTGCTTTTCTAACTTTAGTCATATAGTTTCCTTTCTAAAAGGTAGGATTGATGTTAGGGTGGTTGACTTATTTCCACTCGTTTTCTTCTTTAAATTCATTGCTCATCATGTGGTGGATGGCTTCGCGGATATCTTTTCCTTCGTAGATGACTTGGTAAATGGCCTGTGTAATCGGCATGTAGACATCCAATTCTTGGGCCAGCTCGTGGGCGACTTTGGTCGTAGAGATCCCTTCAATGATCATGCCCATGTTGGCTTCGATGTCTTCCAATTTTTCGCCGCGTCCGAGCGCGTTCCCAGCTCGCCAGTTGCGAGAGTGAACAGAAGTTCCGGTAACGATCAAGTCACCGACCCCAGACAAACCGCTATAGGTCAATGGGCTAGCTCCGAGCTTAACGCCAAGGCGCGTGATTTCAGCGAGACCGCGCGTGATGATGGCTGCTTTGGCATTGTCCCCATAACCAAGACCGTGCAAGGCTCCAGCTCCGACCGCGATGATATTCTTCAAGGCTCCAGCAGTTTCCACTCCGATAACATCTGTATTGGTATAGAGGCGGAAGTAGTGATTGCTAAAGAGTTCTTGAACATAGCGTGCAGCTTCTAAATCTTTTGAAGCTGCTGTAATGAGGGTGATGTCCCGTACGATGGTCTCCTCTGCATGACTCGGTCCAGAAACGACCACTACTTCACTGCGAAGAGAAGCAGGGATTTCTTCTTCAAGGATTTGAGAAATCCGATCGTGTGTACCAGGTTCGAGCCCTTTAGAAGCGTGCATGACTGTGACAGGGTGATCCAGTGTTTCAGCGACTTGTCTAGCGACCAAGCGGGTCACCTTTGTAGGAACGACAAAAAGGATAGCATCCACACCGTCCAAAGCAGCTTTCAGATCGGTCGTAGCGGTAATTTGATCGCTAATAACGATGTCTTTGAAATAGCGTTGATTGGTATGAGTGGTATTAATTTCATCGATTTGTTCTTGGATATTTCCCCAGAGACGGACTTCATGGCCGTTATCATTGAGGACTTGTGAAAGGGCTGTTCCCCATGAACCAGGACCCAATACTGCAACGGTTTGTTTTTCCATTGTATCTTCCATTTCTATGTCTATTTTTTCAACAAGGCTAGGAAATCTAGCGCTTGCACCTTCGAAACGGCCTAATGTGTGCCTTGAAGGACGATTCTATTTTCTTCTCTATTTTAACATAATATAGGTAAAAAAACTTGTATGATCATCAATTGTTTTGTGAGGAAGATGAGGGTGATAAATAAAATTTATCACGGTTTTAAAAAATACATATTAGACACGACAGCTAATGGGTGGTAAGATAAGTAGTAGTTAAAATGAAGGAGGAATGAATATGTGCAGAACAATTGTTGGAGTATCCGCTAATCTCTGTCCGGTGGACCCGGAAGGGAAAAACCTTCATTCCTCCGTGTCTAGTCAATTTGCGGAAGGAATCCGTCAAGCAGGTGGACTTCCAATGGTCATTCCGATGGGAGATCCTTCCTTGGTTAAGGACTATGTGGAAACGATTGACAAATTGATCTTAAGTGGAGGCCAAAATGTCGATCCTAGTCTCTATGGCGAAGAAAAAACGATCGAGAGTGACGATTACAATATCGAACGCGATCAATTTGAGCTTGCTCTGCTGAAAGAAGCAGTTCGCCAAAATAAACCGGTTCTAGGAATCTGCCGTGGGGTTCAGTTGATCAATGTCGCTTTTGGAGGAACACTCAATCAAGAGATCGAGGGACATTGGCAAGGACTTCCGTTTGGGACTTCCCATTCTATCGAGACTAAAAAAGGTAGTGTGGTAGAGCAACTCTTTGGTCAGGCTAGTCGGATCAATTCCGTGCACCGTCAAAGTATCAAGGATCTCGCGCCAAATTTCCGTGCGACCGCCTTTGATCCGCGTGATCACACCATCGAAGCGATTGAAGCAGTAGACGGCCATCGGATTATGGGTTTGCAGTGGCATCCAGAATACTTGGTCAATGAAGAAAAAGGGAATTTAGAACTCTTCCGTTATTTATTACAGGGATTATAATGAAGTTAGAGATTGGACTTGAGCTGATCTCTTTTTTGTGTCTTAGAAAAATATAGACAAAATGCTGGTAATAAGATGAAAAATAGGATAATCGTTAATAAAAAACAGGTCCACCTAGCAATGCTAGATGAATACCTGTTTTAAGAACTTATTCGTGGCGTTTTTTAGCAACGAGCATGCTTCCAGCACATGCAAGGGCAAGTCCTGTCATGAGAAGTCCAGCACTTACTGTCTCACCAGTAGAAGGAAGACTTTGTTTTTTACCTTCTTTTGATTGTTTACCAGAAGGCTGATTTCCTTTCGGTTTATCAGTTGAAGGCGTTGGAGGTGTTGAAGGAGTAGTTGGCGGAGTTGGAGGTGTCTTCTTGTTAACGACATTTCCTTTATCCACTACACTGTTTGAACCAACCAAATCACTAGCTGCGATCTTGATGACTTCATCTGATAATTGGTAACCGTCTGGAGCTGTAAGCTCTCTTACTACATAATCTTTTGCTTCTAATCCTGTAAAGGTTACAAGACCGTTTGCATCAGAGGTAGCAGTTGCTTGACCTGCACCATAAGGGTTCGCTACAGGAGTCGTACCATCGGCTTCAAAGAGACCGAATACGGCACCAACAAGAGCTTTCCCTTCTTGGTTCACTTTGTGCAATTGGATGCTGTAGAGTTTCAATTCAGGTTTGTCAACAGTCGGAGGAGTTGGTGGAATTGAAGTGAATGGTTTGTTGACCACTGTTCCTTTGTCTACGACGAGGTTAGTCGCAGCTTTCAACTCGCTAGTAGAAACTTTAATCACATCTGCTGATAGTTGATAACCTTCTGGAGCAGTAAGTTCTTTCACCACATAATCTTTTGCTTCAAATCCTGTAAAGGTTACAAGACCATTTGCATCAGAAGTTGCAGTCGCTTGACCTTCACCGTAAGGGTTAGCGACTGGAGTAGTCCCATCTGCCTCAAAAAGCCCGAATACAGCACCTGCAAGAGCATTTCCGTCTGCGTTAGCTTTGTGCAATTGAATGTTGTACAGTTTCAATTCTGGTTTGTCAACAGTCGGAGGAGTTGGTGGAATGGAAGTTGTTACCAATTTGTTAGTGAATGATTTCTTATCACCATATGCCACAGAAGCTTTGAGTGTATTGCTTGCATCATCTTTTGTGACAGTTACAGTAGCATCAATACTTCCTTCATCGTAGGTCATTCCTTTTGCTTTGCTTTCAGGAACAACTTCTTTAATCGTGTAGTGGAAGGTTTTTCCTGCGTCCTCTGATGAATATGAAATGTCATCAAAGGTTACCGTACCATCTGCAGCATTTTGTTTTGTTTGAAGAACTTTTCCGGTTTCATCCAACAATTGGAAATTGAATTCGCCATTCTTCAATTCAGCACCTTCTAAAATCTTGCTAGCTGAAATTTTAGCTTTTGCTGGTTGAGGAGCCGTATAAGTGTTGTTAAATGTTTTATTCTCTGGATAGACAAGATCAGCTTTTAGAGCTTGTCCGTCTTGTGTAACCTTCACGGGCACTTGTTTTTCAGTTGTATCATAGGTGATACCTGGTGTATTTCCAACAACTTCTTTTACAGTGTAAGTGTGTTCTCCTGCTTCCTTATAAGAAATCGGATCAAATGTGACCTTGCCGTTTTTATTGGTAACAGTTTGAAGCTTAGTTGCACCCTCGTACAATTCAAAGCTAAACTCACCGTCTTTTAGATCACGACCAGTAAGAGCTTTATCCAGTTCGATGGTAGCTTTTGTTTCTTTTGGCTTCGCTTTTGGATTGACGATCGTCTTCGTAACCTTATGGTCCTTACCAAAATCTTCAGCATTTACGACGGTGTCAGCCTCCTTGATCGTATAACCCGCAGGGGCCTCGGTTTCTGTTAAGATGTATTTATCTTTTAAGAGCGCATTAACCGTAATATCTCCGTTCTCATCTGTAACGTATTCCCCAATCACTTGGTTGTTGGCTTGACGAACGATTTTAAACTTAGCCCCAGCAAGTGGTTGGTTTTCATCGTCTACTTTGTGGACATGAATGGTAAAGATGTAACCAACGCCAAAACCATAGGGAATTTGAACTGCTGCAACATTTGTCACATCTTTTTGATCAAATTGTTTTCCTTTCAGGGTAGCATCATTTTTAAGAAGTTCCCCGTCCACAGGGTCGTAATTTAAACGAACATCATAAGCGATTCGGTATTGATCGTTTTCGCTAATGTCTCCCAGTTTAATGACAAATGATTGTCCATCTTCACTAATGGTAGCAGGGTGTTGATTCGTCACATCAACGCGATCTGAAAAGACCCATTCTCCTGTTTCAAAAGAGAATTTCCCTTTTAGGACTTTAATACTATCTGGTACGTAGGAAGCATTTGTAAACTTCAAATGGTCTTCAATAGTAACTTCTTTAATATTCTGTTTTTTTCTGTTAACTGAAATAGTATAGGAAACTGTTTTATGGTCGTTTGTATTGACCCAGCTAGTTTTTGTTAAAGCTCTTGGATTCCCATCACCAATTCCTTTAAAGGAAACTTTCCCACCTATCTTGGTTTCCCCGTTGACGGTCATTTCAACAGGAATCTCACCTTTTTGGGGATGTTTTTTAAAGTCAATACGTGCATAAAAGAAAAATGATCCTTTGATATCTGAATGTGTTTGAACATAATCGGTGTATGTCAGTGATAATCTCTTATTGTCTTTATCGACCTTGGCATTGGCAATGACCTCATTCGTATTAACATCACGAATTTTAAAATTGTCAGAGGTGATCATCAATGCGTCTGGAACAGTGATATCAGTTGTGTCGCCTGCTTTGACATCCTTACCTGCTAAGTCGAAATCAGCATTGATACGGAACGTTGCCCATTGTTCTAAATCCCAAGTAAGGTTACCACCTTCATTGTTGGTTACTTTCATATTTTTGATTGTATCGACCAATTTTCCGCTTACTGTCACTCCAGGAGTTTCTGCTGAAGTGCGATTCAGACCTAAAGCGAAAAGCATGGTCACTATACAAAGGACAAATGAGAAAATTTTAATATACCTTTTCTTTTTCATTTTATCTTCCCTTTTCATAAAAAAATAGTGCCTAATCATCAATGTCTGATTACTCTTAAAGATCGGGATTTTTCGAATCCTATCTGTTGGTAATAAGAATTGAATGCTGAGACACGACCTCCACAAAATAATTTTACAGGGTAAAATTTTTTAATTTCAAAATTATTCCCTACACAGGGAATTATAGCAAAAATAATGCTTATCTTCAAGCTTAAAATAGCATTATTTAGCACAAGTTATATGTCAAATCTGTCATAACGGCATATCGTTTTCAGAAAAAATATGAAAACAACATGTAACTTCCAAATTGAAGAGAATTTTTTAAAAAATACGAATAGTAGTATAGGGGAGACGCTAGGGCGAAGTGATGGTATAATAGAAAAGATAGAAACATTTTAGAATAAAAGAGGAATTATGATGACAAAAATTCGTGGATTTGAACTTGTATCAAGCTATACCAATCAGGATTTGCTGCCAAAACGGGAGACAGCGCATGCGGCCGGCTATGACTTAAAGGTGGCCGAGCGCACAGTCATTGCACCAGGAGAAATCGCCCTCGTCCCAACTGGGGTCAAGGTCTATATGCAACCGACTGAGGTGCTCTATCTCTATGACCGCTCGTCTAATCCTCGCAAGAAGGGATTGGTCTTGATCAACTCTGTTGGGGTTATCGATGGAGACTACTATGGCAATCCAGGAAATGAAGGCCATATCTTTGCACAGATGAAAAATATTACGGACCAAGAAGTCGTTCTTGAAGTTGGGGAACGTGTAGTTCAGGCTGTCTTTGCTCCTTTCTTAATTGCAGATGGAGATGAGGCGGATGGCGTGCGGACTGGTGGCTTTGGATCAACTGGGCACTAAGATGAAGATTATCTTTGTCCGTCATGGGGAGCCAGATTATCGTATGCTTGATAAACTTGAAAATCCGCAACTCTATAGTGGTTTTGGTCGTGATTTAGCACCATTGACAGGAAAAGGTCGCAGTCTGGCAAAAGAAGTTGCTAAAACTGCATGTTTTGGAAAGGCAGAGATTATTATTTCATCGTCTGTGACGAGGGCTTTAGAAACAGCACATTATATAGCAGTTGAAACAGGATTGGACTTATTTGTGGAGCCATTTTTTCATGAGTGGCGTCCAGACTTAGATGGCACTAACTCTGATTTAACTAGTGTATTGGTAGCTCATGAATATTATCTAAAACATCAAGGAGGTTTATCTGAAGATTCTCCTTATCGCTATGAAACTGATATAGAGATGCGTCATCGTTTTTTAAGAGCTTTGGGAAAATATAAAAATTATAAAACTATTATCATTGTAACTCACGGAATGCTCATGCGCCAGTTTGTGCCAAATGAGAAGATTGATTTTTGCCAAGTGATTGAGTGTGAGATAGAGATTTAGAAAGAGGTTTATCATCGCAAAGAAAAAAACGACATTTGTCTGTCAAAATTGTGCCTATAATTCACCCAAATACCTAGGGCGCTGTCCTAACTGTGGTTCTTGGTCTTCCTTTGCTGAGGAGGTCGAGGTCGCAGCGGTCAAGAATGCACGGGTATCCTTGACGGGTGAAAAGACCAAACCCATGAAACTGGCGGACGTGAGCTCCATCAATGTCCATCGGACCAAGACCGAGATGGAAGAATTCAACCGCGTCCTTGGTGGCGGTGTGGTACCAGGGAGTCTCGTCCTTATCGGGGGAGATCCTGGGATTGGGAAATCAACTCTGCTCTTACAAGTCTCAACCCAGCTGTCTCAAGTGGGGACAGTTCTCTATGTCAGTGGGGAGGAGTCTGCTCAACAGATTAAACTCCGAGCAGAGCGTTTAGGTGATATTGATAGTGAGTTTTATCTATACGCCGAGACCAATATGCAGAGCGTGCGGGCAGAAGTGGAGCGCATCCAGCCTAACTTCCTCATCATCGACTCGATTCAGACCATTATGTCTCCTGAGATTTCAGGGGTGCAGGGGTCTGTTTCTCAGGTGCGTGAGGTGACAGCTGAGCTCATGCAGCTGGCCAAGACCAATAACATCGCTATCTTTATCGTAGGCCATGTGACCAAGGAAGGAACCTTGGCAGGTCCTCGGATGCTGGAGCACATGGTGGACACGGTGCTCTACTTTGAGGGTGAGCGCCACCATACCTTCCGGATCCTGAGAGCGGTCAAAAACCGTTTTGGTTCCACTAATGAAATCGGGATTTTCGAGATGCAGTCAGGCGGGCTGGTTGAGGTCCTTAATCCGAGCCAGGTCTTTCTAGAAGAACGTTTGGATGGGGCGACTGGATCGTCCATCGTTGTGACAATGGAAGGGACTCGTCCGATTCTAGCCGAGGTGCAGGCCTTGGTGACTCCGACCATGTTTGGTAATGCCAAGCGGACGACGACTGGGCTTGATTTCAATCGAGCCAGTCTCATCATGGCGGTGCTAGAAAAACGCGCAGGCCTCTTGCTTCAAAATCAGGATGCCTACCTCAAGTCTGCTGGTGGTGTCAAGTTGGATGAGCCAGCTATCGACCTAGCCGTAGCTGTAGCCATTGCTTCCAGCTACAAGGACAAGCCAACTAACCCGCAAGAGTGTTTTGTTGGAGAGTTGGGCTTGACAGGAGAAGTTCGCCGGGTCAACCGAATCGAACAACGGATCAATGAAGCTGCTAAGCTCGGTTTTACCAAGATTTATGTTCCGAAAAATTCTCTGACGGGGATCATGACGCCGTCGGGGATCCAGGTGATCGGAGTGAGTACATTGTCTGAAGTCTTGAAGAAAGTATTTCAATAGTAGAAAAGTCTTAAACGGGAAGTTTAAGACTTTTTTTCAGATGTGACAGATGACAGGAGGTATCCCCTGACAGAAAGGATCGGATATGGTAAAATAATAGATGATTTGAATTTCAAAGGAATAAAGGAGAGACCATGTCTTATTTTGATAATTTTTTAACAGCCAACCAAGCTTATGTGGCGCTACATGGAGACCTCCGTCTTCCGATTAAGCCCAAAACAAAAGTCGCCATTGTGACCTGTATGGATTCCCGCCTTCACGTGGCACCGGCACTAGGTCTGGCTCTTGGAGATGCCCATATTTTGCGGAATGCTGGAGGGCGCGTGACAGAGGACATGATTCGGTCTTTGGTCATCTCCCAGCAGCAGATGGGTACCCGTGAAATTGTGGTCTTGCACCATACAGACTGTGGTGCTCAGACCTTTGAAAACGAGAGCTTCCGTCAGTATCTCAAGAAAGAACTGGGAGTGGATGTGGGAGATCGAGATTTCCTTCCCTTTCAAGACATTGAAGAGAGTGTCCGCGAGGATATGGATCTTTTAAAGGCTTCTCCTTTGATTCCAGAGGATGTCGTTATTTCGGGAGCTGTGTATGATGTCGATACTGGTTTGATCTCAGAGGTGAAATAGAAGAGGTATCAAATTGATACTTCTTTTTTTGGTATGTTAAAAAATCGTCTATTATAGGAAAAAAAATAAAAAAAAGTGCTAAATTTCCTACTGTTTTGTAATATGCTAAAAGAAAATAACGAATTATATTTTTTTAGTACAACAAATTGACACTATATGTTTCTTTTGATAAAATTCAAAATGGGTCGTAAGATCAAAAAAAAACAAGGAGATCCAACGGGATGAAGGATATTTTCAATAGACGCCAGCGCTTTTCATTGCGAAAATATAGCGTTGGGGTTTGTTCAGTTCTTTTAGGAACGGCACTCTTTGCTGCAGGAGCTCAATCTGCATCAGCGGATGAAGCAACAGCAGCCTCTGAATCTGCGGGGACAGCAGCTTCAGAAGCAGCACAACCTGCTAAAACAGAGTCAAGTCAAACAGGAGCACCAGCTGCTTCTAAGGCATACGGGGAAGGGGCATCAGTTCCAAAAATTGACCTTTCTGGAACAACTGCGCAACTTCAGAAGCACCAGCGCTAGCGACTGAAAAATCTGAAGGAACTGAGAAACCAGTTGCTACAGAAAACAAGGAAGCAAAAGCTGAGCCTAAAAAAGAAGAAAAAGCTGAAACTAAAAAATCTGAAGAAGCTCCAAAAACGACAGCGTCATCAGAAACAAGCAAACCTGTAGAGAAGAAAAAAGAGTCAAGCTCTAAACCAGCTTCTACACCAGCTGCTACTACAGAAAAATCTACTGCAACTCATGCTGCAACAAGTGAAAACTCAGAAGCACCAGCAGCAAGTGAAGCACCAGCAGTAACAACTACTTTTTCAGCTACTGTAAATCCAGCAGCTCCAATCACTGGTACGGAAGCAGCTGCACAAGATAGAGCGGCAAGTACAGATGCTGCTGCGGCTGTGGCAACTGCTAATGAAGAACGTACAAATGCAGGAGCTTTAGCAGTAAGTAGCCGTCGTCGTAGCCGTCGTGCTGTTACTGATGAAGCTGTAACTGGAGACCACAACTCTAACCCAGTAGCGGTAACTACTTACTTAAAAGATGGGGAAAAAGTAACTCCGGAAATCAAAGATGCTAACGGTGCAACTGTAAGATCTCAAACAGTACCATCTGGTTACTCTGCTAAAGAAGGAGATTGGTACACTTACAGTATCGTAGATCTTACTAAGTTTAATGAACGTTATGGTAGAAATTATTATACACGTGCGTACAAGAGATTTGATGAATCTACAGAAACTATAGTAGAATTAATTGATAAAACTACTGGTAATGTACTAGAAACTAGAACTGTTAATGCATCTAGTGGTGTTCAAAAATTCACTACTACTACAGCAGCGTCTAATGGAGAATTAACTTGGCAAGTTGAATACGATAAAGGAGAAGGTGCTGGACCTGGGAAAACTAACCAACCATTTATTCAATTGCAGTATGAAGTTGGTGCTCATATCCAAGCTTTTGTAGCTTCTGGACATAACCTTACTCCAGATGAGCAAAAATTATACGATGCTGTTTATGCTGCTCGTAGATCAACAGATATTATTAACGTTGTAGAACCAGCTTACAATGGGCGTTCAATTACTGAAACTAACGCTAAAATTCCAGTGTCAGTTGACAAAACAACTTACTATAGAGTAGTTGATAAAAATAACCCAACATTTAACGCTAATAAAACAGATAAAACTGTTCAAGACTACGTACCAAATGGTAATGAAGTAGACTTAGCTAGATACACTCTTAAAGCTATGGAAGGCCAAAGCTTTACAGCATCTGGAGAGCGTCAATTCGATGGATATAAACTTTATCAAACAGCTGATGCGAACGATAAATCAGGTTTTGTAAGCCGTCCTTATACAGTTGGTACTAAATTCATGGATGCGGACCGTTATGGTATTAAACGTATTAAAGAAATAGTAGGTGAAGATGGAACTGTAGTAGTTCGAGTTTACTTACTAGATCCAAAACAACAAAGCAAACGTTCTGATGGTACATTAAGCACAGATGGATATATGTTACTAGCAGAAACTAAACCTATTAAACCAGGTGATTACAATAAAGAAGATTTAGTAGTTAAGAAATCACCTCTTAACACAATTGCTTTCACTGGTACTGACGGTGTTAATCATCCTAATGGAGTAGAAGTTGATTTTGGTTTCCAAACTTCAGCAGGATATACACCTAAGAAAACAGTATTTGTACCATTCTTAGGGGATGGTATTGGTCACTCTTCACCAAATTCACAGTTAGAACGTGGTGTAGGAGGTATTGGTGTAAATGTTGACTTATTAAACTCACTAACACCATATAAACAACCAATTTACTACTATGTAAAACAAGAGCCAGTTGAAGTAACTCCAGAAGTTGAAAAACAACTTGAAGGACGTGTATTAGCAAATGGTGAGTTTACATTCAAACTAAAAGAAGTACAACCAAACAAATCAATCTCAGCTCATGAAGAAACTGTAACTAACAAAGCAGACGGAAAAGCTACATTCAGCAAATTAACATTTAACAAAGCGGGAACTTACACTTACACAATCACTGAGACTCCAGGTTCAGATGCAAACGTTGAATACGATGCAATGACAGTAACTATGACTGTTAATGTAACTGAGAACGCTCAAGGTGATTTACAAGCTACAGTTAAATACAGTGCTGAAGGTGGATTCAAATCAAGTGCTGATGATAAAATCTTCAACAACTACGTTGTAGCACCTGTTAAAACTAAATTCGACTTCACTAAGAAATTAGCTGGGCGTGAACTTAAAGACGGAGAATTCAAATTCGTTCTTAAAGATGCAAACGGACAAGAAGTTGAAACAGTAACTAACAAAGCTGATGGAACTGTAACATTCACTGAAATCTCATTCGACAACTCTAAAGTTGGTACTCACACTTATACTGTAGAAGAAGTTGTTCCTGCAGCTAAAGAAGCTGGTATGACGTATGATACTATGAAAGCTACTATTACTGTAGAAGTTGCTAAAAATGGTCATGCATTAACAACTGTAACTAACGTAGTTTCTACAGGTGGGGTAGATGCGAATGGTAACGCAACTGATGGAACAGCGGATAAAGAGTTCAACAACAAAATAACTCCTCCAGAGACTCCTGAGTTCCAACCAGAAAAATTCGTTCTAAACAAAGAAAAATTTGACATCACTGGTACAAAACTCGTTGACGACGATGATGAGTTGACAGATGAGTATGCAGATACAAATGCAAACCCATATGCTGACAAAACTACTAACAACGAAGCAGAAAACATCAATACCAAGACTGTTGAACGCGGTGAAAAATTAGTTTACCAAGTATGGTTGGATACTAAGAACTTCACTGACAAGAACAACATCCAAGCTGTAGGTATCTCTGATACATACGATGCAGATAAATTGACTGTCAACACTGCTGATATCAAAGCATATGACAGCGTAACTGGTGAAGATGTGACAGCTAAATTCGACATCAAGGTTGAAAATGGTGTCATTACTGCAACTTCTAAATCTTCTATGAACAAATCTTTAGGTGATGCTGATAACACTCAAGTTATCGACACAACTAAATTTGCATTTGGTCGCTACTACAAATTCGATATTCCAGCAACTGTTAAAGATTCAGTAGCAGGTGGAGTAGACATCGAAAACAAAGCTAACCAAATCGTTCACGTTTACAACCCAGTAAGCAAATCTGTAGAAACTCCAGAAAAACCAACTCAAAAACGTGTGAACAGTGTCCCAATCACTGTAGAATTCAACTTCACAAAACGTTTGGAAGGTCGTGAGCTTAAAGCTGGCGAATTTACATTCGAGTTGAAAGACAGCGACAATGTTGTGATTGCGACTGCAACCAACGATGCAGCTGGTAAGATCTCATTTGCTCCAGTGTCTTACACAAATAAAGCTGGCGAAACTGTCACTGCCCTTAAATACAAGAAGGGTCAGGAAGGTACATACACTTACTCTGTAACAGAGGTGAAAGGTACAGACGCGACTGTCACTTACGATACAATGAAGGCAGAAGTAACTGTAACAGTATCTCACGACGGTACAGCGAAAGCATTGATTGCTAACGTAACTGAACCAGCTGACAAAGAGTTCAACAATACAGTAACTCCTCCAACAGAACCTAAGTTCCAACCAGAGAAGTATGTATTGAATACAGCTAAATACTCAATCACTGATAACAAACTTCTTGATGATGACGCTGAGTTGACTGATAAATATGGTGAAACAAATACGGATCCATATGTTGATAAAACAAACAACAACGAAGCAGAAAACATCAATACCAAGACTGTTAACCGCGGAGATAAGATCTACTATCAAGTATGGTTGGATACAACTAAATTCTCAGCAACTAACAAAGAAAACGTTCAATCAGTAGGAATCACTGATGACTTCGATGAAACAAAAGTTGATGTCGTTGCTTCTGAAATTAAAGCTTACGACTCAGTAACTGGTAACGATGTAACAAACAAATTCGATATCAAGGTTGAAAATGGTGTGATGACTGCAACTCTTAAAGATGGCTTTACGAAGTCATTGGGTGATGCAGAAAATACTCAAATCATTGACACAACTAAGTTCTCATTTGAACGTTACTACAAATTTGATATCCCAGCAACTGTTAAAGCTGACGTTGCAGGTGGAGTAGACATCGAAAATACTGCGGCTCAAGTAGTCAACTACTACAACCCAGTAAGCAAGACAGTTGAAAAACCAAGCAAACCAACTGAAAAACGTGTAAACTCTGTACCAATCTCAATTGAATTCAACTTCACTAAACGCCTAGAAGGACGTGAATTGAAAGAGAACGAATTCAGCTTTGTATTGAAAGATTCAAATGGTAAAGAAGTTGAAACTGTAACCAACGACAAAGATGGTAATGTGAAATTCTCAGCTCTTACATTCAAGAAGGGTCAAGAAGGCGTACACAACTACACTGTTGAAGAGGTTGCAGGTACAGATGCTACTGTGACATACGACACAATGAAAGCAACTGTAACCATCACAGTTAAACATGACGGAACAGCTAAAGCTTTAGTAGCTACACTTGGTGACATCGCTGATAAAGAGTTCAACAATACAGTAACACCACCAACTGAACCTAAGTTCCAACCAGAGAAATTCGTTCTTAACAAAGAAAAATTTGATATCACTGGTTCAAAACTTGCTGACGATGATGATGAGTTGACAGATGAGTATGCAGATACAAATGCAAACCCATATGCTGACAAAGATACCAACAACGAAGCAGAAAACATCAATACCAAGACTGTTAACCGTGGAGATAAGTTGGTTTACCAAGTATGGTTGGATACAACTAAATTCTCAGCAACTAACAAAGAAAACATCCAATCTGTAGGAATTTCAGATGACTACGATGAAGCGAAGTTGGAACTTGATTCTACTAAGATCAAAGCTTACGATTCAGTAACAGGTGCAGAAGTAACAGATAAATTCGATATTACAGTTAATAACGGAGTAATCACAGCAACTATTAAAACTGGCTTCACTAAATCTCTAGGAGATGCAGAAAATACTCAAGTTATCGACACAACTAAATTTGAATTTGGACGTTACTACAAGTTTGACATTCCAACAACAGTGAAAGCTGATGTTGCTGCTGGTGTAGATATTGAGAATACTGCAGCGCAAGTAGTCAACTACTACAACCCAACAACTAAGAAGGTTGAAACTCCAGAAAAACCTACTCAAAAACGTGTCAACAACGTTCCAGTACCAGTAGAATTCAACTTCACTAAGAAATTAGAAGGTCGTGAACTGAAAGCCAACGAATTCAGCTTCGTGCTTAAAGATTCAGAAGGTAATACTCTTGAAACTGTAAGCAACGACGCTTCTGGTAACGTTAAGTTCAAAGCTCTTGAATTCAAGAAGGGTCAAGAAGGCGTTCACAAGTATACAGTTGAAGAAGTCGCAGGAACAGATGCAACAGTATCATACGATACAATGAAAGCAGAAGTAACTGTAACAGTATCACACGACGGAACAGCTAAAGTATTAGTTGTCAACGTAACAGATGCTCCAGATAAAGAATTCAACAACCGTGTAACACCTCCAGAAGAACCTAAGTTCCAACCAGAGAAATACGTTGTTTCTAAAGAGAAATACGATATCACTGGTGACAAGCTCGTTGACGATGATAGAGAGTTGGCAGACAAGTACGCAGATACAAATGTGAACCCATATGCAGACGATGTATCAAACAATGAAGCAGAAAACTTGAATACCAAGACTGTTGAACGTGGTTCTAAATTGGTTTACCAAGTATGGTTGGATACAACTAAATTTGACGCAGCTAACAAGGACAACATCCAAACAGTTGGTATCTCAGATAACTATGATGAAGCGAAATTAAATCTTAATGCAGCTGACATCAAAGCTTACGACTCTGTAACAGGTGCAGAAGTAACAGATAAATTCGATATCGCTGTCAACAACGGTGTGATCACTGCTAACTTGAAAGCTGGCTTCACGAAGTCACTTGGCGATGCAGAAAACACACAAGTTATCGACACAACTAAATTCGAATTCGGACGTTACTACAAGTTCGATATTCCAACAACAGTGAAAGACGATGTCGTAGCTGGTGCAGATATCGAAAATACTGCAGCTCAAGTTGTAAACTATTACAACCCAACTACTAAGAAAGTTGAAAAACCTGAAAAACCAACTGAAAAACGTGTCAACAATGTTCCAATCTCAGTAGAATTTAACTTCACTAAGAAATTGGAAGGTCGTGCTCTTAAAGCTAACGAATTCACATTCGAGTTGAAAGACAGCGACAATGTTGTGATTGCGACTGCAACCAACGATGCAGCTGGTAACTTCAAGTTCACTCCAGTTGATTACACAAACAAAGCTGGTAAAACTGTCACTGCCCTTAAATACCAGAAGGGTCAAGAAGGTACTTACACTTACACTGTAACAGAGGTTAAGGGTACAGACTCAACTGTCACTTATGATGAAATGTCTGCAGTTGTAACCGTTACTGTTTCTCATGACGGTACAGCCAAAGCCTTGATCACAAATGTGACAGAACCTGCTGATAAAGAGTTCAACAACCGTGTCACTCCACCAACAGAACCTAAGTTCCAACCAGAGAAATACGTTGTTTCTAAAGCGAAATTCGATATCACAGGTACTAAGCTCGTTGATGACGATTCTGAATTGACAGATAAATATGGTGAAACAAATACAAACCCATATGTCGATACAACTGCCAACAACGAAGATGAAAACTTGAATACGAAACCAGTTGAACGTGGTCAAAAACTTTACTACCAAGTATGGTTGGATACAACTAAATTTGACGCAAACAACAAAGACAATATCCAAACAGTAGGAATCACAGATAACTACGACAAGGATAAATTGACTGTTAATGCTTCAGATATCAAGGTTTACGATTCAGTTACTGGTGCGGATGTTACGACTAAATTTGATATCTCTGATAACAATGGTGTTCTGACAGCTAACCTTAAGGATGGCTTCACTAAGTCACTTGGCGATGCTGAAAATACTCAAATCATTGATACGACTAAGTTTGAATTTGGACGCTACTATAAATTTGATATCCCAGCAACAGTGAAAGACGATGTCGTAGCTGGTGCAGATATCGAAAACAAGGCAGCACAAGTTGTTAACTACTACAACCCAGTAAGCAAGACTGTTGAAAAACCAAACAAACCAACTGAAAAACGTGTCAACAGTGTTCCAATCTCAGTAGAATTCAACTTCACTAAGAAATTGGAAGGCCGTGATCTGAAAGCTGGCGAATTCACATTCGAGTTGAAAGACAGCGACAATGTTGTGATTGCAACTGCAACCAACGATGCAGCTGGTAAGATCAAGTTTGCTCCAGTAGATTACACTAATAAAGCTGGTGAAACTGTCACTGCCCTTAAATACAAGAAGGGTCAAGAAGGTACCTACAAGTACACAGTAGAAGAAGTTAAAGGAACAGACGCAACCGTTACATACGATACAATGAAAGCTGTCGTTACAGTTGAAGTTCGTCATGATGGTACAGCGAAAGCCTTGATCACAAACGTGACAGATCCTGCTGATAAAGAGTTCAACAATACTGTTCGTCCTCCAGAAGAACCTAAGTTCCAACCAGAGAAATACGTTGTTTCTGAAGAAAAATTCGATATCACAGGCGACAAGCTCGTTGATGATGACAAAGAATTGGCAGACAAGTACGCAGATACAAATGCGAACCCATATGCGGACGATGCATCAAACAACGAAAAACAAAACTTGAATACGAAGACTGTTAAACGTGGCGACAAGTTGGTTTACCAAGTATGGTTGGATACAACTAAATTCGACGCATCTAACAAGGACAACATCCAAACAGTAGGTATTTCAGATAACTATGATGAAGCTAAATTAAATCTTAATGCGGCTGACATCAAAGCTTACGACTCTGTAACAGGTGCAGAAGTAACAGATAAATTCGATATCGCTGTCAACAACGGTGTGATCACTGCAACCCTTAAAGATGGCTTCACTAAGTCACTTGGCGATGCAGAAAACACACAAGTCATCGACACAACTAAATTCGCATTTGGACGTTACTACAAGTTCGACATCCCAACAACAGTGAAAGCTGATGTACCTGGTGGTGTAGACATCGAAAATACTGCGGCTCAAGTAGTCAACTACTACAACCCAACTACTAAGAAAGTTGAAAAACCAAGCAAACCAACTGAAAAACGTGTCAACAACGTTCCAGTTGAAGTGGAATTCAACTTCACTAAACGCTTGGAAGGTCGTGAACTGAAAGCTAACGAATTCAGCTTCGTATTGAAAGATTCAGAAGGTAAGACTCTTGAAACTGTAAGCAACGATGCATCTGGTAACGTTAAGTTCTCAGCTATGTCATTCAAGAAGGGTGACGAAGGCGTTCACAACTACACAGTAGAAGAAGTTAAAGGCTCAGACGCAACCGTTACATACGACACAATGAAAGCGAATGTAACAGTCACAGTTTCACACGACGGAACAGCTAAAATTCTCGTAGCGACTGTAGGCAATATTGCGGATAAAGAATTTAACAACCGTGTCACTCCTCCAGAAACTCCAGAATTCAATCCAGAAAAATATGTTCTAAACGAAAAAGAATTTGATTTGACTGGAACTTCATTATTAGATGATGATAAAGAGTTGGCAGACAAGGTTGCAGATACCAATGCGAACCCATATGCGGACGATGCATCTAATAACGAAAAAGCGAATATCAATACTAAATCAGTTAAACCAGGTCAAAAACTTGTTTACCAAGTATGGTTGGATACAACTAAATTTGACGCAGCTAACAAGGACAACATCCAATCAGTAGGAATCTCAGATGACTACGATGAGGCTAAAGTTGATGTTGATGGTTCAGCAATCAAAGCTTATGACGGTAAGACTGGTGCGGATGTAACAGCTAAATTCGATATCACTGTGAACAACGGTGTGATTACTGCAACCCTTAAAGATGGCTTCACTAAGTCACTTGGCGATGGGGAAAACACACAAGTGATCGACACAACTAAATTCGAATTCGGACGTTACTACAAGTTTGATATCCCAGCTACAGTGAAAGCTGACGTTAAAGGCGGAGTAGACATTGAAAATACTGCGGCTCAAGTAGTGAACTACTACAATCCAACTACTAAGAAAGTTGAAAAACCAAACAAACCAACTGAAAAACGTGTCAACAACGTTCCAGTTGAAGTGGAATTCAACTTCACTAAACGCTTGGAAGGTCGTGAACTTAAAGCCAATGAATTCAGCTTCGTTCTTAAAGACAAAGATGGTGTAGTGGTTACGACAGTAACAAATGATGCTAACGGAAACATCAAATTCACTCCAGTTAAATATACTAATAAAGAAGGAAAAGAAGTAACCGCTCTTGAATTCAAACGTGGAGAAGAAGGTACCTATATCTATC
>SKEH01000600.1_pt1 | contig 20135 bp, 16 predicted proteins | sample 4826571 | NCBI WGS metagenome assembly SKEH01 (sample SAMN11008814, study PRJNA524170) | human gut metagenome | biome: Human fecal sample; material: Feces; isolation source: fecal sample from pouch patient p29 | host: Homo sapiens | place: Israel: Tel-Aviv | collected 2016-09-14 | reverse complement strand
CATCTTAAAGATTTTACCAGGGTTAACAACTTCATTAGGATCAAACAACTTCTTAACTTGACGTAAAAGCTCAGTGTAGTCGTGACCATAGAAATCTTCATAATAACCAGCACGTGCATAACCAATACCGTGTTCGCCGGACATATTACCATCAAGTGATTTAGCTGTCTTGTATAATTCTGAAATTACTTTATCACTTGTCTTAGCGTATTCTTCATCAGACATATCGTCAGAGCAAAGATAAATATGTAAGTTTCCGTCTCCGGCATGTCCAAAGTTTGGAATTCTAATGTTCAATTCGTTTTCAAGCTCTTCGATACGATCTAAAACTTCTGGAATGTGGTTAATTGGAACACAGACATCGATTTCATCCATCTTTGGAGTTGACTTTTGAATTGCAAGAAGTAATTCTTCACGACATTTCCAAATTTTCTTAGCTTCTTCTGAATCGGCACTTAAGATAACTGCATCTTCAGCTTTAAATTCTTTTACAGCTTCCAATGCTTGTTTCAACTCTGCTTGCCACTCTTCTTCAGTAAATGAATCGAGGCCCATGATAATAAAACCATCACCATTTTTAATTGGGAATTCATCATTTGCATATTTTTCCCATAAGTTAATCACTTTACGTCCCATGAATTCAACTGTAGTCGGAACAACACCGGAAGCAAGAATTGCTGGAACTGATCTAATTGCATCATTCAAAGTTGGGAAAGGAATAATTGCATTAATTGATTTGCGTGGCTTTGGATACAATCTCAATGTAACTTCAGTAACAACGCCAAGCGTACCTTCTGAACCAATAATCAAATCTTTTAGAGAATAACCTGATGAAGATTTAACTGCTTTAGAGCCAAACTTATACAATTTTCCGTTAGTTAAGACAACCTTCAATTCACGGATGTGCTCTCTTGTAACACCATACTTGATTGCTTTTAAACCACCGGCATTTGTATCAACATTACCACCAATTGTAGCCCAGTGCATAGCAGGTGCTGGCATATAAGTAAATGGTTTATCAGCAAGATATTCTTCAATATCCTTTAATCTGATTCCTGCTTGAACTGTCATAGTTAAACCATCTGGATCATATTCTAAAACACGGTTCATTTTAACCATATCGAGTGAGATACCACCATCAACAGATAAGTTGGCACCCATTAAACCAGTTGAATTACCACGTGGCACCAAAGGAATATGATGATCACTCGCATATTTAACAACATTTTCTACTTCTTGATTAGTAACTGGTTGAATTACTAATTCTGGCATTGCTGTTACTGTTCTAAATTGGTCATGATCCCAATGTTTAGTTGGCTCTGTAACAAAACGCTCAGGTTCTGAAATAAATTTACGTAAATTTTCACGATCAGTATCATTAATTTGATGGTATTCCATTTCAAACTTCCTATTTCTAAAACATAAATATTTTTAATTGTTATTATAATTAATTTACATCTTTGTGTAACCGCTGTCAACAGTTGATGTAAAAGAAAAGCACGGGATAATTAAATAACCCGTGCATAAACTTATTTTTGACTGTTTTGCAACTTATATAAGTTGTAGTAATAACCTTTTTGAGCTAATAATTGTTCATGATTTCCATGTTCAACTATTTTACCATCGTTTAAAACGATAATTTGATCAGCATCAACAATTGTCGACAATCGGTGTGCAATGGCCAAAGTAGTTCGGCCTTTTCTTAAACTCTTTAAGGCAGTTTGAATTAATGTTTCAGTTTCAGTATCTACGTTAGCCGTTGCTTCATCAAGAACTAAAATTTTCGGATCAGTGACTAAAGTACGTGCAAATGAAATCAGTTGTCGTTGTCCCTGACTGAACTCGCTACCGCCTTCACCAACCTTGGCATGATATTTCCCAGGTAGATTTTCGATAAAGCCGTCTGCTTGAACAGTTTTAGCTGCATCCTTAATTTCTTCATCAGTGATATTTTTATTATAGAGTCTAATATTAGAATTCACATCACCATAAAACATGAATGGTTCCTGTAAAACTAGACCCAGTTTTTTGCGAAGCTCTTCTTTTGGATACTTCTTTATATCTACACCATCAATCAGTACTTGCCCCTTATAGAATTCATAAAAACGCATCATTACGTTGATAATTGAACTCTTACCGGAACCAGTGTGTCCAACAATTCCCAAGGTTTCACCTGGATTAACAGTAAAAGAAATATCATGCAATATTTCATTTTTACCATCATATGAAAAGCTTACGTGCTTAAATTCAATTTTACCTTTAGTAATTGTTAAGCCTTTTTCAGCTTGCTGCTCAGGTTCAAAGTCTGTATTGTCAAGAATTCTAAAGATTCTCTTTCCTGCAACAATTCCATCTTGAAAGAAGGTCATTTGATCCATCATATTAGCAATTGGATTGAAGAATTGCGAGATATATTGTGAAAATGCATAAACCACACCTGCAGGAACAAAAGTCTCACGTAGTGGAAAACCAAAGTACATCAAGGTTAAAGCAAGTGCTATCGAGTAAAGCATACTCGTTAACGGTGATAAAAGTAATGAATTAAGGTTTATCATACTAAAACGCGTCTTCATTAAAGAAGTGTTTTCATGTTCAAAATTATCAATCATTCGCTTTTCTTGTTTGAATTGCTGAATTAAAGAAACCCCTTCAATTGACTCGTTTAAATTCGTATTAATGCGACTTAAGCGCTCGCGATAATTTCGGTATAACTTTGAACTTCTCTTAGAATATTGCCAAATAATTAGCAATAAAATGGGTAAAAATGCCAAAACAATTAAGCCCGCATAAAAGTTAGTCGTAAACATCGCTACTAAAGCAGAAATGATTGAGAAAAAGGACATGACAACACTTGAAAGTACCACTAAGAAGTTACTTAAAGTCATTGTATCATTAGTAACGCGCGAAACGATTGAACCGGCTGGAGTTTGATCAAAATAGCGCATTCCCAACCTTTGTAATTGCTTATATAGTGCTGAACGTAAACTTTCAAGCGATTTTTCAGAACCTAAAGCAAAAAAGTACTCGTAAGTAAACTGCAAAACCGCTTTGATAACTGAACCAAAAGCATATAAGAAACCAGCAAATAAGATAACCTGGGTTGTTACACTCTCTTTGACTAAGTAATTGTCCAAAAAGAACTGCAGTCCGTATGGCAAAAGCATGTTGATTACACTAACCAAAAATGCCCCGATACCTGCAATGATCATTTCATTTTTAAACCGCATTACAAAGCGCATTAAACGCTTGAAGATACTGATTTGTTCTTTTACAGGTATTTCTTTTGACCAAACGGATTCATAATTACTTTGTTCATCCAACTTATTCACCTACCTTTGCTTCTAATTCTTGGCGTTGCCACATGTCTGCATACCAGCCATTTTCTTCTAATAGCTGATCATGTGTTCCTCTTTCAACAATTTGACCGTCCTTTAGAACCAAAATCAAATCGGCATTCATAACTGAGGTCAGTCTGTGCGTAGCAATCAAAGTGGTTTTACCTTCACGCTCTTTACTTAGTGACTCTAAAATTGCCATTTCAGTTTTTGCGTCAACAGCGGATAAAGCATCATCTAGGACTAAAATTTGACTTTGCTTCAACAAAGCTCGTGCAATTGACATTCTTTGCTTCTGTCCCCCAGAAAGAGAAACGCCGTTTTCACCAACAAGAGTGTTGTAGCCACCAGGCATTTGCAAAATATCATTGTGCAAATCACTTTTTTTAGCAGCTGACACAATCGCACTCTCAGCTGAATTTGCATCTGAAAAAGCAATATTCTTTTGAATACTTGTTGAGAAAAGATAATTATCTTGCGGAACATATGAAATCTGACGCAATAAAACATTTAATGGTATTTCTCTAATATCATGACCATTTAATGTTATCTTCCCATCATATTTATCAAATTCACGCAGCAACAGTTGAATAATCGTAGTTTTACCTGCTCCGACCTTCCCAACTAGTCCAAGTGTCTGCCCCGTTTTTAAAGTGAAATCAATATTGTGCAGCACTGGAATTTGAGGCTCATCAGGATAAGCAAAAGATTTTACTTGGTATTTCAAATCACCTGCAATATCTTGAGCTTGAAGACTTTGATCAGCATGTTGATCGGTAATTTCAGGTTTTTCATCAAGTAGTTTTTCAACTCGATCATAACTTGCGCTACCTCGCTCAAGGATATTAAATAGGTAACCAATTGCAAACATAGGCCAAACCATATTCCCGATATAGGCAATAAATGATACAAGTTGCCCAATTGATAAAGCCTTGTGACTAACCAACAATCCACCATAAATAATAGTTATTGTATAGGTCAGTCCAATAAGAAGCGTTCCCAATGGGTCAAATAATGAATCCCACTTAAAGACACGCTTATTGATTTTAATCGTATCATTAACCATGTCATTGAAGGCTTCAGTATCTTCTTTTCCTTGACCAAAGGTTTTTAGGACTTTAATCCCGGAAATCGATTCCTGAGTTTTATTGTTTAAACGAGAAAAAGCAGCCTGAGATTCATCAAACGCACCGTATAGCTGATCGCCTAATTTCCATGCCCCCCAAGCAAGAAATGGTAATGGAATAAGTGCAACGATTGTTAACCGCCAATCAACAAATACTATCATTGCGACCATTGTTGTTACACTCATCAAAAGTGAATCAACTAGGGTCAATACACCTTCACCCGCAACTTCCTGAATCGCTGAAACATCATTTGTGGCATGTGCCATTAGGTCACCTGTTCTATGGCGTTGATAGAATGTACGATCCATTTCCATAAAGTGCTCAAACAGTTTAGAGCGCATTTGCAATTCTAATTCGGCTGCACCACCCCAAATTTGACGACGCCAAAAATAGCGGAAAGCATATAAAACTAACGCAGCTAGTACAATGGCTAAGATTAAAGCCGCATATTCTTGCCAAGAAATATGACCTTTATCTAATTGATCAGCCATTAAACCCAAAATTCTTGGTGGTACTAAGTTAATTATTGAAGTTAGTGCTAGAAAAGCAACACCGATTAAATAGCGTTTCTTTTCCTTTTTAAAAAACCAGCCTAACTTAAAAAATATACCCATTTTTCACCTGTCTTTCAAAATAAAAAGGCGGAAGAAATAATCCTCCGTCTGATGTCAATCTAGTTAAGATTTTATTTTTGATGTTTCATCATGTTCATCACTTGGTTTACCTTTTTAGCAGAAGGTTTTTGACCCATTTGTGACATCATGGCAACAATCATATCTTCACTGATTGGTGGATTATCTTTAAAATATTTCTTCATGTATGCTCTAGCACCATAAAAGCCGCCAATAAGACCTATTAGCAGCGCTACAATAATTAATACAATTGCTAATCCTAAATTCATAAAATAATCACCTCAATTTGTCCAATAGATATATCTTACCTAAAAAATAAGTAAATTAAAAGCTATAAATCAGTCTTTTCTCAAGCCTTTCTTACGCTGTGCTTTTTTTGCTTTTTCGGAAGTTACTTCTTTACCATTTTTATCTACGATAACCAAGTCTTCGACATCTTGTTTGAAGCCAGCACGGAAATTTCTGATAAATTCTTTGTGAAGTTTTTGTCGCTCCTCTTCTTCTTCTTTAGTTAATCCCTGAGCTTCTTTCTTATGGTATAACTCATTGATTCTATCAGTTAGTTTTTTTTCTTGTTCTTCAGTTAATCTTTGTTCATTATTTTCAGTCATTTTTGCACCTCTCATTTGTAAAAGTCTACCTTACTTTTTGGATAAAAAAAAGAATAATTATTTAGAACGCCTGTTTGTATTAGGCAACATTATTTGTTAGAATGTAGTTAATACAAAGAATTAACTAACGAATGGGAGAAAAAAATGACCAATAAGCAAAGTTCTAAGCAACTACAAATTCTTCGTTATATATATGATACCGTTGAAAAACGCGGATTCCCTCCCACTGTTAGAGAAATTTGCCAAGGAGTTGAACTCTCATCAACTTCTACAGTTCACGGTCATCTTTCTAGATTAGAAAGAAAAGGCTTAATTGTTAAGGACGCAACTAAGCCTCGAGCACTAGAAATAACAGAAGAAGGCAAAAAGGCACTTGGTGTCAAGCCTACTGATATTCCAGTTGTTGGTGATGTCACAGCAGGTCAGCCAATTTTAGCCGTTGAAGATATTGAAGATTATTTCCCACTTCCTCCCGATTTAGCTAATGATGCTGGCGACTTATTCATGCTACGAGTTCACGGCGAAAGCATGATTAACGCTGGTATTTTAAACGGAGACAATGTAATTGTCCGTAAACAAAGCTCTGCTATTAACGGTGAAATTGTTGTTGCGATGACCGATGAAAATGAAGCAACCGTCAAGCGGTTCTATAAAGAAAAAGATCATTACCGTTTACAGCCAGAAAATGACACTATGGCGCCAATACTCTTGAACAGCGTTCATATCTTAGGTAAAGTAGTTGGCTTATATCGAAACAACATTATTTAGAAACTATTTATTACACCATTGAAATTTACGAACTAGTTTTATTCGGAATTCAATGGTTTTTTTATACATTTTTTGAGTCGCATCTAAATAAAGCAGAAATGCAAAATTTGTACTATTATCTTTCCACAGCAATTATTAAAATGTAATTCACAAATTTTTGAAGTTATTTCGGTATTGAATGCTGTTATATCAACATTTGTTTTAAACTTTGTGAAATACAGCATGGTTTCACATCGGTTTCACACTTCCATTTTTCACAAAGTTGGAAATTAAATGTTGGCTATAATATTTGCTGCCAAATTAATGGCTGCCTCATGAGCATCCCTGCCCCAGCCTCTTTCATCATGCTTTTCTATATCTTTAAGAGAATCTGCCGTAAATAATATTTGTGCAAAGTCGACCCCTCTAAATTGTGCACACGCAGCCATTGCTGCACATTCCATCTCTACACAAGAAGCTCCAAATTCCTTAGCCTGCTTTACTTTCTTGACTGTTTCCCTAAAGAAACCATCAGTAGTCCAGGTAGTTACTTCTTCAACTTTAAAGCCTTCTTGATTCAGTAACTTTTTTGTCTTTGTTAGAAACCTTGAGTTTAAATCAATATATGTTCCTGGTTTCATATACTGAAAGGATGTGCCCTCGTCTCTAATAGCTTTTGTAGGCACTAGAAAATAGTTCTCTGGTAAATCAACTAAGCAGCCTGCTGATCCTATTGCTAAAATCTGTTTAACACCATAACTTATTAGCCAATCTAATAGCTCTACAGCAGCTGCAGCACCTATTTTTGCCTGACAAAAAGTAATTTTTTGTCCATCTAAATCAACCTCATATATTGGGGTTTCTCCTTCAAAGCAGTCAAAGAACCCAAGCTTTTTATGAGGATAACGAGCCAAAAAATCACTGATTACATCAGGAGTTAAGAATGCGAACAGCAGCTTGGGCTGAAAATGAAAGTGATTAATTTCTTTTTCGTGATCTCGTTCTAAAACAGCCCGCGGTTCAGGATCAAAATTTAACAAAAATGGTTCTTTCATAGTTCTTTTCCTCATTAAAAATATTTTAATAAATATTTTAACATAAACAAAAAAGAGAATCACTCCATTGCGGAGTGATTCTCTTTTACTTAAACGTGAATTAACGACGCTTTTCTGCGATTCTTGCAGATTTACCATGACGTTCACGTAAGTAGTAAAGCTTAGCACGACGTACACGACCGTGACGTAATACTTCAATCTTAGCTACTCGAGGGTCATTTACTGGGAAGGTACGTTCAACACCAACACCGGAAGCAATCTTACGAACAGTATAAGTTGCAGCAATACCTGCACCCTTACGCTTGATTACAACACCTTCGAACATCTGAATACGTTCGTGAGAACCTTCAACAACACGTACGTGAACACGAACAGTGTCACCAGCACGGAAGTCAGGAATATCATCACGTAATTGTTCTTTAGTTAATTCTTGAATTAATGGATCCATATTTTTCTCCTTCTTCGGCATTCATCAACGATTATCTGCGCCAGCGGAACACCCATAACTATTAGTACATTACAATTGCACCTTTGTTATCTTAGCAAAGAAAGCTTGTAAAATCAAGCTCTTGTGTCTTCTTGTTTAATCTCTTCTAACATGGTTTTTTCTTGAGAACTAAGTTCATAATTTTCCAGTAAATCAGGCCGATGCAAATACGTTGCTCGTAGCGACTCTTTATGACGCCATTCATCAATTTTTTGATGATTACCTGAAGTCAAAACAGCTGGGACCTTCATCCCTTCAAAATCTTCTGGTCGAGTATACTGCGGGTATTCTAATAAGCCATGTGCAAAGCTTTCTTCAACTGGAGAAGCTGCGTTACCTAAAATACCAGGTAATAGCCGTACAGTTGCGTCAACCATACTCATCGTTGGTAATTCTCCACCAGTTAAAACATAATCTCCAATTGAAACAGTTTCATCCGCTAAATCATAAACACGCTGATCAAAACCCTCATAATGGCCACAAATAAAAGTTAGATTATCTTCTTTTGCCCATTCCTGTGCCATTTTCTGATTGAACGTCTTTCCTTGTGGTGCCGTAATAATCACTTTACCTTTGTTGGAAAGTGAATCAAGTGCCTTTTTAATTGGCATAATTTGTAAGACCATGCCTGCGCCGCCGCCGTATGGCGTGTCATCAACATGATGATGAACATCAGAAGTAAAGTCACGAAAATTAACTAAATTTAATTCCCATTTACCGTCTTCAAGACCACGGCCAAGCATTGAAGTTGTTAAAGGAGTGAACATATCCGGAAAAAGTGTCAGAATATTAACTTTCATCTCGCAAGCCCTCCAATAGTTCTACATAAACTTTTTTAGCGTCGACATCGACCTTTTTGACAACATCATCAATATAAGGAATTAAATACTCGTTGCCTGATTCTTCAGTAACTTCCCAAACGTCATTGGCTCCTGGGGTTTCAATTCCAGTGATTTTTCCCAAATCACTATCATCTTGATTATCAATAACCGAACACCCTAAAATATCACGGTAATAATAGTATCCTTGTGGCAGTTCATGCTGTTCAGTCTCACTAACAACCAAGACTTTTCCCTTGAGTAATTCTGCTTGCTCAATTTGATTGATCTCTTCAAATTGAATAAGCCAAAATTGTTTAAACGGTCTGCTACTCTTAATTGTTAATTCCGTTTGCAGATCATCTTTCAGTGATAACTTGCTCCCGGGAGCAAACCGTTTTTCTGGGAAATCGGTAATTTGCGTTACTTTGACTTCTCCATTTAAACCATGTGTCGTCAATATGCGCGCAACGTCATAAAACTGCATCTTTTCTCCTAAATTTAAACCAAGAAAAAAGTTTGAAGCAAACTACTCCAAACTTTTTCTAACAAATTCAATTATTTGTTGAATTTTGATTCGTGCAACTTCTTCATTAAGCCAGCGCTTGAAAGAAGTGAACGTACAGTATCTGAAGGTTGTGCACCCTTCTTCAACCATTCAAAAATCTTGTCTTCATCAAGCTTCAATTCCTTAGGTTCTGAAACTGGATTGTAGTAGCCTACTTCTTCAATAAAACGACCATCACGTGGCATTCTTGAATCTGCAACAACTATTCTGTAGAAAGGTTTTCTTTTGGCACCCATACGGCGCATACGAATTTTTACTGACATAAATTAATATCCTCCTAAAACTTACGAATAATAATATAGCATGTTTTTTTGAGGGTGTAAAGCTTTTTCCCTTAACAGGTAAAAACTAGGAATGATAACGTTTGACCTTCATTCGCTTCTTCTTATTTTTCTTAAACTTCTTGCCCATTCTTCTCATTGCAATTCTTCCCATTGGTGAATCCATACCAGGAATATTCTCCATTCCTTTTAAATTCCCTTTGGTTATCTTACTCATCATGTCACGAGCTTGCTTAAACTGCTTAATCATTCGATTAACTTCAACAATCGGTCTACCAGATCCAGCAGCAATTCTCCTTCTGCGACTTGGATTTAACAATTCAGGATTTTCACGCTCTTCTTCTGTCATTGAAGAAATAATTGCTTTAACATAGACGATCTGCTTTTTATCAAAATTGACATTTTTTAGCTGAGGGTTGTTAGCCATTCCAGGAATCATCTTAACAATTTGGTCAAGTGGTCCCATCTTTTCAACTTGTTCAAGCTGATCAACGAAGTCATTAAAGTCGAAAGTATTCTCCTTCATCTTTTCTGCTACTTCTTCAGCTTTTTTGGCATCGTAATCTTGCTGAGCTTTTTCAATCAGAGTCAGCATGTCACCCATGCCCAAGATTCTGGAAGCCATCCGGTCAGGATGGAATTGTTCAAGGTCAGTTAATTTTTCACCTTGTCCAGTATAAATAATTGGCTTTCCAGTCACAGCTCTAATTGATAAAGCTGCACCGCCTCGAGTATCACCGTCTAATTTAGTCAAAATGACGCCGGTAATGTCTAAGCGACTATCAAACCCTTTTGCTACATCTGTTGCTGCCTGACCAGTCATTGCATCAACTACAAGCAAAATATTATCTGGATGTGCAACTGCTTTAACTTGCTCAAGCTCTTCCATCAATGGTTCGTCAATTTCTAGTCGACCAGCCGTATCGATAATGACATAGTCATTTTTATTTTGATCAGCCTGTTGCAGACCATTTTTTACAATTTGCGCAACGTCTTTTTCATCCCGCTGACTATAAACTGGAACCTTTAATTGATCACCTATTTGTTCAAGCTGATCAATTGCGGCAGGTCGGTAGATATCGCCCGCAATCAATAAAGGACGGGCTTTTTCTTTTTCAATCAGACGATTAGCTAGCTTACCAACAGTTGTCGTTTTACCGGTACCTTGCAAACCAACCATCATAATAATAGTAGGAATGTGCTTAGATTTGTTGAGTGTTGTAGCACTCTCGCCCATCATCTTAGTCAATTCATCATTAACAATCTTAATGACTTGTTGACCCGGATTTAAGCTTTCTTGAACCTCTTTTCCTAAGGCTTCTTGCTTAATCTTTTTAATAAAGTCTTTGACAACCTTAAAGTTAACATCCGCTTCGAGTAAAGCTAGTCTGATTTCACGACTAGCGTTATTGATGTCCTCTTCAGAAATTTTACCCTTACCAGATAAATTGCGTAGAGCTTTTTGAATTCTTTCGCTTAGATTCTCAAACGCCATGAATTATTCTCCCCTCATTTTATGCAATAACTCGTTAATATCATTTAAAGCTTGATTTTGCTGTTTTTCTTTAATTGCAATGGAAATTTGACCTAACTTCTCTTCAATCTCATTATAGTCTTTTTGCATATGCAGTTTTTCTTCATAGTTGACTAGCAGCGTGCGGCAACGTCGTAAGTTATCATAAACCGCTTGCCGTGAAACTTGATGATTCAGAGCAATTTCACCCAAAGAAAGATCATTATAATAATAATCTTCAAAATAACTTTGCTGGTTTTTAGTCAATAATTTTCCATAATAGGCGTATAAATCACCTAGGACTTCATTTTTTGTTAGTTCATCCATTGCGTTCACCTTGAACCAGTATAGCAAAAATGCGCGTACTTGACGATCTAGAAAGATGAGTTTACCTAAAAAATCCAATTAAAGTTTCTTGCATTCAAAGATAATAGCTTGTATCATTACGGTGCTATTTTGTCTAAAAGGTAAGAATACACTAATGACAAGCTTTTGCTTGTTAAATTTAACATAACACTAAGGAGATTTTTGTTTGAACTTTTGGAAAAAAATGAATCGGAAAGAAAATCCGGCCATTTATCAAGAAAAAGATGGTCACTTAATCCGCACATTAAAAGTCCGAGATTTTTTAGCTTTAGGTGTTGGAACAATTGTTTCAACCTCAATTTTCACCCTGCCTGGTGAAGTTGCTGCCCTACACGCTGGTCCTGCTGTCGCGATTTCCTGTGTAATTGCTTCAATCGTTGCTGGTTTGGTTGCATTTGCCTACGCTGAAATGGCAGCAGCAATGCCATTTGCAGGCTCAGTTTATTCATGGATTAATGTTATCTTCGGCGAATTCTGGGGCTGGATTTCTGGCTGGGCACTACTTGCTGAATATCTTATTGGAATGGCCTTTATCGCCTCTGGGCTTTCAGCCAATTTCCGTGCTTTAATTGCCCCACTTGGGTGGCAACTACCAAATGCGTTAGCTAACCCTTTAGGAGTAAACGGCGGCTTCTTTGATCTTATTGCCTTAATTGCGATTACACTAGCTGCTCTGATTGTTAGCTGCGGTGTATCTAAAGCTTCAAAAATTGAAAATGTTTTAGTTGTAACAAAAGTTCTGGCAATCCTTTTATTTGTTGTTGTTGGTCTAACCGCAGTACAAAAAGTTAATTTCATTCCCTTTGTTCCTTCATACCGGCCTACTAGCCACGGTGCTTTTGGTGGTTGGCAAGGAATATATGCTGGCGTTTCAATGATTTACATTTCTTTTTTAGGTTTTGACACAATCGCTTCAAATTCAGCTGAAGCAGTCAATCCGCAAAAGACAATGCCGCGTGGAATTATCGGTTCCTTGCTTATTTCAGTTGCATTATTTGTTGCTGTTAGTCTAGTTCTAGTAGGAATGGTACCTTATCAACAATATCTTAATTCAGCAGAACCAGTTGGCTATGCATTAAGGCAAACGGGTCATGGAATGGTCGCAGTAATTGTCCAATCTGTCGCAGTTTTAGGCATGTTTACTGCTTTAATTGGCCTTTGCTTGGCTAGTTCACGTTTGATATATTCGTTTGGTCGTGATGGGATGCTACCTAAAAAATTAGGAAAATTATCGGCTTCTCGTCGTCCAACATGTTCGCTATGGACAGTTGCAATTATTGCTATCTTTATTTCTGCCTTCATACCGTTTACCTTTTTAACGCAATTGGTATCTGCAGGAACTTTAATTGCCTTTATGTTCGTTTCAATCGGAATTTATCGCTTACGTCCGCGTGAAGGAAAAGATATTACTGATCCAGCCTTTAAAATGCCATGGTATCCGGTTTTACCGTTCTTAGCATTTTTGGGATCTTTCGCCGTTTTCTGGGGATTAGACATGCAAGCTAAAAAATACATGTTCTTCTGGACCATTATTGGGCTTATTATTTATTGCTTTTACGGAATCAGACACTCAACGATGGATAAACGAAATTAAATAGCATTAAAAAACCTCCTAGTAAAAACTAGGAGGTTTTTTCACTTATCTCTAAAAGTGACTTATAGATTAGCATCCATATTAAAGGTTAGCTTAGACATATTGATAGAATCAATCATCATTTGTGCCCATAATTTTTCTGAACGTTTTCTAGTATATGCAACGGTCTCTTGATTTGCCTTCGTTAAATAAGCAGTCAATTCAGCTCCAGATTTTTCACCGGCATCTTCAATAACGTCATGTACACGGTGACGATAGTATTGGTTCAGTTCATTCAAGTAATCAGTATCTAACTGAACAAATTGTGGGTAATGACTCTCTACCAACGCTGCAAGTGACTTGTAGTACCACCAAGCGTCATCCATATTGTAATCCATTGAAGTATTGTTATATGAAGGATCAGTATCATTCATATTAGCAAAAAATGGAACAAATGGCGTGAATGTTGGTCCACCAATACAAAGCCACATTACAGCAGCCTTGTCGTCTGGCACATCATTTCTTATTTGTAAGATATGCGCATTTTGAGTACGATTAAGTCCAATTGGACGGAAGCGGTGCTTTTCTTCTTCAGTGCCCTTGCCAAAAGGATCATATGGAGTGTTTTGATAATGACTACCTAAAACAAATTCGATATCTTCACGAGTGATTTTTTTAGCAGCACGTCTAATAAATGGCAAATCACCGTCTGTTGGATCTTGTTCAATCTCTGGATTAAAGTACTTTTGACCATACCAAACACGGTTAGTGTTGTAAAAACGATCTTGTTGACTGTAAGTACCAAAGATATGACGGAAGTTCCAGCCTTCATGATCGACATTCAAATGATGTTCCTCAACAAACTCGCGAATACCGTCACTCCACATGAAGTTGTCAGTATCTTCAAAATCAACTTGCTCAATTGAAACACGATTAGCTGCTACAGCATATGCATCATCTGGTATACGTTCAGCTACCCAATGATGACCGGTAACTATTTCCATGTACCAAATTTCGTCTTTATCACCAAACAGAACAGAGTTTCCAGCTGGTGAACCATATTTAGCAATTAATTTTCCTAAGTACTCAACACCGTTTCTAGCGGAATGAATGTATGGCAAAACAACTGTCTGCATACAATCTTCATCAAGACCATCTTTTACAAGGGGATCATAGGCCAATGCACGTTCATTACCATAAGTTGATTCAGTACATGACATTGCAACATTTTCTTGATTAATTCCACTTTCATCGTAGTAACCACGATTTTTATAATCAACATTAGGAACTGCTGGAACTGCTTGAGCATCTTCTGGCAAATCCATTTCAAATTTGTTTAGCCAAGACTTAATTTTACGGCCCTTTTCACCTTTTGCGGCAGGTTCGATAATGAACTTCTGTGGTGTAATTGGACGAAAAGTATCATCGTTTCGGCAGATCATAGTCGAACCGTCAACAGAAGCATTTTTACCTACTAAAATTGTGGTACATGCGCTATATTCTTTCATCAAGTATCTCCTCTTTTTGTTCTATCTTTCTATCTTAAACCAAATCGTGGAAAAGACCAACTGCATAGTCTGCGGCATCAAAATCGGCTAAATCACTTGCTTTTTCACCAAGACCAACCAATTTCACTGGTAATTTCATTTCGTTTCTAATTGCCAAGACAACCCCACCTTTAGAGGAACCATCTAATTTAGTCAAAACTAAACCCGTTAATTTAGTTGTTTTGTCAAAGTCTTTTGCTTGAAGTAATGCATTCTGGCCAGTTGAGCCATCTAAAACAAGCAACGTTTCTGTTGGTTCGTCAGGAGCTAATTTTTTAATTGTTCGCTCTATTTTTTCAAGCTCATTCATCAAGTTCTTTTTGTTTTGCAAGCGTCCAGCAGTGTCAACTAGCAAGTAATCAACTTGTTCGTCTATTGCTCTCTTAGTTGCATCATAAACTACCGAGGCTGGATCGGCTTGCTCTTTACTGGTAACAACAGGAACATCGACACGTTTACCCCATTCAACTAATTGTTCAACCGCACCAGCTCTGAAAGTATCTGCAGCAGCGAGTAAAACAGATTTACCTTCATCTTTAAGACGTTTGGCCAATTTTCCAATTGTGGTAGTTTTACCAGCGCCATTGACACCAACGAAAAGATAGATATTAGTCTTGCCATCATCATGATGACTTAGTTTTTCGTTTTCACTGTCACCATTTTGATCATATAGCTCAACCATTTTCTCAACAATGACTTTTTTAAGATCATCGCGAGATTTAGCCTTTTGTAGTTTAGCCTCATCCCTCAAAGCATCGGTTAACTGCTCTGCTGTCTCATAACCAACATCTGATTCAATCAACAGCTCTTCTAGATCATCAAAGAAATCTTCATCAACCGTTCTAAATTGAGCAAAAAAGCGATTCAAACGAGCACCAAAGCCTTTGTTCGTCTTTTCTAATCCCTTTTCATATAACTCAGTTTGATTTTCAGATTGTTGTTCTTCAGAACCCGTTTGATCCTCTACTTCATTTTCCTCATTATCAGTTGAGTCAGAATCAACATCTTCTTGGGCAGTATCTTCTTTATCTTGTTCAGACTGCTCTTCTTCAACATCGTTAGATTGATTCGAAGAATCATCTTCCAGATTTTCTTCTGCTGTTTCAGCTTCTTCTATGCTTTCGTCTTGTACTGATTCTTCACCATCAGCTGTTTTTTCAGCATTTTCTTCTTCGACTTTCTCATCTTTTTTCGTTCCTTTATCTGTACTTTCATCTTCACCAAATAAAGATTTTTTTATCTTATCAAATAAACCCAAAGTTAATTCACCTCATCTTTTAGTTCTTTCAATGAAACCGAGAGTACTTGCGAAACCCCCGATTCCTGCATTACTACCCCATATAACTGATCCGCGCGTTCCATCGTTCCACGTCTATGCGTAATAACAATGAACTGAGTATGCATATCATATTCTTCCAAAAAGTTGGCAAACCTAGTTACGTTAGCATCATCAAGAGCGGCCTCAACCTCATCCAAAACGCAGAATGGAACAGGTTTGTATTTTAGCATCGCAAACAATAATGTAATCGCAGTTAAAGCACGTTCACCACCTGAAAGTAAACTTAAACGTTGTGACTTTTTACCAGGTGGCTCTGCCATGATTTCGATTCCAGTAGTTAACATATCGTCCGGATCAGTTAAAACAAGTTTAGCATTACCGCCACCAAAAACTACTGGAAACAGTTGACTAAAGCTCTCAGCAACTGCGGTAAATGTCGCTTCAAATCTTGAACTAACTTCTTGATCCAATTCGGCCATCGATTCGCGCAAATTGTCACGCCCCTTAATTAAGTCATTTTGTTGATTGTTAAGGAAGTCGTACCGTTGCTTAACGTTCTCATACTCTTCAATTGACTTTAAATTAACTGGCCCAATATCTTCAAGTGACATTTTGTGTAATTTTACACTCTTTTGAAGTTGTTCACGGGTTTCTTGATTATTTGGACTTTGCGCCTGATTCAAAGCAGCTTCAAAACTCAAAGAATAATCTTTACTTAATTGGTCAAGTCGTTGATCAATTTGACTAGTTAGACGAGCAATCTTAACTGAGAAATCTTCTTGTTCACTTGCTGCATCTTTGCGCAAATCATAGTTTCTACTTGCTACTTGATCGAGCTGATTAATCTTAGCATCAAATTGTCCCAGCTTTGAACTAAGATTATTTAAACTAGCTTGTAATTCTTCTTTTTCAATAGAGCCTTGCTTAATTTCTTCATCCATTTGCTTTTTCTTAGCCTGGTCTAGCTCGCCACTATGACTAAGGGAAGATAATTTTTCGGATAAAGACTTGAGCTGAGCTTTATGCTGTTTCAAGCTTACGGTCTTGTCATTTTCTTGTCTAGTTAGGTTTTCCAACTTATTAGTATAAACAGCAATTTGCGGATCTAATTCAGAAAGCTGTGCCTGAACTTTTTGATTAAGCTCGGTAAAGTTTTTGATTCTATCTTGTATCTTGCTAATTAATTCTTTTTGTTGGTCAATTTTTTCGATAAAATCAGCTTTTTGTTTTTCAGCTGACGAAATCTTTCCTTTAATCTTTGCAATTTGCTCGTCACGTTCTTGTTGATGAGCTTCCAGCAAACGTTTGGCAGCCTTTAAGCGATTAACTTCCTTCTCCTGATTTTGAAAAGAAAGAACAGCTTCACCTAAGTCTCTGCTATATTCTCGTTCCTTGTTTTGTAGCTGAGTAATTTCTTCAGTTAAAGAATCACTAGAATCGGATAATTCAGTAAACTGCACTTGATCCTTTGCCATTTGCTCTTTCAGTTGAGCAAGTTTTTTCTTTAATTGGTTAAGTTCAGAAACAGTCTGAAGCGGGGAATTATTTTTTTGATTTCTCGCTCCTCCTGTCATTGAACCACCAGGCGAAATAATATCACCATCGAGTGTAACAATACGATACCGAGCAACTCGTTGCCTAATTTTCATTGCGTTATCGATTGTATCAACTACAATTGTGCTGCCTAACAAATAATTGATTGCAGCACTAATATCTTCTTCACTAGAGCTTTTGACAAGCTGGCTTGCTATCCCTTGATAGCCGTCATAAGATTCAACAATTTTAACTGTTGAGGAAGGTATTTCATTTACTCTTAAACCATCGAGTGGTAAAAAAGTGGCACGACCACTATGATTCATTTTTAATCGATTAATCGCATCCCGCGCACTAGTGCGAGAAGTGGTCACAAGATCTTGAACTCCTCCGCCTAAAGCAGTAGTCATTGCCGCTTCAAATTCAGCCGAAAAAGTTATTAGTTCTCCAACCGCACCAATAACTCCTGGAAAATCACTTAAATTATTAAGCACGTTTTTTACACCATAATAATAGCCTTCATGCCGGTTTCTAATGTTTTTAAGTGCTTCATACCTAGCATTAACCTGACTATAGCGCTGGTTATTATCACTGACTACTTGACGCAAATTAGCTAAAGTTGCTTGTTGACTAGCTTGTTTGTCAGTCAATTGCTTTACATCGGCTCTAGCCTTTTGGTGTTTTTCTTTTAATTTTTTTCCTTGCTCACGTAGCCGTTCAAGCTCACTATCCGCTTTTTCTAACTGATTAACCACATCATCATTCTGGTAATCACTATCATCGCTAGTGCGCTTAAGTTCTGAATTTAAATAAACAATTTCATTATTATTAGAGGTTTGATCTTGCAAAAGTTGAATATAATCAGCTCTTAGATCGTCTAATTTCTTATTTAATTGCTCTGGATTTTCATCCAATTGCTCGGTTAGCTTAGTTCTTTTATCTTTCAGTTGAGCTTGTTCTTCAGCCAGTTCTTTTTTTTGCTGAAGTAGCGCCGCAGATTCTTCTTGTAAGTCAGCAATCTGCTTTTTTAGATCTGCTAGCTCTTTCTGATACTCTTTCTTTGTTGCTTCACTATACTGTTTGCTTTGCTCAGCAACCTGCAATTCAGTATTCAAATCAGAAAGTTTCTTTGTCAAAGCAAGTAGTTTTTCCTGAATTTGTTCACGTTCATCATTTGCTGCTTTGTACTCTGAACGCTTAGCAGCAACCGCTGCTTGAGATTCTTTCACTTCACTATCAAGCTTTGATAAAAGAACTTGGTTTTGATCAGCTTTTTCTTGAACTGCCTTTTTTTGTCCATCTAAGTCTTCAATTTCAAATGCTAATAAGGTTTTTAAATCTTCATCTAAACTATCTTTTTGAAACTGATATTCCTTAGCAAGTGAACTTTGCTCATGTAGCGGTTCAATTCGTTGTTCCAGTTCCTTGACCAAATCGTTAATTCTGATTAGATTTTCAGTAGTTTGGTCTAATTGAGCACTGGCTTCTTCTTTTTGCTTTTTAAAATGTAGTATTCCAGCAGCTTCCTCAAATAGACTTCGTCTTTCTTCGGGTCTGGAATTTAGAATCTGATCTACTCGCCCCTGCGAAATAATTGCAAGACTATCTTGAGAAATTCCTGAGTCCAAAAACAAAGCACGGACATCTTTTTGCCTAACACTACGCTTATTGATTAAGTACTCATTATCGCCGGAACGCAATATTCTTCTAGTAACGATTACATGATCATCATCAAAGTTAAGTTCACGTTTTTTGTTATCAAAAATCATTGAAACTTCAGCGCGATTAGCGGGCTTACGAAATTCACTACCTGCAAAGATGACGTCTTTCATATTTGACCCACGTAGTGACTTAGCACTCGATTCACCCATTACCCAACGTATTGCTTCAGTAATGTTACTTTTACCACTACCGTTTGGGCCAACTATTCCGGTAATACCAGTGTCAAATTCAATTTTAGTTTTTTCAGCAAATGATTTAAAACCATCAATGATAAGTTCTGTTAATGGCAAACACTTATCCTCCTAATTGAGTTCGTTTAGAGCAACCTTAGCAGCTTCTTGTTCAGCTGCCTTCTTATTATGCCCATTACCTTGAGAAATCACTTTCCCATTTACAACTAACTGAACAGTAAAACTAGAAGGTGTTTGAACTTCTTTTATCACTTGATATTCAATTTTAACCGGTCCGTCCTGTTGTAAAAATTCTTGCAAATCCGTTTTGTAATCCCGCGATGCATCAAAGTGACCGGCATCAATTTCTGGGAAAACTGTTAATCTTAGAAAGTGCTCAACCGTATTCATGCCTTGATCAAGAAAAAGTGCACCGTTAAATGCTTCAAAAACATCTTCCAAGAGCGTTTTTCTAGCTCTTGCTCCTGCTTTTTCCTCACCATGACCTAAATTAATTTCAGCTGGAAAGCCAAATTCTTGTGCAAACCTAGCAAAGCCCTCGGTATCCACAATATTTGACCGCATCCGTGTTAGTTCCCCTTCATTAAGTTGAGGGAAATTACGATACAAATAATCTGAAATGGCTAATTCAAGAACTGCATCACCTAAAAATTCCAGTTTTTCATAGTCACGAACGCCATCATTCGGATGCTCATTGGCATACGATGAATGGGTAAAAGCTTCCTCTAATAATTTTGGGTTATTAAAGGT
>SKEH01000599.1_pt1 | contig 20140 bp, 24 predicted proteins | sample 4826571 | NCBI WGS metagenome assembly SKEH01 (sample SAMN11008814, study PRJNA524170) | human gut metagenome | biome: Human fecal sample; material: Feces; isolation source: fecal sample from pouch patient p29 | host: Homo sapiens | place: Israel: Tel-Aviv | collected 2016-09-14 | reverse complement strand
ATTTTATAACAATTATAATCCTCATTCCGCCAACAATGGTTTAACTCCAAATCAGAAAGAAGAAAATTATTTTAAGAAAATATAGCTCATTTTGTGTCTAAATATTTGACATTAGTCCAAAAAGCTTCTGTATCCGTAAGTTGAACATCAAAGCGGTCAATCACACGAATTTTTGTCGTATCGGTTTCAAAGGCACCAGCACCGATATTGGTTGGGAGTAGTGACAGATTTTCACGGTCAAATAAAGTCATGGCTTGTTTAAAGTCGCCATAATAGAGCGGATAAAGCGGGCTGCTTGCTTCTCCAGCACTTGGGAGCCAATGATCGCTGATTTCAACCACTCGTTTTCCTTTGATTAAAAAGCGATCAGGCTGAACGGGGTCAGGTTGTAACAAATAATTCCCTAGTGCATCTTTAACTAAAGTAAGTTGGTTGAGTCCGCTCGTGTTGGTAATTAAAATCGAAGTCGCTTTAATTGCTGGATCGACTGCCGTATTAATCATAGTGATAATATCATCAAAAGTAGAGAGGGCTGGTTTTTTAGGAGCTGCTTGCATGAGTGAGATGATTTCTTTATTACGAGAAACAACGACTTTCTTAGCAATCCAACCCGTCAACCATGACATAATGTTTTCAGCACTATCTTTAAGTAAGGAATTGGTCGCTGTTGTGATCCCTCCGTAGCGTCCAATCTGATACTTAACAAGTTTAAGATTGGGATCGTCATTTGCCCCAATGGTTTCATCCTCGCTATCGAGTTTTGTAAGTGGGGTAATATTTGTCCATTTCTCATAAACTCGTGAACCTGACGCTGTAGTCACATTTTCAACATTGACATATTGCTCCATCACATCATATTGGCGTTTCAAGAGATTAATGGAAGTTCTGAGATCTTGGGGAATGGTTAAGCCAGCCGCTTCGCCTGATTCATCTTTAGAGGAAGTGACTAGATTTGTGATTTTAGAATCGCCTCTCATTAGGGCTTTGAAATCTGAAATAAAAGATTGATCCGTTTGGTTTTCTCCATTTCCTAAGGGAAGTTGACCGCTCGAGCGAAGATGAGCAACTTGCGTCGCTTGTGCTTCAACAACTTGATTTCTAAGTGCATCACAACGAGCTTGAGCATTATCTCTCTTTGCGGTTAAATCTCTTAGGGTTTGAGCTGAGAAATTTTCATTTTTTAGCATTTGATTGATTTTATCATTATAATTTTCAACTTTTTCGCCTGCTTCAATCCACAGCTCATTGAGTGTATTTAGTGTTTGATTCATTGTATTGATTCCTTATTTTCTATTGGTAAAGATACCAATTTATCGAAACTACAGATAAGGCCTGTATTTCATTACGTTAATTGCGCTTTTTATAAATGAGTTAAAACAACTGATTTTGTTGGAGATCTTGCTCGCATTTTTACTCCTTTCTTGTTGGAAAGCCTTTTTATTTAATCTTATTCATCATCATTATCAAAAGTAATGACTTCAATCCCGTTAATTTCAATCACACGAGATTTTATACCTTGCGTTTCATCTAAGAATTGAGAAAATAAATCTTTACCTTTCTCAAGACGATTAATATGACTCATAGCTCCCATGAAATCTACCGCGAACTCTACTAAATCATCGTTGTCATAATCCCAAAGAAATTCAAAAGCTTTATCATCCACTGCATTGATGGGCTGATTCAGGTCATAAGCTGCTAAAGAATTTTGTACACTAAAGTAATCTTTTGTCTCGTATTTATGACCATCATATCTTTTGTAAATTGGGAATGTTTCAATGACTTCTTTAGGCGTAAGCATTCCAATGACTGACAAAGCCATTTCATAAAGTTGGAAATTATCCCAAACCGCTTTGATATAATCTGCTTCACTTTCCGCATTGATTTTCTTACTTCGTACATTCAAGCCTTTTACAAGTGCCAATGCTCCACGTTTTAAATCTAGCCGAGTCAGATTCTTTTTTCTATTTAATTCTGCGATTGTTTGAGTCATGATTCTTGACCATAATTTGGGGTAACTGTTATTCATGTTTTTTCTCCTATTTTTTTAGGGGCATCTTCTGCTTAAGGGGCTTCACTAGATGCCCCTCGGAAAGCTCAATATTACCAGCGCTTAACAAACTTTGAAAGCGATATTTTCATTAGGGGCATCTACTTATCAAACTTTACTATGTGTCCCTGATAAGCAAGCCCCTTTTATAATTAATACTAACTATTATTTTACTAAGATATAGATGCCCTAATGCCCCTTAGTATCTCTTAGTTCTTGTATATCAATAGTTCAAGCGAGGGGCATCTGCTAGGGGCATCTGCTAATTCGGGGCATCCCAAATGCCCCTATTTTCTTTTATAGCCTCTTGTTCCCATTCTTTTTGTTTTTTGCCAGCCATTTTTATTATTCATTGAATTTTTGAACTTTGCGACGACTTTATTACTTCCTTTTCCTGTCTCAATCCCCATTGCTTCCCAATAGAAATAAGTAGCCGTCACAAATTCTCTTGGTTTGATTTCCCCTCTAAACTCATGTTTAGGGGGTTCGCCAGATTCTAGGATAAAACCAATATAGGCTCTCCGCTCGTGCATCCTTGTATTATTTCCTTGTACTTTATAGAAATCTGTAGGAATCGGAATTTCAAGATACTGTTCAAGTAATTCTTCTTGTTCATCAAAATATTCATAATCTGACCGTTCCAAATTGAGTTGCTTTTCTTCTTCCTCTGAGAGTTTAAAGCTGAACCCTTCCTTGTAGTAGTGAACCATCTCACCCCAAACTTGGCGGACTGTGGCATCATCTAAATCAGAAACAGGATGATATTTTTGTAACTCTTTTGAACAATGAACGGGTAGAAACCGCCTTGCCCCTGTTCTGTCTTTTTGATATTCTTCATGGTTGGTTGTCCGAGCAATGACAAAGTTTTTGGCATAATTTTCTACCTTTGTGCCATAGGGCGCCCTGAAAGATAAAACTGTTTGAGTGATAAACTTCTTTAAATCTGCAAAAGGTATTTTGTTACTGATTGCCATTTCATCATCATTCACAATCAAAGCACGTAACATCATGACTAACTGGTCTTTATCATCAAAATTTTTCATTGAATCGGTGTACCACCCTTGCCCCATTTTAGTAAGAAAGGTCGTCTTCCCTGAACCTTGTCCTCCTACCAAATCCAAAACAAAGTCAAACTTATCATAAGGATGATAAACCTTACTGACAGCCCCAACAAAAAACAGTTTGGTCATTCGTTCGGTTAAATCACTTTCTTTCGCCCCCAAATAATCAGGAAACAGACTTCTTGCACGTTTGACCTTATCCCAATTTTTGTAACAGTCTTCCATGAAATCTTGAACAGGATTGTATTTATTTTCGTAAGCAATTTTATTAATCACATTGACTAAAAGCCGACTATCAAATAAAACATCATACTTTTCTTCAAAATGTTCAAGAATAGCCGTAATATAAACCTCTTTTAACCCGTCATTCTCAATCTCTACTCCTCTCAACTTGAAAGGGGTTCTGATTTCTATTTCTTGTGTAAAAGAATTAAACACAAATTGATTTTTTAAAATGTTGTCATTTTCTATGGCGATTCGTATGTTTTTTAAAGAATTTACTTTTGGTTTACCATACTGATTGACGGCAAAATTTTCAGCTTCAAATTTAACTTTAACGATTTTATCGCTTTGAGGTGGTTTTATTTCTTGTTTTTTATTATCAGCTTTTGCTTTTTCTTCCTCATAGCTGTCAATCATCGTTTGAAAATCATCATCTACATTAGTCACTCAACACCTCCCTTTCTTTTTCATCAAAATATTCATCCGCAAGACCTATAAAATCAGCCAGCAAGGCTTTTTTCCGACTTCCCTCACAAGTCGCTTCAATTTCTGAAACAGCCCACATCATGAGATATTTATAGTTATAGCCGTGTTTCTTCCCTAAAATAATGAATTTCATCATATTCTTACTATTCAAGAAGCCCTGATGCATCACGATTTCATCTTTGAATTTCTCAAATGTATTTTGTTGATAAACGGTAGCGACTTTTTCAGATTGATCACGCTGCATCTTATTAAGAAACTTCATAAATTTATTTGATGGATGAGCTGGATGTTTATAATGCACTTTTTTATAGCCTAGTTCTTGATACTTTGAGGTTAGAAAGTTGAAAATCTCCCAGTGTTGACTCACGCTGATATCAAGTACTGAATCAAAATGACCACTAAAACTCATATTATTGGGGACAAGATAAACATATTGATAGAAATCTTCTTTTTCCAAAATCAATGTCTCTCCTGCCCCTTTCATCAGTTTTTTAGCTACTATTTTATTTAGACGAATGGTCAAAAGTTCCATATCCTTCCCCCTATTCCGCCAACTGATCCATGAGCTGCTCAAGTTGTTTCTTTGAGACCCAAACCGTTTTATCTCCTTCTTCAAGGATAACTTCACGAAGTCCAGCAACAACCAGCTTCTTATAATAAGCTTCATTAATTGAGAGTTCACGTTTTAAATCAGCTTTTTTCTTATAAGGAAATTCTCGAAGTTGATCCACTCTTGCTTCAACTAACTTATCAAAACGGCTTAACATTGATTGAGTCAGTTCCTGCTCTGCTTCAAATGATAAAATACTCATGCCTTTCCTCCATTCTCCAAAAACAAACCTTTTCTAAAAATCTGCAAACTTACCAAATCAGGTTGTTTCTGTCCGAAAGCTTTAGAAAAAGGTAATGGAGCAACCGCAAAACATTCAGCTTGTCTATTGATGCTAATTGCCAGCGGTGTATTTTCGTCATAACGTTCAAGAGAAGTTACAAATTCTTTTAAATCTGAAATAGTGTTAATTTTCATGCTTTACCTCCATTTTTACGTTTAGAGATAACTTCGAGCACTGCGTACGTTAGTTTATCCTCACTAACCCCTAGTTCGTGAGAAAGCTCTGTAACATCTTCGGAAGTGATAATATCAAATGCTGTCAATGCTTTGTGCTTGGTTTTTCTACGCTGTCTTTCATGGCGAATACCACGATTAAACGCAACATCATACAGGTATTCATAAGCAAAAATGCGCATCCAGTCTTGCCAATTTTCTTTTTTTACGTTGTGATACTCCCATGAGATAACCTTTTCTTCGATGATATCAGCTAATTGCGCAACACCCTCTGTAACGAACCCCTTATATTCTGTTTGTTTAATTTCTTGCTTAATGCGGTACTTTTCAGCAATTTCATGAGAAATTTTCATCTTAAAAGGGTTGCCTTTTTTAATATAAAGGATTCTGTTTGTTGGTATCCGTCCGCCTTTGATATCAAATAAAAGCAGTGTTTCATCATTATGACGATATACTATTAAATCAAATGTTTTAAATTTCATGCCTTACCCCTTAAGCATTTCTACTTGAATGTCATTTTCTAAAGTTGTGAAAGTGACTACTGATTGACCGTCAAACAAGCGATAAACATACTCGTTAAGTTGGATAAAATGGCGGGCCTTGGCTTTTAACAAGTCCATAAGCTCAAAAGCGATAGAATCATCAAGGATATAAGTTTCCTTATTTACTGGTTTTTTCATCTTGTTTACCTCAAATAATATTTATGTTATAATTTGAGTAAAGCAAAGCCCTGCAAGGCTTGCCTTACTTATAGTTTAAAAGTCGTTTATCTGGGGAGATGTCCGGCTTTTTTTGTTGTCAAAAATTCTAGTTTTTCTTTAATGTCATGGTAATCCATAGCTTTTGCTCCGCTTTTGGAAAGCATAGGGATTACTAAAGATTTCATATAGTTGTATTCTTCAAGCTCGTCAGAAGTAAGCAAGTCTACCATAGTAGTTTTATTACTAGGGTCTCGATTTTTAACATGAGTATGTGGCTCTCCAGTAGCAAGTTTCACTAACATATTTCTGATGTGGATATAACTATGTTGAGATTTCTTCTCCCAAGCTTGCACGGCATCAGTTAAACTTCGAGTTGTGACTTTCTCTGTGGCTCGTTCAATCTTGCGAGCTTGTAACTCATTTCTCATAGCAATAAAAGCTGCAGCTAAATCAAATTTGAATTGCACAACTGCTTGAGTATTTCCTAATAATGGAATAAAGAATAAAGTTTGTTGTTCATTGAGATGATAAACTTTTCTTGCATTTCCTCGTTTGTTTACACGGATTTCAAATCCGCGTGAACCTTTCTTCATGGAACTTTCAAAGTGCCACATCAACGGTGCTATTTCTTCAAGTTTCTTTTTATATTTACGAACCAATCGAGAAACTGAATCGTAGCTAATACCTGTCTGTTCAGCAATAATCTCAGTAGTCGTATAAAAATTTTCATTGCTTGCTTTTGACAAATCGAGACTGTCAAATAATACTAATGGGGTCATTTATCCTCACTTCTACATAGTTTCATGACATTGCGGTCTTTCTTGGTTCTCGGTTCTGCGCACGGCAAATGCTACTTTTATGTTAGGGCATGCAGTTTATAGCCATTTCTTGGGCTGAGTAAATCATCTACCAATACTTGCAACGGCTGGATAGTTGCGTAAGCACATTACGGAAAGCTAGGCAAACCGCACTGTTTGTTCTTGGACTGACGATTATTTGTTAATAATTAATGGTTCTTCTGGGATGTATTCAATAAGCTCAGATAATGTGCAATTAAGGTAATTACATATTTTGATTAGAGTAGACAGTTTTATATCTTTTCCATTTTCGGCTATATTGACAAGCGATGAAAGTGTGCTTTCTGCAATCCCTGTGTGGACAGAAAAACTTTTTGCTTTAAAATTCTTTTTAAGCAATAGTATTGAAAAATTAGTCGCAATCATTAAATTCCTCTTCTTGTTTTTTATTTTCGCATCCGCTAATTTTTTTGGTGCAATCAAATAATATCAAAATATAAAATATAAGTCAAGGTACAAATATAATTTTTGTTAGATTGTTTTTTATTTGTGTATATGCTAATATTAATTGAAGGAGAAAAAAATGATTATAAATAGATTATCCGTTTTACTTGCTGAAAGAAATATACGAGCGAATAGGTTGGCCGTTGAAACAGGCATTGCTCCGTCTACTCTAACAAGAATTAATAATAATAGATCCTCTCAAATTGATTATGAAACTTTAAATAGTATTTGCAATTTTTTCAAAATAACTCCAAATGATTTTTTTGATTATTCCCCTTTTGATTTTGAAGTAGTATTATCTACAGAAGAAGAAATAAAAGCATATGATGAACTAACTATCTTTATTCAAGTTCAAAAATTCAATTCTTACATTGGTACTTTTGAATTTACTGGAAAATATAAAAATAGAGAAGATTACGTTCCGACTGAATTTGCTTCTGATGGTACTCCTGAGGATTTTATGGAAGTAGAAATTTTGGAGGTAGTGTTCCCCGATGAACTAACTAGCTTTGTTAAATTTATAAACAATCAACCACTTTTAGAAGATGCTTCTTTATCTTTGAAGATGAATACGGAAATATATAAAAAAGTTGAAGAAGCTTTAAAAGAGTTTACAAAAGATTATTACAATGATGAGTTTAATGACTTTTTGAAAAACTACGTCAGCATTCTTGAACCAAACCAAGTTGATAAAGAGATAAAATCAAAGGTTTCCGAAATCGAAAATCGATTGCGGACTAATATCATGCCATTTTAAAAAGTTTAAAGCGTATCAGGAACTCCTTGACCCCAATACAATATTCATGATTTTCCATTATGCGCACGGCAAATGCAAAGAGGAGAATCAACATGAACAAGCTAAATATAAAAGAATACAAAACAAAAGGCGGAGAGGTGAGATATATTCTCCGTGGCGCTTATATCGGCACTGATGTGCTTACAGGTAAGCAAGTAAAAACAGATATTAGAGGGCACACAAAAACAGGCGTCAAGAATGAACTTGAACGCCTGAAAAATAATTTTAAAAAGAATGGTAACACCAAAGGTAAAGAATCACTCGAAACTTTTGGAGAGGTTGCTGAGAGCTTTTTTGAACTTTATAAGCTGCAACAAAAAGTTGGATCAATACGACAAATGAGATCTAACCTAGATACTTATGCTATTCCTGCTTTTGGAAATAAGCGAATCAGTAAAATTACTACTGCTCAGATTCAAAAACAAGTTATTGAATGGGCGAAGAATGCTGCAGAACCTCTTGGTGGAAAACAGAAACGTGATGTTGGGTCAGGAAAAGATTACAAATTACAACTTAACGTAATTAATCGCATTTTTCAGCATGCTTTATCAATTGGAATAATTGATAGAAATCCCTGTCATTCAGTAATCATTCCTAAAGTAAAAATTGATAAACCAAACAAAGAAGTAAATTTTTATACTAAAACAGAGCTGTCAGAGCTATTCTCACACATTGAAAGTCTAGACAATACAAAATGGTCCACTCAATACTTGAATGCTCTTATACGCTTGCTTGTTGCTTCTGGCTTGCGCATTGGCGAAGCTATGGCCTTAGAGTGGTTTGATGTAGATTTAGATAATCAAACAGTTTCTGTCAGTAAAACAACAGTACAACGTACTGTTATACAAGATACACCGAAAACAAATAAAAGTAATCGAGTAATCAGCATTGATTCCAAAGCGGCTTCAACTTTAAAACGTTGGTACTTCTTCCAGAAAAAACATTTTATGAGCTTAGGAAATCCACATCAATCCTTAGTGTTTCCGACATGGCAAGGTAATGTTATGGACTACCACGGTCTAAACTACCGGCTAAAAAAGATAGAGGATGCTGCAAAACTTACTTCTTTATCATTTCATGGTTTTAGACATTCACACGCTAGTTTATGCCTAAATGCTGGTATGACATATAAAGTTATACAAGAGCGATTAGGACATTCAACCTTACAAATGACAATGGACCTATACTCGCATCTCGAGCCTGAAAAGAAAAATAAAGAGCTTGAACTATTTACTAAGTATGCCAACTTTTAATTGGAACTCTGTTAAAAACTCTGTTAATTACTTTTTGAACAAAAATAAAAGCATTGAAATGTAGTAATTCCAATGCTTGCAAGTGTTTATAGAAAGCTTTATAATAAATCCAAGGCTTTTAAGCAAACTAATCTTTAGGAGAAATTATGGAAATTAGAGTAACTCGTGATACTATGTCTGATATTTATTTTGATGCTTTACGGATTCGTAATCAAGTTTTTGTAAAAGAACAAGGCGTTCCTTATGAACTTGAAGTTGGAAACGCTCTTGAAGAGGCCTCTTCTGTTCATTTCGTTCTTTATGACGATGGTCTTGCCAAAGGTACCGTTCGTTTGCTTGCTGATTTGGATGAAAAAACAGCGCTAATTCAACGAATGGCTATTTTAAAAGAAGCAAGAGGTCATGGTTATGCAAAATTTTTAATTGACCGTCTGATTGAATTTGCTAAAGAAAGCAAATTAAATAAATTAGAACTTCACGCACAACTTTCTGCCAAAGGTTTATATAGTAAATACGGCTTTAATGAGGTAGGACAAATCTTTGAAGAAGCTGGTATTCAACATATTCAGATGGAAAGAACAATTCATTAATTGAAGGCCAAGCCATGAAAAAAGTTATTAACAGTCTTGTTAGTAACTTTTTATCGTTATTTATTCTTGTCAGTAGCTTATTTCATTAATTGAGCAACTCTTTTTTTTAGTTCTGGTAAAAGTTCAGGCTCAAACCACGGATTTTTGGCTAACCAAATATTATTTCGTGGGCTGGGATGAACAAGCGGAAAATATTTTGGTAAGTAGGCTTCAAAATCACGAATCACTTCTGTTGTTTTTGCTGATGATTTTAAATTTAAATAATACTTTATGGCATAAGAACCTACTAGAATAAATAGTTCAATCTCAGGCATTTCTTCTAAAAGTGCTTTATGCCATTTTTGAGCAAAACCTGCCCGAGGTGGCAGATCACCTGATTTTCCTTTTCCAGGAAAATAAAAATCTAAAGGCAAAATAGATATTTTATTTGACTCATAAAAAGTGGTTCGGTCAATTCCAAGCCAATCACGCAGGCGGTCACCTGACGGATCATTCCAAAAGAGTCTTGATTCTTGTGCTCGAATGCCTGGCGCCTGACCAATAATACAAATCTTTGCTTCTTTATGGACAGAATAAAGCGGCTCTATCCCATCTTTTGTATATTTTTTGTTCTGTGGGTCAGCTTTAATCGCTTCAAAAATTTCCTTAAATTTATCCATTTTCTTTCCTTAAAAGCGTAATCTAAGTTTATAGATTACGCTTTTTATTGTAAAATTTACTGACAAAAAGCTTATCTGATAAATATTTCTAAGATAAATCCTGTCAGTAAAATGCGACCGAAGGGAGCATTTTATCGGTGAATAAAGGAACTGACAGTTCTATCATTAATGATGCGACCAGAGGAAGCATTTTATCGGTGAACAAAGGAACTGGCAGTGAAGCTAACAGTTCTATCAAATGCGACCAAAGGCAAACATTTTCTAGGCAGTTCTGTCAATTCGATTATTGAACTAAGTATTTTAATTGCATGTCTAAATTTCCATCAGTCTTATTTTTCTAATTTTGCTTTCAAATACTGACCAGTATAGCTGTCAGCAACTTTTGCTACCTCTTCTGGTCTTCCTTTGGCGAGAATTGTTCCACCACCAGCACCACCTTCTGGACCTAAGTCGATGATGTAATCTGCTGTTTTAATAACATCCAAATTATGCTCAATGACAACAATCGTATTTCCTTGTTCAACCAAACGATCTAATACTTGAATCAGGGTCGCAATATCTTCACTGTGCAAACCAGTTGTTGGTTCATCCAAGATATAAAAAGCTTTACCATTTGAACGTTTTTGCAATTCAGAAGCTAATTTCATCCGTTGAGCTTCCCCACCTGATAAAGTAGTTGCTGGTTGCCCAAGCGTCACATATCCCAAACCTACATCAACAATCGTTTGGAGTTTACGTTCAATTTTTGGAATATGACGGAAGAATTCCAATCCATCAGACACGCGCATATCGAGTACTTCCGAAATATTCTTCCCTTTATAATGAACTTCTAAAGTTTCTGAATTGTAGCGTCTGCCATGGCAAACTTCACATGGAACATAAACATCTGGCAAGAAATGCATTTCAATTTTGATGATTCCATCACCAGAACAGGCTTCACAACGTCCACCTTTGACATTAAATGAGAAACGTCCTTTTTTATAACCACGAATTTTTGCTTCATTTGTATTGGCAAATAAATCACGAATGTCATCAAAGACGCTGGTATAAGTAGCCGGATTTGACCGTGGAGTTCGACCAATTGGACTTTGGTCAATATCAATCAAACGCTCAATTCCTTCATAACCAGTAATTTTTTTATGCTTACCAGGTTTCTCTGAGTTATGATTCAATTTTTGAGCTAATGATTTCTTTAAAATACTGTTAACTAAAGTTGATTTACCAGAACCAGAAACCCCAGTTACAGCCGTCATAACTCCCATTGGAAACTCAACATCAAGGTTTTGCAAGTTGTTCTCACTTGCACCTGTAATCTTAACCATTTTTTTCTTATCAATGGCTCGACGTTTTTCAGGAACTGGAATGGCTCTTTTTCCTGACAAATATTGCCCTGTCAGTGATTTTTTATTTTTCATGACTTGTTTTGGTGTTCCAGAGGCAATAATTTCACCTCCTAAATCACCTGCCCCAGGGCCAACATCAATGAGCCAATCGGCTGCCATCATCGTGTCCTCATCATGTTCAACGACAATTAAGGTATTCCCCAAATCACGCATCTTTTGTAAAGACTCAATCAGTCTGTCATTATCTCTTTGATGTAAACCAATGGAAGGTTCATCCAAAATATACAAAACGCCTGATAAATTTGAACCAATCTGTGTCGCTAAACGAATACGTTGTGACTCCCCACCAGAAAGTGTTCCGCTTGAACGAGATAGCGTGAGATAATCCAAACCAACATTTTTCAAGAAAGTCAAACGGTCTTTAATTTCTTTCAAAATAGGTTTTGCGATAATTTCATTATTTGCAGAAAGAACTAAACTTTTCACATAATCAAGCGTATCGCCAATTGACAGAATTGAAAATTCAGCAATATTTTTCTCTCCCACTTTAACAGAAAGTGCTTGGTCATTTAAACGATAACCATGACAAGTCGTACAAGTCAATTCAGTCATGTAAGAACGCGCCATTTCTCTAGCTGACTCGCTCATTCCTGAACGATAACGACGCCAAAGATTAGGAATGACCCCAACAAAGGTCATATCTTGGTCACGTAATCCAAAATCTCCTTCGTGCAGAAAATGGAAAAGTTTATCTCCATTTCCATATAAAACAATTTGTTGTTCTTTTTCTGACAGTTTTTCCCAAGGCCTATCTAAATCAATACCAAATTGCTCCATTGCTTGCTCTAAAAGAGCTGGGTAATAAGTTGAAGCTTTCCCATACCAATAGATAATTGCTCCCTCACGGAGTGTTTTGCTTGTATCAGGAATCAATAAATCGACATCGGGTTCCAATTTAACTCCTAAACCATCACAATCTGGGCATGAGCCAAAAGGAGCATTGAATGAGAAAAGGCGTGGTTCAAGTTCTGGAACAGTAAATCCACAAACTGGACAGGCATAAAATTCACTAAATAAAAGCTCTGAACCATCCATTTTATCAACAATAACATAACCCTCAGCCTGATGAAGCGCAGCCTCTACAGAGTCAAACAGACGCGAACGAATTCCTTCTTTTACAACAATCCGGTCAATGACAATTTCAATGTTGTGCTTTTTATTTTTATCAAGTTCTGGAGCTTCTGAAATATCATAAACTTCGCCATCAACACGAACACGGACATAACCATCTTTTTGGATACGCTCAAACATTTTGACATGAGTCCCTTTTTTGGTACGCACGACAGGAGCGAGAATTTGTAAACGCGTTTTTTCAGGGAGTTCAAGAATTTGTTCAACAATTTCTTCAACTGACTGTGCCGAAATTTTTCCATGACCATTCACACAATATGGCGTCCCAACACGGGCGTATAATAGACGCAAATAGTCATTAATTTCCGTAACCGTCCCGACTGTTGAGCGAGGATTTTTAGAAGTTGTTTTTTGGTCAATAGAGATTGCTGGCGACAAACCATCAATTGAATCAACATCTGGTTTATCCATATTTCCTAAAAACTGTCTGGCATAAGCTGACAAAGATTCAACATATCGACGTTGACCTTCTGCATATAAAGTTTCAAAGGCTAGAGATGATTTCCCAGACCCTGAAACCCCAGTAACAACAACTAATTTATCTCTTGGAATTTCAACATCTATATTTTTTAAATTGTGCTCACGTGCACCGTGTATTACTATTTTATCTTGTGGCATTTATTTTCCTTTTATTATTTTGTTTTGATTGCAGATATTGGTATCTTCTCCATAGTGAAGGTGTACATTTATGTTTTTTTATTTTTTAAAATAATGTTCTACTTCATCTTCGAGTGCTTGAATATCATGTTTGACTTGCTCACCCATTTCATGGTTAGATTTTTCGATAGTTTCCATTGTATTTCTAGCCATCTTTCGAGCTTCATTCATAATGGAACGGCAACCTGCATCATCCGTTTCTTTCATTTTTTCATCATATTCTATATGAATTTTTCTTGTAAATCCATTGATGTCATGCATCAATGTCTCAAAATTTGAGCGGACCTTGATCTGTGTATTTTCAAAATAAGGCTTACGATCATCAATCACCAGATTTAAAAGCATCATTTGATAATTTAAATCTGCTGCATTACGATCTCTTGACATCGTATTCTCATTAATACGAATAATGCGTCGCTGATTACTAGAGTCATTTGTACTTTCAAAATGACGTTGTTCTAAGCGGTCCATGTTAAGTTGAATTGTTACTCGCATCAACACTTGTGAGATATGAAGATAATCATAAAACCATTTAATAAAATCGTCTTTTTGCTTATGAAGCATTTCGATAGATAGAGTGGTTGAATGACGTCTTTTTCCAGCTTGATATTCCGCAAAAGCAATAACTGCGGTTACAATTATTGCAAGACTTGAAAGAATCGTAAGTGAAGTAATCATACTCTTATTATACCACGAATGGCAAGCTAGCTCTTAACTTTGGCTACGTTAAATGGTATAATCTGACTATGAAATTATATTTAGTCAGACATGGTGAAACGCGAAATATTCAGCAAAATTTGCTGACGGGTTGGTTGAACAGTCCTCTCACTGGCACAGGAATTCAACAGTCCGAAATTTTAGCTGACAAACTTTCGTCAGTAAAATTTAACTTGATTTTTTCATCAGATTTACAAGGTGCTAAGGAAACTGCAATGATAATTTCTAATAAAATAGGAGCCTTACTACTCTTTGAACCTTTATTACGTGAACGAGGCCTTGGAAAATTGGAAAATCAAACAAAAGAAAATCGAGATTGGGCACAACTTAATATAGAAAATGAAGAAAATCTTACTTTAGGTATTGAATCTCTTACTTCAATTCATGAACGTGCTAAAATATTTTTAGAAAAACTTCCACAACTTTTTCCTTCTGCTCAAAATATTCTCATTGTTTCTCACAATGGAATGATCAATCAATTTCAAAAGATTTGGGAGCCTACTCATGAATTTACTCCTTTTGAATTTCTCACTATTTTAGAAAAAAACTTATGAACCAATATTTTACTTACATTTTACAATGCTCAGATAAGACTCTCTACTGTGGCTATACCACTGATTTAGAAAAAAGACTTGCCACTCATAACTCTGGTAAAGGGGCGAAATACACAAAAACAAGATTGCCAGTTAAGCTGCTTGCCTCTGTTGATTTTGATAATAAAAATGATGCCATGTCTTGTGAATGGTGGTTTAAACATAAACTTGTTCGCAAGCAAAAATTGTCACTTATCAAAAATGATTTAATCAAAGAAAAGTTTATTGAATACCTAGAACTCAAACAAAAGAAAAACATTCATTTAAAATGAATGTTTTTTATTATTATGCTTTTTTCTTTCGGTAAGTAAAGTAAGAAAGGAGGCAAATCACTAGAGCAAAGACTGACAAAGTCCATGGATTAGTGACAATTTGCATGATGAAGATAATCGTTAAAGCAATAAGTACAACAAGTGTTGCCAACTTAACAAACCAATTCGTTACTTCTTTATGTTTAAAATATAAAACAAGAGCAGCGACTAAAAGGAGAATCCAAACAATTGAAATCGTAAATGAAATTGAGCCAGCCACAAATTGCCAGAATCCATCACCCAAAATTGCTGACAAAAGTACACCAATAAACAAAACAAATGATGAAACTAAAATCGCATTCGTTGGGACTTGGTTTTTAGATAATTTGCCCAATCTTTGACCCACATAAGAATTTGAACCTTGAATGCGTGAATAGAGTGAGCGTGAAGTGGCATAAATTGCTGAGTTAACCGCTGAGAAAATTGCAATAACAATAATTACGAGAACGATTTTATCAGCGTGTGGAATTCCTACTCGAGCAAAAATTGTAGCAAATGGACTTGCTGCATCTGGATTTGAAACTTCGCTCCACGGTAATAAATGCAAGAATAAAAAGATTGGAATAACATAAAAACTAATAATCCGAATTAAAACACCTCGAATAGCTCTCGGAATCGCTACTTTTGGATTTTCCGTTTCAGCAACTGTAATTGCTGCCAATTCAGAACCACCAAATGAGAAAATAACAACCAATAATGAAGTTAAAAATCCTGAAAAGCCATTAGGAGCAAAGCTTGGTGCTGTACTTTTAGTCGATACTTTTTGAGCGGTATCAGCAACAAAACCAAGATGAGCATCATTAATAACTAATAAATAAATTCCGAGTGCAATTAAAATTAAAATAACAGCGACTTTAATAAAGGCAAGCCAATATTCCGTTTCGGCAAAAGCTCTAACTGACCAGAGATTAATTGCTGTTCCAAGAACTGCTACAATCAGGGCGAAAACCCATAATGGCACTCCAGGAATTAGCATGGCAAGTAAAGTTGATACCCCTGCTTCTTCTGCAATTAGGACGGCCATCCAAGTTGCCCAGTAAACCCAGTCCGCAAAATGCGCCCAGTGGTCCCCAATAAAAGGAGCAACAACTCCGGCCATTCCAGCCTTATGTTCATCTTGATGGATGACCATTTTCCCAACACCATACATGACAACATAAAGTGTCAGTCCAGCTAAGATGTATGAGAGTAATACACTTGGCCCAGCCTGTGCAATGACTTTTCCAGAACCTAAAAATAGTCCTGAACCAATCGCTCCCCCAAGTGAGAGCATAACAATGTGGCGAGTCTTTAAAGAAGACTTCAAGCCTGTAGAATTTTCCATAAAATTCCTCTTTTCTATTGTGTGAAAGCAATGCTTTCTTTTATAAGTTCCCTTCCATTCATCTAGCAAAACCCTGCTTGGAGTCGGTCTTTACGATTAATTTTACTTTAGAGTCGAAAGAAAGGGTAAAAAAATTAAAAAAGAAAGACCAGATAGTTTTTACTATCCGGTCTTCTTTGAATCCCGGCGCAGAAACTTGAGTATACTCAAAAGTTGTATCTACGCCAATTGCATAAACACAAACTATCTGCACCAAAAATAAAAGACTGTAGATTGTTGTGTTTTCATGCGGACTCCTTTTCTTAATTTTTTTATAATTATACTTTTTTATTGACAATAATGCAAGGCTCAGCCTAAAAAAATACTGACAGAAAATTTTTTAACTCTGTCAGTCATTTTAAGATAGTCTAATATTTCTGTCATAGGATAGCTGTGACTGCTTTAGCAGTTTACAGATATGCTAATATTTCTGTCAGTAACTTTTCATTTTAACATTTGGTCAATGATTTCGTGGGATTTTAGAATATTTTCTTGTCTAAGTTCTGTCAGTAATTCTTGACGATTTTGACCATCAAATTTTTCAACCGCTAGAACCATGGCAGAAATGATTTCATCAAAACCACGATTGTATGTCGCACTTTGCCAACCACTTATTCCAAATTTTTGACGGTCAATTCCTGTAAATTTTTCAAGTTCGCACAGTTCTGACAAGCGAAGGCTTTCTCTAGAACTTTCTACTGTAAATTCTTCAGTAAAGGCACCAGCTTCTAAGTTCATTGTGGCAATTCCACTCGTTGTCGCTGTTTCTAGCATAACAATTGCTCTTGTTAATTGCCCGTCTTGATTCTTCTTTAATGAATAATTGACTTCTAAAATCTCATCATCTAGCAAATAAATCAAGGTGTCCAGAGGGTGAATAAAAATATCGTACATTGAAAATGTAATTTTTTCACTGGCAGAATTTGCTAAATTTTTACTTACTTTCACCATATTTTTATCTGGGAGAGCTTTTAATTTAGCTGTTTGTGGTGCAAATCTGCGATTAAAAGCGACGACAAATAAAGTATTATTTTGGTCAGCAATTTTTTGCAATTCTTTTACTTCGGCTAATTTTTCTGAAACAGGTTTATCCATTAAAACAGGAACTCCCGCTGACAAATATCTTTTAGCTAACTCAAAATGTTGGGAAGTTGCCGCATGAATAATAACCAAATCCACAGTTTCTAGTGCTGACAAGTCCTCTGTCGCATATTCAAATTTATAATGTTTGCGAACTTCTTCAGCTTTTTCCCACTGACGAGAATACAAAATAAAACGATGGTCCGCCTGCATTTTCGCATAAACTGGTAAATAAGCCTTACTTGCAATATTTGATGTTGCCCCAATGACTCCAATAATCATACTTTTTCCGTTCTCCTTAACCTCTTATTATTTATTTTTTATGCGAATCGCCTGAATAAATTACAATGACCATTCCCTGATTGAATGAAACTTTCATTTGGTCACTGATAAATTCATTACTAGCATAGATTTGACTAAAATTATCCTCTGCTTTCAAAGGATATTTTGCTTCTTCAATGGCTAAACTATCCTTTGTTTCTACTTGAACAAATCCAACATATTGGTAAGTTGGCTTTCTCTTTAGTAAATGTTGACCAGGCAACAAATAGGTCACCACATTTTGTTGGTCAACTAAGGTCATTTTGGGAGCGAGGGCTTGATATTTTGGTCGTGTTGCTAAATAAGCATTGGTCAGTAAATGGTCCAAACGTCCACCTAAAGCACCAGCAATTACAATTTCCGCATCAGCAAAATGTTCTAAAACAAAATCTAAAGCCGCTTCTAAGTCTGTCAAATCTTTTTCAGCAGGCAATTTAATCAATCTGTCAGTACTGCCAGAAATTTTTTCAAGTTCAATTTTACTGACAGAATCAAAATCACCAATTGCTAGAGCCAATTGATAACCTTTTTCCACTAAAAATAGTGACCCTCTATCCACACCAATATATTTATCAAAACTTTCATTAGGTATAAAATCTGGCAAACCAGCCACAATCAATATTTTCATCTCTCATCCCCTGAGCCTGAAATCTTGCCACGACTCAATCGACTCTCTAATTTTTCAATATTTTCACTCGCAATTTGTTCAAGAGAAATTCCTAGATAACGTGCACTCGTTGCTACATACCAAAGAATATCACCAAGCTCCTGACCGATGGCCTTTTTATCATTGGCTGACAGCTTTCCCTCTTGGTCACGGATAACTTTTTTTACCTTGTCAGCCACTTCACCTGCTTCACCAGATAATCCCAAAACTTTATCCACAAATGCAAAATCTACTTCATTTTGACTCTCTATTTTTTCATTCAAATCAAATTTGATAATTGCTTTTTGGTAAGCATTTAAATCCATTTTCTCCCCTTTAAGATTACAAAATTACTTTTTAAATTTTTTTCTCATTTTCACTTCCATAAAAATATCAGCTAAAATTGCCAAAACCATTTCCTGATAGTCTGCTTCGTCAATCAGAGCATGACGTAAACAACCTTGTTCATAATAAAGGTCACAAAGTTGTCTAAAAAGTCTGTGGTATTGTGCCACTTCATCTGGCAATCCTCGCATATTTTCATAAGCCATGTTGACAAATAATAAAAGCATCACCTCTTCATCAAGATTTTCTGGTTTGATTAAATATGAACGATAAGCACTAATGACAAACTCTGCAATAAAATCGGCCACAAACTGCGAATCAAGATAATCATATTTATAAATCTCATAAGTCATCAAAGCTCTTTCAGCCATTCGCTCAGCTAACTGCCTTGTTGCCAAATCTATCATTGCTTCATATTCATCATCTGACCACTTCATCCGAGGTTCTTCTTTATTTTTCATAAGTTAATTATATCACAGTCTTGCAAAGGCTATCATTCTCCAAATTTACAAAAAAGATGTAATTTTTATATTTTTTCCGTTTTATAAATAAGTTTATTGTAAAAATTTATACTTATATGACTTTTTTATCACAAAAAACACATTTAAGACTTGCTTAACTCAAACTAAAAATATTATACTCCTAGTATCATGAAAAAAATATTAATTACAACGACACTAGCCCTCGCACTGCTCTCATTAGGGGCCTGCTCTAAAAAATCTGATGCTTCACACAAAAGTAGTTCGTCTTCTACTTCATCTTTCTCTTTCCCATCATCAACGTCTTCTTCTTCCAAAGTCTCTTCGTCTTCAAAAGTTGAAACTCCTACAGGAAATATCGATAGTTCATTTCAAAAAGCTGTTGATGCTACACAACCAACAGTAGCAACGATGAAGGAAACTTACAAAGATACCTATTCAGATATTACAGCAACTGCCGAAGCCCCTCAAACGATTGTTTATACCTATACCTATCGAAACCAAATAACACCTACAGCCACAAAAGAAGCTGTAGCTAAACAATTAGCCACAGCTACGGCCTCAGAATTCAACCAATTTTCTGCCGTTTTTCCTAATTTTAAGGAGCGTTACATTTATCTAAATTCAGACAAAAGTGAACTCTATAATATCTTAGTCACTAAAGAAGATGTTACTGCAGCCCAAGCTTCTTCCGCTTCCTCTTCAAAATAATAAAAAAACCTCTTAAAGTAGAGGTTTTTTATTTTTATTAAGGTTGGATACGGTTAATCATACGTGGGAATGGAATTGCTTCACGAATATGTTCTGTCCCAGCGACAAAAGTAACCATACGTTCAAGACCAAGTCCGAAACCAGCATGAGGAACTGAACCAAATTTACGAAGTTCTAAATACCAATCATAATCTTTAGGAT
>SKEH01000596.1_pt1 | contig 20178 bp, 19 predicted proteins | sample 4826571 | NCBI WGS metagenome assembly SKEH01 (sample SAMN11008814, study PRJNA524170) | human gut metagenome | biome: Human fecal sample; material: Feces; isolation source: fecal sample from pouch patient p29 | host: Homo sapiens | place: Israel: Tel-Aviv | collected 2016-09-14 | reverse complement strand
GATATTAATTAGAATCTGTTTAAATCGTCAAGATTAAACAATTTTCCCGCATATTCTGAACTGATATCATCAGAATCCTTTAGTGCTTCCTTAATTTGATTGGAATTTAAATGATCAATGAGATAAGCCTTTAAAGCAGCGTTGGTCAGGTCATCTAAGTCAGTTCCGGTAATCTGAAGATACTTTTCTGCCAGTTTTTCTACTTTTCCATTTAATTCAATTTTTTTCCTACTCATTTTTCCACCTTCTAGTAATCGTTTCTATTATAACATTTTCGCTAGGTTGCAAGACGGCAAATTAATCATTTGCTGCCACACTTAAAAAATTGAAGCCCTTAGACAATTGGAGTAATATTTTAATTCAAAGAGATACAACAAAGTAGGACTTACTCAATGATTAACTTATCTACTAAAACTATATTAAAAATCAGGCAGTGGTCATTTTTCCGCGCCACGCAAAGAACCCTAGTGATGTTAATGCCAATTGCTGTAATTGGAACATATTTTAATCTTTTTAATGATTTGATTTTCTCACCAGATGGCCTAATTTATAATATCTTTGGCCTAGATAAGATTATGACAGATCATTTTTGGTATGCAGGCTCGTTTGTTTGTCGTGGCATGATTGAAGTTACCTTTGGCGTTTTTGGTATTTACGCCAGCTTTTTTATGGCGCGCTACACAGCGCGAATCTACCACAAAGATTCCACAATGTCGGGAATCGCTGCGGTTTTAATTATGCTTTTTTGCTCATATGCAACAAGCAATAGTCGGCCAAGACATGGCTCTTTTACAGGTGGTTTTTTACAAATAAATGCCCTTTTTATTGCGTTGCTTGTTGGATTTGGTGTAGGGCAAATTTTTCATTTATGCGGTAAAAATTATCAGCAAGTGGAAAATGAGGATACTAAGTGGCTACGACGGCGCGTTTGGAACGCGGCCTTGCCATTTATGATATCCATTGCTTTTGGAATTTTGCTCGGGATTGCTCGCTATGAGTTACAAATAAAGGTGCTTGATACGGCAAGCTTTAGTGAATTAGTTGGTCGAATGCAAACAACTAATAATTTGGCAGAAGTTTTGTCTTTGTCGGCAATAACGACACTCTTGAACTGGATGGGAATCGGCTATCCACTTCACGCACTTTCCGGTACGACGAGCAATGCATATACAGCCGAAAACTTGACCTATGCTTTTCAGAACGGTAGTTCTTGGAATGTACCTTACAAATTTCTAGGTAGTTCTCTAATCAAAACATATGGCACGATGGGCGGTGCCAGTGTGATTTTAGCTATTATAGTTGTTTTGCTTATGCGGCGCACACAAGAAAACAACAAAACCAATGTTGCCATTGCAAAAATCAATTTGTTACCGGTAGCGTTTGGTTCAAGCTTGGGTTTTTCAGCGGGCTTACCGGTAATTCTTAATCCGCTCTTTGTTCTACCTAGTGTCATTATTCCGTTGATTAATATGGCATTGGCCGGATTAGCGATTAGTTTACACATGATTCCAGTGTGTGTTTATCCAATATTGAAAGGAACGCCTGGAGTGCTACTTTCCTTTTTTGGTACTAATGGCAATTGGGGAACCTTAGGGTTTACTATTGCGCTTTTTGTACTCGATGTTTGTATCATGTGGCCGATTATGAAAATTAATGAACAGGTTGAGGAAATGTTAAGGGCTGGGAAAGGAAGACAGTTCTAATGCAGGTACGAAAGAATCCTAATTTTAAATGGCTGCTGATGCTAGTGGCGTTGTTAGTAGTGATTGCTATTCCCAGTTATTATTGGATGGAAAAGGAGAATAATGCGCACGCAGAGCGTAGTCGCTCGCTGCTTTCACCAGTCATCATGGTACCCGGCTCGAGTGCCACAACTGAGCGCTTTAATGAACTAATTGATCAGCTGAACAAAACGACAATGAATGAGCATAGTGTTCTCAAAGTTACTGTTTCACGTGAAGCAAAATTATCGTATAGTGGTTCGATTAATAAGAATGATCAGGAACCGATAATCATTATTGGTTTTGCCAATAATAAAGACGGTTATGCCAATATCAAAAAACAGGCTTTTTGGCTAGACGTTGCCTTTACGTCTTTGATGCAAAATTATAAATTTAATAACTTTAAGGCGTTTGGGCATTCAAATGGTGGTCTTATTTGGACATACTGGTTAGAACACTACTATGCGCAGTATTCTGATGATGTAAGGATTAAGCGGTTGATGACGTTGGGAACACCTTATAATTTTACTGAAAATAACATCAATAACCGTACACAAATGCTAGCCGATTTTATTAAAAACCGTACAGCACTTCCAGAAAGCTTGAAAGTCTACTCGTTATCTGGTGGTAAAAGCTATGAATCGGATGGAATTGTGCCAGAAACTAGTGTTGCTGCAGGTAAGTTTATTTTTCAAAAACAGGTCAAATCTTACACGGCAATGACGGTCACTGGCGAAAAGGCAGACCACTCGGATTTGCCACAAAATAAACAGGTAATACAAGCCATTCGGGAGTATTTGCTAAAAAAACCTGATCGACCTGGGAGACCAGAAAAAAATTTAAAGCCAAGAAGAAGGAGAAGTAATCGATGAAATATCATGAACAGCCAACTAAGATTGAAGTTATCGGTGGCAAAGTTAATAACTTAAAGAATATTAATGTTGATATCCCACTACATAAATTCGTGGCAATCTCAGGCTTGAGCGGTTCGGGGAAATCGAGTCTCGCAATGGGGATTCTTTATTCAGAGGGAGCACGACGTTATCTCGATTCACTTGCAGCTTATACTAAAAGGCGGATTAGTCAGGTCGGTAGGGCACAAGTGGATGAAGTACGTCATATTCCTTCTGCCCTTGCTTTGCGCCAGCGCCCAACTGTTCCTGGAGTTCGGTCAACCGTAGGCACAGTAACAGAGGTTTTTAACGTTCTACGTTTAATTTTTTCACGCTTAGGCTCACCTGTATGTCCTAATGGTCATAGACTAGCGCCAACCATTAAAATTGCTGAAGCGATGGACTTAACTGGAAAGGCAATGGGACGTGTTACTTGTCCAACCTGCGGTGTTCAGTTTTATGCTTTTAGTGCTGAAGACTTTGCTTTTAACTCAGATGGTGCATGTCAAAAGTGTCAGGGGTTAGGAACCGTTGAACAAATTGACGATGATAAGATTATTGCAGATGAAAATCTATCATTGGAAAATGGCGCAGTTGCCACATGGCAAATCCCCGGAAGAAATTGGATGTGGCGCATTGCCCGTGAGCTAGGGGTTCGGACAGATGTTCCATATAAAGAATTGTCCGAGGATGAAAAAGAAATTGTTTTACACGGTGAGGAACGGAAAATACCAGTTGATATTCCAACTTCGACTGGGCGAGTTTATCACCTTGACGCACTTTATGAAAATGCCTATAACGCTGTCGCAAATTCACGCAAAACGACTAAGTCCGAACGCGGTTTAGAAAGAATCAACTCTTTTTATCGGTTCAAGCCTTGTCCACGCTGTCACGGTTATCGGATTGATCCAAGTCGTTGGAATCAGTTGGTGGCAGGGAAGAACATCATCGAGGCTGAACAACTTACGCTAGGTGAGTTAGCAGACTATTTAAAGAAAATTATGGCATGGCTTCCGGCAGACATGCATGATTTAGCTGAAAACTTAACTGGTGAATTGATGCATCAGGTTAAACCATTATTAAAATTGGGTCTAGACTACTTAAGCTTAGATCGTCAAGCTAATAGCTTATCTACTGGTGAATTGCAACGGATTCAGCTTGGTCGGACCTTGAGGACAGAGACGACGGGAGTGCTCTATGTTTTGGACGAGCCATCTGTCGGACTGCATCCAGATAATGTTGCTGGCTTAATTGAGGTCTTCCATGAGCTCGTCAACCAAGGTAATTCGCTTGTTGTTGTTGACCATGAAACTTCTATTATTGAGGCAGCTGATTGGATAATTGAAATTGGTCCTGGCTCGGGTTCAGAAGGTGGTCAAATAATTGCGCAAGGATCCCCGAAAGAAATTGAGCAAACTAATGCTTCATTAATAGGGCAATATTTAACTGGGGATGCACCGTTATATGTAAGAAAAAGTGCTAAACCTGATGATCTTTTTAAAGATGGCACAATTGCTCTAACTGTTAATAAGCGCTTCAACTTGAAAGATGTCCATGCTGAGATACCAGTCGGACGCCTTACTTCTGTTACAGGTTTTTCCGGTGCTGGAAAAACGACTTTGATTCTAGACTCACTTTTACCAGCTCTGAAGGCTGAAAAAGAAGGCAGTGCTAAACCTGAGTGGGTGACTAGTCTTACAAGCAATGGCATCAAAAATGTGATCAGCGTCGACTCGTCACCCGTTGGTAAAAACCAACGTTCCACGGTAGCAACATACACAGACATTATGGATAACTTACGTAAGTTATTTGCCCAGCAGCCGCTCGCTAAAAAGTTGAAATATCGTGCCTCCCATTTTTCATATAATAATAAAGAAGGAGCATGTCCGGCATGTGGTGGAACTGGGGTAATTTCGCTTGATATTCAGTATTTACCTGACATGGTGGAAACATGCTCTGTATGTGGCGGGCATCGCTTTAATCAGGACGTTTTAAGAGTTAAATGGCATGATTTAAGTATTGCGGATGTGTTAGATTATTCAGTTGATGATGCATTGAAGGAAAATCTTTTTGGGGATGAGCTCAAAATTGCTAAGACGATTGAAACTCTGCATGATATGGGGTTAGGTTACCTTCACTTAGGAGAATCAACACCAGCATTATCAGGTGGAGAAGCACAACGATTGAAATTATCCAGCCATATTCACCGTCAACAAAAGGGCAGCCTCTTTGTTTTCGATGAGCCAACCGTGGGCTTGCACCCAAGTGACGTTAGAACGTTGCTGCAGGTTTTTCAAAAATTGTTAGACCAGCATGCAACAATCATTACAATTACACATGACCTCGATATTATGGCCAATAGTGATTATATGATTGATATGGGTCCGCGTGGCGGATTGAACGGTGGAAAAATAATTGCCTGTGGGACACCTGTGGATATTTCACACCAAAAAGATAGTTTAACGGCAAAATATTTGCGGGAGCACATAAATTTATATCAAAAATAAACCAAAGTCCAGGCCTTGTAGTAGTCGCAAACGCGATTATTGCAAGGCTTTTTGCTACAAAATAAATTTCACAAATAAAATGTGGAAAAGTTTTGCAAAAAGGTTGCATTCTGTGGATAACCTGTTAGAATATTATATGTAAGCAATTAGCAGTCGAAGACATCGAGTGCTAATTACAAATTTTATCCTATAAAGGGGTGCATATTTATGGCATATTTTGACAACGAATTTGATAATTTATTTAACGAACTTAACAACTCTTTCTTTAACGATGATAATAATGGCTCTATCCCAGTTCACTATTCAAGCATGAACATTTCTCCACAAGGAATTAATCAGAGCGAACAAATGCCTGGTCAACCAAAAAAGGAGAAACCAATTGGTGTTGACTTGGTTGAACAAGCTAAAAACAATAAATACGATCCGGTAATCGGTCGTGATGAACAAATCCAAGAAGTAATAGAAATTTTGAGTAGACGTAAGAAGAACAATCCAGTTTTGGTAGGTCCTGCGGGAGTTGGTAAAACTGCAATTGTTGAAGGTCTAGCTCAAAAGATTGCTCAAGGTGATGTTCCTGACAAGATGAAGGACAAGCACATTATTGCAATTAATATTAATGACATGGTTGCAGGTTCAAGTCTACGTGGTAGTTTTGAAGAGCGCCTGAAGAAAGTCATTGACGAAGCAAAGAAGAATCCTAACATCATCTTGTTTATTGATGAAATTCATAACATTGTTGGTGCTGGTTCAACAGATTCTGAAAACAATAGTGGTGATGCCGCAAACATTTTGAAACCTGCTTTGGCAAGTGGCGACTTAAACTTAATTGGTGCAACTACAACAGGGGAATACCGTAGAATTGAAAATGATGCTGCTCTAGCACGTCGTTTCCAACCAGTCCAAGTTCCAGAACCTTCAACTGATGTAACTGTTAAAATTCTGGAAGGTTTAAAGAAGAAATATGAGGACTATCACCACGTTAAATACAGTGACAGTGCTTTGCGTTTAGCAGTTGAATTGTCACAACGGTATATTCAGGGACGCTATTTACCTGACAAAGCAATCGACTTAATGGATGAAGCCGGTGCTAAAAAAGGTCTCGATAGCGTTCCAAGTGATGAAGCCACTCTGAAAAAGAGAATTAGCAGTCTTGAAAGAGAAAAAGCAGAAGCAGCTAAAAATGAAGACTATGCAAAGGCAAGCGACTTGAAGAAGAGAATTGAAAAACTTCAAGAACAGGCCGAGCATATTGATGAAACTGCAACACCAAAGGTAACTGATCAAGATATCTACGCTTTAATTGAAGCTAAGACCAAGATTCCAATGAGCGAATTACACGCTAACGAAAGTCAAAAGAATCTCAACTTAGCAGAAAAATTGAAGAAAGCTGTTATTGATCAGGACAATGCTGTTGATGTTATTACTGATGCAATTGCTCGTAAGCAAGTCTTCAAAGATAACAATCGTCCTACTGGTTCGTTCTTGCTAACTGGACCAACTGGTGTAGGCAAGACAGAATTGGCTAAACAACTTGCTATTCAATTATTTGGTGGTGAAGATCATCTAATTCGGCTTGATATGTCAGAATATCAAGATCAAATGGCAGTTAACAAGTTAATTGGTTCAGCACCTGGCTACGTTGGTTACGGTGAAGGCGGACAATTAACTGAAAAAGTTCGCCACCAACCTTACAGCTTAATTCTGTTTGATGAAATAGAGAAAGCTAACCCCCAAGTCTTCAACGCATTATTGCAGATTATGGATGATGGACGTCTGACAGATGCTCAAGGTAGAACTGTTTCCTTCAAGGACACAATTCTCATCATGACCTCAAACGCTGGCTACTCTGACAACTTGTTAAAAGATGGCAAAGTGGACCACGATAAGATGATTAAGGCCCTAGAAGCATACTTCAGACCAGAATTTTTGAACAGATTAGACGCAATTGTGCCATTTAATTCATTGACTGAAGCCGACATGACTAAGATTATCGACATTTACCTAAAGAAGATGTCACATGTTTTGGCAAAGAAAGATGTCAAAGTTGAAGTTTCTGATGATGCTAAAGCTTACTTTGCTGAAAAAGGCTATGACAAGAAATTTGGTGCACGTCCTCTTCGTCGAGTAGTTGAACAGGACATGGAGACGCCAATTGCTAAATTATTGTTAAAAGAACCTGATACCAAAGAAGTTAAATTTACTGCTGATGATAAGCATGTTTATCTCAATGGTGAAGTAATTTTAGATATTGAGCCAAAAGCTGATTCAAATGATGAGCAAACTGAAGCTGAAGAAACAAAAGAATAATCGTTGCTTAAAAGTCATTCCGAAAGGAATGGCTTTTTTGCTTTATAAACTTTTTTACGAGTAAATAAGGTGGTGTTTCACGTGTGACATTTTTGACGGAGAGACTCTTAGAATTAATCCTTGGAAAGCTGTTGACAGTAGCAAAATTATGGTTTACATTAGTTAACAATTAAATAATAATTAAAAGTTAAAAAGAGATTTTTAACTGAAGTTTTTAAGGAAAAAGTAGGAGCATTGCTATGAAACAAAAAGTAGAAGACCTTGACTGGAAAAATTTAGGCTTTGTTTATCGCGATTTACCATATCGTTATGAGGCTAAATATAAAGACGGCGAGTGGCAAGAGGGAAAATTGATTGAAGATTCTACTCTTGCTCTTTCCGAGGGTGCAGAAATTTTGCACTACGGTCAAGAAATTTTTGAAGGACTAAAAGCTTATCGTAGAGAAGACGGTAAGATTAACTTGTTTCGTCCTGATCAAAATGCGCATCGATTTGCGTTATCTGCTGAGCGTTTGGCAATGCCACCATTTCCAGAAGATCGCTTTGTTGAAGCTGTTAAGCAAGTAGTTTTAGCAAATAAGGAATATGTACCACCTTATGATAGTGGCGCAACGCTTTATTTACGTCCCTTTATGATTGGAACATCCAATGTTTTGGGTGTCCAGGCGGCCAATGAATATACCTTCCGCATTTTTGCTGTTCCGGTTGGTGCGTATATTAAGGGCCTTAATCCAGCAGATTATATTGTTAGTGAATATGATCGTGCTGCTTATGCTGGTACGGGTCAAGCGAAGACCTCTGGTAACTATGCCAGCAGTTTGCTGCCATCAGTTGAAGCTCATAAAAATGGCTTTGCGGATTGTTTGTACCTTGACCCACGAGAGCACAAATATGTTGATGAATTTGGTGGCGCTAATTTTTACGGTATTACCCAAGAAGGTCAATTTGTTACACCAAAATCTAAATCAATCTTGATCTCAATTACCAAGAGGTCACTGTTGGAACTAGCTAAAAAGCAGGGCTTAAATCCAGTGGAAAGACAAATCACTTTAGAAGAAGCCTTTAACATGAAAGAAGCTGGAGCTATGGGCACTGCGGCAGTTATTTCACCAGTGGGTTCGATCACTTATGAAGGTAAAAAACATGTCATTTACAGTGAAACAGAAACAGGTCCAGTGACAACTAAACTCTATAATGAGCTAGTTGATATTCAATATGGAAAGCAAGAAGGTCCAGAGGGCTGGGTCCAAACAATTGATTAATTAAAATAGAAAAGGTGCCGAGATATCAAATCTCGGCACCTTTTTAATTGGCAATGTTCTTTAGAACCTGTTCTAACATTTTTGGAAAACTCTTATCAGCAGGTAGTGATTTATCCGCAAACCAACCAGTTCCAACATTTACAATATCGCCGATAGTTAAATCACGAAGATAGCGACTAGCAAGCAACTGCTGTTTTGGATCTGAGTATTCAGTAGCCAATAGTTGATTTATCAAAGAGCGTAGCTGCTCAAAGGCTGCAGTTACTTCGGGATAAGCATTAGTCCGAGGCATTTTTAGAACTAGCTGAGTTAGTTTGAAATGCTTAAGTGCAAGTGAGCGGAACTCTGTAGCCAAAGCGATAATGCCCTTAATTCCTGTTTGCCCAAAGATTTTTTGTTGAAGTTGCTGACTTACTTGGTTGATAGCCCAAGCAACTACACAATAGCTTAATTCTTGTTGATTAGAGAAATAACTATAAAGTGCTTGTGAGCGTGTACCTAATTGTTGGGCAACTAGCGAAAAACTTAGTTCACTACCTGATTCGATTAAAGAAACGCTAGTTTCAATGATTTTTTGTTTGGATAAAATTTGACGTGGCATTATTAACCTCGAATAGACTTGATTATTACAATGTGTAAACTATAATTACATATTGTAAATATAGTTTAATGTTTAATATTTAAGAAGGCAAATATAATGAAAATTTTTCTATTATTGCTAATCGGTTTGGTGATAGGCACTCTTGTTATCCTGTTTGGTGGGGGTGGTGCCGCAATTTATTTGGGAATATTAACAGGTTTATTTGGCTTAAAAGCTGCAAGTGCCTCGGCAACTTCATTAATGACTGCTTTACCTTCATTAATTATTGGCGCGTGGAGCTATTATCGTCAAGGAAAAATTAATACTAAAATTGGCAATCAAATGTTATTGGCAGCAATTCCTGCTGTAATAGTTGGTGCACTCTTATCAAAATATATTCCTGCTAATTTGTACAAATGGTTGATAGGCATAGTCTTAATTTTACTTGGCATCAATATGCTCATCCAAAAGAAAAATAAGACTTCGGATTCAATGCATAAGCAAGACCATGCCAGAGTGCAGGCAAGTTTATTCGGGATTTTTGGTGGACTAATGGTCGGTGTTGCAGGAATGAGCGGAGGAGCTGTAATTATTGCTGGACTGTTTTTGCTTGGCTTAAAGGACTTTCAGGCAACAGCAACCTCAACTTATGTTTTAGTATTTATGACCGCTACAGGTGCATTGTTTCACATTGCAGGAGGTCAAGTAGATTGGGCAGCCGGACTACCATTAATGATTGGTGCATTAGTAGGAGCAATAATTGCTCCCAAATTGGCGCAACTACTGGCAAAAACAAAGATCACAAAGTATATGAAGCCAACTACTGGGGTGTTATTAATACTGCTAGGTGCTAAGTCTTTACTATAAAAGCGCAAAATAAAAATTGCTAATGGTGGGGTTACTTAGCAAAAATATTTCCTGGGAAATAGCTAATTTTTGTTAGCACTTTTTTAAAAAGTAATATAATAGGGTTAGGTTAATGAAACTAAGAATGATTTGTTTTGAAAAGAGTGCAAAATGAAAAAATTAGTTAGAGATAAGATACCGGAATTTGCCACAGAGGCTACATATCGAGAGCTGCCTAAAGAAGAAATTGAGCCAGCCCTAAAAAATAAGTTGATTGAAGAGACGCAGGAAGTTGTTGAAGCTAAGGCAGAAGATAATCTGATTGAAGAATTAGGTGACGTCTACGAAGTCTTAACAGCATATTTGAAATTTAAAGGCGTCAGTCAAGAAGAGTTTTTAAAACTAGTTGCGACAAAGCGTGATTATAAAGGTGGCTTTACTAAGTTTTTAGAAATGACAACTGAGGATTAATTATTGAAAAAGTGGACTTTAGAGATGACATAATCTCTGAGGCCCACTTTTTATATACGCGTAGTAGCAAAATAACTAATAGTAATTAAGTAAGCTTAATAATAGGTATTTTTAATTTCATACTTTTTGTTAAATAATTGAGTGTATAAAAGATATAGATATTGTGATTTAGAGAAAGAAAATAAATGAAAAGTATTAAAAATCATTTTTTTGAAGGCGAACGGATCCTTTTTGGACTTAATGATGCAGAATTAGACGGAGTCACTTTTGGTCAAGGGGAGTCTCCACTCAAAGAAGCAAACAACATTAAAGTGAAAGATTCAATTTTCAAATGGAAGTATCCACTCTGGTACGATCAAAATGTTGAGGTGGAAGATTCTGTCTTTGAAACGATGGCTCGCAGTGGCATTTGGTACACAAAAAACATTTCTATTAAGAGCTCTTCTTTACAAGCTCCTAAATTATTTAGACGTGCACAAAAAATTACGTTGGACAATGTTCATTTTGCTAATGCGGAAGAGACTATGTGGTCCTGTGATGATCTTAAAATTACTAATAGTCAAATTAGCGGCGATTATTTTGGCAAAGACAGCAAAAACATTTACTTAGATCATGTCAGTATAATTGGCAATTACGCTTTTGATGGGGCAGAAAACATTGAAGTACATAATTCAACTTTTGTTGCTAAAGATGCTTTTTGGAACTGTAAAAATGTAAAAGTTTATGATTCAACTATTGATGGAGAGTACTTAGCATGGAACAGTGAGAATATTGAGTTTATTAACTGCAAAATCATTAGCAGTCAGGGTCTTAATTATATTAACAATTTAAAGTTAAGAGATACTCAGCTACTGCATACAGATTTAGCTTTTGAATATGTTTCAAATATAGATGCTGAAGTGACTTCGAAAATTGATAGTGTTAAAAACCCAATTTCTGGAAAAATTTCTGCTCCTGTAATCGGCGAATTAATTATGGATAAGTCAAAAATAGATCCCGCTGATACAAAGATAGATTGTGATAAGATTGAATTGAACACAAATCAGTCAGATCGGAATCAGGAACCAAAGGAATAATAATGAAAGCTAATTACGATTTTGTTAATGTGCCAGATAGAAGAAAAACAGACTCTGTTAAGTGGGACGTTGCATCAAATGAACTACCAATGTCAATTGCTGACATGGATTTTAAAACAGCACCAGAAATCATTGATGCAATGAAGAAGAAAATTGAACTAGGTGTATTCGGTTATGAATGGCCTAAAGATGATTATTTTAATGCAGTGGCCAATTGGTATGCAGAAGAGCATGGACACCGTCCACAACAAGAATGGATGATTTTCACTACTGGTGTAGTGCCAGCAATTTCATCGATTGTTCGGCGAGTTTCACATATCGGTGATAACGTTCTAGTTCAAGCACCCGTTTATAATATTTTTTACAATTCAATTGAAAATAATGGGCGACATGTTTTGTCCAGTGACTTGGAATTTGATGATGAAAACTATGAAATTAACTGGGAAGACCTTGAACAAAAATTAGCTTTACCACTTACCACTTTAATGATTTTTTGTAATCCTCATAATCCAGTTGGTAAAGTATGGAGCCAAAAAGAAGTTCAGAAGGTTGCAGACTTATGTTTTAAACATCACGTAGTGCTCCTATCTGATGAAATTCATGGTGACTTGGTACGCAAGGGACCAGGGTATACACCTGCTTTTTCGGTTGAGGGTGCTTCACGTGAGGGTATTATTTCGCTAGTCTCACCAAGTAAGACCTTTAATGTTGCAGCTTTACATGCGGCAACTGTAGTGGTGCCAAATGACAACTTACGTGAGACTGTTAATCGTGGTCTGAACAGTGAAGAACTTGCGGAGCCTAATTTACTGGCTATTCCAGGAACAATTGCTGCATATGAGCATGGTCATGATTGGTTACAAGCATTACTGAAGCAATTAAACACTAATTTTTCTTATACTGAGAAATTTATTAGTGAGAGTATTCCAGAAATTAAGGTGGTATCAGGTAATGCAACATATTTAATTTGGCTTGATGTGCGTCAAATTACTTCGAATTCGCAAAAGCTAGCAGAATACTTAGATAAGGAAACAGGACTAGTTTTATCGCCAGGAAGTATTTATCGTGGCAATGGTAATGATTTTCTACGCATGAATCTCGCTTATCCTTTAGCCATGGTTAAAGATGGCTTAGGGCGACTAAAAGAGGGAATAGTAAAATATTCTAGCAAAGCATAAAAAAGCGACTATAGCGTTGGCTGTAGTCGTCTTTTTGGTAGGACTTAATATGTTCTCGGGAGTATAACAAGTCTTTTAGTGTGATTAAAAGCTTTTGAAAAAGATGCTGTTTCATGTGAAACACGGAATCACTGTTAAATATCGAATTGCTAATAAGACTGAATAATCTAGCATTAGTTTTTAGACTTTTTGTGTGAAAATGTTTGAGCAAGCTGAATGGCAGTTGTAACGTAATCTAACACAGTAGTTACTGCTAACGCTATGCTCTTAAAGTTAACGGAATCTTCCAAAACTAGTGGTACCTTAACACCTAACGCAATAAACAAAACAATTATCAATAATTTGGTTGGTTCAATCTTACTGTTATTGCCAGCAAATCGATTTAATAAAGTATGAATTTTTTGAGTTGCTTGAGGTGAAAGCTGCATTTTACTAGTAAGTAGCTTTAAAAAAGCTGGATCTTTAAATATTGGAATTAATCTTTTACTGGATACTTGACCAAGCTTCTTTAGCTGGATTGCAATTTTTTCATTATGTTTAGCACAGAATTGTAGAAAGCTTTGAACCTGCTCAAGGCCAGAAAGGTTCCATGAATACTTAGTAGAACGCAAAGTATGCCAAAACTGTGAAATTTGATCAGTCGATTGATCAAATAGTTTAAACAATTGCTGTGTCGGGCTTGTATGCAATAAGTTTTGTGACCAGTTTACTAGTTGAGTTTTTAGATGCATAAAAATCGCTTCCTTTTTCTAATTATAGCAAGGGAAGAAGGTGGAATGGATTTAGATGCTTTGGTAAAAGTGCTTGAAGAATAACTAGTAAGCAAATAAAAAGTGCAGTAATGCGTTAAAAGCAGTTCTGCACTTTTTATTCGTTATCGCGAAAAGGATGCTAATTATTCATAGTTATTAGCTTTTGAAGGTAGAAGCATTAAGATGACAAACCATAGTTGACCGATGAAAGGAAGGATATTAATCAAAATCCACCAACCGGAGTGGTTAGAGTCGTGTAAACGTCTGAAGCGTAGTGAAAGTGTGGCTAGCCAGACAATAAATGAAATGATTAGAGAACCAGTTTTGGCACTCCAGTCACCCCAAGTATAGATGTCTTCAATGGAGTGGCCCAAAATCTGTTGTACCAGTGCCATCAAAATAAACCCTAAAATATAGTTAATAATAACTGGAATCCAATATTCGCCTCGACTAGCAACGCCAGAAAAGTTAAAAATGTTACTCCAGAATTTTTTGTAAGCTTTAATCATTAAGCTCAGCCTCCTTGATTACAGTACTTTATACCATCATTGTAAAACCAAACCAATCTCCGTAGCAAAGAATATGATTTGCTTTACTTTATAAGCATATGTTTTGTTTTAAAAAATGAATCGCTGTAAATTGAAGGTGGATTCTAAAGAAGGGAGATCTTTACAATGGACAATAGTTTATCTGATCCGCTAAAACGTTATCACACTGGTGATTTTTCTAAACAATCACAGGAATATCCAGGTGTACAAAGCAAAATGGATCCAGTACCTGCTGGTGACATGGCTGATTACGAAGGACATGGCCTACTTGAAGGACGCCACGCCATTGTCACTGGTGGTGACTCGGGAATTGGTCGTGCTGTTGCAATTGGCTTTGCTAAAGAAGGAGCCGATGTCGCAATCCAGTATTTGCCTGAAGAAGAAGCAGATGCCAAGGAAGTGGCAGAACTAATTGAAAAAGCGGGCCAAAAGGCAGTTCTTTTACCAGCTGACTTCCGTAAGAGAGGTGAAGCAGAGCAAGTAGTTCAAAAAGCTGTCGATGAATTCGGTAGCTTAGAGCTATTGGTGATGAATTCCGCAATTCAACAGCATGTCTCAAGCTTGGATGAATTGACGATGGATCAAGTCCATGACACTTTTGAAGTTAATATTATTTCAATGTTTGAAATGGCTAAAGCTGCAGTGCCTCATATGAAACCGGGCAGTGTAATCTTAACTTCTACCTCTGTACAGGGCTTTAGTCCAACACCTATTTTGCTTGACTATGCCTCTACAAAGGCTGCGATTGCTAACTTTTCAATTAACTTGGCGCAAGAGTTAGCGCCAAAAGGTATTCGCGTTAATAGTGTAGCTCCTGGTCCAATTTGGACACCGTTACAAACATGTGGCGGTCAACCAACAGATGCGCTTTCAACTTTTGGTCAGGAAGAGCCTTTGAAGCGTGCAGGTCAACCCGATGAAGTAGCCCATGTTTACATTTTCCTAGCTTCTAATTTGGCTAGTTATGTTACAGGTCAAGTTTACGGCGTAACCGGTGGACAACCAATTAATTAAAAATATAGCTAAAAAACGTTTCTACATAGCTTAGTGCTTATGTAGAAACGTTTTTGTGTGGTTTGCTTTTTGAATTACCTTTGGGGTATATTGGGTAATAATATAATGTAATAAGTTAATAAGGAAAATTCAAATGACTAACAGTATTTTTAAAAAAATTGACCAATTATCGCAGGCTAATGCAGAAATAATTGCTAATGATTGGCATTACGAGGGTGAATATTCTTTTTATGATATGGAAAATGATCAAGAAGATTATGACGAAATAATGTCTCAAGAATTAAGAAGTGATCACTATTATCAGGTTTTAGACGGTGACAATAAATTAGTTGCATTCTTTTGTTTGGAGCCAGATGATCAAGATTCAATGAAAGCTGAGATAGGACTTGGCTTGGCTCCATCTTTAACAGGTCATGGTTTAGGAAAAGAGTTTATAAAGGTTATTGAGGACTATGTGAAGCAAAACTTTGCTTTTAAAACTTATATTTTGTCTGTTGCGGAATTTAATAAGCGTGCAATTAAGGTTTATCAAAAAGCTGGTTATCAAGAAACTGGTTCGGAAAACGTTCATACCAACGGTGGTATTTACAAATTTATTATTATGACTAAAAGCGTTTAGCTTTTCTCAATTTATTTAGTTAAAAAGAGAGTATGATAATGGAGAAAAAAGTAGAACAATTTTGGCGTACCTTTTGCAAGAAACATAACTTGGGAGAGGATACTAAAGTAGATGCGTGGGCATTTGGAGCAAGTAAGGAAGAAGCGAATGAATTAGCAGACTTAGTAAAAAGAGGTATTAAGACTGCAACAACTGCAGCATTTTTCCCAGAAAATGAGATGCCAAGTGTTGGCGACTGGAATATTATCCTTGATTGGAATGGTAATCCCGTTTGCGTGATTCAGGACAAGGTAGTTGAAGTTATTCCATACAATCAGATATCTGCAGAGCATGCATATCATGAAGGTGAAGGAGATCGTAGCTACCAGTATTGGCGTGAAGTTCATGATCAATTTTTTGAAGCGGAATTTGCAGAAAGTGGACAGAAGTTTTATTCTCAGGCACCAATGATCTGTGAGGTCTTTGAAAAAGTTGATTAAATTATAGCAAGCTTTAATTAATGTACTGCAATTCAGCTGTTTTTACACACCACTAGTCGATTAGACTAGTGGTTTTTGTTTTAAATGAAAAACAACATTATTACCCGGGGAATAATGTGGGCAAGATAATTTTGAAGTTGCTAGATGACTTTCATTAATTGCGGCAGTAGGACTCCAACAATTACGCCTAAGGCAAGTAAGAAAAAGAAATTAATTGCAACAAATCCTAAGACTACTTTTTCACTGTGAACGTTAGCTTGTTTCAAGGCCAGTAAATTTGCAAAAGAAGCTAGAGGAGTGCCAAGACCACCAACATTAACTCCTAAAAAGATTGCAACGATATTTGAGCTAAAGCGGGCAATGATAAAAGTTGCAGGAACATTACTAATAATTTGACTCAATAAAATGCCTGTCAGATAAGTCATTACAGATCCCTTATTTAAAAAGAAAGAGATTGTGTCAATGACTGGACCTTGTCGCCCTAAAATACCAACTATTAAGAAAAAGCCAATAAAGGTAATCAAGGTGCCGTAATCTACTTTGGTAAAAAGAGAGTAATTCAAAAATAAAGCTATCACCGCTACAACAATAGTTGTGAAATTAAGTGGTATAACATGTAATACGCCCATCAGCGTAACAATTAACAATAAAAAAGCTATAGCTAGAGAAAAAGGCTTTAGTTGATATTTTTGCTGTGTTAATGATGGCAAAGGCGTTGCTGGTATTATAAACGTCGATAGTAAAAGCAGAAATAAGCTAATTAACAATAAAGGTAGAGAAATTTTGAAAAAGCTGGTGGTTGATAACTGATAATGGTTAAACAAATAAAGATTTTGAGGATTACCAAAAGGAGTCAGTGCACTGCCTAGATTGGCTGAAATTGTTATTAAAGTTAGAGGAAAAATAAACGGACCATCAACTTGTTTATGAATCACTAAAAATAATGGAACTAAACTTAAGATAGCAACATCATTGGTCAAAAACATAGCTAAAAAGCCTGCTAATAAAACTAATAATTGAGTAATTTGTCGGTGTGTATGAGCCAAATCAATTATTTTTTGACTCAAAAAGTCTAGCGCATTAATTTGAATGAAATATTGGGTTACAAGCATCAGACTAAAAAGAGAACGAATAGTTTGCCAGTTAATATCAGAAGCTTTAGGAATAGAATGACAAATTAGACAGACAACTAGCAAAATTAGCAGTGTTATCCACATGATTTTTTGTTTTTTATAAACTTTTTCAACGATTTTCATTTTGCTCACCCTTAAAAACAATAGACTATTCTTAAAATAATAAACCATTTTGAGCGTAATGAGAGTAAAAAAGAATATTATTACTACTTTTTCGTGATTATTAGTGCAATCAAATAACAACATAGTTCAGCTTTGTGCATGTATAATATATTAAAAGTAGGTTAATTTTTGATTGGGGGAAAAAGATGAGTAAACCAATTATCGGCATTGCTGGTTCAGAAATAAGAGATGCAGAAGGGCCATTTTATGGATATAGACGAAGTTACGTTAATGAGGACTATGTTGATTCTGTCGTTCAAAATGGTGGGATTCCTTACATTATCCCCTTTACTGCAAATGATGAGGTTGTTATAGGCCAAATAGAACATGTTCAAGGACTTATTTTATCTGGTGGACATGATATTGATCCACATTTATATGGTGAAGAACTGCAACCAAATATAGGTGAAATTTGGCCAGCACGTGACCATTTTGACATGCTATTGTTAAAAATTGCGGAAGAAAAAGGTCTTCCAATTCTTGGGGTTTGCCGTGGGGCTCAACTAATTAACGTTGCTCACGGTGGTAACTTATATCAAGATGCAGGTTATCGCAAAGAAAAAACTTTAAAGCATAATCAAGGCCATACACCTGATTTACCAACGCATGGCGTTAAGCTTAAAGAAGGTAGTTTACTTGCACGGACAATAGGTAAAACTGAGTTCTTAGTTAATTCATTCCATCATCAGTTGATTAAAGATGTTGCACCGGATTTGCGCGAAGTTGCGACTGCAACTGATGGTGTCCCAGAGGGCTTAGAAAACGAGCAGGGCAATATTTTGGCAGTTCAGTGGCACCCTGAGATGCTGCATAAAAATCCCAACACGCCTTATATGAATAATCTATTTAAATTTGTTGTTGAAAATGCTAAGTAAGAAAGGCTAACTATCGTGAATACAAGTAAGGATACAGAACGAGCAAATGACAAACTAGGCTTCTGGTCAATTGTTCTTTTAGCAATCAATTCTATTATTGGCTCAGGTATTTTCTTAACACCGGGAAGTGTAGTTAGCCAAGCGGGTAGTAAATCTCTAGTTGTTTATTTAATTGCAGCAATTTTTGCCGCAATTCTGGCGATTTCTTTTTCAGCAGCGGCTAAATATGTGACAAAATCGGGCGCTTCGTATGCCTATTCCAAGGCGGCCTTTGGTGATAACGTTGGCTTTTATGTCGGCATCTTGCGTTACTTTTCTGCCAGCGTGGCGTGGGGCGTAATGGCTGTCGGTGTAATTAAGTCAACCATTTCGATTTTTGGCGGCAATCCCGATAGCGTTATGAACGTTACAATCGGGTTTCTAGTTTTGATGCTGCTAATAACAATTATTAACTTGTTTGGACAAAAATTTGTTAAGTTTGTAATGAATATTGCTACTGCAGGTAAGTTATTCGCTTTGGTTTTAATCATTGTTGCTGGAGTTGTTCTATTACTTACAACAGGAGCTTCACATAATTTGGCGATGGTTGATCAAATTACGCAGAATAGCCATAAGATTGTTCCTACATTGACAACTACAGGTTTTGTAATGGCCATTGTGTCTGCTTTTTATGCTTTTACAGGCTTTGAATCTGTACCTTCAGGTTCAGATGATATGCAAGAGCCTGAAAAAAATCTACCAAGAGCAATACCATTAGCAATTTTTGTTATTGCTGCAATTTATATAGGGGTTGTTGCAGTTGGACTTGTCCTCAATCCGAAAGCTTTGATGACAACTAAGCAGGTTGTGGCAATTAGTGCAATTTTTGACAATGAGATCTTACGAGACGTGATTTTAGTTGGTGCCTTGGTATCGATGCTTGGCATCAATGTTGCTTCCAGCTTCAATGCGCCGCGAATTTTAGAGGCAATGGCACGTGAAAAGCAGTTGCCGTCATCATTAACTAAGAGAACGAAAAACAATTTTCCAATTAGGACATTCTTTATTTCTGAAGCGTTAGCGATTTTGGTACCGCTGGCATTCCAATATAATATGGTTAACCTAATTACATTAAGTGCAATGGTTAGGTTCTTAGGCTTTATTATTGTGCCACTAGCAGTCATTTGCTTCTATTTTGGCAAAAATAAAGAGCAGGTTTCACCAGCACCAAAAAATGTTTGGACTGATATCGTAATCCCAATATTATCAATTATTGTCGTTATTTTCTTACTAGTTAAATATAATTGGCAAGCACAATTTGGCATTATTAAAAATGGCCAAGTTGTTGGTATTAACTGGTATGCGATTTTGATGATGGTCTTTGGCTTTATCATCTTGCCACTTTTGATGTTTTTATTTACAAAGAAAAAGAGGAAATAGCAAAGAAGCTAGTCACTTCTGAAAAACTGGCTCAAGAATCAATTACTCAATTGAAGCAATGGGTTGATAACAAAGTTTATGCTAATATTCCTACTCTTTTAATCGGTAATTTTTAATTTAATGCTGCTATCAAAGTGACTCTCTTATTAATTTGCAAAACACATGGAACAGCTTAAATTGAAGATTGAAATTTTTAAATAAGCTGAAATAAAGTAATTGGGCTAATTGTGAAATTACCTGATAATGAAAAGGAAAGACTGTTAAACCTGATGTAAGGTTTTAGCCTTATGGCTGTGAGTTTTGCAGAAACTTCATTTAATCTACACTATATTAAGT
>SKEH01000593.1_pt1 | contig 20283 bp, 19 predicted proteins | sample 4826571 | NCBI WGS metagenome assembly SKEH01 (sample SAMN11008814, study PRJNA524170) | human gut metagenome | biome: Human fecal sample; material: Feces; isolation source: fecal sample from pouch patient p29 | host: Homo sapiens | place: Israel: Tel-Aviv | collected 2016-09-14 | reverse complement strand
TTTCAATCGTGCTCTGGCGCTTCAGAATGAGAATCATGAGGCCGGTAATAAATACATCCCTTACGGGAAAATGGCTTCCTGGCTGGTTGAGTGGAAAAATGCCACTGAAACGCAATGGCTTAAAGATGCCCCGTCACAGCCATTGCAACAGTCACTGAAAGACCTTGAGCGGGCTTACAAAAACTTCTTCCAGAAGCGGGCTGCTTTTCCCCGATTCAAAAAGCGGGGACAGAATGATGCATTCCGCTACCCGCAGGGCGTTAAGCTCGATCAGGAAAACAGCCGTATTTTTCTGCCGAAACTGGGCTGGATGCGCTACCGGAATAGCCGTCAGGTCACGGGTGTTGTGAAAAATGTCACTGTCAGCCAGTCCTGCGGTAAGTGGTACATCAGTATTCAGACAGAAAGTGAAGTATCCACTCCGGTTCACCCTTCAGCATCAATGGTCGGGCTGGATGCTGGCGTGGCTAAACTCGCCACGCTGTCAGATGGCACAGTCTTTGAGCCTGTAAACAGTTTTCAGAAAAACCAGAAGACGCTGGCGAGACTTCAGCGACAGTTAAGCCGCAAGGTCAAATTCAGCAACAACTGGCAGAAGCAGAAACGCAAAATACAGCGACTGCATTCCCGTATCGCAAATATCCGCAGGGACTACCTTCACAAAGTCACAACGACCGTCAGCAAAAACCACGCAATGATAGTCATTGAGGATTTGAAGGTCAGCAACATGTCAAAGTCAGCAGCGGGTACGGTCAGCCAGCCGGGGCGCAATGTCCGGGCAAAATCAGGTTTAAACCGTTCGATACTGGATCAGGGCTGGTATGAAATGCGCCGCCAGCTTGAGTACAAGCAGCTCTGGAGTGGCGGTCAGGTGCTTGCTGTTCCGCCAGCGTACACAAGCCAGCGTTGCGCGTGCTGTGGTCATACAGCGAAAGAAAATCGCCTGTCACAAAGTAAATTCAGATGCCAGGTATGTGGATATACAGCGAACGCCGATGTAAACGGCGCTCGTAACATTTTAGCGGCGGGGCACGCCGTACTTGCCTGTGGAGGGATGGTGCAGTCAGGCCGCCCGTTGAAGCAGGAACCCACCGAAATGATTCAGGCGACAGCCTGAACGTAGCAGGAATCCACGCCCTTCGGGGCGTGGAGGATGTCACGCTGCCTCTTTAATGTTGGCGGCTATCCATGCCGCCGTGTGCTGTTTAACCTGGTCCAGGTCGATGTATGTGCCAACATATTGACTCAAGTCCTGTAACGTACCGATAAATGCATCAGTGCTCTGATCGACGAATTTATCAGCCAGGAAATCAGCAACCAGTTTTGGCACACCATCATGTACCGAAGGTTGTTTTTCCTCGCCACTACTGCCGCCGGACGCGCCGTACCCCATCTGTTGCATGATCTGGTCAATTTCATCGCTGATATCCAGCAACTCCATGCCACTCGCGGTAGCCGCTTTGGACATCAGAGCATCCAACTTATCGCTGAGGTCCATTAACTCAATAGCTGATAGTGTCATGCCGCTACCCCCGCTTTCTGGATTGCTACCAGCAGATCAGCCAGGTGGCGAGCAGCACCGTTAACCAGCTCTTCGTTTTCCTCAAAACGTCCGGCAGCCTGAAGGGCAGCAATCGCTTCCCGGACATTGCCCCGGGCGTTACGGATCTCCGCCATGTCAGTGCTTTGCATATCCATCACGCTATTGAGATATTCAATGGCTTTATTAGCCTCTGCATCTGCTTCGCTAACCGTTTCATCAGGCTGTGCCGGGACCGGTTCTGGTTGAGTAATCTCACCGACTTCGGCCTGCAATGCATTGATCATGCTCTGCACCATTTTCTCGATGCCAGCGCCCCCAGGAAACGCAATATTGGGGAAAGTTTTTTGAAACTGAGTTTTCAGCATTACGCGGAACTCGTCTGGTGAGCTGGTGGCCAGCTCCAGAGCTTTTTGTGCATATTTGCCAAACGGACCATTAGTAAGTGTCTTCGCCAGGAAGTCGAAAGAATCCTCGCGAGGCAATAACTTCAGGTCGTACTCACTCATTTGCTGATCAGAAAGCGGGGTATCGTAAGTAACAATGCCGTAGCGTGCATATTCATAATACGGGTCACCTTCATCAGGGCGCGGCAGAATTGCTTTGTTACCTTCAGGTATTGCGCCAGGGGCCGCCGGACGCATTTGCAGGGCATATCGATATGCACCTACAGAGACTTCTGGTTCAGGCGAAGAGCTACCGGTATCCTCCGCTGGTTCAGGTTCGACGTTTTCCGGTTTATGTTCTTCTGGTTGGACCAGATATTCCGATACATTACCCGCTTTATAGGCTTTAAACAGCTTGCCGATCGCATCTGCCATGTCCACACCCTGTATGGATTTAGCCTTGATCATGTACACGCTGCCATCCGAATCGGTTAACTGGATATACCCTTCGCCGTCCTCAATGAATTGCTTCATTGATGCACCATTACTGAGCGTCACTTCCCCGTTCATATGCATACGATTTTTGATACTGGCAAGGCGATCCGTCAGCGCGCGAGAGTACCCACCAGTCATCCCCGCAGGAGCAATGGTATCGCGCCCACCAGTGCGATTGAGCTGATCAATCTCCGTCTGCAAACGCTCATTCTCTTCATAAAGAGAATCCGCTTCCGATGCAACAGCGTTAATTTTCTGCTCCAGATCTGCCTTCTGCCCTTCTACCGCTGCCACCTGATCCGCGAGGTCGCTCATGGCATCCTCTTTCTGGTCACTGTCAGCCTGTAGTTGGGTTATTTCATCAACAAGGGCTTTTTTCTTCTTCTGCGCACGCTGGAATTTTGCCGAGTTTTTCTCTGCAAGGTTGGCAAGTTTCATGGTGACCTGCGCCAGCGTCATATCACGTCCACTCATCGGAGCAACGGTGTGAGTAACGTCTTTTTTATTCAGTAAGAACTGGAAAGCAACCAGCGTATCGCTATTGGTGATCCGGTTTTCCGCTGTCGGGCTATGAAACAGAATGCTGATAGTCTGACCATCACTGAGCGGAATAATGGCTGGCAGGACCGGCAGCCCGTTAACGTTACGTGCCCGACCAATTTCAGCGCCGCCGATCGCGCGCGCGCCGCTCTGGGCCACATCGCCCGTTTTATCACTCCCCGCAGAGATTCCGGTACCATTCAGCTTCTGGTTCAATGCCCGGACAAATGCCTGCATGGTCCGGTGTAACTGCAAACGAGTAGAACTAATCGCCTCCAGTAAATCCGTAGCACACCAGTGGATCGGCGTGTCATAGAAGAACGTAGCCTCGATTTCCTCCAGGGTGTTGGATTCCGTCATCAGATAGCGGTCCTCACCGGCCATTAATGCGCGATATTCATCATCAGTCACTGGCGGGGGAAGCGCGTCAAGCCCAGGTTTGATCGTCACCCCTTTATTGATATTGAACTGTTCCATGTTAATTTCCTGCTTTCAGTTGCTTAAGACGGCGTTTGAGTTCGCCATTTCGGGCCTTTTCGTTATTGAGTCGGCCTGTCTCCTTATCCAGCTTCGCCCGCAAATCAGTGATCTGCTGTTGATTGAAAGACACCGAGTTCTGCGCTGATTTATAAGCGGCAACCACCTGAACATTCCGCTGTTTTGCCTCTTGCAGGCGCTGAAAGTTGGATTTTACTGCCGGTTTCTTGTCTACCGGATTGGCAACACGTTTCGCTTTGGCGATCAGTGATTTCTGGAATTTTGCGGAGTTTTTGCGGGCCGCTTGCCCCATGACGGTACCAAGCGTCTTGATATCCGGCGACTGAGCGTTAGGAATAGCTTTTCCATTCAGCTTCACAGACGATATATCGCCAGTATCGTTTACCTGTATGGCAAGAATTTGTCCATCGTTAAGAACCAGCTTTGCGGTTTTAACTTTAACGCCATCTTTCGTTGTTGCGCGGTTGCTGGAGTCAACCTCAATTACCGTAACACCGGTTTTATTGATCGCCGCGATAAGGGATTTCAGCCCCTTTTCATTAACCTGGTCAAAATCGACCGTTGCATACTTATTTTTCGTCATCTGACACATCCTGTGCGAGATTTATTACGTAACTTCTGCGGATTTGCTGAGTAACAGGGAAAATCCGATACAACGGGTTAATGAACGAGTCGCCATGCGTAACCATGACGTTGAAATGCCACAGTCGCTCTCCTTTACCCATATATTCAGTGGGTATGTACAACCATTCACTGTTTTCGCCCTGTTCAGCCGACGTCAAACAACGTTGTTCGCCTTCAATCACTGTCGTCGGCTTCTGAACATCGCGGATCCAATATCTGACCGTTGCGCCGCGCAAAAACGGGAATTTAGACCGGTATTTGAACGGCACCCGGATGAAACCCGGTTTAATTTCCACATCACCAAGTTCTAAATGCGTGATGTCCTTGCGTTTTAGCAAATAGCGATCGGCTAAGGCTAACGCAAGAACGCATACACCCCAGCCAATCATTTCCCGCCTCCCTTTTTCACCAAACTTGTAAGAACATTCAGAATGCTATCGATATTCACTCGTTTCATCCCTGAAATCACCTCATGACCGTTATTGCTGGCTATCGTTACCATTAAGTACGTAATTGATAACTCCCAGCCCTCGTGTTGCCCCAATAGGTACGCCACCGCGCCAGCTGTCACTGCAACAAAGATCTCCGTAACCAATCCCAACAAATTGCCAGACTGGCGACCGTCTCGGACATCCATCAGGAACGTGCCTATCCCACCAATTACTGAAAGCAGGAGCGCAATAGCAACTGGAGCTAATTCCTGTGTGTCAAGCACAAGTTCCCTCCTACGTTGTCAGGAGGTAATGGTATGCAAAGTAACTTCTCAACCGGTCATGTTGCTTGACATCCTCCACGTCCTTTAGAGCGTGGAGGATGTGTGCGCTCAGCATGGGCGCGATCTTGGAGGTGAAAGCCCTCCCGCGAGCTGACCACAGCGAGCGAAAGGAAGTGCAACTGCGTGAGGGCGACCGGGCGTGGGGAGGAAGCACGGAATGAACCCGTGAGCCGATGAACAAGAATCGGATATGAGGCGCGATGGAGCAAGGCGAGCAGGCACATCACTGCGAAGCTTTCGTGGTCAAGTCGAAGTCGCGTAGATCCGACGGTTGTGCGGGGAAGGATCGCGTTCTTACCTGGGGAGTTCTCGCCTCATGCCTGAAAGGGCAACGTCGTAAGACGGAGCGAGAAGTCAGCAGAGGCCGTAGTAGTCAGGACTCCGACGAAGGGCCGAACGAGAAGGAAAGCCAGAAGATATGACTCTTGACAGGACATTGCGTCAGAAGCCGGGGAAGCCCGGTACGGACCCGCATGCCGGGTGGTGTGGCAGGGGCGCAGCCTTGTGCTCCCCCCTATGCCGATCAAGCAGAACATTGTGCTGGGCCTCTGACGCAGCTCCTTGATGGTCTTGGCATCGTGCTTAAGTGGATTGGTGTCGTCCCTGATAGGATCATGGAGGCAGAATGAAACTCAAAAATCCGGGACAGCACGCAAAACAGGCTGCACAAAAAGCGCAGATTGCGTAGGAGTGGAATCCCGCTCCCAAAAAATGGTGCAGAAGTTGCGACAGTGGTCATCCGACGCACTGGAAAATAACAAACCCGCCGTGACCAGAATCGGAGGCCTGAGGGAGTGACCGTAAAACCGGATAACCCAGGCAGCAAATACCCGCTGGATGAAGCATGGTTCCGGCAGATAATACCGAAAACCGCCAGACACACTGGATAATCAGTAGAAATAATCCATTAAAATTATTATAATAATTGGTCACATTATTATATTATGCTGAACAATAGAAATATGACTATTAATGAACTTAAAGACTGTATTCACTATGAAGTAATTGGTAGCGAGCGTCCTTTCTCTTGGCGAAAAGCAATTGTTCGCGCAATAAAACATAGAAGAGTTAGTTATTTATTTTGGTGGCGCATATCAAAATATCTTTTTGATAAAGGCGGATACAGGCGAAAGGTTGCAGGAAAAATAGAACGCTTCATTCTTGACAAATACAATGTAACCGTTCCCTTAACGGTAAATATAGGGAAAGGGTTTGACATATCTTATCTCAATGGCGTTGTTATCGGTCACAAAGTCACAATCGGTGAAAATTGTTCAATTAAGCCCGGAGTAACTATTGGACTTCGCGGGGAATTTAATGACATGGATATTGTTATAGGACATAATGTGACCATTGGTTGTAATGCCACCATTCTTGGTGGCAAAGTGCATATAGGAAACAATGTCACAATAGGTGCTCATGCATTGGTATTGCATGATATTCCTGATGATTCAACATTCATCACTAAATTTCAGTCTGAAGTTATCTGCTCGTCCTCCCGCACATAACCCTGATTCATCAGCTCTGGCCATACGATATCCGGAGCTGTACTGGTGTCAATTCGACTCACTAATACTCTGTATTTTCTCCAGGAATCCAGTTGTGAATTTTCCTCGTTTGTTGCTATTTCAAGATTAACTGCGTCCTGCAGAATTGCGATGTTATCTGTTGCCTCCTGGATCAACCTTGCCTTTTTCTCTTCCGCTTCCCGTATCCGAAACAGTTTTTCTGCTTCCTCATCCTTCACCCAGGATACGCCGTCCCACTTCTGATACTCCCCTGCTGGCGACAACCAGGTGACATTCTCTGGTAGCGGTCCGGGTTCAGAAATAAACAACGCGTCCCCCGATGCTACGTCATAGACCGTTTTACCACGATGGTCTTCAACAATATTCCACGATTCATTTTCACTGTTAAAAACTGCCACAAAGCCAGCAGGAATTTCCGGTGGGGCGATATCTGTAGAATTAGCTGGCAGCCCTGTATGAGGTGGAATATATGCGTCACCTTCACCAATAAACTCATTAGTTCCGGCCAGCAGGTTATAAATTTTTACAGTACGTGATTGTTCACTCATTCTGAATGCCATTATGCAAGCCTCACAATATAATTAAATGCGATGTTTTTAACGGTGTTTTCCGCGTTACCAGCAGCGTTAACGGTGATGGTATGTCCATGTGAACCAATCGCAACAGAGTGCGTATGAGCGCCAATACCAACACTGTGTGCATGTGCCCCAGCACTTGTAGCGGTACCTGATACTGAGTGGGTATGTGCGCCAGAAGAAGGCACAATTCCATTCCCCACCACCGTGCCACTTGATGAACCATCCAGCCAGTCGAAATTCATACCGCCACTGTTTGGTCTCCTTAATGGAACGGTATGAGTATGTGCGCCAGCACTATTTGCAGTACCAGATACATTGTGGGTATGTGCACCTGTGTTATTCGTTGATTTAGTACCGTAATCAAACGAAGATGTGGTTTTCGTACCCAAATCCGTATTGGATGCGCTGGCGCTGTGGGTGTGCGATTTAATGCCATCCTGTTCCAGAGACAATACGTCCCGACCACTGGCGGGTTTGCCCTTGATTGTCCAGCCACGCATATCCGGGATCACGCCTGACGGATAAGCGGCTGCAAGTTTCGGGTATGCAGATTTGTCAAAAGTCTGTCCCTGCATCAGGGCGTAACCAGACGGCACAGTATCTGATGGCCACGGATGCGGAACACCAACAGGAAGTACCTCAATATCCCCGGAACCATCAAACGAAACGTTATTAATTTTACGGGCTGTTTTCAGCTTTGTAGCCGTTGAGGCATTGCCGGACAGTTCACCAGAAAGGCCACCGCTGAATGTCTGTTTTGCCGCCCATGTCTGAGCTTCGTCGATAATTGGCACACGTCTTGCTGTGATCGTACGGTTTCCCGGATTTCCTGAAATACGCACCATAAAAAAGCGGTAGTTGGCTTTACTTACAGTGCTGCGCCATACATGCATTGAGCGCCCCGTACCGGAATCATCACTCGGACCAACTGAGATGTTTATCAGGTTGCCATCAATGACGCCCCAGTCCATACCGTCGGGAATGTTGGTCATATTATCAAGCCGAACGGTTATCAGACTACCCGGAACAAAGTCGTAGGTCTGCCAGTCCAGGCTGGTGAGTTTTGCCACTACGCCACCGATGCCCAGATTCAGAGGCAACGAAAAGGAGTTATATACTTCTCGCCATTCGGTCCATTTGCTCCCGGCGTAGACGCGCTCAAAAGTGCGCCCCTGTGTGGTTTCTGATTTCCCTGTGGTTGTGTAACGCTGCCAGACAGACACACCATCAAAACGTCTGATGACTTCCAGTATCCCAAGTAGTGTCGCGCCAACGGTGTCCAGCATCGGACCGTTTGTTGCCTTTCCTGTAACACTGTAAATACCGGGGTCGGTTAGAACATTTAAATCACCTTCGTAATAACGACTCTCTGACTGATGACCGACTCTTAACCACGGTTCCCACTGCGGATTTGATGCATCCCAGCTTGCCGCAAGGCAGCGGACGTACATATTTCCACGGCGAGTGGTATAACGTTGCGTTCTTCCATAATTCCCGCCTTCGAGGATCTCAAGCGTCCCCTGAGCAAAGCCGCCCTCCTCTGGATAATTGCGTTCATATGAAGCTATAGCCGAGCTACTGTTACGCCATAAACCAAGATGCTCGGCGGCTCCAAGCGTATTCAGGTCTATAGTCGTACTCAAAGGGCGGGTAGCTGATTGAGTGTGACGCCATATGCCCCACGGACCATCAGAGCCATTCCACTTATTGGCGAGTCTGCGTATGTATACATTGCCGTCTCTCGTGGTAAAGCGTTGCGTACCTGCAAAATTTCCGGCAGCAAATACCTCAAGCACACCGACAGCATTATCTTCCGGGAAATTTTTCTCCAGTGTTGCGTTGTTGGATGTTGCTTTGGACCAGACACCAAGATAAGCCTCAACGGGACCGAAAGTATTTAGGTCAGCATCAATAGGCATTTCACCGTTGTTTTTCTCAAACGTCAGGCTGGTAACGTCAAGGTTCGCAGGAGTCAGCGTTATGTCCGCAGAACCGTCAAATGAAACGTTGTTAATCTTCCGCGCTGTTTTTAATTTCGTTGCGGTGTCGGCGTTCCCCGTCAGTGCGCCGGTGATCCCGCCGTTGAAAGTCTGGCGTGCACTCCATGTGTTAGCCGTGCTCAACAGGGGGATCTTTTCACCGCTGGTACCGAGTTCTCTTAAACCAAGGTATTGGATAACAGCAAGGACGCTTGTTTTGGCCAGAATATCGCGACCGACTGACGTTAAGTCAGTCTGAGAAACAGTGTCTGTACCGGTAAAGTACGGCAATTTATTTGCGCCCGTGGCAAGACCAGCAAGCGCGGTTAAAGTTGCATCCAGAGGCTGTTTGCCTGCCAGCGCATTTGTCATTGTTGTCGCAAAGTTCGGGTCATTACCAAGTGCTGCGGCAAGCTCATTCAGGGTATCAAGAGCTTCTGGTGATGAACCAACCAATGCGGATATGGCAGCTCTTACATAAGCGGTCGTAGCAATCTGCGTGTTATTCGTACCCTGTGCAGCGGTAGGCGCAGTAGGTATTCCCGTTAATGCAGGACTTGCTAAAGGAGCTTTAAGAGCCAGAGCATTGTTGATAGTTGTGCTGAAATTCGGGTCGTTATTGATCGCAGCAGCTATTTCTTTAAGCGTATCCAGTGTGCCAGGTGCACCGTTGATAAGTGCCGTTATAGCTGCCTTAACAAAGGCTGTATTTGCGATCTGCTTGCTATTTGTACCTTGCGCTGCCGTCGGCGCGGTTGGCGTTCCTGTCAGACTCGGGCTTTCTATTGGCGCTTTGGTATCAGCAAGATCTTTTACAGACTTAACGGCTTTAGGGGTAGCCGCCATTGTTTCGCTGTCGCTGTTAGTTTCGCTACTGAGCTGAACTAATCCCTTTTGCGTTGTGCTTGCATCCTGCGCCGTATACTTGCTTTTCGCCAGATCGTAGGCTTTTTTAACTGCCAGCGAACTTGCAGCAACATCACTTCTGCTACTGGTTACAGAGTCTGAAATATCAATGCCGATCGTGCGGTTAATACGCTCGGATGTATCAATCATCTCCTGGGTAATGGCTGATACGCCAGCAGGGATATTCACCGTACAAACAAGCAGCTCTCCATCTCCTAACTGATATGAATCGATATAGGTTCTGGCAACAAATTCAGCCGCATGAATATGTGACGCGGTATTAACCTGATAGGTATCCTCTCCAAGGAGGTATCTTCCCTTCAGCACAATTGCATATTTCTTGCCTGCACTAAGTGCAAGAGAAATATCCTTACGGTGCTGAATAGTTACCTGGTAGAATTCACCAATATCCACTGACGCAGCGCCAGCAGTTTTATCACCATCCACTGAGGTGATTAACAGGTTCATACCACCGCCAGGCTTCGGCAGGAAACCGGCATAAAACCCAGGATCAACAATTCCCCTGAATTTTCGGTTTAGCGCGGCTGACAGATATGGTTCGTGGTATTGCACATCAGCCACCAGAGCCAGTGACTCGGGCGATGGGTAAGTAACTGATGTAACAACTGTAACGTCATTCATCAAGCATATCCTTATGCTATAGTCGTGTTGATGGCCATAACTGCGGTATATGTTTTTCCCACATACAGCGAGTCTTCCTGAACACAAATAATTGCGATGGGCTTATTCTCGTTATCCAGAACAACCAGAGTGTTGAATGGGTAGTTTTTCCCTTCCTGCAACTGGCTTTGATCAAGGTCCATTCGGACAGTAATTATCCCGCCAGAGTAGGTTGGGACGAGGTTGATGGTGCAAAATTGACTGGTCAGTTCTGCCAACTCGAAAGTCTTTGGCAGTTCTCCAATGTCATAAGTACCATCTTCATTTTTGGTAACCAGCGAACTGGTGCCGAAAACGGCCTTGCTGATTAAAAATCGAGAGCCTTTGTTAATGGACGATTCAGCGCGTCGCTGATAGTAATAATCCAACAACTGACTCTTATAGAGATTTGTTGAGACGTCAGACATGATTTTCCCTAATCAATGTTGTGAAGCCTCATTGTAAGAGAAGTAACTTGTCACCCCGCCCTGCGGACGGGGTAATTGTCAGGCATCGCTATCCAGCAGCAAATCATCTGCGCGGGAGCGATCAAACGTAGGCGTTGCTTTCACAATAGTGCCGCCCGGCGTTGCAGTGATCGGGGCACTAATCGACGTAACTCCGGCAAGCGAAGTTGTATCCGAAGTTTCAAACCAGCAGTACGCTTTTTCGGTATCAGAAATCTCGTTCAAAGTGATCATGTCGGCCTGTTCATTTACAACAACCGACAAATAGAGCGTAAGCCCATCAAACACTATATGCAGTGGCAGTAGAGGCTTTACGAACTGATTAAACTTTCTGAGAATTTCTTCTGTAATTGCGGACTGATCTATCGTGCCAGTAATACCCATTGTCCGGGCCAGGTCGTTTATGGGAATACTGATCATCCCTCTGGAAGTCAGAAACATCTCGCCGAATGTGCCGCCGGTAGTCTCCAATGTGCTTTCTGGTATTAGAACTGTGCCATAGGGATGACGCTCAAGATCCACCGGTGCATATATCGGATCCCATAAAACAGAAATACCGTTAAATTCGCGGTAAATTGTCTGGTTTATAGGACGTTCAGTTCCCTTAAAGTGGATCTCATCAAGCCGCTGTTGTAACAACATCGGAACGGAAGATGAGTTCGAGGTTCTGATAGTAAAGAACTGGCCAAGTTCATTTGTCCTAGTCTCCAGATCTTCCTTGCTCATGGAGAAAATAGACTTCCGGTTGGTAATTCGCTCCAACCATGGGTCAACAAAGGTGTCCATCATTGACTGAACCAAATCAGCCAATGATTTATAAAGTAATGACTTTTGCTTAGCTGATGTAAGCCGGTTATTAAACCAGGAACGCTGCATCACTCCTCCTCATACGAAATATTAAAGGTGGAGTTTTCTGTATCCAGATAAACGAAATCGTAAAAGCCGTTGGACTCATTCCACTCGACAAATTCCAGATAAAAGTCGCGGAAATAACCCAGCGTTTCGATAAATGCCCAAACGTCTTTTTTCTTGATTAGGATGTACTTGCCGACACGGTTCGGATCAAAGAAAGTTGAGTCACGCCCAAATTTTGTTTCCAGTGCCGACTTCAGCTCATCAGTCACGTTCTCAATGGTCAGGCTTGCCGATATCCGCCCAGTGATGGTGATCTTAAAGGGGAGTTTTCTGACCTCTTTATACGAGAATTTCTTGTTCAACTCATTCGGCACCTTCTTAAAGGCAGCCAGGATCATTTCTTCAAGCTCTGACTGGCTTTTGTTTGGATGCCATCCTGAAATAAATATCTTATTGATATTCCGAACATTATAAGCACCATCTAATTTCTCTTGCTGGCCTTCGCCCCATGCCTTTACCCAGGACAGTCCCGGGATGTTACGCACCAGAAAATACGTATAGTCCCCGCCCCATACGACCTGATCATCATAGGCAAGGTAATATTGTGCACGATTACGTGTGATCTCCGTTGTTTCGGCATCGGTACCTGCGGTTATGGGTGTCGTTGTCTTAACTGAAATCAAATTAGCTAAATTAGCCGCAGAATCGACAGGAGTCAGGTTTTGGCCAGCAACCAGGGTTATATCTCCGTTGGTGCACCATACCTTAAGTGTAATGGTCGAGCCTTCTGGCGGTATTTGCCCAATTAGCCCATCACCGAATCGAACCCCCAACTGCTCGGATGGCTTATAAAACTCAACGTAGACCTGGCTTTTACTACCGGCTAACCGGAACATAGTGCTGGAAGACCACTGCGTGGTCTTACCATCGGTCGTCACGAATACTTCCAGCTTACAGCAGACAGCAGTGAGAGCCTTTGATAACACGACTTCCAGAAATTCTTTGGCTGCCGTAACGGTATATGTCACCTCCTGGATTTCCAACTGTGCCACTTCTACCGTACCGGTGCCGTCAACCAACCTGCATACATCCATAGTCATGTAAGGGTACTGGTCGTCAGATATTAAAGGCATGTTTTTGGGGATTACCGCTGGGGCATCTTCACTTGTGGCGGTGATCTCAATCATCCCCGATGACGGTGTTGGCTTGGTACCAACGTAACTATTCGTTTCTGCCGCTGCCAAGATAGAGGAACGCCGCGTCGCGGTCGATATAAAGCCTTCAGCCAGCGCCGCATCGGCATACTGAAAGCACCTGTAGACAATCTGGGTAATAAACAATGTCAGCATCGAGACAAATTGAGAGCCGACAAACTTCGACCAGAATGAATCTTTCTCGACAAGCTCTTCAAACTCTGCACGAATACTGTCTTTAGTCGGTGTTGTTTTACTCATAGCACCACGTCCTGTGTGATAGTTATATCCCTGATACGAATGGATATTTTCAACTTATCAAAAGCATCTCCCTCGGCTACTGACAAGCCAGAAATCGGTATGTCAGGTAAATCTACCGTCAGTTTTTGCAACAGCATTGCCTCAACCGCAATTTGAACATGCGACAAGTTGGTCGGTTCGTGTTTAAACTGCGGTAAAACATTGCCCCATGACGGATCTCCGTATACCTCACCCTGATAAGTGTTTAGCCACTCATATAAACGAGCGCCCCAGGCCTCCTCCTGGGACTCATACGTTTTTACGCCGGATAACTCCAGCGTCAGTAAAGGATCAATTTCATTATTGTTGGCCATCAATCAACTCTCGCGTAGTCATTCATCAACGGATCATCAATTGACAGTGGCACCGTGCGCATAACGCCCGGTTGAGGCGTGCTGACCTTTACGACAGTTCCCTGGCCTTTCGCCGAGTCTTTAGTGTGCTCTTCAATCCTGGCAAGCAATGAGGTCATCTGCGCAAACAGCCGCTTCGTTTCACCATCAAGTGAAACGGTATTATCAGCCAACTGCATTGTCGGCTTGGCACCGGAGCCGCCAAGGTCACTAATAACCTGTCCGTCTATCTGCATACGACCGGTTGGTTGCTGCAAATCGTTGGCGGCAGTCGTCACCTGGGACGTGGAGGCTGGTTCAGGCGCATTATTTTTCCGCATCCCCGGCGAGTTGCGGAGTTTATCAAATAGCCCATCAATCCCCATTTGTGCGCCGAGTTGGTCAAAGTAACTTGAGTTGCTGGCCACCGGACGCGCCTCTTCAACTGGCATCGGAGTATCAACATACACATTGCCAGCTGCTGTTGCGGTCCCCTTCCCTCGTGCACGTTCTTCGAGCGTTCCCTGAACGACTTCCCGACGCATACCCCGGCCATTCATGAATTTGTTGACCAGATCGTTAACGCCAACAGCATTGCCGATTTTGTCTACCAGACCGCCTTTCTCAAACGGGCTATCACCAGGGGTAAACGCCAGACCAGTAGACTGATCGATAACGGCGTTATCAGGCAGTGGTCCCCTCACTCCATATTGCGCCCCACCCTGTGCTCCTGCCCCAGGTGTATAGATTTCACCACCTAAATAGCGAGCACGATGAGTATTGACCTTGATCGCGTACTCACGGTTTTCCTTCGATAAGTCACCGGTGCCTTTTTTCCACTTATTAATAGTGCCAAACCCAGCGTTATATGCAGTGATGGCCTCGTTTAAGTCTCCATTGGCTTGCTTCAGATACTTGCTCATGAGAAGAGCCGCAGCTTCTGCCGATTTCACAGGATCAAACGATTCACCTTCAGCTAAGCCAGTCTCTTCACGAGCAATGCCCGTGAACTGAAACATTCCTAGAGCACCAGTTTGTGATTTTGCGTACGGATTACCACCAGATTCAGTTGCAGCAATCGCGTAAAGAGTGCCTTCAGGAAGACCATATTTATTCTCCAGTTCAGCAAAATACGGAGCCAACTTATCGAGATTTGCCTTACCTTCAGCGCCAAGACTTCCGACTTTTACATCCAAGTTGCCATTGTTGTAGGTATCCGCAGCTTTCTGAATGTCATTCCTGGTGCCAGTGGTATTAAGCGACGATGATGACGAGCTATTTTGACCAATAGCTTTATCAATTTTCTGCAACGCGCTATTGCCCGTTTCTACGGCATTTGCATTGATAATCTGATTAGCAGTTTCTTTAACTGTTTTATTGCTATCTTTCGCCGTGTCCAGTGCCGCATTTATCACGCGGGTAACAATATTAGTCTGTTTGGCATCGGATTCAGTTTTAGAATCAGATGTCTCCTGGTGGCTATTAACCGGAGCTTTTAACTCTGGAGTGATTTCTTTCGCATTAGCCTCGCCGATCGGATTGGGTATTTTTGATACAATCATTGCCGCAGGGGTATTTTTAACGGCATCAACCGCTGCATCTAATGCTTTACCGGGGAAATTTATAACCCCATCCCAAATATTACCTGCCGCCTCTTTAATATGTTTCCCTGGGTTCTTAATGAAATCAATTGCACTATCAATTGCATCACTGAAAACCTGTTTCAGGTTATCGACAGTAAAGAAGTCTTTGATGGCATCCAGCTTTTCAAGCAGCTTATTAGATGTATCGCTAAACCATGCTGAAACAGCATCACCAATCTTTGCTGTGTAATCATCGAACTTGGTAGAAATGGTGTCGCCAAGGTTAGAAATATATGTTTCTAAGTTGGTAATCCCACTATCAATGGCCTGGGCAATACTTTCCGTCGAAAATGATTGCAACATATTGCCGATATCCTCAAATCCAAGTGATTTGAGAACCTCACCAATGGCGCTGCTAATACCAGATATCAGTCCCCCCATATCAAGAACATTAGCTAACGTATAAGCGGCTTTTTGCTGGAATGATGGATCTTGTCCTGATTTAAGCCCAAACGCTCGACGTTGCGCTTCTGTATCATTCCAACCGGTTACCGCATCATAAATACCTCCAGCCACTGTGCCGACTAGGGGAATTGCGCGTAACGCCCCTTTACCAACTGCCTTTAATCCAAGTTTACCTGCTGCCCGGGCAGCCAAATCTCCGCCTTCATGGGCGAGAGTCTTCTTGCCACCACCGCGTAGCATTCCTACAAGTTTCTTTGCCCCCAGAGCGCCAAAAGCGAGTGCTCCAGCTTTTTTCAGCATGCCACGCCCCATTAACAACGACGCGACGCCACCGGCCCCCTTCCCTAACAGGCTAAATAGTTTGGACAGCAAGCCGCCCTTCTTTTTCCCGGTGTTTTTGGCTATCTGATCAAGGGCGCGGAGAATCTTGTCATTGCCCTCTTTAATTTCGCTGGTCTGCTCCTGAAGTTCCTGAACCGTCCGTTTTTGGGTGTTAACCTGAACGACATCGGCACTATTTTGCGATTTACGCCTAAAAAAACCTTTTCTACGGCTGTTATCGTCATTGCCACGAATCACATCGGCAATAGACTTTCTGGCACCATTAAGCGATCCACCAACTTCTTTTGATATCCCGCCAAGCTCCTTCCCTGCTGCCCACAATGGACCAGCAACGGCATAACCTAACGCATCGACGGCACGAGTCTCTGAAGGGTTACCTATGCCTTCAGCTACTTTTGACAGTTTTTTTAATAAACCTGATTCAGCATTTAGACGCTCATCATCCTCTTTGCGCCTGGCCTTTTCAGCACGTTCAGCACGGGCATCTTCCGCTGCGGCCTTACTCCCTGACTTTCCAATAAAACGACCACGCGCATCGCGTTGGTTTTGGCTTTTTTGCGCACCGCCTTTTTGACCGAACATTTCGCGAGCGTGTTCGGCTGCTTCGGTCCGTTGCGCCTTTACATCTTCTGTTATAGCCTTCCTGCCTCGTTTTTTACCCTTTCGCGTAGTTGATTTGGCCTGCGGTTCCTGTAGAGCAACATCCTCCTGAACTACACGAGGAACGTCCCCTAAATTAAGCCGTTTCATTGCCTCAACAATAGGGTCCACTGATGGCGCATTGGCCACAAAGTCTGGCCGGGAATTTTCGATTGTGCGATTTAATGCCGACACACTGCGAGAGACAGGATCAACAGTTGCAACGCGTCCCCCTTTCAAATCTTCAACAGCTTCCCGGATACCTGCAAGCTCTTCCAGCTCTTTTGCACTGGCGGTTTCAACTGTCCTTATAACATCGTCAATGTTGGCGTTTTTTCTTTCCATGATCTTATCGCCTACCGTTTCGGTTTAAGTTTTTCTTCCAGTTTCTCCAACAGGAAAAACGCATAGGATTCAGTAAGCCTTTCAGCGTCCTGAATCGGTATACCCCCATACAAAACCAGGTTGGACACTAAGGTCTGATAGCTTTTCAATCCCCACCTGTGGAATGAAGTCGGTAGCCCGAAAGGGCACCCACAGACGGGTAAACGCACCCTCTGTGGACTCCTTTTTATCCTGGTTTGGGCATTTATGCGGCGGGAGACGAAGACGCATTTCACCTTTATCGATGTAGCACGGTAAACCATGTTCGAGCTTTTCATGAGCCAGTCGGATGTGTGCCGCCAGCTTCATAAATTCAGTATCAATGGCCATCCGTTTAATCGTTTCATAACGACGCTCAGCCTGCTCTTCACGAGTACCGCTAACATCGTTATAAAGTTCACACTGATAAGCGAATTCCCAAAAACGCAAATCAACGATCGCTTCTTTGAATTCCGCGTCGTCTTCAGGTGGCAATGCTGCACGGCGCATCTCCAGCATTTCCATTGCCCAACCATCAAGCGGCACGATACGCCATTGATAAGGCACGCCCTCTACAGACACCTCAATATCGTCAATGAACGGTTCCACTTCCAGGACCTGGATATCTTCAGCCAGAGCATTCATATCGCAATCGTAATAATGCTCTTTACCGCAATGTTTACAGGTGTAGGTGAATGTCTCGACCGGTGTTTCACGGGAGCCAGTAAATATCCACCATAACGCGGTAATCCGGTCCTGCGCCGTCCATGTCAGGGGATCATATTTCGCGGGTTCAGCCAGCAAGACTTTTAAATACGCCGTTGTCTGTTGTTCTTGTTCCTCCGGTGTTATCGAGTTGAAACGCATCGCATCAGCAATATTTGGCTGACGGAACTGGATCAATTCAGTTGGCCGCGATGGTAGCGGGAAAAGAGGTAAAAGCATCCTTGCTCCTTAATTCAAAGAGAAAAACTAAAGCCCAGAAGGGAAGCTAAAGAACTTGAGGATTGGTTAAACGTGCTGTGCAATGCGAAGGTCATTGGGAATGACTTAAATTCCGTAACCTGATCCCGCGCATAGGTGACATCGCCGGTAGTGACCGGGAATACCGTCATCTCATTTTCCAGTTTGGTTAAACCGGAGGACAGCAACCGATAAATACGCACATTGAGCAAATATTTAGACGGTATATTCCCGGTACCGTCCGGATTGATCACCCGACTTTTTGCCGTCTTAAACCAGTCCAAAACGAGGCCATCAACGGTATCCCTGACCATCATTGTTATCTGCCCAGGCGAACGCTCCGTTGGCTGAAGGATATTCCCTCCGCCGATTTTAATCGTTTCATATTCGATGCTGTAATCGTGGTAGGTAATGTCTTTAGCAAAGAAGTCTGCCCCCTCCAGACCATCAACTTCGACAGAGAACTGCCATCCTTGCGCGAACAGCATTTTGTTCATGATGATTGACGTCAGCTTACCAACTTCCCGCTCACCAACGCCGGAGCCAAATAATGTCGTCGTTAATGCCGAAGATACATAAGACTTTACTGAAGCAACATTAAGCCCCATATCAGCCCCCTCACTTCAACATGGATGAGAAAAGAACAATTCCCGGGATAATTGCCCTTGTTGCGCTCATTTTCTCTTCCAGATCCAGCTTTCGCTGATACAGCGTGTTCTCGTCGGATAAATTACTGGCATCGAGTTTCCCCGCGATAGATATTCTTCGCAGGCGATCAGTGTTAGGTATCGCGATTAGCACTTCCAGATAGTCAGAAAGTAACCCAATGATTTCAGGTGGCACTTCTCCATTATCCAGATCCATATCACGCAAATTAGCCAGATATGACACATTCAGTGGGTATACCGCTCGATGGGTATCTTCAAGCTCGATATTCCCATCGTAAACGTCGGAGTAGACAAGATCGCCGGTGTGATCTGTAACCGATACGAGCGCAAGAAAATCAACTGGGCAAGCAAGTGATTTACTGGCCTGATCGGTGATGCGTATCCGCTTGATGTGCCCCGCCCTATCCTGGTAGGTTCCCAATGCTTTTCTTAGCAGGGATTCCAGTAAGGCAGGTTCATCCGCAATCAAAGGTGTGAAGCGGGATTTGACGTCTTCGAGTAATTGTCGTGGTGTCATTGAAACCTCGTAGAATCTGGTGTGTTAACCGATTCTACGAGTAGTCATTTGTGACAGGTCATTTTGCGCGCTTCAGGCAGCCATCTTCAGGTGCCGCGTTGAAAAGCTCTGCGGCCTTACGTAGCGTAAATGTTGCGATTTTTTTTCCGTCTACGTATGCATCGAATGTTTTAACTTCCATATCAGGGGTATCTGACCAAAAACCATACCAGTAACTATCACCCACAGAGGAACCGATAGAACTGATAGGATATTCATCATCACCAACTTTCAGCGTTATTTGTTCTTTTTTAGCATCAAATGACTCACCGCCAGGTTCTGTTTTCATGAGAGTGAGTAGTCGTGTTCCTACTTGATTGGGATCCGTATTATTAAATCCAACATCGCACTCAAATGTAAGCGTATAATTATCTTTGCTGGAAACAGCATAAGAACGAACACCATGAGTCTCGCCGGTTGACCATTTGCTTACATTTGCCATTGATGAAAATGGAGTAAGCAAAGCAAGAATTAGAAAAAATCGTTTGATGCGCATTAATTTATCTCCTTTGGATATTAACGATTATCAATATTTTAATTGGTTATCCATAATATATTTACCATTCATAGGGTAAATTAAGCGCTTTTAAACCTTGCTGGAAGGTATTAAGTGAGCCGTTCTTTTGTTGTTCCATTTGTTCGCGTGCCGCTTTCTCATACTGCTCCATCCGTTGGTTATACTCTTGCAATTCCTCTGGTGAGAGGTTTCCCATTGGGGAGTTTGTACCCGGCCCCCTGGCCCGCTCTTCAAGCGTACCCTGCACGTTTTGATGGCGCATTCCCGGGGCGTTTCTGATTGAATCAATGCCATTTCTTCCAACGTCTTCTTTATTAACGGCATTGCTCGCCACCAGCACACCCCAGCTAGGGATAGCAAAATCAGGAGCGGTTTCGCATGCCTTTACCATATAATCGAAAGAGCTTCGATTGATCTCGTTTGCGTCGGGATTTAACAGGCGAGAATATTGATATTTAGCATTTTCGTTGGTTGCGACTTTATACAGTTCTTGCTGCACCATCGCTTCAGAAAGTTTAAGGCGTTTCATA
>SKEH01000590.1_pt1 | contig 20340 bp, 26 predicted proteins | sample 4826571 | NCBI WGS metagenome assembly SKEH01 (sample SAMN11008814, study PRJNA524170) | human gut metagenome | biome: Human fecal sample; material: Feces; isolation source: fecal sample from pouch patient p29 | host: Homo sapiens | place: Israel: Tel-Aviv | collected 2016-09-14 | reverse complement strand
AGATAACGGCTCACTACTGAGAGGAAAATTTAGAGAATACTTCGCAGATTGTTAGTGAGAGCATTGGTGTTGAAAATAAATTCTTTCTATTGATGAGGGGGTACCCATTAACATCGATTCGATAATTTAGATTGTTATCAAGTAGCAGACTTAAACTATAATTGTTGTTCAACTGATGAAGTAAGTTGATTGAATATTACATATTTTAGTACAAATCGCTATTAAAATTATTTATGTTCCAAAATTTATTGAAATACAGAAGCGGTAAGGAGTAAGATGGCAAATAGAACTGAAAGGTTGGGAGTCAATTATTGTGCGTGGACTGCCGAACGTAATAATTGGTTATTTAGAGAACAGCCTATTAATGATATTGGTATAGATGCGCATATGGAATTTATTGAGGATGATAAACCAAGGCAACTTCTTGCGTTACAAATAAAATCTGGTTCAAGTTGGTTTAAGGAGAAAAAAGACGGTTATATTATTTTTAGACATATTAATGAGAGACAGTATAATTACTGGACTATGAATTCTCTACCGTGCATTATTGTTTTATATAATCCGGATGATGATATGTGTATATGGCAAGAATTAACTACAGAATCAATTAAACGTACTAAATCTGGAGATGGAAAAGGGTTCTATGTAAAAGTACCCGTAAATCAGTATTTTTTGGACGAATCATCAAATAAACAACTTCTTGCTTATACGAATTTACCGCAACATATTCAAAATTATAACTTTCTACTATCTCAGAAAAAATTTATGGAAATTATACAAAATGGCGGTGAGGTTAAACTACATTCAAAAGAGTGGGTTAATAAGTCTAGTGGTAAAGGTGATACTAAGTTAATTGTCAATGATGGTCAAGAAACAAAAGAGTATGCTTATCCTTATTGGTTTCCGTTTACACCCTATATCGATGTTTTTCCACGTTTGTTTCCATGGGCAGATTTTTCTGTAGATGAAGAATTTCTTGAAGAAAATGATTTTGAATTATGGCAACAACTTCATTGTTGGTATGATAGTGAAATGGATGATTGGATTGTTGTAGGAGACACATTTGATCAATTTCGCAAAAAATTACCTCCTATACGCTATATTGACCAAGCTGGTGAAGTTGCAGAATATATGCTGGTTCTTACTTTGAATGAATTGGGAAAATCGTTCTTAGAGGTAGAGCGATTTATATCTGAAACCAGACCATACGCCAAAGCAAGACCAAAATCAAGAGATAAATAAAGGTAAATTATTATGAAAAAGCTTAAACTTAATAGTGATATGAAATCAGAAAAAACTATTGATGGATATAGACTAAATCCTTCTGAGAAGTATGTTATTAATTTGGAAGATGAAATAGATTTTGCAATATTGACAATGCAAGCTGCGCGTATTTTCGGATTTCCTCCGGCATTTAAAAATTGGCATGCCTGGTTATTTGAAAATGGCTTCAGTACAGAAACACCAAATCCAACAAATAAGTTTGTAGCGAAGTTCTATGGAGTTGGACCTCTTTGGAAAACGCCATATTCAATGGGGATAGTCGTAAAAGCAGAAGAAGATGACGATTTTTACATTGTCATGGAATGTAGTAGTAAAAATACCGGTTTCAAACATACACAAATTATCCTTACTATGGGTGGTTGCTTGTGAGTAGAATCGTTCAATAATATAAAAACTAATCCAAAGTTTTTCCCTTTCGTTTTACAATATAGGGAGATAATGTCAGCACATGCCGAGTGTGTGAGTTTGTTAGTGAACCACAGATAAAGATCTCGCTTTTTCATTTCAAGGCGAGAGGTTTCAAAGCTCCACTGGAGCTTTGAACTCCCCGAACCTTTTGAGTCCCACAAACGCACCACGTTGCATCTGTAGTTCTGCTGGTAAAGCATAGAAATCCTTGAATGAAATATTTTAAAAGTGTTTGTATCCCAGCAAAGAGATAAAAAACGCCTATCTAAGTTGGTAAATAACTTCAGGAGGTTTATACGTTATGCTTAGATCTTATGTAACCAAAAGGCACTTATTCTTCTATTTTGTGGCGATTATGATTACTTGGCTGGAGGCTATCATTACACCAGCTTTAATTCAGTATATTGTCTCTAGTTTTACCAATCACCAGTTGCATTTGCTATGGCAGGTCTTGTTTTGGGGGATTGTTGGAAATCTGATTCTCTTGCTGGGTTTGGCGGGGAAACGTTATTACTACGCACGAGTGCTGACAGACTTCAAGTCGGGTATTAAGAAGGATATCTTTCAGACTTTTCTATATAGCCGTCGGATAGCAGATGAAGAAGTTTTGTCAGACTTGGAAAATGATGTAAAACAGCTAGAAGATAATTATATTGAGCCGACTGTTATTATCATTTCTTCTTTGGGATTTACAACCGTCTCTATCTGTTATGCTCTTTGGACAAATTTTTATCTTGGCTTGCTCTTTATCATTTTTTATTCGATACCTGTTCTTTGTAGTGGAATTGGCTCTAAACGTTTGGATGAAATTACGAAGGAGAAGTCCTTAGCTAATCAAGCTTATGTTTCTCAAGTAACCAATATGATCGCAGGTGCTCGTTCCATACGGTATTATCGGGGACAAAGCTTGTTTTACAAACTGTTCTCTAAAGATTTGCACAAGGCTCTAAAGGAAGAAATCGCCTATGAAAAGCAACGGACCATAAATAGTCTCTTTATCAATGGAATTGATGCTTTTTGCTCTGTTGCGCCGATTGTTATTGGTGGTTTCATGACCTATTATAAGTACCTATCTGCAGCCAGCTTTGTAGGTATTTACCTCGTATCGTATAATATTGGCTACCAATTTCAAGAGCTATCTTACTTTATCAATACTAGAAAATCAGCCAAATCTCTCTGTGATAAATATCAAAAATTGTTGAGAGTAGACTTGGATATGCCTTCTGTTCTCGAATGTTCTGTATTTCCTATCCAGTTAGAGAAAGTTAGTGTAGAGCGTGATGGACAAGAAATCCTAGCCCCTTGTGACCTTACTATTGAGGAAGGGGAAAAGATTGCCATTATCGGAGAAAGTGGTTCTGGAAAAACAACCTTACTGAACCTAATCTATGGTGAAATTAAGCCTAGTCATGGTCGGATTCGCTACCATGGGCAAGAGCTAACCTCGAATGAACTCTATCAGGCAGGAGCTTACATTCTCCAGTCTAGTCATATCTTTGATGGTTTGAGCCTAGAGGAAAATATTGCTTTGGGACAAGAACTAGATTCTGTAAGGATGGACGAAATCCTACTACAAACTGGTTTGAAAACTCTTCAAAACAAAAATCTTAGTAACCAGACTCTGTCAGGGGGTGAGAAGCAGCGCTTGGAAATTGCCCGTGCTCTCTATCACAATCGCCAATTTATCCTAGCTGATGAGGTTAAAGCCAACCTGGACTTTAAAAATCAAGAGAAAATCAGTCAACTTCTTTTCTCCCTCCCTCAAGCACTTGTAGAAGTGATTCATCACTATAGTGAAGAGGATTTGAAGCGCTATGATAAGGTGATAAAACTGGAGAAATAGGTGGAGGTATAGATTTCGGAAAGGAGTGGCAGGTTCATTCTTTTTTGTGAGATAGATAATAAAAACTCTGTCTAAAAATATAAGTACAATAACGTTAAACAAGGATGTATCTAGTGAAAATACTACAGTAAGGAGTTTAAATATGAAATTCCATGAATTTGGGGATAAGAATTTGCCTCCTATCTTGCTGATACATGGCGGTGGCAGTTCTTGGTGGAATTATCTTCGCCAAGCACGGATCTTATCAGAAGAATACCGTGTTATTTTACCTACTTTGAATGGCCACGGCGAAGAATATCATCTCGATTATGTTTCTACTGAAGATTCTGCTTTGGAAATCCTAAACTATATCAAAGCAAACTGTGGTGGGAAGGTATTTGCAATCGGTGGCGTTTCACTTGGTGGTCAAATTGCCATGGAGCTTTTGTCTTTAGACAGCGAGATAGCTGAGAAGGCCATCATAGACGGAAGTCTCTGTATTCCTCAACCAAAGTTAGCTAAAATTAGCATCTTTCTAGTAGCTCTATTTGGTAAATTGATGTTCAGTAAAATCTCTTGCAAACTTCAATTAAGCATGATGAACAAACTCTATCCTAAACTGGCTTATCCAGAGGAAATAAAAGCATATTATTTGGAGGATCTGCCAAGGACGCCTATCAAAACATTGGTGACCATTTACAAAACCTATATGGGGCGTTACAAGCTGAAGCACACGATTTCTGCTAGTAAGGCGCAGGTTCTGTATATCTACGGTGAAAAAGAATTGAACTGTGTGAAAGCATCTGCTAGTGAATTTGAGCAGTTACATCCAAACACGATCTTGTATGAAGCTAAGGGCTATAACCATGGCTATTTATCAGCCTACCTGCCTCAAGAGTGGGTTAATTTGGTGGCGCCATTTTTAAAGTGTGATTCATTGGAAATGTGTAATGAATCTGATATATCATAAGGAGGAATCTGATGTTAGGAGCAATAGTTGGAGATATTGTTGGTTCTGTTTATGAATGGGACAACATTAAAACGAAAGACTTTCTATTATTTCGTGACGATTGTTTTTTTACTGATGATACGGTTATGACCTGTGCTGTTGCAGAAGCCATTATGAATGGCGGTCAGAAGGATGACTTTATTGATGCCATGAAAAAATATGGTAGGATGTATCCCGATGCAGGTTACGGTGCAAGATTTGGGAATTGGGTTGATGGCGACGATCGAGAACCTTATAATAGCTTTGGCAATGGCTCAGCAATGCGTGTTTCTCCATGTGCCTGGACCATGGATTGTAGTTTCTGTGCACGAACGGGAGCCTGGCCGTCCAGAAGAGCTCTTGCACGACTTTCTGCAGAGGTGACTCATAACCATCCAGAGGGGGTCAAAGGAGCTATGGCGACGTCTGATGCTATCTTTATGTGTCGTTATTACTTTGGAGGTTACAGTGGTGACTATGGAAAACCGATCAACGATAACCCTACAGAGTGCAAGAGACTCATCAAGGAATACATAGAGCAAGAGTATGGATATAATCTTTCTCAAACACTAGATGAAATTCGTCCTACTTATCGTTTTAATGAAACTTGCCAGGATACGGTACCTCAGGCCATCATTGCCTTTCTTGAAAGTACAGATTTTGAAGATGCTATTCGAAATGCGATTTCTCTTGGTGGGGATAGTGATACTCTTGCTGCTATCACAGGAAGTATCGCCGAAGCAGCTTATGGAATCCCTGATTGGATAAAGGACAAGGCCTATACCTATCTAGATGAGCCTTTAAAAGATGTGCTCAGACGATGGGAGCAAGAAGTTTCAATAACATAACAGAGATTAGATAAAAACAACCAAAAACACTAAAGCGACGGGATAAGTAACAATCTCGTCGCTTTTGCTTAAAAGTTAATGTTGCTATTGATTTATTCAGGCACCTAGTTAGATTTTTGCTGATTCAAGAGGAGGATACAAGTCATTACTGAGATACAGGATACAAGAATCAGATACCAAAGATTTTCAAGACCAAAACCATGATCTAGCATCAAGCGGTATCCCCAAGAAGCGGGGAAAAGACGCCCTATTACTTGGAGAAAATCAGGCAGTAAGGTGATGGGAAACATGATTCCTGAGAGCATAATTGAGGGTAAAAAGACAAGTTGCGCTATCATGGTAAGCTTTGCTTGATTTTTTACAGTAAGGCCCAGTATACTTCCGATACTCAACGATACGAAAATGTAGATGCCCAGTGCGAGAAAGAAAAGGGGAAGTTGACTCGGTAGACTTGCTTTAAATAAAATTGGAGCAAGTAGTAGGATCACCATGCAAGTCATTATCAAATGAACAAAGGCAGAGAGAACCATGGTCACCAGTCCTAAGTGAATAGGCACACCATTTGCTTTATAAATCTTTTTTATGTCGCTTCCGTATGTTTCAATCAAGGAAGGCGGTAAGCCGAGAAAGGCCCCCATGGAAACACTCATGACAATCATTGACTGTATGAGTGTGCTACCCATATCAGGTATAACGGAAGTAAAAATACCACCCATGAGAAGAAAGAAAATAAGCGGTACAATATAGTAAGTAACCAGGAGAGACTTACTTCGTATGTCCAATTTCCACTGTAATGCTAGGCTATATAAAAAACCATTCATTCCGATCCCCTCCTTGCCATTTCGATGAAATGCTGCTCCAGTGTGCCACGATCAACCTTAATATCCAATATCTGGATATGTTTCTGTTTGCATTCTTCCAATAATGAAATCAAAGTGTCCTCGATCGTATCTGTTTCAAAAGATTCCTCTCCGTCCCGGGTCTTTAAATGGATGAAATATTTTCTTCCCAACCTGTCTGTCAGTTCTGAAGGAGTACCACAAAAGACAATATTTCCACTATTCAAAATAGCAATGCGGTCACATAAGGTTTCAACTTCGGCCATATCGTGGCTTGCCAAAACAATTGTCTTGCCCTGTGATTTGAGCTTTCGGATTTGTTCATGGAGGGATAGTCTTCCTTCAACATCAAGTCCCGCTGTCGGTTCATCGAGAAAAATAATATCCGGATTACTGATAAGTGCAAGAGCAAGATGTAATCTTCTTTTTTGACCGGTGGATAATTCTATGTATTGCGACTCTTTCATTTCTTTTATGCCAAGGGCCTTTAGCATAGCATCATCAATGTATGTATGATTCCATTTTGCAAAGAGCTTTATGGCTTCCATCGGTTTGATGTGGATGGGTAGAGAGGAGGACTGTAGTTGAATTCCGGTTTTCCCGTTTACAACGATAGTGCCTTCATCATATTTTCTCAGACCTTCGATAGCTTCAAGTGTTGTTGTTTTACCAGCTCCGTTCACTCCGAGCAGAGCAAAGATTTCTCCTTGTTTGATTTGAAAATTGAGACCTCTAAGAACCATATTGCTACCATAACTTTTCTTTAATCCAGAAACCTCTATTGCGTCTTTCATGGTTCTACCTCCTCAAAGGGATTTGTTCCAAGCCTTGAAAAATAGACTTGTAAAGCAGGCCCTAAATAATCATTAACGATTTTTTGCTTTTCTTCCCAAGCGTTTGAGGCGGTATCGATATTCCCTATCTCCATCAACTTCGGAAGCATGCTCATATCACCATTTGTAAACTCCATAATCAAGCTCCAGTATTCTTGCACAACCTGTTGGCATTGTTCGCTTTCAGCTGGTACGTTTTCTTTCTGAAGCTCCACGATTTGATCACTTAGGCGGTTCAACCTATCCATAAAATCTTGCCCGCTTTTCTTGTCAAATCGACTGCGTATCTGGTCGAGCGTATCATCATCAAAGCGCTTGATGAGAGAGTAGGAGTCATTCTTCATCTGTAGATTGACAATAATGTCTGCATATTTCTTAAAATTGACCGTCTGTATTTGTAAAACTTCTGCCTTTAACTGCTCTATTGCGACTAAAGAATCCTTAAGTTGCTCTATATTTTTACGAAGAATATCTGCTTGCTCTGTAAGAGCATTGGCAACATCACCAGGTGTTTTCAAAGAGATCAAACGCCCCTTTATATCCTTGAGAGAAAAGCCCAGTGATTTTAAAGATAGAATCTGATGGAGTAGCACTAAATCTTTATCGGTATAAAGCCTGCGACCTCCCTCACTTTCTGCCGATGGGGAAAGTAGCCCCTCTTTATCGTAATATTGTAGAGTACGGATGGTAACGCCCATTTTCTTAGCAAGTTCCCCAACTGTTATAAATTCTTCCGGAATTGCTCTATATTTAGCCATAATTACTCCCCTCCTCATACCTATTATACATCGTTACGTAACGTCATGAACAAGGAGTTTTAATAAAATTTAAACTGTAAATCTTTTAGCATTAATGAAGAATCTCATAAAAATTTAGACTTGATGAATTGATGAGCTTGTTTTCTATTTCAAAAGGTTATTTGGTCCAATAATAAATATCTGATATGTGAGTGGAAACGTGTTATAATTGAGGATGAGACAAGAGGAGGTAAGCTGGTGAAATTTTTAGCAATCAATCCTATTTAGTAAAAAGAATGCTTGAATCTCTATCCTCACGTGTTGAGTATATTAGTTTGCTAAAAAACTATCTTCTATCTAAATATTGAAAGGATTAATGATGTATCTATTAGAATTTTACCAAAACAATTATTCAAAAGATTTAGTCGTGTTTGATTCTTTAGAAGAGGGAAGAGCCTTTGTAGCGCAAATCCCGGGATATACTTTAGAAAAAGAAGATAGTTTTGATGTGGAGTATTTTAATCCAAAAAATCTACCGGATTATATGGAGATTGTCTTCAATGGAAATATTGTCCCTTTATCTAGATTTTCGTTTAATTCTGAGGAAAATGTGGACATTATTTGGAAAGAAATTTCGAATCTATCCGTTAAAAACGATAAAATGATCGAAGGAGCTACAAAAGTAGATGCATATGTCGTGAATAACGATGAAGTGAAAGCTTATGTCGAAGCACGAGAAGCAAACTTCCGCAAGGCAAAAGTATTCCTAGAAAACAAAGGGTATGAAGTTGACAGAAGCTTTTTCGGAAGTGAAGACGGCGAAGCGATTCTCTACAGAAAACGCGGCACCGAAGATTGGCACTTCTTATGCCACTTAGACCCGCTGTTTGTAGAGATTGAAGATGTCGAAGAATATGTGAAAGAAGCGATGGAAGATATTCAATAGTCAAACAAAGTTCTTTGTGAGTGTATGCCACTGCTTGAGTAGACGGATTGAGCAGTAAAGAGAAACATCTAGCACTATCTAGCTTCTTAAGGAGAAATATCTATCATGAAAATGGAAATCAGGAAAACCTATCTTGTAAAATAAGATTATCGCATTAATTCCTCAAGATATGATTAAACGGATTCCATTTTTTGTTAGAAAACATGCCATTACATGTACTGTTAAGAGAGTTTCGCTCGAGTATCCGGAGTTGTATGCAGTAGCTGAACAAGAAGGCCAACTTCCTGAAAAGGAAGCTCAAGAATTGCAACAAATTCTTACAGATATTTTCCAAGAGAAAATGAACAAGCATAAGATTAAATAAGTTTTGAGATTTATCAATAAGGTGTCGATTGAGCATTAGGAGTTGAGAATGGCTATTGATGGCGTTAATATCATTGACAGTGATCAAGGTTATGATATTTACAATGAGGTAGTTGGTCGCTATAGAGATGGTGAACATGTGACGAATATCATCAAGTATATCCTCGATGCAGAGAAAGATTACTGTCAAACAGACTTTTTTACAGAAATTTATTGGACTGCTCTTGCCTACTCACTGTGGAAGATTGGTCACCTGACAGACGATATTAGAGATAAAACCTTGGAGCTTATCAAAAAAGGGGCTGATCCATTTTGGTTGGAAATAGATTCAAAGGCTTTGAAGCAAAGGCAAAAGGTCTTGGATAAACTTGCTATCCAGTTGCAAACTGAAAATCCTAGACCTCTAAAGGTCACTAAAGCCAAAACTAAACGTAAACCTTATTTTGAAGAAGGAGATCTCCTTACTGTTAAGTTCCAAGATGAGTATGGTCTTGTCTTTGTATCTATGGTTGAGCAGAGTCCTAGAAAGCTTGAGTATCATTTGGCTTGCACACGCCTCTTACAAACAAAAAAGCCCTCCATCGATGATTTTTTGACCAGTCAAATCTCCTGTAAGATGGACAATACAAAGTTTGCTCTCGTTACAGATTGCTGGTTCAATCACAAAGATTTAGGGCAATTATTAGAAAATATTGAAAAAATTGGACAGGTGAAACTTAGACCTTTTAGTCTTTGGATGTTAGCACCTGCCCAAAATTTAGAAGATATTTATGAAGAAATCACTAGAGATAAAGGTTCCTCTGGCCTTCGATTCATCGAAACCTATAAACTTGTCGACGATATTTTTCCAGTTTAATGCTTATGTGATAAAGTGGGAAATGGTGAATCATTCCCACATGCTATGCTGGGCTCTGACTCCATAGCTATCAATCGAACCATCTGAATTGAACTTGGATTCAATCCGGTATCTTTTCCAGAGGTCGTAATCTGCTGTTTGAATAGTCAGAATGAAGTTGGTATCCTTATCAGAGACATTATAATCAGCTGGATTGACTTCAAAGATATCGATTAATTTTCGTGTTTGAAAATCTTGGAGCTTGAGATTTGCTAGCTTGACATGATTGATGGAAATTTTTTCTAGTTGCTTGCTATCCTTAGGTGTTCTGTAATAGGTGATGACGCAGTTTTTGAGTTGATCAGTATCTCTTCCCGTAGGAGTAAGGCTCATAAAGCCACAGGACTGATCATCCCGCTTGACTTCAAGAAGCTGACCGTAGTAGAAGTGGTCGTTTTTGGGATTGGTGATGGAACTCTCTGCGCCTTTATCTCCAAAGGTATAGCCTTGGTCTAAAAGCTCGGAAGCCTTGGTTTCACCGATGATGACAGTGGTATCTTGAATGGTTACTGGAACTGGTTGAGCTGGAAGACCACTCATCATCATGCAGAACATAAAAACATAACTTGTTAAAAAAGTTGTCCCGATAACAGCGTTGGTTGATGCATAGACATGACTGTTATGAAAGTTTTTGCTTATAGCCAGTACAACAAATTTACCAATACTTTTTAAAACCATACTAACAAGTACGATGAAAAATTGTTTTTTCAAACATTCATAAATGGCTTGAGGAAAGCTATTACTATGATAGTAGAGGACAGCCAATACGAGTAGATTTACGATTAAATAGATCAGCAAGAACCAATGAATCTCTTTAAGGGCATTAGCATCAGTGATTTCTTCATAGTCAACGTGAATTCTACCTTGAATGGCATGGCCAAGTTTATAAATCCATTTTGGGACAGCTTTCCCTTGTCTAACAGCAACTACAAGTCTGATATAGAGATAGATAGTAAAAGATAAGGATAGAAAGAAAAGAGCATAAAACCCCAAAATAATACTAGTGAACATTACGGTTTCCCCTATTTAACATTCATTAAAACAATTTCTTAGCTCCATTATAGCATTTTCTATAGAAATAGAGCTAGAAATATCAGTATTTCCCTACAAGATTCAAAGGAAAAAAATCATGGGAATGATTGCCAATTATCAATATTTACCAGACAATGAATTAGAACAAATAAAAGCTCTTTCTAACCAAGAAGATGACTTGTTAGACTTTGCTGAGGACTCCGCTGACACTCATGATATCATAATAGATATCGATAAGATGTGGGATGCTCTAGTCTTTGTCTTGACAGGATTTAGTAGTTCAGAATTTTTGGATGACAATCCCTTGAGAGAAGCTGTTTTAGGAGTGACCCCTTTAGAAGAAGTGTCTGAATACATAGCCTATACTGAAAAATCGAGAATTGCGGCTATCAGTCAAGCTTTAGAAGAATTTGATATGGACAAGGCTTTGAAAGACTTTAGTATGGAAGCATGCAAGAAAGCCGACTTGTATCCTGATATTTGGGATTATCTTGAGGAAGAGGAAGAAATCAAGGATGATATTTTAACCTGCTTTGTCAAAATGAAAGACTTTTACAAGGAAATCTTAAACCACAAGGGGAATGTCTTAGTGACTATTTGTTAAGGTTTTTATATTCCATTAGAAAGGTAGTCCCATGAATCCATTTCTAGAAAAGTATATTACTTTAAAAAAGCAATACCTGGAACAAGATGGAAATTCTTCCAGTGTTGCGGCACTCTATGATTTGGCTGATGAATTAGCTAAGTCTGAGGATTTAGAAGCTAAAAAAGTCTTAGTTGACCTCTATGACCAATTGGGTCTCTACACTAGTGCTTATAGCTTATTTACCGAAATCTTAGATAAACCAGACCGAAAACAATTAAAGAAACTGAGCCGTTTACAAGAAATGAGTCAGAGTCATGGCGATCGTTTTGCCCTTCCTCGTCCTCTAAGAAAAGAAGAGAAGAAGCAAAGGCAGGACTTGTTAAAAAACTTGCCTCATTATCTCTATCATCCAGATCCCTTAGCTACAGGTTCATTTGTTGAAGGAGAAGCCAAGCTTTGTCCATCTTGTGGGAAAGAAAGTAATGTTTATTATGCTCTTAGCCCCTATAGTATTGAAGAGATAGTACATCTCTGCCCAACTTGCATTGCAAACGGTCAAGCAGCCAAAAAATTCGATGCAGAATTTATCCAAGATGCCGAGCGGCAGGGTGAATTGGATCCAGAAAAGAATCAGCTGCTTTTTTGTCAGACCCCAGGCTACTCTAGTTGGCAGGGAGAATATTGGCTTTCTTGTTGCCGAGATTATTGTGCTTACCTGGGTACAGTTGGAACTCGAGAATTGAAGGATATGGGAATCGCTGAGCAAGTCTTGGCAGACTATGAAGCGCGTGAAGAATATAAAGATGTAGAAGATTACTTGGTTAAAGACGGGCCTATCTGTGGTTATTTGTTTAGATGTCTACATTGTCAAAAATACCAGATCTGGGTTGATGCAGATTAAATCGAAATGTGATTAGCTATGAAAATTAAAGAGAAGACTATGGATGAACTAGAATTATTTGAAGCTGCCTCCAAAGATTTGTTTGATACTATGCAGGGATTTAAAGACAATCTATCTGTTCAATTTCCCCTATTAGATAGTGATAACTGGCAGTATGATAAGGGATCGATAAAAGTTTGTAAGGCTGATGAGTCAGGATTCAAAAAAAGTTGTAGGGTCGGAATCAGCTACAACTTGAAAACCACGTTATCTAATGAAGATGCCGAGCAAATCTGGCTACTGTTTAAAAACTGGTTCAATACTAGCAGATTGAGTCAAGTTGAAAGAAATCCTAATAATGAGGATTTGGGAAGATATGTCTTCTCAGCAAGTTCCCCTCTAAGTGATCAGGTAGATTGTTCCATTTATTTGCCCAATGAGTGGAATATCCCTCAGATTAGCTTTTCAGGCTATCTAACAGCTCGTTATAGGGCTTGTGATCTTGATAAATAGCAAGAATAAGATGGAGGTTTTTTAGAGATGAGAAAGATTAATTGGGACAAGATAAAGACTCGCTTAGATGCCTTGCTAGTCATTGACGAATATCTGACAGATCCGAGTGAGGATTGGCTCAGACTCGTGATTAAGACTGAGGGAGACTATGGAGTCCGCTATCTTATTGATAATGGATCTGGTGATTCTTTAGATGTGATTTTGACTGATAAAATGATCCTTATAAAAGGCTTTGATCATGAAAGTAGTTTAAGCCAGTTTGGTGCTGACGAGTGGAATCAAGATATCATCGATAGTTTTTATAAAGGACTGGATGGAAAGTATGTCTCACTTTATTCAGAAGAACAAAAAGATGAAACAACCTTCTTTATCTGGTATGACGGTCACGCGCATCAACAGACTTACCAAGATCAGGATGGCGGAGAATGGTTGCTATCTTACCTCTTTGATAGCTTTGAGAGATTTCATGAGTTTGTGACAGATTATTATGAAATTACCGTAGATGAAGCCTTGTTAAGTAAACTATACAATCATGGATATCTTTCAGAAGTAGAATTGGTGCAATTAATTCATAATTCCTAGATTAGATAAAAAATCAGGCTTATTCTTATTTGGATAGGCCCTTAAAGCGATGGAATAAGTACATCTCAGTAAACTAATATGTACAGTGAGAAAGGATTTCCCTATGGGATTTTTCGATAGATTTAAAAAGAGAGATGATAGTTATAAAATAGAAAAAGTTATAGAGGTTATCACAAATATTTTAAAAGATATTCACTTAAAAAATTATGAAGATATAAAGAATTATGTTGACGAATTTGAGATTGACGATTTAAATGAATTCTTTGGATATGTTGAAAAAACACTTGAATTAAATGATTTTGACACGATTGATGAATATGGAGTGGCATGTAATTTCCATCCACCTTATGAGTATTCTCAATTGGAGATTTATGATTATAATGATCATTCTGGGTTTGCCGTTGACTATGAGATGACTTCTAATTCAGAATTAGTGGATATGACCCTTCAATTAGAATTTTTATATACCAAAGATGGCTATAAGGTGAGATTTCTTAATATTGATTCAGATTAGTAAGGACCCCCATGTTAAAATCGAATAAGCTAATTATTTTTTTAATTTCTCTACCTTTTCTGATGGTCATTGTTTTCTATTCTCTTAGTGAGCATCCTGGATACAGTGATGATGGGAATTTCGTCAGAAATCATGAGGCTGCTATTAAGAGTGAGATCATCGCACACTTAGCCCAGGAAAAGCAGGACATAGGATCTGTAACCTTATTACCAAATACTGCTAGGGGCGAGTATGATAATGGTGGTGATGTGAGTGGACATTACCATATCTATTTTACAGCCTACGTCAATCATAATCGCGAGCGAACGATAAACGTAGAACTATTCTTCCCCGATGCCAGCATTCCCCCATTTACCTTGTTTCCTCCCAACCCTTATAAAGACAAGGGAAAAAAGATGTCCAATTGGTTGATGGGGAATATTGAAGTATCGGAAGAAACCTCTAGATAGTATATAAAAGAAATCACAACGATAGCTACAGACGTCTATCGTTTTTTAATGCTTTTAAAGTTGAGAAAATAGTTTTAGGAAATGATGTCAAATATAGTTGACATCCGGCAACTAGTATTGTAAAATAAATGTATCAAATATATTTGACACATTTACATTTAGGAGGTGCCAAGTGAACCGTGTGAAAGAATACAGAGTCAATCTTGGACTTTCTCAATTGGCTTTGGCAAAAAGTATTGGAGTTTCCAGGCAAACGATTAATATGATTGAGAATGGGAAGTATAACCCTTCCCTAGATCTCTGTATCAATCTAGCAAAAGAGCTTGGGACGGATTTGAATTCTTTATTTTGGAGGATCGATGATGATGAATAAAAACTGGCAATTGAAATGTGTGAAAGCTTTCTACGATATTACAGGTGAGCTTGACGAATACAAGGAAAAAGAATTGAGTACTTTTGGGAACAACATGTACATGCTCTTTATGTCGGGAATTATCCTTGGATTCCTGCTCAGTTTCATGTTTAATACGGATTATGTCAGTGTGATCACGTTTTTAGTATTTTGCTACTCCCTGTACCAACAAGAGCAAGTGATTCATCGTTTGGAACTCGACATCTATGAGGTTTCAGAAGATGAAGTAGGAGAGGCAAAGAAAAAGATGCTAAAAAGAACTTTCCTTCAAACCTTGATTGTGATGGGACTAGCTATTTTTGTTGCGATTGGTCTTTGGAGAACAGGATTGCTACAAGAAAATAAGATAAGCTTTGAAATGTATTTCACTTTTATTTTCCCTCTTGTCATTGGGCTGATTACCATGATTAGTTTCTTGAGTAATTTCATTGCAAATAGAAGAAAAATCAAAGTGATCCGGGATTAGATCCACCAGAAATAAGACCGGTTATTTTTCTGATAAGATAGAGCTAAATGGAAATAGAAACCATTTATGATGAAAGAAAAAGTAAGAATGAATAGAATAGTAGACGAACAGATCACTCTTATTCCTTATTATAGGAATGATGCCATCTCCCTTCTTTGGTATCAGGATAGTGAGGTTTGCAAACAAGTGGATAATACTGATCAGATTTACGATGTAACAAAACTTCATAAAATGTATGATTACCTAACTTCACATGGTTCGTGCTATTATATCCAATATGAGGGAGTGTTGGTTGGAGATGTGACACTTCAAGATAACTCGGAACTTTCAATAGTGGTCAGCAAAGAGTATCAGAATTTACAGATCGGAAGACGATGTATTTCTGAAATGATACAGTTGGCCAGAGAGAAAAAAATGGTTAAGGTAACCGCTCAAATTTATCCTTTTAATACTCAAAGTCAAAGAATGTTTTTGGCTTTGGGATTTCAGAAAGTAGATGAAGAGTGGTATGAATATAAGTTGATTTAGGAAAGTTGTGTATCATATTATGTATTAAAATAATAGTCCGTATTTTATATACTAAAGAATATTAAAGTAAAAACAAACTCATTATAAAATCTAATTGAAATAGGAGAATAAATTGCCTATCTTCTATGTCTGTAACCGTTTTTTCTGCTATAATATCACTAGATAGAAATGTGGGAGTTTCAATCATGGTTACAAAACGGTTTTTGAAAAATGTTATTGTTACGCTGGTCTCGGTTTTTATGTCCTTGGCCGTTGTTCAAGGGGCTCAAGCTCAGCAAACGGGCCTCGATTACCAGAGCCTTCATCTACTGCCTTTTAATGGCAGTAAGCAGCTTGTACTGGGGGATTTTGATCATTTAGGTCGTGCGACCTCAGCCCATATTCAGCTTCAGGACAAGGATGAGCCAAAGAAAAAAAGAGAACCACGTCTCAACTATAATCCGGTTGGCTGGCACAATTATAAGATTGCTTATGGAAACAAAGGGAAGAAGGCCTGGCTGTTCCATAGAGGGCATCTGATTGGTTATCAATTTAGTGGACTGACCGATGAAGGGAAAAATCTGGTTCCTCTAACTGCCTGGACCAATACGGGGAATTATAAAGGGACAGCGGATAGTAATGTGGAGGGCATGCTCTACTACGAGAAACGACTCGATAGCTGGCTGGCCACCCACCCCAATTATTGGCTGGATTATAAGGTGACGCCTGTCTATACGGGGGATGAATTGATTCCTCGGCAGGTGACCTTGCAATATGTAGGAATTGATCGAGATGGCAACCTTCTACCAATCAATTTAAGTAGTCCCAAAGAGTCAGTAGATGCTTATGGGATTACCACCGTTACCTTGGATAACTACTCTAAGAATGCGACCATTGACTATCTGAAGGGGACTGCCAAGCCATCTTTAGTGCCGACAGAACCAAGTAGTCAACCTCAACCTGCTAGCCCTTCTGTAGAGACGCAACCAAGTCAAGCCCCTCAACCGAGTCAAGCAGTAGAGCCAGCTCAGCCAGTCCAACCTGTCGAGCCTGCAGCACCAACTCCTCAACTAGCTCCAGTGGTTTATGTGGCCAGAAATGGGAGTGCGGATGTTTATTGGTATTCTAAAGATAGCATGCCACGAAATACCAACTTTGCGAAAGTAGTTGAAATGTCAGAAGAGCAAGCGCTAAGTCTTGGAAAGCGGCATACAAGTAAGGAATGAGTATAAGTTATTTTGATAATGAGAAAGCCCAAATGTTGGGCTTTTTTTGTTGCATTACAATCTTAAAAAGTTAGTAATCTAAAATTATCTCTCACAATATCTTGCAAACGTTTTTATAAAGTAGTATACTAGAAATAGTTTATGGAATCGTTTGCATAAATCGGTAAATGGTGAAAAGAGAGAGCAAAGTAGGAGACGAGACAGATGGAATTAACAGCGATTTATCACCGGCCTGAATCGGAGTACGCCTATCTTTATAAGGATGGCCAGCTCCATATTCGCATCCGGACTAAGAAAGAGGATATCAAACGGATTGTCTTGCACTATGGGGATCCTTTTATTTTTATTGAGGATCTATATGAAGCAACCAAGGGAATGGACAAGGTGACGACCGACGATCTCTTTGATTATTGGCAAGTGTCGGTATCTGTTGGCCATGCCCGGATCCAGTACCTCTTTGAATTAGAGGATACAGCGGGAGAGAAGATCTTGTATGGAGACCGGGGTGTGGCAGCCTACACCAAGGAGAACCTGGACTTCGTCATGAATGGCTTTAAGCTTCCCTTTATCCATGAGATTGATGGGTGTGCAGTTCCGGATTGGGTGGCTCAGACTGTTTGGTATCAGATTTTTCCTGAGCGCTTTGCTAATGGGAATCCAGCTATTTCGCCAGAAGGTGTCCGTCCTTGGGATGCGTCTATTGCTCCTCAAGTATTGGATTTCTTTGGTGGAGATTTACAAGGGATCATCGATCATCTGGACTACTTGCAGGAGTTAGGGATCACAGGGCTTTACCTTTGTCCTATTTTTGAATCGCCGAGCAATCACAAGTACGATACCATTGACTATTTTGAAATTGATCGCCATTTTGGTGATAAGGAGACCTTCCGCCAGCTAGTGAAAGAGGCCCATGCGCGTGGGATGAAGATTATGCTGGATGCCGTCTTTAACCATATTGGTTATGATTCACCCCAATGGCAGGATGTGGTCAAATACGGGGAGGATTCGATTTACAAGGACTGGTTCCATATTAAAGAGTTTCCTGTCTCCTCAGAAAATCTGTGGAATAGTCGCGACTTGTCTTACCATACTTTTGCCTTTGCGGGCTTTATGCCTAAGCTCAATACGGCTAATCCTGAGGTGAAGGCCTATCTCTTGAAGGTTGCGACTTACTGGATTGAAGAGTTTGATATTGATGCTTGGCGACTGGATGTGGCCAATGAAATTGACCATCAATTCTGGCGGGATTTCCGTAAGGCGGTCTTAGCCAAGAAGCCGGATCTCTATATCCTCGGAGAAATCTGGCATTCGTCCCAACCATGGCTCAAGGGCGATGAGTTCCATGCAGTGATGAACTACCCCCTCTCTGAAAGTATCAAGGATTATTTTCTGCGGGGGCATAAGGAGACCCAACGCTTCATTTGGGAGATCAATAGCCAGTCTATGTACTACAGGCAGCAGATCTCTGAGGTTATGTTTAACCTCTTAGACTCGCATGATACAGAGCGTATCCTGACGACGGCTAAAGGCGATCTCCAGTCTGTCAAGTCTGCCCTCGCCTTCCTCTATCTGCAACGCGGAACGCCCTGTATCTATTATGGAACAGAGCTAGCCCTCATTGGTGGTCCAGACCCAGATTGTCGTCGTGTCATGCCTTGGGAGCGCGTGTCAGCGGACAATGATATGCTGAACTTTATGAAGGATTTGATCCAGCTACGAAAAGAAGTGGCAGAGTTGATCCAGCATGGTAAAGTGGGTCTGAAAGAAGTAGAGCCGGATGTGGTGTCAGTAGAATGGCAGCATGAAGGCCACATTCTCAAAGCCTACTTTAACCACTCCAAGAAAAACGTTGTCCTAGAAAGAGAACAAGCAGATCTGATCAGCCATGGAAGAATTTCTGATGATCGATTGATCATTCAGCCAAATGGATTTGTTATTTATAGAGAAGATTAGGAATGAAGTAGACTGGAATCGAAAGATTGCAGTCTTTCTTTTTTATTAATAGTCTTGTAGCTCTTTCAACGTATCTTTGAGCCAGCTATCAGGAAGTTTAGTATACACCATGAATTCATTATCTTCTTGCTTCATCTCTTCGAAATCCTCATTGCTCAGTGAAAGTGTTTCTTTCAGATTATCACCAACCATAGGAACAAACTCAACACCATCTTCTTTTTCAGTGATTTTATAAACCATTTCACCAATTTTTTTGTTCTCAAATTCAAGCGAGAAACAAACCAAATCCCCTACCTTAAGGTTAGAAGCAGTAATGGTTTTTGCTTCATAATAACCAATATTAGGATTTTTTTCCTGCTCACGAGGCAGAATACTGTTCAAATCCATAGTATAAAAACTATCATTATGAACGAGATGAGGAAGCATAGACACTAAGCCAATTTTATTACTATTCCCCAGCTCATAACGCTCTTCTGTTACGCCATAAAATGCGGCAATAGGCTCATCTGAATGAGTAGACAGGCCAATACCAAAAAGAGAACCTACATTATCACGCTTCTCATAACAGTTCATCAGAACACGAATATTAGCGAAACGAGCTTTATCAATAGTAGTCATTTATATTACCTTAATGGTTTTGAAAGTAAGAGAGTTCTACTACCCGTAGAGCCTATGGCGCTGGCGGTAATCATCACCAGCCTTCTCTCGATAAAAACAGTATAGTTTTTTATGTTGTCTTAATCAACAACTTTTTCAATATCTTTTTCTTCAATCCCAAATTTCATTTGAGATTCCATAATCGCTTCTGCTCTTTGAATTTCTTCTAAAGTAAATGGCGTATCTTTTTTAATATAAGAATCCCAACACTCAAAACTGCGTTCTACCCAACCAATTGAAACAGCAAGGATTTCGCGCTGTTTTTTGATTTCATCTTCTGAAAGGTCAATAGCCAGATCATAACTCATGTTATTTACCTTACTTACCTTAAATGATAAATCACTACCACGCAGCTTAACTTTATCACCTTCTTTGAATTTTTTAGGAATGGCGTTAAAGGCAGTAGTCAATTGTTCTTTGAGATTCATTTTTCTTTCCTCTTACGGATTAGGCTTCTATTTCGTGTTTTTCTGATAACAGTTCAGCAAACAATGCCTTGATATTATCTTTTACATAGTAAAACTTATACGCCTGATAGGAGTACTTATCATAACGATGAAACTTAATGTTAAAAAACGCCTGAACATCCATATTTGTTTT
>SKEH01000193.1_pt2 | contig 20393 bp, 18 predicted proteins | sample 4826571 | NCBI WGS metagenome assembly SKEH01 (sample SAMN11008814, study PRJNA524170) | human gut metagenome | biome: Human fecal sample; material: Feces; isolation source: fecal sample from pouch patient p29 | host: Homo sapiens | place: Israel: Tel-Aviv | collected 2016-09-14 | reverse complement strand
CAGCTAGCGATCTTGGTGCTATGCGATATGCTTGGTAATGGAAGCTGCTGCAGTTTTGCCGGCGCCCATGGCCAAAATAACCGTTGCAGCACCAGTAACAATGTCGCCACCAGCCCAAATACGCGGATCCGATGTACGACCCTCATCATCGGCCTCAATGTAGCCCCATTTATTGAGCTTGATGTCACCAATCATCTTGGCGAAGGGGTTGGCATTGGTGCCGATAGCAGAGATGGCAACGTCGCAAGGGATTTCCTCAATGGCACCTTCAATAGGTACGGGGCGACGGCGACCGGAGTCATCGGGCTCGCCGAGTTCCATCTTCTGGACACGTACTGCGCATACCGTGCCGTCTTCTCCGGCAATGAACTCAAGCGGGGAGACAAGTGGCATAACCTCAACGCCCTCTGCCTTTGCGTGGTGCAACTCGGCGCGACGTGCAGGCATTTCTTCCTCGGTACGACGATATGCAATGATGGCACGCTCGGCACCAAGACGCTTTGCCGTACGGACGGCGTCCATGGCAACGTTTCCGCCGCCAAAGACGATGACAGACTTGCCGTGCTTGGTAGGGGTGTCATACTCAGGGAAGTTGTTAGCCTTCATGAGGTTAACGCGGGTGAGATACTCGTTTGCGAAGAAGACGTTGGGGAGGTTCTCACCTGGGATGTTCAGAAGTTTTGGCAGACCGGCGCCGGTTGCGATGTAGATGGCATCGAAGCCCTTCTCGAAAAGTTCGTCAGCATCAGTAATGCGACCTACAACTGAGTTGTACTCAAACTTCACGCCAAGGTCTTTAAGTCCGTCGATCTCGCGCTTAACAACGGCCTTTGGGAGACGGAACTCCGGAATGCCATATACCAATACGCCGCCACCGGTGAAGAATGCTTCAAAGACCGTGACGTCAAAGCCGTTGCGCGCAAGTTCGCCGGCGCATGCAATGCCGGAAGGACCCGAGCCGACCACGGCAACCTTCTTGCCGTTTCTGGGGGCAACCTTAGTTTCGGAGGCAAGTTCAGGCTGGTCTCCGAGGAAGCGCTCCAACTGGCCGATGGCAACGGGCTCCGAGCGTTTGCCCATGACGCAGACGCCTTCGCACTGGTTTTCCTGGGGGCATACACGACCGCAGACAGCGGGAAGCATCGATGCCTCGTGGATGATGTCCAAACCACGGCCGAACTCTTCGGCGCGGATGGCCTCAATAAAGCGAGGGATATTAATGTTGACCGGGCAGCCCTGTACGCAGAGTGGATTTTTGCAGTCAAGGCAGCGATTGGCCTCGGCGATTGCCATCTCTTTGGTGAAGCCCTTATCTACCGGACGGAAGTCCTTTGCGCGGACATCGGCTGGCTCTTCGTTATCAGCGGTACGAGGAGCTTTTACATTAGGAATGTAGCGACCATTTACCTGTGGCATGCGCACCTCGTTTCCTCATATGCCTTGAGCGATTGACCTTCTTCTGTGAGGTACGCTGCTTGGCGTGCGCGAAGGTCGTTCCAGTCAACTTTTGTGGCATCAAAGTCGGGGCCGTCAACGCAGGCAAACTTGGTTTCGCCGCCAACTTCAACACGGCAGCAACCGCACATGCCGGTTCCGTCAACCATGATGGGGTTCAGGGAGGCAATGATAGGTGTGTCGTACTTCTCGGCGGTGAGAGCGGAGAACTTCATCATAGGAACGGGGCCGACACAGAAAACGTGGTCAACCTTCTTCTCCTGAAGCAGGCGCTCAAGCGGTGCAGTGACGACGCCCTTCTCGCCATACGAGCCGTCGTCGGTGGTGATGTGGATGTGCTCGTCATCCAGCACGCTGCGGAATTGATCCTCAAGAAGCAGGAGATCCTTGGTGCGTGCGCCCATGATGGCGTGAACTTCATGACCGGTGGCTTTGAGCTGGCGTGCAACGGGGAAGGCAATGGCCAAGCCGACGCCGCCTCCGATAACCGCCCAGTTGCCTTCGCCCATTTCAGTGGGCTGGCCAAGAGGACCGGTAACGTCCTGGATGGCGTCGCCTGCCTCGTAGGTGGACAGCATTTCTGTGGTTTTACCAATTACCATAAAGATGAATTCGACCCAACCCTCTTCAGGATTCCAGTCAGCAAACGTGAACGGAACACGCTCGCCGGTCTCATTGGCGCGAACCATAAGGAATTGACCAGCGTGTGCATGCTTGGCCATCTCAGGTGCTTCAATGCGGAACTTAAAAACCTTTTCAGAGAACTGCGTCTTTTCGAGGATCTTATACATTCAGCGGTACTCCTCTCCCGAACCGGATATCCTCGTGCAGTTGATCGAGGCTATGCTCGACCTGCTGATCATTTAAACGACCACCTGGGTGATGGTCGAAAAATGCGCAAACGTTATTGTATAACGTGCCACGTGCTAATGTGGCGAGAAAAGCTGTTTGTCCTGCAAAATTTCATGTTCTTGCTTGGTTTGCTTTATCCTGCTTTGCGGTATTTTGTTCAGATGAGCGAATGAGTCGCTCGATTTCATCGGCGGCGACCTCTGCCGTTATGCAAAAAGCTTCAAGTGAGGTACCTTTGAGCTCTCTCAGCACGTAATCCGCAACGGCCATACGGCCGGGCGGTCGGCCAATACCGCATTGTAGACGCATAAAATCACGGGTCCCTAATTTGTCAGCGATGGAACGCAGCCCGTTGTGGGCATTGAGCCCGCCACCTGCGCGAACGCGAATGCGGTTTTCTTCAAGATCGACTTCATCGTGAATAACCAATATTTGACCGGGAAGTATGCCGTGAGCGCGGGCAAGTTTTGAGAGGGGACCTCCACTTGTGTTCATAAAGTCTTGTGGCTTGGCGAGAAGCACCTCTCGTTTTTGACCGTTGGAACGTCCGTTGGAACCTTGGTTGCTGGTGTTTTGGCTGCCAGTATTTTGACCGTTGGAACTTTGACCGCCGGCGTTTCGGCTGCTGAAACTTTGACCGCTCGCGCCGGTAAGACCGCTCGCGCCGGTAACGGTAATCAAGGCTGTCTGACAACCCGCCTCACTTTTCCAATAGCGAACGTCATAACGACGTGCAAGCGCGTCGATTACCGCAAAGCCGATGTTGTGTCTGGTGTGCGCGTACTTCTCGCCAGGATTACCAAGACCGCAGATAAGAGCAGGAGACTTAAGGAGTTCACGGGGCGCTTGAGGCGCGGAAGATCTTCTCGGCCCATGGTGTGTCTGCCTTTGTGCACTCATTATTTCTCCCGGACGCTCTGAGTAGTTTTGTTTACGGAATGTAACATATTATTCAAATTTTTGCACTTTACCTTTGTGTTGGGGATTTTGTGTGTAATCTTGTGGTAAGAAAGGCGCATATCAAGGAGGCGGTATGGATATATCTGAGTTGGTCAAACTGCTGGGAATTATTGTGGTCATTGTCGGCTTCACGCTGAAGCTCGACTCCATTCTCACGATTCTCATAGCGGCAGTAACAACGGCCGTGATTGCTGGCATGGATCCGATTGTGTTTTTACAGACGCTTGGTAAGAGCTTTGTCTCAACGAGAACCATGCTGATTTGCGTAGTGGTCTTTGTGCTTACGGGAACGCTTGAGCGAAATGGCCTTCGCAATGCGGCTCGCGAGCTGATGAGGCGCGTCAAGGGTGCAAGCGGTGGCATCATCATGGCAGCGTATGGCGTCTTCCGCGTCATTTTTGCCGCATTTAATGTCGGCTTTGGCGGCGTTGCCGGATTCATCAAGCCGGTCGTGATGCCGATGGCTGAGGCCGCGGACGACCCTGATGGCACGCTCATGACATCGAAGCATCGCGATGACCTCAAGGGCATGGCATCCGGTATGGAAAATGTGGCATGGTTCTTTGGTCAGGTGCTTTTTGTGGGTTCATCAGGCATGCTGCTGGTGCAAAGTACGCTTAAGGAGCTGGGATACACCGTTGAGCTTGCGCATCTTGCGGCCATAGAAATTCCGGTGGCTCTTATCGCTGTGGCGTTTACCTCGGCATACTACATCTTCCTCGACCGTCGCTGCCAAAAGCGCGACCTTGAGGCTGCTGCAGAAAAAGCAGGAAACACGGCCGTTACCTCAGCTCTTGTCGCTGACAATGCCGCCGACAACGCTCATGCTACCGTAGAAGGAGGCGAGGCATAATGGATGCCGTTATCGCGTTTTATACCTCTACCGATCCCAAGATTACGCTCTCAACAAAATTGCTTGAAGTCGTGTTTGTGCTGATTGGCCTTGTCGCAATTTATGCAGGCATTTCAAACTTTCGCGACAAGACTAACGCAAAGCGCATCGGTACCGGGGTATTTTGGACCATGCTTGGTCTTCTTTTTATTGTGGGCAAGTGGATCCCTTCGGAGTGGACAGGCGTTGGTCTCATTGTTATGCTGCTTCCGGCAGTGTTCAAGCAGGTCGGACGCGGTGAAGATGTAATAAAGCCGACTGAGGAAGAAATGTCTCTGGCATATACGAGCGTCGGAAACAAGATTTTTCTCGCGTCGTTTAGTATCGGCGTTTTTGCGCTTCTGTTTGCCTTTTTCTTCCCAAAGATTTCAACTCTGGTCGGTTTGACCGTAGGTGTTTTTGTGGGCTGTGGAATCCTTTTGGCGATGCGCCCCGGCGTCAATACGCCTAAGCTTTTCTTGGACGATTCAAGACGCATGCTGGATATTGTCGGACCTTTGGTTATGCTGCCGACGCTCCTCTCGATCCTTGGTGCCACTTTTACGGCGGCCGGCGTTGGGGAGGTCATTTCTCACCTTGTGGGAGCCGTCATTCCGGAGGGCAATTTGGTTGTCGGTATCATTGTCTACTGCGTTGGCATGGCGCTTTTTACCGCCATTATGGGCAACGCCTTTGCGGCAATTACCGTGCTGACGGTGGGTATTGGAGCTCCGTTTGTCCTTTCGCTGGGTGCCGACCCAACGGTCGTGGGAGCGCTTGCCTTGACCTGTGGATTCTGTGGAACTCTTATGACGCCCATGGCCGCCAACTTCAATATTGTCCCGGTGGCAATTCTTGAGATGGACGACGAATACGGAGTCATTAAAAAGCAGGTCATCCCTGCGGTTTTCATGCTCACCGTTCAGATTCTTATGATGATTGTTCTTGTGGCGTTTTAAGACAGGCACAAAGGCGACAAGTACAGTCGGCGCGACAGGTTCAATGAGCGCAACGAGTGAGGTCGGCGCGACAGGTTGTTCAATGAGTGCAACGAGTGAGGTCGGCGCGTAACGAGTGAAATTTGCATGTATGAAATCCGTCGTGGTGGGTACTTAGAGTACTTAAATGCGTCTTAAGGAGGTCGTTGTGTCAACGATTCTTGTAACTGGTTTTCAGCCTTTTGGTGGAGAGAAAATCAACCCGGCATGGGAAGCCGTCCGAGCGCTTCCGGATACCATTGCCGGTGCCAATGTAGTGAAACTTGAGATTCCTGTGGTCTTTGGCTCAGGTGCCGACGCGGTATCTGCAGCGATTGATCATATTGATCCCGATATCGTGCTTTGCGTTGGACAAGCAGGAGGTCGCGCAAAGATTACCCCGGAGTTTGTGGGCATCAATTATCGCGACGCTCGCATTCCCGACAACGATGGCAACCAACCACATGCCGAGAAGATCGTCGAGGACGGTCCCGATGCTTATTTTGCGACACTTCCCGTTCGTGCCATGACAGAGGCAATGAATGAAGCAGGTATACCTGCCGCTGTGTCGTATACGGCAGGTACGTATGTCTGCAACGATGTGATGTATTCCATGTTGCATGCGCTTGCCACCAAGCATCCCAATGCTCGTGGGGCTTTCCTGCACGTTCCTTTTGCAACCGAGCAGGCAACTAAGCAGCCTGCAAATACCGCAAGTCTCCCTATTGAGGTTATGACACGCGGCCTTGAGGTTGCCTTGGCAGCTGCGGTGGAACATGAGGTCGATACCGTTGGCGAGCCTCTCGGAACTACCCACTAAGCTCTGCTCTCTGCTGCCTTTACGGAAAAAGCGTCTGCCACGGAAGGGAAAGACGTCTGTACGGAGGGCTTCAGGCTTTCGAGGCCGAGAATCCACCACTAAACGCGATTACGGCGGGGCAAATCCACCAGTAAACGAGCTTCTTCTCGTAATTGGATCAAACTTGCGGTTTACGGGTGACTGCAGTCGATAAGAACGATGTTTACTTGTGATTTTTCTTTGATTTGAGCGTTTACGGGTGAATCGAATCACCCGTAAACAGCGCTTTTGACGGGGTTTTTGAAATCTGTGTGTTTAGTGGTGGTTTTAAGACAATAATCCCACTTCAAAGTTTCTTGAAGTGGGATTATTTCAGTGGAGAAGACCTTTGACAGTCCAGTACTCTTGTAGTCCAGCACCTAGTGCCCTAGTACCCTTGCAGTCCAGCAGGCGTCTGACGCTCTGGTACTCTTGCACCCCGGCAATCTTTATAGGTTCGACAGTCTTTACAGGTTCAAGTCGCCACCAAAGATGTCGGAAACGGGACGATCCGTGTAGACGGCATAGATGGCTTCTGCAAGCTCATTTGCGACGGTGATGGTCCTGATTTTTGAGCCCGGCTGATTTGCTGCCGCACAAGGAATAGCGTCGGTTACCACGCACTCCTCGATAGGGGCTTCATTCAGGCGCTCAATGGCAGGTCCCGAGAAGATGCCGTGGGTTGCGCAGACATAGATATCTCCCGCGCCCATTTCTTTGAGCTTTAAGACGGAAGCGCAGAGAGTTCCTGCGGTATCAATCATGTCGTCGTTGACGATGCAGGTTTTACCGGTGATGTCGCCGATGATACCCATGACGGCCGACTCGTTGTGACGAGGACGGCTCTTGTGGGCGATGGCAAGACCGCAGTCAAGGTAATCGGAAAGCTTTTTAGCCGCCTTAGCGCGACCCATATCGGGAGAGACAACGACGGTGTTCTCCCAGTCAAACGGCTTTTTCTTGAAGTAGTCGCCCAAGAGATACAGCGCGGTGAGGTGTGAGACAGGAACGTCAAAGAAGCCCTGAATCTGACCCTGGTGCAGATCGAGCGTGATAACGCGATCAACACCGGCTTCTTCAAGCAGATTTGCCATAAGACGTGCGGTAATGGGCTCACGAGCGGCAGCCTTGCGGTCTTGACGCGCATAGGCGTAGTGGGGGATAACGGCGGTGAAGTTCTTTGCGGAAGCTCGCTTGGCGGCATCGGCAACAATCAAAGTCTCCATAACCAGGTCGTTGACGTTTTTGCCCGCAAGCGTTTGGATGAAGAAGACCTCATCGCCACGGACAGACTCGTCAAAGCGAGCATAGATTTCGCCGTTGGCAAATTTTTCCAGCAACAAACCGGAGAGCTCAAGATGAAGGATTTCAGCAACTTTGCGGGCAAGTTCTGGGTTTCCTGTACCACAATACAGTTTAATGTTCTTCTCGACATTAAGCGGTTCACACAGTTGCTCGAACATTTAATCCTCTTTCTCCTCGAGCTTTGCGCGCCTCGTGGCGGCATATCCTTCAACAATACGCTGTTCTGTGCGCTCAAGTGCAAGAGCGTCTGCGGGAACATCCTGAGTGATGCAGGAGCTTGCGCCTACCAGTGCGCCGTCTCCAATGGTAACGGGAGCCACCATCATGGTATCGGATCCAATGAACACATGGTTGCCGATGGTGGTATGGAATTTGTGATAGCCGTCATAATTGCAGGTAATAGAGCCGGCGCCTACGTTAACGCCTTCACCCATGGTTGTGTCGCCAATGTAGGAAAGGTGAGGAACCTTAGAGCCTGCGCCGATGGTGGAATTTTTGATCTCCACATGGGTTCCCGCTTTGGCGTGTGGCATGAGGTGCGCTCCCGGGCGCAGATACGCACGGGGACCGCAGGTGGCGCCATCTTCAATAATCGCGGAAAGCGCAACTGTTTCATCAACAATGCAACCGTTTCCGACATGCGTGTCGGTGAGGCGCGTATTCGGCCCGATAACGCAGTCGGATCCGACATGCGTTGACCCAAAGAGCATGGTCATCGGAAGAATTTCCGTATCCTGATCCACGGTAACGTCCGCGCCGATCCAGACCGTAGACGGATCGAGCATCGTGACGCCTTCTGCCATCAGGCGCTCGTTGATCCGTTCCTGCATAACGCGGGTAGCGACGGCAAGTTGCGCGCGGGAATTGATGCCCAGAGCTTCGCGGTAATCGTCAACGTGCACGGCAGATACCGGCTCACCTTGGCTGACGTATATGCCGACCATATCGGTGATGTAGTATTCGCCCTGTACGTTGTCATGGGCGAGAAGATCGATGTTTTTTGTAAGGCGACTGCCGCAGAAACAATACACGCCGACGTTGCATTCCGTCTCGTGTATACGCTGTTCCGGTGTGGCATCTTTGTGCTCGACAATGCCGCTTACACGACCGTCTGAAAAAACAACGCGACCGTACCCCGTGGGATCCGGCGGCGTCATAGTAAGGAGCGTGCAAGCGTTGTGATGCGCGCGGGTTTCGTTAAGAAGAGTCGTAATCGTTTCCGGGCGCAGGAGGGGAGCGTCGCCATTAATGACAATGACAGGCCCACTGAAGCCGCCAACGGCATCGCGGACCACCCGAACCGCATGACCGGTGCCCAAGCGCTCGCGCTGCTCGACATACTCAATTGCGTCAAAACCAGCAAGCGCGTCTTTAATCTCATCGGCATGATTTCCCACAACAACAATCGTGCGCTCGGCACCTGCGGTTTGAGCGGCACGGACAGTCCACCAAACGATGGGCTTATCGAGTAGGTTGTGTACTACCTTAGGGTGACGGGACTTCATGCGCGTTCCCTCGCCTGCAGCGAGGACAATCGCAGTAAGTGGCATGTGAAAAGCCTCCAAGCATACGGTATGCGTTGACGCGGGAGTATTGCGTCCGTGTCCCTTACGCAGTCATCATATCAAACGAGAATGGCTGGGATAGTAGGACTCGAACCCACATTCCAGGCACCAAAAACCCGTGTCCTAACCGTTGGACGATATCCCAATGTACTCGCTACGTTGGATGTCAGCGTCCTCGTTAAAAAATGACTGCCTTAAGAGTGTATCAGCTATGGGCGGCAAATGCGCCACAAATTGCATCTAATACAAGAACTGCAAAAGTTTGTGCGTCTGCAAGGGTAAATGAACCGTTCGCCGATGCCTTTTCGGGAAGCGAAACGCGCACAATCTGAGGAGATCCCTCTGCCGATTGAAACGCAGTGCGAAGACGTATGGGGAGCGTTTCATTTTCATCCATGCTTACGCTGCCGATAACAACTTTGCCTCGTGCCGGTTTGACGGGAGCAGGTTGTGAGGTAATGGCGAGAATCGCATCCGCGTGTGTGGGCGTTTTGATGGAGTCCACCAGTTCAATGCCCGACGCTTCGGAGGTTGCCGTTGCAAGGTTCACCACGCGTCCCGCAACGTTTCTGGCAATGGGGTCTTCTCCCGTGATGGCAAGCTTGATGGTTTCCAGCACGTTTGCGGCTCGTGCAAATCCCATGCCGCCTTGGGGATGCGGGCCTTTTGCCTGCTTGCCGGACCAGACATGACGCAGGCGCTCGATGGCGTCCAAGGTGTCTTGAAAAGCCATGCCATCGGCAAGTTCGCCGACGCTTTCCTGAAAGAGCTTTACGGCGGCCTCCGTGTGGACACCGTACTGGCCATCTGGTTTGCCGCAGGAAAATCCCAGGATGTTCAGGCGTTCTTGAAGCTGACGCACGTCATTGCCGTGAAAGTTTGGCAGCCGCAGATACAGCGTGCGATCTCCAAGTTGATAGCTTTCATCGACAAGCAGCATCCATGTGGCGGTGTCAACGTCTTCACCAAGCGAAAGATCATGGTCAAGACGGAACCGAGCAACGGCTTTGGCGGTGGAAGGACCATAGGTGTTCTTCTCGCGTTCAGAGTCGTCGATGGCGTAGTCGAGCCGTACCAATCGCTCCTGAATATCTTCAACGGCAGCGCCGGTGCTACCGGGTGTAATAGGATCCATGGTTTTTAATTACCTCTCCCGATTCACAAAAAAGTCGGCCATTGAAAGCAGGGTGTCACGCGCTTCAGCGTCAAACGGAGCTTCTTCCAAATATCCTTTTGCCTCGGCTATCAGCGTTTGGGCGTAGGCACGGACATCGTCGACTGCTCCGGTAGACACAATGAGTTCAACGGCCTCCTCTAACAGTATAGGGTCATTTGTCTTTGACGACAAAAGAGAGATGAGTTTTTTATACGAAGCCTTGGCAGCTGCAGCGCCTGGCGTGCTGCTCTTTTCGTTGCTACTACCTGCGCTGTCTTTTGCGTTACAGCCTGCGTTGCCCTCTGCGCTGTCCTTTGCGTTGCTCTCTGCGTTGGCGAGAAGCACCTCAATCGCTTTGACCACCAAAAGAGTGCGCTTGCCTTCCGTGATATCGGAGCGAAAATCTTTGCCCTGAGTCTTGGCATCGCCGACGAGATTCAGCAGGTCGTCTTGAAGCTGGAATGCAAGCCCCGCTTTGAGACCAAAAGCTTCAAGTGCCGAGCGTTGCTCTGCGGTGCCTCCGCCCACGATGGCACCGCACAGAAGCGGATATGCCGCCGAGTAGTAGGCTGTTTTTGACGTTGCCATAAAAATATACTCATCGGGAGTAATGTCCCAGCGATTCTCCTGCGTCCATCCGAGATCAAGCGCTTGACCTTCAAGAGTGTGTTCCTGCATGGAAATAAGAGCATCGATAAGGCGCAGCCGCGTTGTTTCGTCATACGCATTGCCGTGACATATACGTCCTATGGTATGCACAAGGGCGGCGTCACCGACATTAATGGCAAGTCCGGTTCCAAGTCGGCGGTACAGGCAGGGCTCGCCTCGTCTCAGCTCAGATTTATCGGCAATATCATCATGAATCAGTGCGGCTGATTGAAAGTCTTCGATTGCGCAGGCAACCGGTAGGGCCGCTTCAACGTCCCCGTGAACCGCTTGTGTGGCGAGAAGCACCAGTGCAGGTCGCACGCGCTTGCCGCCCGTGGCTGAAAATCCGCGTAAGGGCTGGTACAGATAGGTGTTCAGGTCGGCGACGACGGAATTGCACGCAGCCGGTTCGGCGGGCACGGCAGCAGCCGACTTGGCGACGTTCTGCTCGACCAGCGTGCAGCTTTCGGCCTCTTTGAAATGTCTTTGCGATATAGGAATAGGAAGTCCAGCATCCAGTTCCTTCTCGACACGAGACCTGACAGATGTGAGATAGTCGATAAAGTCCACGATAATCCCTTGTTGCTTGAGGTGCGAGCGTTAGCCGCGGTATCCGTTAGGGTTCATGGACTGCCACTTCCACGAGTCTCGGCACATGTCATCAAGATTGTATTGAGCGGTCCAGCCGAGTTCTCTTGCCGCCTTGGAGCAATCGGCGTAGTTGGCGTCTACGTCTCCCGCGCGGCGCGGGTCAATAACGTAGGGGATATCCTTGCCACATGCGCGAGAGAAGGCCTTGATGATATCAAGAACCGAGCTTCCAACGCCGGTACCGAGGTTGAAGATCTCAACGCCCTCGCGACCGTTCATCCATGTAAGTGCTGCAACGTGGCCGGTTCCCAGGTCGCAGACGTGAATGTAGTCGCGCACGCCGGTGCCGTCCGGGGTATTGTAGTCGTTGCCAAAGACATGAACGGCCTCTCGCTTGCCAATGGCGGTTTGAGCCACGTAAGGAACGAGGTTATTGGGAATGCCCGTAGGATCTTCGCCGATAAGGCCGGACTGGTGCGCGCCAATGGGGTTGAAGTAGCGGAGCAGGACAACGTTCCATGTGGGATCTGCGGTATGAACGTCGGTGAGGATCTGCTCGATCATCCATTTTGTCCAGCCGTATGGGTTGGTCGCCGGCTTTTTGGGGCTTTCTTCAGTCAGGGGCAGCGCGTCAGGATCGCCATAGACGGTTGCCGAGCTGGAGAAGATGATGGACTTGCAATCGTGTGCGCGCATCACGTCCAGCAAGGTGAGCGTGGAGCCGAGGTTATTGGAGTAGTACTCAATCGGTTTAGTAACGGATTCCCCAACAGCCTTGAAGCCCGCAAAATGAATAACGCGGTCGACATGGTGGGAATCAAAGATGCGATTGAGCTCCGAGCGATTGTTGACATCGGCTTTGTAAAACGTCAAACGCGCGGCGTTCTTCTCGCCCACAATGGTTTTAATGCGGTCGACGACTTTTTCTGACGCGTTGGAAAGATCGTCAACGATGATTGCTTCGTAGCCGCAATTGAGCAGCTCAACTACCGTATGGCTGCCAATAAATCCGGCGCCTCCGGTAACGAGGACGCAGGTGTCTTTTGGATCTTTCTTCTGGCTCATACGAGACCCCTTCTGTGACGGCGCAAGCGGTTTTGTGATGCACAAGGCTGCTGCGCATAATTTTTCTAGTAGTAAGTATAAGGCTTTGCGCAGAATGGGGCTGTGCTCGGGGTCGGCTTCAAGTAATTCAAATCGCGCTGCTTTGAGTGTGTGCGCGTGTGTAGTCCACGCGTGGGCTGCGAGTGGGGGCCAACGGCAGTGGTTTCGGGGTGAGAAATACAGCGGTTTTTCTCGCCACACGGTGTGTGTCATAGATTCGTATTTTATGCAGCAGATAGAGAGCTGTCGGAAGAGTTGCCGAGGAAGCTGCCGCGAGAGCTGCCGAAAGAACTGCCAGAAATGCGCCAAGTTGGTCTTGAGTTAACCAAACTTGCTGCAAATGTGGCAAAAATAACCATACTTGCTGCAAGTTTGGTGAATATAGCCATACTTGCTGCAAGTTTGGCAGCACTTTCCAGCAGTACTTTCCGGCAACACTACCAGTAGCGCTCTCCAGCAGCACTACCAGCAGCGTTACTTATCAGCACTAAAGACTTTTCAGATTGCAGTGCATAATCCTAGAACATCTCCCGAAGTGCATTTTCAAATGCATTTTTATCAGAATCAGTAAAATATCCGTCAATTTGTTCAAGGGCATTGTAAAGTGCTATTTGCGCATCATATTCTTTTTGCTTTCTCGTCTTCGAGCAGATACGTTTTGGTAACCCGACAGTATTGCGGATTTCTTGAAAGATCCCTCTCATATAAACAGCATCATCATACGTAGATTTCCAGATAATATATTCCTTTATGTCAGTGCCTATAAGCTCATTTGCACGCAGTGCATCTTTTAGCTGTTGGTCTTTTGTAGAGTGATGCTCTCCTTGGTATTCTATGGCTGCTGAGAAACACTTCTTGTCTCGGGGCTCTGAGTCTCTGTTGTCAATGTGCGGAAACAGTAAGTCTGGTTTGCGAATGCGGTTTACTGGATTTGAGCCGATTGTTTTTGTTAATACTTCGGGATTCAGTGATACTGTTGGGAATCCGAATCCGCCTTGTGCAAAAGGAAGCGTTGCTCTTAGGTAAAGTTTGATTTCCATAGGAGATGCAGCGTTCTCGCAGGATACCCCTGTGGCCTTTATTACGCGACGAGTACCTTTCATTCCTCTTGCATTTTCAAGTTGCTGGAGCATTTCTGATTTGTTTAAAAATGGCTTACGTTCAAACAGGGTTTTCTCGTCCTTATGAGGTGGCAGCGAATAGAGCCCCATAAACTCTGAGAGAAGATAAGCGAGTTCAAGGTTGCTGAGTTGACTTGACATCTGAAGGGCAGTCAGGAATGGCGAGGAACAGCCGATGCCCGGCAGCAATTCTATAAAAAGTCCCTTGCAATCTTTATTTGTAAAGTAATGCGCATGCACTATGTGAGAATGACACAGCTTCTCCCTATTGCTAATGACATAATGAATCGGCAAGTTGAGACGCACCCCATAAGCTTGCTTAATCATCGAGAAGACCTTTCGTAGTTCTTCTTTATTGAGAGAGGTATTCGGTACGCTGTCTCCACAAACGTATCTAATCTTCTGACCTGAAAGAGATTGAGTCCGAAGAAGCTCTAGAGCAGTTGTATGAGAAAACAATATCTTCATAGATACGATGCTACATTATTCCAAAAAAAGTTATCTGACCGCTATCTGACAGATATCTGACTGAAATTCAAGTGAAAAAGAATAAGAGGAAGCGTGGCATAGTCGAAACAATTTAGGCGTTTTTAGTTTTTGTATAGATTTGGAAGATTTTGTTTTTGCTCATTCACAGAATCTCCATGTCTAGCCTTCTGATAGGAGTATTTAAACGAGCTACCTAAATGAAGTACTTAGGGTTTTATAGCTTTAGAGAGCTGTTTAGAGAGCTGTTTAGAGAGGCTGCTTAAGGAGCTGCCGGAAATGCGCCAAGTTGGTCTTGAGTTAACCAAACTTGCTGCAAATGTGGCAAAAATAACCATACTTGCAGTAAGTTTGGTGAATGTAGCCATACTTGCTGCAAGTTTGGCAAATGCAAGTTTGGCAAACGTAAGTATGGCAAATGCAAGTTTGGCAAACGAAGAGAACCTCAGCAACTTCCGGATGTCGACAAGAACCTTGAGGGAGACCCTTTGGAAAACCCAAGCGTGGTTCTGTCATTTCCAGATAAAGGCTCGTGCCTCAAAAGGACGAAGTACGAGCGCACCTTCATCCGTTACGGTATCGGGATAGTTACCAATAAGGACGTCAGAGCCATCGATTGCAGATTTCGGCGCACAGCAAACCTTTTGGTCAGAGAAGTTTGCAAAAACGCGCACGCAACAGCCATCCAAGGTACGCTCATAGGCAATGACCTTCTCGCCAGCGGAGTCGATGAAGCAAACATCTCCCTCGCTGATAACGGGATGAGTCTTTCGGAGAGTAATAAGCTTTTGATAGAAGGAGAATATCGAGTCGGGATCATCAACTTCTGCGGCAGCATTTATGACGGTGTGGTTGTCGGGAATGCCAATCCACGGCGTACCGGAGGTGAAACCTGCGGTTTTTGAGGCATCCCATTGAATGGGTGTGCGCCCATTATCGCGGGAGCGTTCGGAGATGATATGGAGCGCTTCTTTGGGGGAGCAGCCCCGCTCCTGAAGAATCTTAAAGTAATTGAGGGATTCCACGTCTCGATACTGTGTGATATCGGTAAATCCCGCATTGGTCATACCCAGCTCTTCTCCCTGATAAATATAGGGAGTCCCGCGCAGAAGATGTGCGGTGACGGCAAGCAGCTTGCTGGACATTTCCCAGTAGCGCTCGGTATCACCAAAGCGAGAATTCGGACGAGGCTGATCGTGATTGGCCCAGAACAGCGCATTCCAGCCACCACCTGCCGTAATCTGTTCTTGCCACGATTTCAACAGCTCGCGAAGTTTGCCGATGTCCGGCTCTTTGAGCGCCCACTTGTCCCCGTTGAGGTAATCAACCTTGAGGTGATGAAACGAGAAGGTCATGGCAAGCTCATGGTCAGCGGGATTGGAATATCGGATGCAGTTTTCAATTGAGGTAGAACTCATTTCACCGACGGTCATCAGCCCGTCGATACCGCTGCGCTTGACGAGTTCCTGCAGGTATTCGTGGACATGTGGTCCATCGGTGTAAAAGCGCCTGCCGTCTCCCATGGCGTCGTTCTCAAAGACATCCGGCTTGGAAATGAGATTAACAACGTCGAAGCGAAAACCATCGACACCTTTGTTGTGCCAGAAACGCACTATGTCGGCAAGTTCGGCTCGGATGTTTGGGTTTTCCCAGTTGAGGTCCGCCTGCGAGGCGTCAAAGAGATGGAGGTACCACTTATGAAGTGCGGGAACCCATTCCCATGCGCTTCCGCCAAACTTAGACTTCCAGTTTGTTGGTGGCGTGTCGGGACTACCATCGACGAAGGTATAGTAGGCAAGGTATTGAGGATCGCCGGCGAGTGCCCGCTTAAACCATGGATGTTCGGTTGACGTGTGGTTAAAGACCATGTCAAGCATCAGCTTGATACCGTGCTTTTTTGCCTCGACCGAGAGTTCGTCGAAGTCAGCCATGGTGCCAAAGAGAGGCTCGACGTTGCGGTAATCTGCAACGTCGTAGCCATTGTCATGTTGGGGTGAAACAAAAAACGGAGTGAGCCACAGATAGTCAACGCCGAGCTTTTGCAGGTAGTCAAGACGCTGCGTGATACCGGGAAGGTCTCCGATGCCATCTCCGTTTGAATCGTTAAAGGAGCGGACGTAGATTTGGTATACAACCTTGGTGCCGAGAAACTCAGCGCGCGTACAAGCGCCCTTGGGATTGCTTGTTACTCGTGAAGATTGCCCTGACATATCCGCTCCTCTCATGGGTTTTGGGTCGAAAAGGTGCCGTTCTTCTTGTTTTATTGGGCCGAAAGGACACCGTTTTTCTCGCCATCAAGGGTGACGACATTGGCATCGATACCTTTATCAATACCTTGGCGTTTGCCGATGGTGAACGTAAGAACAAATGGAACCACTACAGCGATAATCATGCAAACGGCGAAGATGCCGATAAACTCGGGGCGAATTGAAAGAATTCCGGGGAGTCCACCAACACCAATGGAGAGAGCGTTGACGCCAAAGGCCGTGCAGACACCTCCTGCAATGGAGCTACCAATCATAGCGCATACGAAGGGGAAACCGTATTTGAGGTTGACACCAAACATGGCAGGTTCGGTAACGCCAAGGTAGCAAGAGATGATGGAAGGAATGTTTACCTGCTGGGCATTTTCGTCATGCTTCTGAAGGACTGACATGGCGAGAACCGATGAACCCTGAGCAATGTTGGAAAGCGCGATCATGGGCCACAATGGAGTGCCATAGTTATTGGAACTTGCAATGAGCTGCATGTCAACGGCATTGGACATGTGGTGCAAGCCGGTGATGACAAGGGGAGCATATACGGCGCCAAAGATAAGGCCAAAGAGCCATGCAAACGGACTTGTGATGCCTGCGAGAACAATGCTTCCAATCCAAGATCCGATGGTCCAGCCAATGGGTCCCAACACGAAGTGAGCGGCCATAACGGCAAGCAAAAGTGAGCAGAAGGGCACTACGATCATCTGAATGACGGACGGCGTGACCTTTTTGAAGAATCGCTCAAGGTAGTTGAAGGTAATCGCAGCGAGAATAGCAGGGATGACCTGTGCCTGATATCCAATCATACGAACCTGTGCGAAGTCAAAATTCCATGTATGGGTAGCCCAATCGGCAGCGGTTGCTCCTGAAACGGCATACGCATTCATGAGCTGACCGGAAACGAGGGTGAGGCCAAGCACAATACCGAGCATGGGAGTTCCGCCCATTTTCTTTGTGATCGACCAACAAATGCCCACAGGGATGCCGGCATGGAAGACTGCCTCGCCAATAAGCCACAAGAAGTTATATACGCCCGTCCAGAAAACGGAAAGCGAAGCGAGGGTCTGGTTACCTTCAGGTCCAAAGTAGGGCATCTCGCCGAGCACGTTTCGGAAGCCAAGAATAAGGCCGCCGGTAATGATTGCGGGAATCAAAGGAGCAAAGACTTCGGCAATGGCTCCCATGGCTCGCTGCAAAATGTTTGTGTTTTGAAGGGCGGCTGATTTGACGTCTTGTTTTGAAGCTTCACTTACGCCGGAAATATCGACAAAGGTGTCGTAAAAGTCGGCGACGTCATTGCCGATAATAACTTGAAACTGGCCGGCTTGCGTGAAACTTCCTTTAACGGATGCAAGCTTTTCAATGGCAGCCACATCCGCTTTTGAAGGATCTTTCAAGGCAAATCGCATGCGTGTCATACAGTGTGATGCCGCAGCAATGTTGTCTGTGCCGCCAACGAGCTCGAGGAGTTCACGAGCATCATGGTCGAACTTTGCCATCTTTCCTCTTTTCCTCGTGGAACTAACTTATGCAAATAAGTTAGTTCATTGGAGCAATTTCTTTGGCGGAAAATGAAAAATTGACAGTTTCGTATCGCCGAACGGTATAAATTTGCCTATGAACGTCTTATGCAGATGATTTGGATAAGTAGGTGATATGCTGTTTTTGGTGAAAAATATAAAATAATTGCAACTAAACAGCGATGGAGATATGCATGAAGGCAATTTATGATGAGATTTATAGGAATCTTTTAGGAAAAATAGAGAGAGGAGAATATCCCTACCAGACCTATATTCCATCTGAGGCGAATCTTATAAAAGAATATAGTTGCTCGCACAACACGCTCAGAAAGGCAATTGCGCTTTTAACGCAGCAAGGGGCGCTACAGCCCGTACATGGCAAAGGGGTGCGCGTTATTTATCAAAAGCGCCCGCGAGCTCTTTTTGAGCTGGGAGGTATTGAAACATTTCAAGAGGCATCCGAGCGCAATCAACTCGATACGGAAACACGGGTTCTCAAGTTTGAACGTATTGTTGCCGATAAAGACCTCGCACGCTACACCGGGTTTGATGAGGGCGATGAGCTTTTGTATGTTGTTCGAGTGAGGATTGTAGGCGGCAAAGCATCGATTCTTGACTGCAATTACTTCCGAGCAAGTCTTGTACCAGGCTTGACTCCTGATATAGCTCAGTTTTCAATCTATGACTATATCGAGAAGACCCTCAATATGCAGATTGCAACCAGCAAACGAACCGTTACCGTTGAGCGTGTTACCCGAGAAGATCAAGACTATCTTGACCTTGACGGTGCAGATTACCTAGCCGTGGTAACCGGACAAACGTTCAATTTTCAAGGCGCGATGTTTGAGTTTACGCAGTCTAAGCATCGCCCGGATTACTTCTCGTTTTTTACGGTTGCTCGTCGCGAGATATAGCAACGGTGAATCGCGTGCCTACGCCTTCGCGCGAGAGCACGTCGATAGAGCCGTCATGACTGTCAACGATCCACTTTGCAATAGAGAGACCAAGGCCGGATCCGTCGTTGTTTTCCGCACGGGCGTTGTCGGCACGCCAGAACCGCTCAAAAATATGTGAAGCCGCTGCGTCGGATATACCAATGCCTTCGTCTTGTATGGATACACGGACGTACTTCTTGTCATATGAAACGCCAAATGTAATGGACGTTTGGGAGGGAGAATAGCGGGCGGCGTTGTGGACAATGATTCTCAGGCATTGTTTGAGCAGCGCGATGTCGCCAACGACTTGATAGTGGGTTTCGTTCACGGCCGTTGCGTCAAAGCCCAGGACATAACGATGGTCAGGGTCAATCATCTCGGACTCTTCCCACACCTCATAGGCAAGCCGTGCAAAATTTACGTGAGCCGTGGTAAGGGTATTTCTGCCCGCATCACCTCGTGCAAGAAAGAGCAGCTGTTCGACGAGCTCATGCATGTGCTCACTTTCGGATTTCAATGCGGCGATGGATTCATCAAGGACCGCCTCATCGGTTTTTCCCCAGCGATCAAGCATGTCGGCATACCCGCGAATAACCGCAATAGGGGTACGCAATTCGTGGCTCGCGTCATTCACAAAACGCATCTGTTGTAGCTTTGCCTCCTGCATTTGGCGCAAAAGCTTGTTCAGGGCAACCTCAATGCTGGCAAGATCTTCGTCTCCCGTTTGAATATAGGGCGAATCAACGCTTGCGTGGTCAATGGCCTGCTCAAGGCTGTTTATTTTGCTCTGGCTGAGTGTCCCTGAAGTGCCGGGAGCCGCTGCATGAGCAAGCGGATCTGAGCTGCTCAGTTGCTCGGCCTTAAGAGCAAGTGTATTGAGGGGGAGAAGCGCCCGTCTGACACGCCTGGTATCACTGAAGAAATGAAGAAGATCAATGAGTTCCCACACAAGAACCGCTATATAGAGAGGCCAAAGAGCTATAAAATCGGAGCCAAGGGCAAACGATAGCGTGTCGCGGTAAGAGGTTCGTACCACATAGTGAAGGCTTGAAAGGAACCATCCGGTCTGAGCTCCGTCGAGAGCGATTTCAACGGGAGGAGCCGGAAAAAACCCATATAAAAACGTTCCTGCGGGGAAGGTTTGGTTGTAGCCATGTATGAGAATAACTACGACACAAGCTGCGAGAAATATGTTAAACGAGAGGTAATTGAGTAATTTTCGCCACCAAAATCCCCAGCTGATGGAGCGGGCGGTCGATGATTCAGGATGCGTTTTCAAAAAAGAGAACACCGGCTTGTGGGAGCGAGAGCCGTTGTGCACGTGATTTGCTGTCCGAGAGCCGATGCGTGCAGAGGGCGTTGGTCGAGAGCCGGACGTACGTGCACCGTTTTTGGGTTGCTTAGGCTTCTCTGATGACATATCCAACTCCACGGACCGTGCTGATGAGTTTTATGTTGTAGCGGTCATCAATCTTTGCGCGCAGATGAGCAATGTGCACGTCAATATTGTTCGTATCGCCGCCAAAGCTGTACCCGAGAGCTTCGGCTGCAATACGCTCCCGGTTCATAACAATACCGACGTGTTCCATGAGCGTGCGGAGTACTTCAAATTCTTTGTTTGTAAGTTCAACGGAGTTCTCGTTGGCGCAGACTTCTCGGCGATCAACATCAAGCGTGACGCCTCGTATTGTGAAAGTTTGCGTTGAGAGAGCTCTGGGTTCATCAGACCCATCGGGTGAGGCGTCGTTTTT
>SKEH01000587.1_pt1 | contig 20398 bp, 18 predicted proteins | sample 4826571 | NCBI WGS metagenome assembly SKEH01 (sample SAMN11008814, study PRJNA524170) | human gut metagenome | biome: Human fecal sample; material: Feces; isolation source: fecal sample from pouch patient p29 | host: Homo sapiens | place: Israel: Tel-Aviv | collected 2016-09-14 | reverse complement strand
ATCAAAGATAGCGTAAAACGGTTTCAAAAATTAAGCAAAAAAAAACACTCATCAAATTCTGATGAGTGTTCTAAGACGTTCTCCGTTCAGAGTCAATGTCTTAACTTAATGACATTGTCCAGGACGGATAAGCTTTTTCTTTGGTATTTTCTGTTTTTAGTAAATCTTTGCAACTTGTTCCCGAACAGTCGGTTGGGCCAGGAAGTCGTCGTAGCTGATGTCGGCCCGGGCCACCACACCCTTTGGACCAACTTCAATAACGTGGTTGGCAATGGTCTGGATAAACTCATGGTCGTGGGAAGTAAAGAGAATTGAGCCAGGGTAGTTTTCCATGGCTTCGTTCAAGGCGGTGATGGATTCCAGGTCCAAGTGGTTGGTTGGATCGTCCATGACCAGCACGTTGGCTGCTTCCAGCATCATTCTGGACAGCTGGCAGCGGACCTTTTCACCCCCGGACAGGACCTTGATCTGCTTGTTGATCTCGTCGCCGCTGAAGAGCATTCTGCCCAAGAAGCCCCGCAGGAAGGTGTTGTCGTCGTGTTCCTTGTCAGCGTATTGGCGCAGCCAGTCCAAAATCGTCAATTCGTCATTGTCGAAGTTGGCGTTAAGATCTCTGGACATGTAGTTAAAGGAAGTCGTCTGCCCCCAGGTAACAGTCCCGGAGTCTGGTTCCAGGCGGCCGGCGATGATTTCCATCAAGGCCGTGGTTGCCCGGGTGTTTCTGGACAAGAAGGCAACCTTGTCACCTGGCCTGATGATAAAGGAAACATTGTCCAAAAGCTGCTCGTCGCCGGACTTGTAGGACACATTGTCCACTCTCAGCAAGTCGTTGCCCAGGTCCCGGTTCATCTCAAACTTGATGTACGGGTACTTGCGGCTGGATGGCTTGATGTCGTCCAAGCTGATCTTGTCCAGCTGCTTCTTTCTAGAAGTAGCCTGCTTGGACTTGGAAGCGTTGGCTGAGAAACGGGCGATGAATTCCTGCAACTGCTTGATCTGTTCTTCCTTCTTGGCATTTTGCTGGCGGGCCAGTTCCGTAGCCAGCTTACTTGATTCGTACCAGAAGTCGTAGTTGCCGACGTAGAGCTTGATCTGCCCGCGGTCAACGTCACACATCTGGGTGCAGACCTGGTTCAGGAAGTGACGGTCGTGGGAAACGACCAGGACGATGTTTTCGTAGTCAGCCAGGAAGTTTTCCAGCCAGGCCGTGGTGTGCACGTCCAGACCGTTGGTCGGTTCGTCCAAAAGAAGGATGTCCGGGTTGCCAAAAAGGGCCTGGGCCAAAAGGACCTTAACCTTGTCGCTTTCCGCCAGCTCGCTCATCTGCTTTTGGTGCATGTCTTCCGGAATGCTCATGGACTGGAGAAGCTGGGCAGCATCAGCTTCCGCGTTCCAGCCGTCCAGTTCCGCAAATTCCGTTTCCAGTTCAGCCGCCTTGACCCCGTCTTCTTCACTGAAGTCGGCCTTGGCGTAAAGGGCGTCACGCTCCTTCATGACCTGGTAGAGCTTTTGGTGGCCTTGAATCACAGTTTCCATAACGGAAAAATCTTCAAAGGCAAAGTGATCCTGGTTCAGGCTGGACATTCTTTCGTTAGGGCCCATGCTGATTGAGCCAGTGGTTGGTTCCATTTTTCCTTCCAGCAGCTTTAAGAAAGTCGACTTGCCGGCCCCGTTGGCCCCAATGATGCCGTAGCAGTTGCCCGGCGTGAACTTAAGGTTGACGTCGCTGTAAAGGGTGCGACTGCCGATTTGCAAACTTAAATCTGTTACTGTGATCAATAGATTTTCCTCTGTTTCTTAAATTTTCTACTGCAATTATGACTAAATCAGTATAACAGGTTTGGCCTTTTGCCTCCAAACTTTTCAACCATTTTCTCCTCCCTTTTTTCAACTTCTTTCTTTTTAAGGAAAAAATTGGCTTATAATCTTTTAATAAGAACTGATTGATAGGAGTATTCTTATGGCATTTTTCATCTCACTGGAGCAGATCTGCATCATGTTCATCCTCATGGCCATCGGCTTTCGCTGCCGGAAAAAGGGCATGATCCATGAAGAAACCGGCAAGGACCTGACCGCCATCCTGGTCTACATCGTCGGCCCCTGCCTGATCATTAACGCCTTTGAGCGCCCGGCCAGCGCCAGCTTAATCAAGGACTTCGGCTTGACCTTCCTGGCTGGCTCTCTCAACTACCTCTTCCCAATCGCCTTCAGCAGCCTTTTCCTCCGCCTGCCCCGCTTAAAAAATGACCCCGACAAGCAGCTGATCGCCTTCGGGGCCGTCTACAACAACTGTGGCTTTATCGGCATCCCTTTGATCCAAGCCCTCTTAGGCAGCAAGGGGACCTTTTTCGCCGTACCCATCTTAGTCTTAAACAACATCTTCGTCTGGTCCCACGGCATCGGTACTTTTAAAAAGCGGCAGCCTTTGGCCGACACCCTCAGAACCGTCCTCTTCAATCCCAATATTATTGCCACCGCCATCGGCTTTGTCCTTTTTATCACTGGCGCCAGCCTCAAATTCCCAGCCGTGATAGACCGGTCGGTCAGCTACGTGGCCTCGCTTAATACCCCCTTAAGCATGATCGTCATCGGCTCTAACCTGGGGACTATTTCGGGTGACTTCTATAAAGACAGCAAGGCCTGGCTGATCTGCTTCTTGCGGAACTTCCTTATGCCGGCCTGCATGAGCGTAATCCTGCTCCTGGTTCCCCTGTCAACGACCGCTTACCTGGCCGTAGTCATCATGGCGGCTGCCCCGGTTGCCGGCTTTATCGTCATGCTCAGCCTCCTGGCCAACCGCCCGGTCGCCTTCCCAATGCGCTGTCTGTGCCTGTCGACTTTAATGTCTGTGGTCAGCGTGCCCTTGATTATTATGCTGGCCAGCTGGCTCAAGCAGCTTGTATAGTTCCCCATTAAGCAAAAAGGGCATTTTTTGTCAAGACGATTGTTCGCTTTTTTAGAAAAAGTTGCTGAAAGCAAGCCCAAGCTAATTCAATTTTGGACAAAAAAGGCGTATGATAGAGAAAAAGCATTAGCAAACAAAGTTTATTTTAAAAGAAAGAGGAAGTTAAGCGTGACTGCTAAGAAATTAGAGAACAACAGTAACCACGCGGTTATTGCTGAAGAGGTCAAGATTTTGACCGACTTGCTTGACGAAAGCACCCGTCATTTGGTTGGCGACGAAGAATTCGCCAAGATCAAGGGCCTGGTTAAAATTGCTGCCAGCAGCGACCACAGCCAGCTGGAAAGTCAGATTGCCTGCTTAAGCAATCAAGAGATGATCATTGTCGCCCGCTACTTCGCGACCCTGCCGCTTTTGATCAACATTACTGAAGACGTTGACCTGGCCAGCGAAGTCAACCTGCTCAACAACACGGACAAGGATTACCTGGGCAAGCTGGAATCAACGGTTGACCTGGTAGCGGAAAAGGACAATGCCGCTGAAATTCTGAGTCATGTCAATGTCGTGCCAGTTCTGACCGCCCACCCAACCCAGGTGCAGCGCAAGACAATTCTGGAATTGACTAACAAGATCCACGACCAGCTCCGCCGCTACATTGAAATCATCATGCAGACGGACATCATCCGGGAAAAGAAACTGAAGGTCTCCAATGAAATCAAGAACGTCATGGTCTACTACCCTGACTCCTTGATTCCGGCCATCACTAAGCTGACTGCCCGCTACAAGGAACTTGCCCGGGAAAAGGGCCTCAACGTTGACGGGGCAACGCCGATCACCATGGGCATGTGGATTGGCGGGGACCGGGACGGCAACCCTTACGTTACGGCTGAAACCCTCCGCTTGAGCGCGACGATTCAAAGTGAAGTCATTTTTGAATACTACGTCAAGGCTCTCAACGACCTTTACCGGACAGTGTCTGTTTCAACTTCTTACGTGCAGCCAACGCCGGAAGTTGCCGAACTGGCCAAATTGTCAGCCGACAACTCCCCATTCCGAGAAAACGAACCTTACCGCCGGGCCTTCTACTACCTGGAAAGCCGCCTGGCCCACACGGAAATGGAGCTTTTGGATGTCTTCTCCAAGGAAGCCGTCGTTAAGAAAGAAGCTGCCCTCAAGGCTCCGGTCTACAAGGATGCTTACGAGTTCAAGGAAGACCTGGAAGCCATCAAGCGGTCATTAATCAAAAACCATGACCGGGCAGTTACCGGCGGCCACTTTGACGACCTCCTGGAAGCTATTGATGTCTTTGGCTTCCACCTGGCTACGATCGACATGCGGCAAGACTCCAGCGTCAACGAAGCCTGCGTGGCAGAGCTCTTAAAGAGTGCCCGGATCTGTGACAACTACAGCGATTTGGACGAAGAAGAAAAGATCCAGATCCTGCTCAGTGAATTAAACAATGATCCCCGCAGCCTGCACTCATCCAACTCACCGAAGTCAGAGCTTTTGCAAAAGGAACTGAAGATCTACCACACTGCCCGCCTGCTTAAGGACACCTTGGGCGAGAATGTGATCAAGCAGCACATCATTTCCCACACCGAAAGCATCTCTGACATGCTGGAACAAGCCATCATGCTGAAGGAATACGGCCTGCTCGATTCCGAAAAGGCCCGGGTGCAAGTGGTGCCTTTGTTTGAAACGGTGGAAGACCTGCAGAACTCCCGGGAAATCATGAAGCGCTACCTCAGCTTCGACATCGTCAAGCGCTGGGTTGCTTCTAAGGGCAACTACCAGGAAATCATGCTGGGCTACTCCGACTCCAACAAGGACGGCGGCTACCTGGCCTCCTGCTGGAGTCTGTACAAGGCCCAAAAGGAACTGACAGCCATCGGCGAGGAACAGGGCATCAAGATCACCTTCATGCACGGCCGGGGCGGCACGGTTGGCCGGGGCGGCGGCCCATCATATGAAGCCATTACTTCCCAGCCATTCGGCTCCATCAAGGACCGGATCCGGACCACTGAACAAGGGGAAATCATCCAGAACAAGTACGGTAACAAGGACGCTGCCTACTACAACTTGGAAATGCTGGTTTCCGCCGCGGTTGACCGGATGGTCTCCAAGCAAAATGTCAGCCAGGACCACATCCAGGACTTTACGGCTTCAATGGACGGCATTGTGGAAGACAGCAACCGGGTTTACCGGGAACTTGTTTTTGACAACCCGCACTTCCATGACTACTTCTTCCAGGCTACGCCGATTAAGGAAGTTTCTAGCTTGAACATCGGCTCCCGGCCGGCAGCCAGAAAGAAGATTACTGAACTGTCCGGCTTGCGGGCCATTCCTTGGGTCTTCTCCTGGTCACAGAGCCGGGTCATGTTCCCAGGCTGGTACGGGGTTGGTTCAGCCTTCAAGCACTTCATTGATGCTGATCCGAATAACTTGAAGGAACTGCAGGAAATGTACCAGGGCTGGCCATTCTTCCACTCCCTGCTGTCCAACGTCGACATGGTTTTGTCCAAGTCCAACATGGAAATCGCGGAAAAGTACGCTGGTCTTTGTGAAGACGAAGCTACCCGGTCAGTCTTTGACATCATCAAGAAGGAATGGGAACTGACCAAGGAAGTCATCCTGCAAATCGAAGGCCACAGCAAGCTTTTGGAAGACAACCCGTCTTTGGAAAGCAGCTTGGACTACCGCCTGCCCTACTTCAACGTCTTGAACTACGTCCAGCTGGAAATGATCAAGCGGGGCCGACAAGAAAAGCTCAGCGGCATCTACGAATCGATCATCCACATCACCATCAACGGGGTCGCTTCCGGCCTGCGTAATTCGGGCTAATGCCACGGATTTATATTTCAATAAGAAGCAAAAAAGCATGTTTTTTCAAACATGCTTTTTCTTCTTGCTTTTGCTTCGTGTTGTTTTAGTTTTTGATTTGGAATTTATTGCAAAATTGTTTTACTTAATCAGCCGCCTTGATTGAAGCGATGATTTCTTCAACCAGGTCAGGGTCATCCTTGAGGCCAGTCGTTTCCAAAACGACTTCCTTCAGCGGTTCATCCTTGAGCATCTGTTGCAGCTTTTGGCTTTCAGCGTCTGCTGGCTCGTCAAAGTGGTAAATCTTGCCGACCGTTTCAAGCAAGGCCGTGTAGTCAAGACCCCGGGCCTTCAGTTCTCTGATTGGCCGGATGAAACGTTCATCATAGCCCAGCTTACGAATCGGTGTCCGGCCAACCCGGGCGATATCGTCAGAGATGTATGGGTTCTTGAAGCGGTTGATGACTTGAGCATGGTATTCTTCAAGTTCTTCCTTGCTAAAGTCCCACTTGGCCAAAAGGAGGGAACGGGTTTCAGCCAAAACGCGGGTTACCTGGTCAACGACCCGGTCATCCTTAACGGCTTCCCCAATCGTTTCATAGCCCAGAGCCTTGCCGGTGTAAGCAACAGTGGCGTGACCAGTATTGACTGAGAACAGCTTTCTTTCGATGTATGGTTCAAGGTCTGGAGCGTAGTGAACGCCTTCCAAGCGGATCTTCGGGTTCTTCATCTGGCTTTCGTCGATAACCCATTCCTTGAAGTCTTCAACTGAAACAAAGAGCGGGTCTTCATTGTGCTGAATTGGCACGATCCGGTCAACAGCGGCGTTCGGGAAGCCAACGTACTTGTCAACTTCGGCCTTGTCTTCGTCAGTCAAGTGCTTGTAGACTTCTTCCTTCAAGAACTGGGAACCGCCGATCATGTTTTCACAGGCAATGACATCCAAAGGTTCGCGATTTTCCTTGACTCTCGCGCTTAAGGCTTGGGCGATCAGAGGAGCAATGATCTTCAATACCTTGGGGCCAATTGCCGTGGTAACCATGTTGGTTGTCTTGATGGCTTCGACTACCTTTTCAGGGTTCTTGGCGTTGTTGATCCCGGTCACGTTGCTGATGTGAATCTTCTTTTTCCCCGGGGCGGCCAGTTGAATATCGTATTCACCCCGCTCAACCAAGGCATCAATGATCGTTTCATTAACGTCGACAAAATCAATTCCAAAACCGTTGGCTGCCAAAGTTTCACCAATGAAGCCGCGGCCAATGTTACCTGCACCAAAGTGTACTGCTCTCATTTTTAATTTTCTCCTACTTTGTCTAACAAACCGATAATTTCTTCTGGCGTTTGCGCGTCGGCTAATTTTGCTACGTTGGCAACGTCGCTGCAGAACAGGGCAATCTGGGACAAGAGCTGCAAGTGCTCATTGCCCAGGCCCGCGATCCCGAAGACAACCGTGACTAATTGCTCCTGGTCATCATCTGGGTCGCTGAAGTCGACCCCCATTGGGATTTGGACAACTGAAATCCCGGTCTTCTTAATGTATTTCTTCCCTTCATCAGTGCCGTGCGGAATAGCGATAAAGTTCCCCATATAGGTTGACACATCCGCGTTCCGGGCAAGCATGGCGTCAATGTATTCCGGCTCGACGCAGCCGTGGTCTACCAGGAGCTGCCCGACCATGCGGATAGCTTCCTCACGGGTGGCAACATTCTGGCTCAACTTGATCATATCTTTTTCCAGTTTCATGCTTCTGCTCTCCTTACTTCAGTTTGTCAACCAGGCCGCTGACTTCGCCGGCCTTGAGCAAGTCAGCAACGGTGATAACTTGGATCTGGTCATAGCGGATAGCCAGGTTCTTGCCAGCCATTGGCGTAACGATGACCAGGTGGCTTGGATCATTGTCCAGTTCATTGATTCTGACGGCCTTAACAGGGGTTGTCTTGCCGGCCTTCTTCATCTGGTCCTTGAACAGGCTTGACGCCATCGTCACCGTACCCAGATGTTGGTCGTGACGGATAAAGTTGACTTCCTTAACCTTGCTGAAATCGATTGAAGCCAGACTGTTTGCCTTAGCAGCTGTCTTTTCACTCTTCTTGACCTGGTCTGCTTCTGGCAGGGTTTCACCAGCTGCCTTCAAACGGGCAACGACCTGGTCATATTTTGGTGTGCTGAGGAAGTTGCCGACAGCCACGTGCAAAGCGTTTGGCGTCTTTTCCTTAGCCCGTTCAGCCAGTTCTTCCTGGGTGATGACCAGCAGGCCCGGTTCATCCTTCAAGTTGCGGACAGCAGTGTTAGTAACTGGCAGGTTCAAGCCCGCCTTCCTGACCTTATCTCTCAGAAGCGATGCCCCCATAGCGGATGAGCCCATGCCGGCATCACAAGCAAAGATAATTCTTTGCACATCCTTGTAGCTTTCGACCGTTTCAACAGCTGAAGCTCCGGCTTCTTCTTCAGTCAAGCCCTTGGATTCTGCCTTCATAGCTGCCATTTGCCCTTGAGCGGCAGCCAGGTCGCCATAATCACTCTTGTCCATCTTATAGATAACAGCAGCAACGACAAAGGAAACAATTGCTGAACCAAGCACACCGACAATGTTGCCGAAGTAGGCATCCTTGGCTGAAACCAGCAGGATGGCGATAATTGGGCCAGGACTGGCAGCAGCAGTCAAACCGCCGCCCAGGATGCTAAAGAGGAAGGTCCCGGTAATCCCGCCGGCCATGGCAGCCAGGATCAGGATTGGCTTCATCAGAACATATGGGAAGTAGATTTCGTGCACCCCACCAAGGAAGTGAACGATCATTGCACCCGGAGCAGAGCTCTTGGCTGAACCCTTGCCAAAAATTGAGCAGGCCAGCAGGATCCCCAAACCAGGGCCAGGGTTTGATTCCATCAAGAAGAGGACTGACTTGCCGACCTTGGCAGCTTGCTGGATACCTAAAGGAACCAGGACACCGTTGCCGATCGCGTTGTTCAAGAACAAGACCTTGGCTGGTTCAATAACCAGGTTGGCCAGTGGCAGCAGGTGGTGGGCGATGATCCAGTCAACCCCGTTGGCAATCCAAATGGTTGATACAACCAAAATAGGTCCGATCAAGAAGTAGCTGATAGCTACGAAGATCATCCCCATGATCCCCTGGGAGAAGTTGTTATAGATCATTTCAAAGCCGGCCTTGACCTTGCTTTGGAAGGCCTGGTCAAACTTCTTCAAGCACCAGGCACTGAGCGGCCCCATGATCATGGCCCCTAGGAACATTGGAATCCCCGTAGCCTTGTTGGCTGCGTATGGGTAAAGGGCCGGATAAACGATACCCTGTGCTACCGGGTTGGCCCAAGGGAAGGCCAAGACGATGGTCCCGACAACGGAGATGGCACCAACCACGCCCCCTCTTTCCTCATAGACGCTCTTGCCGCCCGTGTAGGCAATCAAGATTGGAATCATGAAGTACAGCATTGAGCTGGTAAAGCTGTTGATGTACTTGTTCGGGAACCAGCCGTTCGGCGACATGAAGATCGCGGTCATGAAGCCCCAGGCAATAATCGCGCCAATGTTTGGCATGATCATGCCTGACAGGAAGGTCCCGAATTTCTGGATCTTTGCCTTAGCTGAGCTCTTGCTCTGAGTTTCAGACATTACTTTTCCTCCTAAACACTAAAAACTATTACCAATAAAACTTTCTCTACTTAACTTTTACTTACATTTTTATCTTAGCTTCAATTGTTTCCGCTTTCAATTAAAAGAAAATAGAAGTCTGGCATCGGTTTCAGTGTCAGACTTCTGTTTGTGATATTTGCATTAAGATTGGCCACGGGCCAGGTTTAGCCTTTGGGTTACCTGGCCCAGGTACTGTTGGGCAATAGCAGCCGCGATTTCCTGGCAGTTGCCGGACTCAAACAGCTGCAGGGTCTGGTCACTCATGACCAAAAAGCTGCTGATCATCCCCAAAACATTAGCACTGGCTTCGGGCAAATCTTCCGGCGCTAAAAGCAGGAGCTGCCTTTTAACCATAATTTTGCTTTGATCCATTGCTGTCATGGCAATTGGCTCAGCCAGGTCATAAATGGCAAAAAAGCATTTGCTGACGGCCCTTGTCCGCGTATGCAAGAGGGCCAAGTGACTGCCTGGCAAACCCAAGGGAGCCAGGTCCAGCCGCTTTTTCAGCCGCTGGGCGACTTCCAGCCGGTCTTTAACGTACTCATCCGGCACGGCCGTGACAATCGCCGACAATACAGCATTCATATCCATTCCCTGGCTGCCTATCGGCTGCAGGGTCATCTGTTGCAGAAGCTGCTGGCAAAAGGCGCTTTCTCCTGCCAGCTGGGTCAAGACAGCTGCTGGATTTTTGAAGCGGCAGGGCTGCTGAACGGTGCTTTTTTCCGGGTATTTGGCTACATAACTGGCCACCTCACTCTTGACCCGGTCTAGTTCCCCGCCTAAAAGCAAGGGACTGACCAAGTGGTATTCCCGGGGGAAACCTGGCAAATCCAGAGTCGAAAAGATGATGTCATAATCTTCCAGTTTCAGCTGGGCCAAGCCCGAAGCCCGGGCCGTCTTAACCTGCTTAATCTCTGGAACCTCTTTTTGCAAGCGAGCCGCCAGAATGGCAGAAGTTCCCAGCCCATTGTCGCAGATTACCAAAGCTGACAAGTTGCGGCGGGGCTGCCGGCTGCCATATTCATTGGCAAAATATAGCAGGAAGAGCTGCAATTCAGCTACATTCAATTCCTCTGAAAAATCCAGCTTCCAGGCAGCCGTGATTGCTTCATAAAGCTGGGGGAAGTGCATGGTCAGCTGACTCAAGGTTTCAATCCGCACGTTTGGCAAGCGCTTGACGCTGTGCTGCAGCAAGGCGGAAATATGCTTTTGCAGGCGGCGGGAAAAGGCCGGATTCTTGCTGAAATCAAACTGAACCTGGTCAGAAACGTCTTGAATAAACTGCCCCACCCGGAGATTGACGAGGACTTCCTGGTCATCACTGGCAAAAGGCACCCGTTGGTCCTCGTGCATCTGCATTTGATTAGCGAGAAAGATCACTTCATTTTGCGTCAAGGTAACTTCTGGTACGTCTAGCTTGGCAAAAATCTGGTAGACATAGCCTTGGTATTTTAAAGAATCCGGTTTGGCAGCCATGCTTTCCACACTTTTGCCTTGCCGCTGGCGGTCCAGGCTAATGGCAAAGAGCAGAATCAGCTCGATCAGCTGATAATCTGTCTCAAAATTGAAAACTGACAGCAGATCTTTGACCGCTTGCCAGCACTTAAGCAGATCTTTTTTCGGGAGCAGGTCAATGAAAAAGTTTCCCGACTTGGCCTGATCTTCTTTATTAAGGTAAGAGAAAAAGACATAGTCGTTGCTTTCACTGAGCAGGATTCCATTCAGAATCCGGCGCCGCTGGCTTTCCTTGCCGCTGACCTGGACCCCCAGGCCCTTGGTCCGTTTGAGCTCGATCTGGTACTTGGCCAAAGACTCAGCCACAGCAGCCAAGTCTGCTTGAACTGTCGCCTCGCTGACTCCCAGCTCATCAGCCAAAGCAATAATTTTTTCCGGTTCGTCTTTTAACAGAAGCAGAGCGGCCAGGGCATTTCCCCGGTCTTCGGCCTTCATCTCACCTTGCCCCGGGCTCTCTTTGAGTTCGCCGCGCAGGTCGGCAATCGACTCATCCGGTCCAGTTAGCTGCAGATAGCCCTTCTTATTGGTCAAGGTCAAGTCTGATTTGGCCAGTTCCGGGCGCAACAAGCCAAATTCCCGGTAAAGGGTCCTCCGGCTGGTTTCCAGCCTTTTTTCCACTTCCGCTAAACTGATTCCGTCTTCATTTTCCAGCAGGATCTGCAGAATTCTCTTCTGCCGGTCGGTCACAATCATTGCTCAGTCTCCTTCATTAAGAAATCGCTATCATTGTACCAGAAGAATACATTTTTGGCCAAAAGTCAAAGCAAGTTTCAGATACAGAAACAGGCAGATGCCGCCGCACCTGCCTGTTTTAAATATTCTGCAAAAATTATTCAACCGTAACGCTCTTAGCCAGGTTACGTGGCTTGTCAACGTCCAAGCCCTTGTTCTTGGACGCGAAGTAAGCCAGCAATTGCGTCGGCACTACTGACAGCAAAGCTGACAGGTAGTAGTCGATTTCCGGCAAGACGATGTTGTCGCCTTCCTTAGCAAATTGCTTGCCAACGATAGTGATCACGTTGGCCCCGCGGGAAGCCACTTCCTGGATGTTGCCCCGGGTCAGGTCAGCCGTTACCGGGTCGTTGATCAAGGCAATTACAGGCGTGCCGTCTTCGATCAAGGAAATGGTACCGTGTTTGAGTTCCGCAGCAGCGAAGCCTTCAGTTTGGATGTAGGAAACTTCCTTCAGCTTCAAGGCACCTTCCAAGGAAACGGCGTGGTCGATCCCCCGGCCGATGTAGAAGGCGTTTCTAGATGGTACCAGGTACTTCTTGGCCAGTTCTTCGATCTTTTCCTTACCATCAACGATTTCCTGGATGCCCTCAGCGGCCAGACTCAAGCCTTGCTTCAAGTTCCAGTCCTTGGCAGCCTGGTCGCCCAGCTTTTCACCAACGGCCTTGGCCAAAATTGCCTGCAGGGCAACTTGGGCAGTGTAAGCCTTGGTTGAAGCAACGGCGATTTCCGGACCAGCGTTCAAAAGCATGGTGTAAGTTGCTTCTCTTGACAAGGTTGACCCTTCAACGTTGGTCATGGTCAAGCTTGGGATCCCCCGCTTGTTGGCTTCAGTCAAGACCACGCGGGAGTCGGCAGTTTCACCGGACTGGGTCAGGAAGATGAAGAATGGGTGCTTGGACATCATTGGGAAGTGGTAGCCAGCTTCGGAAGCATAGCCAACTTCAGTTGGAATCCCGGTGAACTTCTCAAAAATTTCCTTGCCGACCAGACCAGCGTGGTAGGAAGTACCAGCCGCGAAGATGTAGATCCGGTCAGCCTGGCTGACAGCGTCGACGATCTTTTCGTCAACAACTGGCTTGCCTGCTTCGTCTAAGTAGTCAGTTGACAGGCGGCGCATAACTGCTGGCTGTTCGTCGATTTCCTTGAGCATGTAGAATTCGTAAGTGCCCTTGGAAGCAGCGTTCGGGTCGATGTCCAAAACTTTAGCTTCTCTTTCCACCTTGTTGCCGTCGTAGTCCTGGATTTCGATTAAGTCCTTGGTTACGTCAGCACAGTCGCCATCGTTCAAGGCGATAAAGGTCTTGGTTTGATCCAAAACAGAAATCGCGTCTGATGCGATAATGTTAAAGCCGTCGCCCAAGCCCAGCATCATCGGGCTCTTGTTCTTGGCAATGTAAATGTGGTCTGGCTTGGTGTTGTCCACCAGCAAGAAGGCGTATGAACCCTTAACCAGCTTCAAAGCCTGCTTGAAGGCTGAAAAAGCATCCAGGCTTTCTTCCTTGGCCAGCTTGGCTACCAATTGCACGACAACTTCAGTATCAGTTTCAGACTTGAAGTGAACGCCTGCCAGGTACTTTTCCTTCAGTTCCAGGTAGTTTTCGATCACCCCGTTGTGGACCAGGTAGAAGCGGCCGTCTTCTGAGTAGTGTGGGTGGGCGTTTTCCACCGTTGGCTGGCCGTGGGTTGCCCAGCGGGTGTGGCCGATCCCGGTCGTCCCTTCTTCTTCTGGCGTCAGCTTTTCTTCCAGGTTGGCAATCCGGCCAACCGCCTTGGTCAAGTATTCATGCCCTTGTAAGTCATTGAGGTAGATACCAGCTGAGTCGTAGCCGCGGTATTCCAAGTTCTTCAAACCGTTTAAAACAACTTCTCTAGCTGGCTTGCCAACTACACCGACAATTCCGCACATATGTCTTCTCCTTTGGTCTAGTTCAATTTAAGCTATTGGACTAATTTGTATTTTTGCGTTTGCAATAGGAATCATAGCCGTTTTTTTAGCCCGGGTCAAGTCTTTGCTCGCAAATTGGTATAATTGTAAGCGGTAAAGTGGCGAGCTTACCTATTTCTTTGCAAAAAGGTCAAAAAAAGCCCCCGTCTTGGCAGACGGAGGCTTAAAATCAGTCTTCTTTCTTGTCTTCTTCGTCATCACTCTCGGTCTTGACCGGGATCGGCCGGTGCTCGATCGGGGTGGAAAAGGCAATTTCTGTCTTGGTCCGGCCGAATTTCTGCAGCTCGTTGACTAAGTGGTCCAGTTCTTCTGGCCGCCGGTAGGCAGCCTGAATCAGCATGGAGTAGTCCCCCGTCACGCAGTCGCACTGGATAACATTCGGAATCTTTTCGATGAAGGGGTAGAACTCGCTCTTGTCTTCCGGCTTGACTTCCAGATTGATGAAAGCCTTAACCACGTAGCCCATGGACGGGTAGTCAATGTCAGCATAGTAGTGCTTGATGAGGTCGTTGGCTTCCATCCGTCTGATGCGGTTGGCTACGGCCGGAGAAGACATGAAGTTGGCTTCCGCGATATCCTTGACGGAAATGCGGGCGTTCTCTTCCAACATTTGTAAAATGCGTCGGTCGGTTTTGTCGATTTTGTATTCAACCATTTCTTTCTCCCACCTATTCAACAGCTGCGCTGGCTATTTTGGTCCTTTTATTAAAAACATTATATTCCTACAAGAATTCAGCGCAAGGCTTTTCTGAAAAAAGAGTTATATCTTGCATCCCGCCCTTAAGCAAAGAAGCTGACGATCAAGGTCAAGATAGGCAAGCCCCCCTGCATCAAGAGGATCTTCGGCTGGCTGGTCACGGCCCCGTAGGCCGCTACCAGGATCATGTAGGCCAAGACCAGCTGCAGGACGATCTTGCCCAGGGCAAAGGCCGCGATCAAGGTCAAAACGGCCAGCAGGCCGTTGTAGATACCCTGGTTCTTAAACAGCGTATTGACTGACGGCCGGCTTAATTCTTCCTGGTCCATTTGGAAAACTTCTGCCGTCTTCTTGGAAGTCGTTGCAAAAGTTTCTAAATACATGATATAGAAGAACTCAACTGCCACCAGGCAGGCTAAAACTTGTAAAGCTATTTTCATTGTTAACTCCTCAACTTTTCACTTCAGTGCAAGCTGATAGTGATATTTTACTTAAAACATAATGATAAAGTCAAACCATAAGTTGACACTTATCCGCAATCATTGGCCAGATCAGCGATTTTCCTGGCCGGGATGCCGGCAAAGACCCCGTTGGCGGGCAGATCCTGGGCTACCACGGCCCCGGCTTCCACGACCACGTTGTCGCCGATTTTGACCCCGGCTAAAACCGTGACCCCCGCCCCCAGGCAAACGTCATTGCCGATTTCAACCCCCTTGGCCTGGGCCAGGCGCTGGCGGCGCTGCCTGGTTGACCGGGGGTGGGCGATTGTCGTCAGCAGGCAATTGGGCCCCATGGTCACGTAGTCGCCGATATGAACCTCACCGGCGTCTTCGATGGTCAAACCCCCAGCGGCCAGAAAGTGATGGCCAATATAGATATTCGGCCCGTTCAGGCAGCTGAAGCTGGTCCCAAAGCTGGCCTGGTCCCCTAAAGCACCCAGGTGCATCTTCAAGCGCAGGAGCTGGGCTGGCCGGTCCAGGTTATTGCCCTGCCTGAACTCGTCGTTCCAGATGATTCCCGCTTCCTGGTAATGCTCCACCTCCGGTGCCGTCAGCTGGTAGAAATCACCGGAGCGCATTTTGTCTAGTTCATTCATCGTCTTTTTCCTCGAATTTTTCAAACTAGTTAAATTATAAGCGAAAAGCGTTTGAAAGAAAAAGACTTTGAAAAAATCAAACCATGTTCGTGCTGATTACATATGCCCGCTGGCCCGGCATCTCTGCCACCAGCTGCAGGCGGCCGGCATAGTCTTTGATCCGGAAACTCTTTTCAATGATTTCACCATCGGTCTGGCTGACCAGCTGCCTTAAAAGGGCACAAAACTCTTCCTTGATGGCTGCCGCGTAATCTTCACCCTTGAGACGGAGGGACTCAGTCCAGATTTTAGAAGCCTTGTTGGCATAGATAATGTCAAAGTCCCCGCCCTTGTCTAAAAAGGCCATGACCGGAACGGTTTCCGCCAGCTCCTGGTGATTGCTCCCGCTGAAGGGATAGAGGGCATTCAAGACATTGACCTGGCCGATCTTCTGGTAAAGGGCATGCTCAGCCGGGCTTTCAAATTCCAGCCCCCGCTCCTTCCGCTTGGCGGTAATCTTGTCTTTTGGCAAAGGCTAGGAGAAGTAGAAGCCCTGGGCCAAAACGCAGCCGATGGAGTGGAGGAAGTCATACTCATCCTTAGTCTCTACCCCTTCAGACAGGGTTTCAATCCCCAGCCGCTTGGCCATGTCGATCACGTCCATCAAGATGGTCGGGGTCTTCTCATTGGCGTGGCGGAGGAAGGCCATGTCAATCTTAAGCAGGTCAAAGTCGAAGTTCTGCAGGCTGTTCAAGGATGAGAAGCCGCTGCCGAAGTCATCCAGCCAGACCTGGTAGCCGTCCTCATGGAAGCGGCTGATATGCTCCTTGATGACGGCTTCAGTATTGCTGAGCAAGGCCGACTCGGTGATTTCGATCCGGATCTGGGAGCTTTTACCCCATGCCTGGATAAAATCGTGTTGACTCTTTCATGTAGGTCGGGCAGCTCCAGGTCATAGCGGGACAAGTTAACCGAAATCATTGGATAGGTCTCGCCTTTTTGCATCGCTTCTTCCAGGTCCTGGCAGACCAGGTCCAAGATATGCAGGTCCAGCTTGTGGATCAAATGTCCCCGCTCCAGGACCTCGATGAATTCTCCCGGGTTCAAAAAGCCGTAATTAGGGTCAATCCAGCGGGCCAGGGCTTCATAAGTGCTGATCTTGGAACTGAAGGTGTCCACGATCGGCTGGTAGTAGACCTTGATCCAGCCCTTAGCCACGGCTTCGTCGATGTGGCTGAGCAGGTAGTTGGCCAAAGTCAGGTCCGCCTCCATCTTTTGCTCATAGCAGCAGTAGTAGTTCTGGTAGTTGCCCACGGCATTGTTGGCCGCGATTCTGGCCCGGTCCATGCACTGGTTCATCAATTCTACATAGCCCAGCATTTTCTGAGCTTCCAGGGGAGAAAGACCGCTGAAATCAAAATTCCTTTTAAAAGCGCCGTATTTTCCCAAGCTTTACATCACCAAGCAAAATACAAATTTCCTAGCCAAAATACCGTTAACTGAAGAAGGCACCCGCGGCTGGGCCGGGAGTGTCTACCTTTTAGAGCAAAAAATACTATAAAGCATTCGATTAATAAAATCAAGTTATTGGCGCGAAATAATAAAGCACTTATTGCTTTTATTAGGTAAGCCTTAATAAATCAAGGATATATCGCTAATGCGATAAGTTTTCAGTTATCTATCCAGCTTGCATTTATTGAGGTATTCCAACAAAAAAGTCCGGGCTAAGGAATTTGGCCGGATCTGCCGGCGGGCTTCGTCTATGCTTAACCAGTTCCAGGCGTCGATTTCCTCATTTGGACTAACCTTTTCAGCCTGGTCAACGGTCACCGTGTAGTTGAGCATCAAGGTATTTGAGGGAGCAAAATACTGGCTGCGGTTGAAGTGGAGGCTTTTAGCCGTTAGATGAAGTTCCTCCATTAGTTCTCTGCGGCAGCTGTCTTCGGCGTTCTCCCCTTTGTTAACGTATCCAGCTACCAGGATATAGGAGTCCTTCCCGTACTGCTTGATCAAGAGTACCTGGTCGCCTCCTTCATTCATGACGATCATGCTGACAGCGACGGAAAAAACTGGAAAGCGGAAGTCGCCGCATTGCTCGCAATAAGGGATCAAGCCATCCAGAGGCAATTCCTTTTTAGTCAATTTTTGCCCGCACTGGGGGCAGTAGGTCAGTTCAAACATTTTTTGTCACTCTTATCTGCTTACTTATCATTACCTGCAGCAACTAGATATACTTGCTGCCCTCCCGCCGGCTTAAGGCAGAGAGATCGCGGGAAGTCATGTATTCCCTGACCCAGGCCGGGTTGGTCTTGGAGTAGTCCCTTAGAGCCCAGCCGATAGCCTTGTTGATAAAAAATTCCTGGCTGCCTAAGTTGCGGTCGATAATTTTGCCCAAAAGGTCCGGGTCAGTTGCTTCTTTTAAGCCCAGCTGGAATTCAATCGCCGTCCGCCTAACCCAGAAGTCGGGATCTTGAGCCCAGGCCAGCATGAGGGCTGCCGTCTTTTCCTTGTTTTCCTCATCTTTGATAAAAATCTGCCCGGCCAGTTTGACCAGGCTGTCGACGCTGTCCCACCAGGACTTGGTCTCCGCCAGCTGCTTGATTTTTGGTAAGTCCTTAAAAGTCAGCTGCTTTTGGACTTTCTTCAAGTAGTCCAGGGCAAAGTACTGCATTTCCCGGTAGTCATCTTTAAAGCAGAGGTCAACCAGGTCCCAGGCGATTTCTTCCTTAGTCACGCCCTTTAAAAAGGGCTTGGATAATTCCCGCCGCGTTGGCGTCTTGAGCCCATAGAAGGGAAAAAGATTTCGCATGTACTTGCCCATGGCCTGGGCATTTTCTTTGTTAGCCCCGGCCGCATAAGCCTTTTTAACCGCCTGGTACTTTTCAAAAAGGGTCATCATTTCACCATGTTTTCATCTTTCTGTCAGTTGTATGGTAAAATATAAGCTATTGTGTGCTTTAGCACAATAGTTTTCAAATTTATATTTTCTAGTTTTTAATTTCTATGTATTGTTATTTTAACTTGGTTTATGGAGGATCAACATGAAAGAAAAGCTGACGCATGCTGAGTCGCTGACGATTTCCAGCATGCTCTTTGGCCTCTTCTTCGGGGCCGGAAACCTGATTTTTCCTGCCTACCTGGGGGAAGCCAGCGGAGCCAACCTCTGGATCTCCCTCTTGGGCTTCCTGATCACCGGGGTGGGCCTGCCCCTTTTGGCCATCGCCTCATTAGGGATGACCAGGTCAGAAGGGCTTTTAGACCTCAGTGGCCGGGTCAGCCACAAGTACAGCTACTTCTTTACCTGCCTTTTGTACTTGACCATCGGGCCCTTCTTCGCCATTCCCCGCTGCTTCACGGTTCCTTTTGAGACCGGGATCTCAGCTCTTTTGCCCAGCGGGATGGCAAAAAGCACCGGCCTCTTTATTTTCTCACTGATCTTCTTCGCGATCATGCTTTTCTTCTCTTTAAGACCAGGGCGGATCATGGACTGGATCGGCAAGTTTCTGACTCCGGCCTTCTTGCTCTTTTTCTTCTTTATTATGATCACGGCCCTGCTGCATCCCTTGGGCAACTACCATGCAGCTAAGCCGGTCGGCGAATACGCCAGCGCCACACTAATCAGCGGGGTCTTGGCCGGCTACAACACCATGGATGCTTTGGCGGGCCTGGCTTTTGGCATCATCGTCATCTCCAGCATCCGGACCTTTGGGGTGACCAAGCCGGAAAAAGTTGCTTCCGCGACTTTGAAGACCGGGGTCCTCACTTGCCTTTTGATGGCGGTGATCTACGCCATTACTGCCCTGGTCGGAGCCCAGAGCCGGACTGCCTTGGGCTTAGCTGCTAACGGCGGGGAAGCCCTGTCCCAGATTGCCCGCCACTACTTCCCAGGTCTGGGGGCAGTAATTTTTGCCTTGATGATCTTCGTGGCCTGCCTTAAGACGGCCATCGGCCTTATCACGGCCTGTAGCGAGACCTTCGTGGAAATGTTCCCGAAGACCCTGTCTTACAACAAGTGGGCCATTATCTTCAGCCTCCTGGCCTTTGGGATTGCCAACGTGGGCTTGACCACCATCATTTCCTTCTCCCTGCCAGTCTTGATGCTGCTCTACCCGCTGGCCATCTCTTTGATCCTGCTGGCCTTGACCAGCAAGCTCTTTGACTTTAAGCAGGTCGACTACCAGATTATGACGGCTGTTACCTTCCTTTGCGCCCTGGGCGACTTCTTCAAGGCCCTGCCGGCAGGGATGCAGGTCAAGGCGGTTACCGGCCTTTACGGCCGCGTCCTGCCCCTTTACCAGGATGGACTGGGCTGGCTGGTTCCAGTCGCTGTTACCTTCGTTATTTTAGCCATTAAGGCTGCTATCAGCAAAAAACGCGCCTAACGCAAAAAACAGAGTTTCCTAAGCTATAGAGGAAACTCTGTTTTTTTATTTTCTGATAAATTGCTCGTCGCCAGCTGCTTCTTCTGCTGAAACATAGCGCTCAACGCTCATGTGCAGGTCGTACTTCTCGCGCAGCTCAGCCAGCTGGCCCATCATCGGGGAAGCATGGTGGGCGTCCAGCGCCTCCTGGTTTTCCCAGCTGTCGATCAAAAGGATGGTTTCCGGGTCAGCGAGCGGCTGGAAGTACTCATAGCGGAGGTTGCCGGCTTCTTCCCGGATGGCCTGGGCCACCCCGCTTGCTTCCATTTCTTCCGCGAACTTGCGGGCACTGCCGTTTTGCCCGTGGTAGTAAAGATTGACTGTTAAGCTCATTTTTTACTCCTGCTTTCTGTTTGAGAATTCGTTTACAAAAACAGTTTAACTCATTTTTTTAGAAGAAATAAGCCATCTGTCAATTTGTTTTTGCAATTGGCAAAAATATTAAATTTTTGCTGTATTCGTCAAAGCTTTTTGACAAAAAAATTCCCCCTAGTTATCTAGAGGGAAATTTTGCTTGCCTATTACAAGTCCAGCAAGCCGTCTTCATCAAGGATTTTCACCTGCTTGCCTGTCCTTTTCAGATAGCCCATTTTTTCGAGGAGTTTGAATTTGCGGGAGAGGGTTTCGGGAGTAGTTCCC
>SKEH01000577.1_pt1 | contig 20774 bp, 18 predicted proteins | sample 4826571 | NCBI WGS metagenome assembly SKEH01 (sample SAMN11008814, study PRJNA524170) | human gut metagenome | biome: Human fecal sample; material: Feces; isolation source: fecal sample from pouch patient p29 | host: Homo sapiens | place: Israel: Tel-Aviv | collected 2016-09-14 | reverse complement strand
CGGGCCGCGTTGCCCCCCGGGCCGCTGGCGGCCACGACTCGGTGGCAGGGGAGGATGAGCAGCAGGGGATTACGCCCCACGGCGCCGCCGACCGCCTGGGCTGATGCGGGGATGCCTGCGCCCCGCAGCTGATTGACGATCTGCCCGTATGTGCGCGTCGCGCCGTAGGGGATAGTGGCCATCTCCTCCCACACACGCTTTTGAAAGTCCGTGCCCGCAGGCGCGAGACGGACGGCCGCGGGGGAGGGGGCCTCGCCCGCGAAGTAGTCATCCAACCATGATGCTGCCGCTCGAAGCACGCGCGCGTCGGCCTCGTCCCACCCGGCCTCGGCGTGGACGCTGCCCCGGGAATCGGACGAGGTTAGGTCGAGCGCGCAGCTCGCCACGGACGCATCGATGCCGTAGGGGGAGCCGAAGAAACGCTGCCCGACCACCCACAAGCCGACGAGCGAACCGTCCCGCGCGGCTAGTGTGAGGCGACCGATGGGGGAGTCGTAGGTGGCGAGCGTCGGATCAGAACTGCTCGGGGTGATCTCGGTAGGCATACGCCCACACTGTCACGGCGACAGTGACAGCGCGAGTCCAGGCGTCGCGGACGGCGCTCAGTTCTTCGCCTTCGAAGCCCTCCGCAAGGAGACGGTGCCCGACCTCCACAGTGGGCGCGATGAAGGCGAGCACGTAGCGCAGGGGCACGAATGGCGTCGAGTCCGCCCCATCCGCCGCGTTCTTCGCTGCGGACATGTGACGTGCGCCGATCAGGTACTGGTAGTCCAGCCACGCCTGATCCCGCTCGCGCGTGCACATGTCGATGATCCACTGGGCGAAGCGCGGCTTTGACGCCTGCGCGTACTCGGGGTTCGGCTGTCCATCCGGGTGCGCGGAATGGGCTGCCAGATACGTCTTCTGAGCCAGAATTCCGCGCCATGTGTCGACCATTTCCATAGCATGCGGCGCCAGGATGGGTTCTGCTCGTGAGAGCAGCTCAGCGTCACCGGGCTGGACGTGTGCGGCGGCCTCAATCTGGCGTAGATCCTTGAGTGTAAGCGGAGCTGTGGGGACGGCATCAGTGCCGTAGGTGTACCCCGACGAGTGGTCGTAAGCAGTCATGAGGACCTCCTTGAACCTATGGGTTAATGGTAGAACGTGTTCTGCTCGTCTGGATCTGTTTGACATTCGGGGATGGTGCAGCGGGCAGATGGGTGGGGCGTGGCGCTCCGCGCGAGTTCGCGGCGCGCGTAGCCGCTGTGGTGAGATGGCAACGACGCTGCGGGGGTTGTTCACAATACAATTGACCTGTGGATCCCCTTCTTATCGCCGTGGCCGGAATGTTCATCATCGTGGCATGCCAATTTATCGCCCCCAAGGTGGGCGTGGCATCGCCGCTGATTCTGCTGGTTGTCGGCCTGGCGATTGGCTTCTTGCCGCAGGTGGGGGCTATCGAGGTCGAGCCGCATCTCATCCTTGAGGTCGTGCTGCCGCCGCTCCTGTTCTCGGCCGCAGTGCGCATGCCGACCATGGACTTCCGGCGCGAGATGCACGCGGTTGCGATGCTCGCGATCCCCCTCGTGTTCCTGTCCGCCTTCGCGGTCGGCTTCGTCATTAACTGGCTGGTTCCCGCGATCTCCCTGCCGTGGGGCGTCGCCCTGGGGGCCGTGCTGTCGCCGACGGATGCGGTCGCCGTCTCGATCGCGAAACGCTCCGGTGTCTCCCACCGCATCATTACGGTGCTCGAAGGCGAGGGCCTCTTCAACGACGCGACCTCGCTCGTCCTCTTGTCCGCCGCGATGAACGCAGGCCTGGCCGCAGACGAACACGCCCTCAACCCGGGCCTGCTCATCGGCAAGGTCGCTCTTGCGCTCGGTATTGCAGCTGCGATTGGCTGGGTCGTCGGCGAGGTCGGCGTGCGCCTGCGCGCACTCATCAAGGAGCCCTCGGCGGACACGGTGTTCTCCTTCACGATGCCCTTCATCGCCTCGATCCCCGCCGAGCACCTGGGAGGCTCCGGCCTCGTCGCGGCCGTCGTCGCCGGCCTGGTCGTCTCGCGCCGACGCGCTGCCACGATCTCCGCGACCAACAGGCGTTTCTCCCAGCAGAACTGGCAGACCATGACGCTCGTCCTGGAGAGCGGAATCTTCCTGACGATGGGCCTCCAGGCTTTCGGGATCGTCGAGGAGACCGCCGCGTTCTCCGGTGGCCTGGCCTTCGCCGCCTTCCTTGCCGTCACCCTCGGCGCGCTCATTATGGTCATTCGAGCCGTCTTCATCGCGTTCATGTTCACCTGGCTGGACCATCGGCACAAGCGCCGACAGCGGCGTTACGAGGCCGAGGCCGCGCGCATCGAGCGCTTTGAGAAGCGCATGCACAAGGCGAGTGAGGTTGACGCCGACATGCTTCAGGCGCGCGACCTGAGTCCCGAACGCTGGGAAGACGCGCTTAACCACTATCGTCGCCGCCTCAAGCGGCGCGCGCGCCGCAACGCGATGCGCGGATCCGACCTGGACTACTTCGAGAGCGAACCGCTGGGCCCGCGCGAGGGCAGTGTCATCGTCTGGGCGGGCATGCGCGGCGCGATCACCCTGGCCGCTGCGCAGACGATCTCGACGCATGCGCCGATGCGCGCGTTCCTGCTCACGATCGCCCTGTTCATCGCTGCTGGTGCGCTCGTCATCCAGGGCCTGACCCTGCCCGGACTCATTCGCATCGTCAAGCCCAAGATGGCCACGGGCGATATCTCCGAGGAGGAGCGCGCCAAGCTCCTGAAGGTCATGGGCTCCGCGCTGGTCGACACGGCGCTCGCCCAGGCGATCCACGAGGTCGACGGACAGACCCTGCTGTCCGCCGGCGTCTCGCGCACCCTCTCACGCATCGGTCACGCGGTCTCCGTTGAGGACGAAGCTGCGAGTGCTCGCATTGCCCGTACGGCCGACCGCGTCCTCACCGACATTCTCCAAGACGGTACGCCCCCGGACGCTGCTTCCGCGAGCGAGACGGACGACGACGGTCACGGCACCGTCGACATGAGCGAGGAGGAGGTTGAGCGCTCCTTCACGCGCGACCAGATCCGTGAACTCGCTCTGGAGGCCATCCACGCCCAGCGCGACGCCCTCCTGCAGGCCCGCGACGAGGGAATCTTCTCCTCGGCGGCCCTGGAAGGCGCCCTCGCCCGACTCGACAACGAGGAAATCCTGCTGGTCTCCAGCCACGGCGTCGACAACTGATCGCCGCTGCGGCGTCAACCGAGCGAGGTCAGCGCGTCAGTCCGTCGTCACCCGCGAGGCGTACGCCGGGTCGTCGGTGACCGAGTTGAGCGCCTCCTCCAGGCGCTGCGGGCTCACAATCCCGTCGCGCGCCAGGACCCGGTAGGTCTGGTCGGCCTCGTGCGTGAGCATGTTCGTAACCTCAAAACCGTTGCGCTCGTAGAACGCCAGGCGGCGCACGCGCTGCTGGTAGTTCCCGGCCTCGCGCACGACCGGCTCGATCTCGAGCAGCTGCGGCACGTCGCCGTAGCGCTCGCGGAAGTGGGTGAGGATGCGCGTGCCGTATCCCGCGCTGCGCGTGCGCCCGTCCACCGCGAGAAAGCCCAGGTAGAACAGGTCGGGGAAGGCGAAGGAGAAGGTCAGGGCAACCACGTTGCCGGCCCCGTCCTCGCCCGCGGGCAGGGATGGATCGATCCACGCGAGGAAGGAGACCTGGTCCATCTGGGCGCTTGTCAGCAGCTCGGGAAGGGGGATCTGCTCCTCGGGCGGGAAGGAACGCTCGTAGATTTCCTTGATTTTGTCGGTGATCGGCCCCTCGTTGGGCACGGGAATCTGGGTGAGGTCAGTCATGGCGTCAGTCTAGCCGCTCGGTCTCGCCCACCCCCGGCAGGCAGCCGAAGGATGAACTGCGCCCCGAAACTTGGACGCATTAAATACTAGCCGTTATGCGGCCTCCTGCAGGGCCTGATCCCGATATTCAACCGGGGTCAGGCCCTTAAGCTTTACCTGGCGTCTTGTTGTATTCCAATGCGTGATATAGGCTTCAAGGTCAGCTTTGAAACTCTCGAAGGTCTGCCAGTCCTGCCCACGGAAGAACTCATCCTTCAGATGTCCAAAGACCTGCTCAGTGGCGCCATTATCAATGCAGTTGCCTTTACGTGACATACTCTGGATAAAACCATTATCAGCGAGCATACTGATATAGAACTCGTGCTGATACTGCCACCCCATATCCGAGTGCAAAATCGGTTCAGCCCCTTCAGGTTTGGCATCCATGAGTACCTGAAGCATCTCCTGCTGCTGGGCAAGATTAGGACACATCGAAATGGAATGGGCAACAATCTCTTTACTGGCAAAGTCATAAACCGGAGCAAGATAGGCCTTACCAAAGGAAAGCTTAAACTCGGTAACATCGGTACCCAACTTCTGCCAAGGACCAGTCGCCGTGAAGTCGCGACCGATGATGTTCTCAAAACTTTGCCCCACATCCCCCTTGTAAGAGTTGTACCTGCGGTAAGCCCTCTCACGGCGTATACCGCAGCGCAGCCCCATCTGACGCATCATCTTCAAAACCGTCTTATCAGCAATGCGCACCCCTTCCTCAGCGCGCAGGCACATAGCCACCTGCCTGTGACCACACCCGTTGGGGGTACGCGAAAAGATCTGGGCGACCTTGGAACGTAGCTGCACTCTGGTTGGCTGCTGGGGGTGAGCCAGCGCGTAGTAGTAGCTCGACCTGGCAAGGCCAGCAGCCTCAAGGAGGTCGTACAGCTTGTGACCATGCCCTGAAAGCTCAGCGACCACTAGGGCTTTGTCCCGGTTTGGGAGCGCTTCTGCGCCTTCAGGGCAATCGATTTTTTTAGGTACACCACCTGCGCCTCAAGCTTGCGCACACGCTCGGCAAGTTCCTCCTCACGCGTTGGCGGCACCGCCCGCACCGACCCCTTCGGCCTGCCCTTAGGCTTAGGCTTAAGCGCCTGCGCGCCGCCCTCGCGGTACAGCCTGCACCACTGCTTCAACGGTGTCGCGCTTGCAATACCGAAATGCGCCATTGCTTCAGGCTTACTCATCCCACCGTCAACTACAGCCTTCGCTGCGGCGACCTTGGTCTCGTAGTCGTATTTGGTGTGTTTTACTCCCATGGCAAGAAACCCGCTCCTCCCGATTACGTGGTACATTTTCTGCCACTCTCTCACAGTCGCGGCGGACACACCAAGCTTCCTGGCGGTCAAACGATAGCCACATCCCTTCTCAAACATTTGCGCTGCTTGCTCCCGGAGCAAACGGTCATGCCTTAGCCCCAGATTTATAGACATGAAAAGCCTCCTGTTTCTTGGACTTTATTTTCGATGTCCAAGAAACGGGAGGCAGTTCAAGAGTATCCGGTGCGAGGGCTTTTTACGCCCACTCACGGGCGAAAACTATGGGGAGGCTCGGCGAAGCGACTACTGAATCACGAAGTTCACCCGGGTCGAGGTTACGCCGTTCACCGTTGCGGTTGCCCAGTAGGAACCCTTCTGGGCGTTCGAAGCGGCGGAGCAGCCCAGAACGTTGATCTTGCGATCCCAGGCCAGGTCGGTTGCGCCCTCGGCACCCGCGGCAACCTCAGCCTTCGGCAGGGTGGTCGCGGTGCACAGGCTACGGGTGTACACCTGCGCCGATCCCGAGGTGATGTTCAGGTCCACGCCGGTATTCGCGCCCTCGCCACCCACGGCGCAGGGGGTCTTCGAGGAGTTCGTGTAGGTCACGTGGAACGAGACCTGCTCACCCGCGGCGAACGTGCGCTTAGCGGGGGTAACGGTCACCTTCAGGTCGTTCGCGGTGCAGGCTGCCACCACACCCGCCGCGCTTGCGCTCGGGGTGGCGGAGGGGGTGGCCTGCGCGGTCTTGGCCTCGCTCGGCTTTGCCTCGGGGCTCTTGGTTTCAGCCGCCTTGGTCTCGGTGGCATTAGGGGAGGCACTCTTGGTCGTCGTCTCGCTCGGGGAGGCAGAAGGACTTGCCGAGGCGGAGGTGCTTGCCGAGGCCGTTTCGGAAGGGCGCGCGCTGAAGCTCTGGAAGGGCGCACCGGTGGCCGTCGCGGTGGAGGCGACGGTGGCGTCCTTCTTGTTATTAATCATGCCGACGATGCTCGTCACGCCCGCAACCAGCAGGAGAATGACGGCGAGCAGGGCAACAACCGCCACGATGCGACGGCGGCGGTAAACTTCGGGAGGCAGAACGGGACCGTTTTCAGACATACTCTAAGGATACCGGGTTTCAACCTCAGATTCACCATGAACCCATACCATGCCGTTTTGGGAATATATAGCCCGTGACGTAGGCTTTTCTGATGATTCCAGAAGCAGCAGACCCCGCAAATCACCTCCCACAAGGCATCAAGCCGCACCTTCTGCACGAACGCATTAACGGTTGGTTCCTGCAGAACGCACGCGACCTGCCCTGGCGCCGCGACGACTGCTCGCCCTGGGGCGTGATGGTCAGCGAATTCATGCTACAGCAGACCCCCGTCAAGCGCGTCCTGCCCGTCTGGGAGGAGTGGATGCGCCGCTGGCCCACCCCCGCAGACCTGGCCGCCGAGCCCGCCTCGGAGGCGGTGCGCACCTGGGGTCGCCTGGGTTACCCGCGCCGCGCTCAGCGCCTGCACGGGGCTGCCGTGGCGATTGTGGAGCGGCATGATGGTAAGGTTCCCGCCGACCACGATGCGCTCCTCGACCTGCCGGGCGTGGGCTCCTACACGGCCGCCGCCATCAGCGTTTTCGCGTTCGGTCTGCGAGAGACGGTCATCGACACGAATATTCGCCGCGTGCACGCCCGCGCCGTTAGCGGCAAGGCGCTCCCCTCCCGCTCGCTGACGGCCGCCGAAACCCGCCTGGCCGAGGCACTCATGCCCGCCGATACCCCAACCTCCTGCGTGTGGAACGCGGCGACCATGGAGCTCGGTGCGCTGGTCTGCACCGCGAAGTCCCCGACCTGCGAGCAGTGCCCCGTGCAGGATGTGTGCGCCTGGATTGCGGCCGGCCGACCCGAGGCTGAGTACACGCCAAAGGGCCAGGCCTGGCACGGCACGGACCGCCAGGTGCGCGGTGCCGTCATGGCGGTTCTCCGCGCCGCCCACGAGCCCGTGGAGCGCAGCCTCATCCTGGATGCAGCCTCGGCCACCGGCGCTGCCGCCTCGCCCGACCTGGTGTTCCCCGCGAATGTTCCGGCCGAGGTGCACCGCCCGCTCAAGGCGTTGTACGCGCTCTCCCCCGCCTCCGAACAGCTGCAGCGCTGCTACGCGGGCCTTCTGGCCGATTCTCTGGCCCGTGAGGTACCGGAGGGCGGGCGAGTGCTCGTTTCGCTTTAGAAGGGCCCCAGAGGGCCTTAGACCAGAGGGCCTTAGAATGCGCAAAACGCCCGAGGGGCGGCACCGAATAACCGGTACCGCCCCTCGGGCGTTTTGTGCGCTAGAGCTTAGCGGCCTAGCGCCTAGTCGTTACCCTGGCCCTCGCGGACCTCGGAAGCGGGAGCCTCGGAAGACTCGCCCTCCTTCGCGGGCTCCTTCACGGACTCCAGGGAGAGCTCCTTCATCGGCTGAGACGAGAAGACGAACTTCGCGGAGTCGCCCTCGCCCTCAACGTCCACGGTGATCTTCTCGCCGGGCTTGATGTCGCCGAAGAGAATCTTCTCGGACAGGGCGTCCTCGATGTTGCGTTGCATCTCGCGGCGCAGCGGGCGGGCACCCATAGCCGGGTCGTAACCCTTGGCTGCCATGAGGGCCTTCGCCGCGTTGGTCAGCTCGATGGACATATCCTGCTCCGCCAGGCGCTTGGCCAGGCGACCCACGAACAGGTCCACAATCTGCAGAATCTCGGATTCCGAGAGCTGCGGGAAGACGATAATGTCATCCACACGGTTCAGGAACTCGGGACGGAAGTGCTCCTTGAGGCTTTCCATCACGCGAGCCTGCATGCGCTCGTAATCGGCGGCGGAATCGTCCATGGCCTGGAAACCAACCGGGATGCGGCGGTTCACATCGCGGGAACCCAGGTTGGTGGTCATGATGATCACGGTGTTCTTGAAGTCCACCACGCGACCCTGCGAGTCGGTCAGGCGGCCGTCCTCAAGAATCTGCAGCAGCGAGTTGAACAGGTCGGAGTGAGCCTTCTCCACCTCGTCGAACAGGACCACGGAGAAGGGCTTGCGGCGCACCTTCTCGGTCAGCTGACCGCCCTCTTCGTAGCCAACGTATCCGGGAGGGGCACCGAACAGACGGGAGACGGTGTGCTTCTCCTGGTACTCGGACATATCCAGGGTGATGAGGGCGTCCTCATCACCGAAGAGGAACTCGGCCAGGGCCTTAGCAAGCTCGGTCTTACCCACACCGGTCGGACCTGCGAAGATGAACGAGCCACCGGGACGGTGCGGATCCTTCAGACCCGCACGGGTACGACGAATCGCACGGGACAGGGCCGCAATGGCGTGGTCCTGACCAATAACGCGCTTGTGGAGCTCCTGCTCCATGGTCAGCAGGCGACTGGACTCTTCCTCGGTGATCTTGTAGACGGGCACGCCGGTGGAGGCGGCCAGAACCTCGGAAATCACCTCGGGGGTCACGACGCCGTAGGCGTCTCCGCCGCCCTCACGCCATTCCTTCTCTGCGGCTTCCTTCTCGGCCAGGACCTTCTGCTCCTGGTCGCGCAGGCCGGCTGCCTTCTCGTAATCCTGCGAGTTGATGGCCTCTTCCTTCTGCTGGCGCAGCTTGGCGGCCTTCTCGTCCAGAATCTTAATTTCCGGCGGAGCGGTCATGCGCTTGATGCGCAGGCGAGCACCGGCCTCGTCAATCAGGTCGACGGCCTTATCCGGCAGGAAGCGGTCGGAGATGTAGCGTGCCGCGAGGTTCACGGCGGTCTCAATCGCCTCGTCGGTGATGGTGACACGGTGGTGAGCCTCGTACTTATCGCGCACACCCTTCAGAATCTGCACGGCGAGCTCCTGGGAGGGCTCGTCCACCAGAATCGGCTGGAAGCGGCGCTCCAGGGCGGCGTCCTTCTCGATGTGCTTGCGGTACTCGTCCAGGGTGGTTGCACCGATGGTCTGCAGCTCGCCTCGAGCCAGCATGGGCTTGAGGATGGAGGCGGCGTCAATCGCGCCTTCGGCGGCACCGGCACCCACCAGGGTATGGATCTCGTCGATGAACAGAATGATGTCGCCGCGGGAACGAATCTCCTTCAGAACCTTCTTCAGGCGTTCCTCGAAGTCACCGCGGTAGCGGGAACCGGCCACGAGGGAGCCGAGATCCAGGGTGTACAGGTGCTTATCCTTGAGGGTCTCGGGGACGTCACCGTGCACGATGGCCTGGGCCAGGCCCTCGACCACGGCGGTCTTACCCACACCGGGCTCACCAATCAGCACGGGGTTGTTCTTGGTACGACGAGAGAGAACCTGCATGACGCGTTCCATCTCGTGGTGACGGCCAATCACCGGGTCCAGCTCGCCCTCACGCGCTGCGGCGGTGAGGTTGCGGCCGAACTGATCCAGGATGGTCGAACCCGCGGGAGTGCCTTCGCGAGAGTTACCCGCACCCACGCCGGCGGTTTCCTTCTCGCCGGAGTTGTTGCCGGGGTAGCCGGAAATCAGGTCCATGACAGCCTGGCGCACGGCGGCGGGCTCAGCGCCCAGCTTAACGAGCACCTGGTTTGCCACGCCCTCGTTCGCACGAACCATGCCCAGCAGGATGTGTTCGGTGCCGATGTAGCCGTGGTTCAGCTGAATAGCCTCGCGCATGGACAGTTCGAGAACCTTCTTCGCGCGGGGGGTGAAGGGGATGTGACCGTTAGGCGCCTGGGGGCCGGGGCCGACGATGTCCTGAACCTGTTCACGTACTGCGTTCAGGGTAACGCCCAATGATTCCAGGGCGCGTGCACCGATGCCTTCGCCCTCGTGAATCAGACCGAGCAGAAGGTGTTCGGTACCGATGTAGTTGTGGTTGAGCATGCGTGCCTCTTCCTGGGCAAGCACCACAACGCGCCGAGCTCGATCGGTAAAGCGTTCAAACATTTACGCACTCCTTGCATTTTCCTATTGATACAAGAGTACGTTGAGTGCCGGGTTTCTGCCCTGCGCTCGGGCATCTGTTCGCCATCAAGAGAACGGAAAGGGCGCGGGCGGAAGGCAATCGGGGCGGACGGATTCCTTTGCCGGGGCTCGGCAGCGCGTCCGCTCATCTTTCGAAGCGCCCGGCACCTTTTTGAGGGTCGCCTCGCGACACTCGAATGCACATATTGCCGAACACAAACACAGAAAAATCCACGTATAGGAATACGATAGGCCCAGATTATCTGCAGAGAATCCCGGATATTGCAGAATATGCACTGTCTTTCAAAGTACATGCACGCCAATCACTCGACGGGACGACAATAATTCCTGGGCTCGCGCGAGAATCTCACTACATGATTCACGACTTCCCCATTATTCCCTAAAGCGCGTAAAAATACATAAAGATATAGATGCCACGAACGGGTGAATAATCCCGGAAATAATGACACGCGCACTCATCGCTCACGAGTTATTCGCGCGGAGAGAATCAATCTGGGGCTATGCCCTTATAAATACGGACGCAATGATATCGACATTCCGTCTGTACATTCTGGCGAGTGCAGGAAATTGCACTCTCTGCTGCCAACAATATGTTTTACAAGTAAATTAAACATGCTGGTGCCTCGGTAGGACACCGCACGCTTTCCCCCCACCCTCCAGGATTGATAATTCAAATCCTCACGCCGCGGCCCCGATATTTACCGCCGCATAAAAACGCTCACGGCGGATAGCGATAATCGCTATCCGCCGTGAGCGCACACAATGCATTTGCTCCGCGCGGAGCAAAACCCGAAGGGGCTAGAAATTAAGCCTGTTCCTTCATTGCTGCGTAGTATGCATCCTGAATGTCCTGGTGGATGCGGCCCCGGTCGGAAACCTTGTGGCCGTTAGCCTTAGCCCACTCGCGAATCGCTGCGGTCTCGGGGTTACGCTTGACCGGAGCGGCGGTACCGCGGGGTGCGCGGGTGCGCTGAGCGGAGCCCTGCACGCGGCGGGACTTAGCTACGAAAGGACGGATAGCGTCGCGCAGACGCGCGGCGTTTGCGGAGGACAAATCAATCTCGTAGTGAGCGCCATCCAGGCCGAAGCGGATGGTCTCGTCGGCGGGGCCGCCGTCCAGATCGTCTTCAAGGATGATGCGAACCTTCTGTGCCATAAATGGCACCTCCCTCATCTGTTGCATATATCCTATGGGCGCAAAACCCTGAAGCCCCTATCGAAAATTGATAGAGAAAAAGTGTGCCGGATATACATATGTACTAATTTCCTATATATCGTAACAGAAATACCGGAGGCGTTCATTGCGCAAACCGGCAAAATAGACGGGTAAATAACACCCGAGAATAATATGAGGAATATTTTCGGGAATATCGTCCCCAAATCATCGGCAATACGGAGGCTGTTCTCTGTACGCATATTATCGCCTCCGCTGTGCGGATCGGCTCATTAAATAGCCCACCGGTCGAACGCTAGAGACGCGCCGCGCGCATTTGAATGGTGCGCGTCAGGAAATCAGCAGGAATAATCTCGCGGATAATCCTTCATCCCGCGCGGAACGGCAAAACTATCTCAACGGTATATTCCACACCCGCACGCCCCTATTCATTGCGAATCCGTAAGTCTTCACCGAGAATACTTTTCGCTCGCCGTCCCCATATACGGCTGACTAGCCAAAACTAAGCTACAGCCGGAGAATTTCAAACCGATAAAAGCCGCCCGAAAACACCACATCCGAAAGCGCCGAAGCAAAAACGCCGAGATGAAAACACGACTACGAGAAACACGGAGCCGAGCCCGCCCGAGCCCATTTAGGGCTGAGTACCGGATTCACTCGGGCAGGGCATACGAGAGCGGGGGCCGCGCGCGCACACGCGCCCGCGGCCCCCGCCGCGTTCAAACCCGGAACGCCCCGCGCAAACACGCGCGGAACGAGTCCGGGCCCTCAAGATAAGAAATTAAGCTTCCGGCTTCATGAGCGGGAACAGAATCGTCTCGCGAATACCGGGCTGACGCACCACGGTACCCGGACGCTCCGGGTCCTGGTCGCCGGCCAGCAGCATAATCAGACGATCGATGCCCAGACCGATGCCACCCATCGGGGGTGCACCGTGCTCCAGGGCGCGCAGGAAGTCCTCGTCCAGCTCCATCGCCTCATCGTCACCGGCGGCAGCCAGCAGCGACTGGGCGGTCAGACGCTCACGCTGAATCACCGGGTCAATCAGCTCGGAGAACGCGGTACCACGCTCCATACCGCCGATAATCAGGTCCCAGGCCTCAATCAGCGGCTCACCGGAACGGTGCGGGCGGGCCAGCGGCTGGGCGCTCGGCGGGTAATCGTACACGAAGGTCGGGTTCACCAGGGTCGGCTCAACAATCTCGCCGAAGAGCTCGATGACGAGCTTCTCTGCGTCCCACTTCGGGTCGATATCAACCTCGTGCTTCTCGGCAATCTCGCGCAGAACGGACGCGTCGGTCTCCGGGGTAATCTCGACGCCCACGGCCTCGGACAGGCCCGGGTACACGCCAACCCACTTCCACTCGCCGAACAGGTCAATGGTGCCGCGCTCGGTCTCGATGCGCTCGGTACCGACGGCCTTGGCGCAGCTCTGGATAATCTCCTTCATGCGCTCGGCCATCACGAACTGGTCGGCGTACGCCTCGTAGCACTCCAGGGTGGTGAACTCGGGGCTGTGAGTCGAGTCGACGCCCTCGTTGCGGAACACGCGACCAATCTCGTACACGCGCTCAATACCGCCCACCACGGCGCGCTTGAGCGGCAGCTCGGTCGCGATGCGCATGGTCATCGGCTGGTCGAAAGCGTTCAGGTGGGTGCGGAACGGACGAGCCGTCGCGCCACCGTGAATCAGCTGCAGGACCGGGGTCTCAACCTCAACGTAGCCGTGCTCGTCCAGTACGCGGCGCACGGTGCGGGTAATCAGGGCACGCTTCTTCACCAGCTCGCGGGCCTCCTCGCGCACCATCAGGTCCAGGTAGCGCTGGCGCACGCGGGTTTCCTCGTTCAGGTCCTTGTGCAGAACCGGCATGGGGCGGATAGCCTTCGAGGCCATCTTCCAGTCGGTCACCATGATCGACAGCTCACCGCGGCGAGACACAATCACGCGGCCGGTCACGAACACGTGGTCACCCAGGTCAACCAGGGACTTCCACTCGGCCAGGGACTCCTCGCCCACCTCAGCCAGCGACAGCATCGCCTGGATGCGCTTACCCTCGGTACCGCCCTGCAGGGTCGCAAAGCACAGCTTACCGGTGTTACGAACGAACACCACGCGGCCGCCCACGTGCACCACGCGGTCGGTCTCGTCGCCAGCCTTCAGCTCGCCGGACTCCAGCTTCGGGTCGTACTCGGCGCGCAGATCCTCGATGTGGTTGGGCTCCACACGGTTACCCTCGGAATCCAGCAAGCCCACCGGGTATGCCTCACGACCCGACTCAATCAGCTTCGCGCGCTTCTCCAGGCGAATCTGCATCTGCTCGGACATATCAGCAATCGCCGGTGCGGCGTGGTGCTCAGTGCTCACGGTGATACCTATCTGTGTAGTGTGTTGGGAAGTCTCTAAACGAAATTCAGCGAACGCTTAGCGCAGGTCCATGTTGTCAATCAGGCGGGTCGGGCCCACATACGCGGCGACCAGGGCCAGCACGCGCTCCGATTCTTCGGTCGGCTCGCCGAAGGTCATCGGATCGACCAGTTCCAGGTAATCGAGGCGCACGCCCGGGGTGGAGTTGATGCGCTCGCGCGCGCCCTCCAGGTCAATCTCGTGGAAGCCGCGGTTCAGCGAGTTCTCGCGCAGCATGGCCAGGGTGCGGGAGAGCACCAGAGCCGATTCGCGCTCCTCATCCGACAGGTAGCCGTTGCGCGAGGAGAGGGCCAGGCCGTTATCGTCGCGCACAATGGCCACGGGGCGCAGGGTCACGTCGTGGTTGAAGTCGTGAACCATGCGCTGAATCAGGATGTACTGCTGGGCGTCCTTCTGGCCGAAGTACGCGTTCACCGGGTGCGAGCCGGCGGCGGGGCGAATGATGTTGAAGAACTTATTCACCACGGTCAGCACGCCGTCGAAGTGTCCGGGGCGGGTTGCGCCCTCGAACTTGGTGCCCAGCTCACCGCTCGAGATGCGGATCAGCGGGTCGCCGTCGGGGTACATCTCCTCCACCGAGGGGGCGAAGATGATGCTCACGCCGGCGGCACCAGCCAGCTCAGCGTCGGCCTCAAGGGTGCGCGGGTACGCCTCGTAGTCCTCGCCGGGACCGAACTGCAGCGGGTTCACAAACACAGAGGCGACAACAACATCGTTCTGCTCGGAAGCGCGGCGCAACAGGGTGGCGTGGCCATCGTGGAGGGCACCCATGGTGGGCACGTAACCCAGGGTGGCGGTACGGTACTGAACGTCAGTGCCGTTCTGCTCCGCCTCGAGGCGGGCAGCACGGTCCAGGGCGTCCTGCGCGGTGGCCAAAGCCTGCGCGATAGCGGTGCGGAACTCCGCAATAGTGGTCACGACGCGGGGCATCGAAGTCTCAGTCATGACGAGAACTCCTTGTTTTCGGGGGCAGAATCGTCGGTGTCGCCGGTGTACTCCACGTTCGCGGAAGGTTCCACCAGGCTTTCGATCCGTTCCAGTTGTTCATCGTTTAACAAACCTCTATTATGCGCCCTTTTTGCGGTCGCATGCGCCAGAGCGGCGTAAGAGTCTGTAATATCACCTGTTTTTTCTCCCTGTGCATACTCGCCGAGCGCCCTCATGTGGGCGGCCACGGTACCCGCATCGCCGCGCGCAACGGGACCGGTTAGGGCCCCTTCGCCGCTTGCGAGCGCGTTATCCACGGCCGCGCGGACCAGCGGACCCATGTAGTGGGCCGGGTCCTCAATGCCGATGGATGCAAGCATCTGCTGAGCCTGACCCAGAATCGTCACGAGGTGGTTCGAGGCGTGGGCCAGGGCTGCGTGGTACAGGGCTCGGTCGGCTTCGGCCACGTGGACGGGCTCGCCACCCATCTCAACCACCAGGGCCTGCGCGATGGGCAGGAAGGGGGCGGGGCCGGTCACCGCGAAGCTCGTGCCGTTCAACCGCTGCAGGTCCATGGACAGGCCCGTGAAGGTCATGGCCGGGTGAATGGCCAGGCCAATGGCGCCTAGGGCCGTTGCGGGGGCGAAAACCTCCGTGCCGTGACGGCCGGAGGTGTGCACCAAAAGCTGACCGGCGGTGATGCTCCCGGAGGAGGCCAGGTAGGTGATGAGGCCCGGCAGCTCGTCGTCGGGGACGGCCAGAATCAGCAGTTCGCTCCGTTCGGCAATCTGTTCCACCGGAAGCAGCGGCACATCGGGGAGCAGCATCGCGGCGCGCTCCCGGGAGGCCTCGGACACCGCGTGAACACCCACAATCGTGTGCTCGCAGGCGCGCAGGGCCGCGCCGAGGACGGCGCCAACCTTCCCGGCTGAAATGATTCCGATGCCCAAACGGGCGGGTTTTGAATGGTGTACCACGGTTCTTAAGTATATTCGCCCGCACCGGGTGGCGCCTCCGGGTGGTTTACGCCTGTGGATAACCCGGCCGCGCGTCGGGTGGTGGAGAGCCGCTGAGGCGGCGCAGACGGCGCGAGGCCCGCCCGCACCGAGTGGTGCGGGCGGGCCTTGCCGGTTGAGGTTCCGGCGCTAACGCGCCTCGGGCACGCGGTAGTAGGCGCGGGTACCCTCCAGGCGCTCCGTGAGGGTCGAAGCGATAATCAGGCTCGTGCGCGGCGGCAGGTGCTTCATGGTGGTGCTCACCGGGCCCTTCGCAACGTCGAAGCGCAGGGTGGCGCATCCGCACGCACGCTCGAGCGGGCCCTGGGTCCAGCGCACGCCCAGCACGCGCCGCACCGGCAGCACCGACAGCCTGCGCACCAAGAAGCCGTTACGAATCAGCAACAGATCGCCGCGGGCGTGCTCCTCGATGTTCGCGTCAGGGCGCGAGGAGGCGGGGCTCTGAGCCCCCTGCGCAGAGGCGTTAATGCTGGTCAGGCCCTTAACGTGCAGGGTGAGCGGGTCAAGCCAGCGGGCCGTGGACGGCACCTGCAGCATCTGCGGGGCACCGGGCACCTGTCGCTTCTGGGAGCTTCGCGCCGCGGCCATGAGCACCTGCGCCTGCTGCTCGTCCAGCCCCGGCAGGAGCAGACGTAGCACCGCGGCGGTCTCGCGCGCATTGCCCACCGGCAGGGCCACGTTGCGGGTCAGCCCGCCCTGATCGGGCCTGTCGATACCCACGCCGGCGATGGTCATCTTGATGCGGTACCAACCGAACATCTTCCAGAGAATCGACTGCTCAACCTGAACCGCCTGCACGCGCTCCGGCAGCACGTTCTGCGTGTGGGTTCCGGTGAAGCCGTAGCGCAGGGTGAGGGCCCCGCGGTCACCGCAATAAATCCTGAACCGCGCGGAGTTATCGAAGCGGGCCCACAGCGCACCCGCGTAACCGATGAGCGGCGCGCCGAGGCTCGGGAGGGCAAACATCGGGATGTACAGCGGGCTGATTCCACTGAAAATTGCCGTGATAATTACGCCCATACCCATGACGATGACCAGCGGGATAACCCACACGAGGTTCTCCAGCAGAATCGACATGATGAGGGTGCCGGTCGAGATGCGGAAGGCCACCGCACCCTCGGGGTTACCGGGTTCGGGGAAGTTTCCGGCCGGAGCGGGCGAAGCGGCGGGGTAGGCCGCGGAAGCCGAGTCGGACTGCGCAGGATGAGGCTGCGAGACGCCGGGCTGGGGCACGCTGGACTGGGATACGCCGGGCCGGGGCGCACCGGACTGAATCGAGGGAGCAGGCTGAGCCGGGGATGCAGGCTGAGCCGAGGGGGTAGAGGAAGCCGCGCCCGAGGGGAGCGGCGCATCCGACCGGTAGCCGGCCCGGGCTCCCCTGCCCTGTGCCCGCAGAATCGAGATGCTCTGCAGAGCCGCATGACGCAACCGGGTGGCCTTCGCCCGCGACAGGTACTTGATGTGCAGCGCCTCGCCGGAGCCGTCCGCAACCTCAAAACGCAGCTCCGACAGGCCCAGCAGGCGCGCCACCAGCGGACGGGAAATATCCACGCTCTGCACGCTCTCCAGGCGGATCGTGCGCTCCTTCTTGAAGAAGATACCGCTGCGGCGGTGAATCGCCAGCTCATCCAGGTGATAGCGGGTGAACCACCATTGAAGCGAGCCAGCAAACAGAATCAGCACCAGAACGACGAAGCCAATCAGCTGCGAATACGTCGCGCTGAAATAGCTGTCGTCCTCGTTGAACACCTGCGTCAGGCGCGTGCCCCACTCGTTCGGCGGGGTGGTCAGAATATTCAGAATGATGCTCTGAAAGAAGCCGAAGGCCAGCAGAATAATGAACCACAGGTTCATGATGAACGTGCGGATATCGGCGCGCCACCACGTCTGTTCCTGCGGACCGCCGGGGCCGCCCACGCCCTGGCCGCCCGGCGCGCCACCGCTCGGGACGTTATTGTTCGGAACGGGCGCGCTCATTACAGGGCCGCCATTCGCTCATCGGCGCGGTGCACCAGCTCGGCACGGACCGCATCCACGATGTCGTTCGGGACGCCGTACACCACAACCGTGCCGGCGGCCTCACCGGCGGTGCGCACCGTCAGACGCGACACCCCGCTGAGACGCTCGAGCGGTCCCGAATCGACGTCAACGTACTGGATGCGCCCGTACGGAATCGAAGTGATGCTGCGGAAAACCAGGCCGCGGCGGGTCATGAGGTGGTTGCTCTCCAGCGCGTAGGCCAGGGCGCGGGTGCGGCGCGGGGTGGTGAGCAGCCACCAGCCGCCCCAGAACACCGCAGCGAGAGCCACCAGCACGCCCAGGATGCGCATCCACAGGGGTCCGTCGGTCAGAACCGCGAGTGCATCCAGGCCCAGCCCCACCAGCAGCACCGGCACGAACGCGGCCACGGTGTGGATAAAGCGAACCTTCAGGTAGCCGGGGGCCGCGGGCTGCCACTGCGGGTCGGGTGCGGCCTGCCGGGGTGCAGGCCCGCCCACGCCGGGCAGGCCCAGGGGGACCCCGGCGGGTCGTGCGGTCGGCGCGGGGTTCTGTCCCGAGCCGCCGCCCTGCGGCATGGGATTCTGAGAATAATTGTTCGATTTAGGAGCCGGCATAGGTTCCTCCCTCTCGCGACTTCACGGAACCGGAGGGAGAATCGTCCTCGTCCTCCCCCGGCGGAATACGACAACAATGCTGCGCCCACAGGCCGGCCGCCAGCAGCGCAACGCTACAGACCAGGTTCACCACGACCTGCCAGAAAAGCGCAGACAGACCGCGGGCAGGCGCCACCGTCAGGTGAAAACCAAAGATTGCGGCACACACACCCGTCAGCAGGGAACCCGTCAGAATCGAACCCTGCGCATAGGCCAGGGCACGCGCAGCCAGAATCGGACCCATGTGCGGTGCCTTCTCGCGCGTCCGAATACGGCGATACCGCGCCACCTGCATCCCCAGCCACACAGCGCCGGCGGCCACGAGCAGGCACACCAGCCCGAGCATCCACGAGAAATGCAGCTCGCTATGACCGGCGTTCACCAGCACCGCGTTCACCAGCACGGTCAGCGCCGCGGCGCCTATCGCCGTCCAGAGCACCGCCGAATACCGGAGGGGTTTCATGGTGTTTCCTTTCGGTCGATTCCTCTACCTTCCAGAGTGCCACACTTAGGGGCCAACGGACAGGTTCATTTCACGCATATAACGAATTGCGTCCTCGCCGGCGTCCTCGTGGGTCAGGTTGAGGTCGCGGGAAAGCTCCGCAACGCTCACCGGCACGTAGGTTACGGCGCCCCCATCGCTGCGCGCCACCAGCAGGCGCGCCTCCGGATCCATACGCGCCCACGGCGTCAGCACAAAGGCACGCTCGTGCGCGCGCGGGTGCGGCAGAGTCAGCACCGGGTCATCAGAGACGGTACCCTCGTAGTCAATCACGTCAATATCGAGGGTGCGCGGGCCCCAGCGCACCAGACGCTCGCGGTGATGCGCCGCCTCCACCGCATTGCACAGCTTCAGCAGCTCGTAGGGGCTCAGCTCGGTCGACACCTCAATCACGGCGTTCACGTAGTCCGGCTGACCCTCCGGCCCACCCACCGGAGCGGTACGGTACAGCGGCGAGACCCGCAGGATGCGCACGCCCGCCTCCCGAAGGTCGACGACGGCACGCTCAATGGTGCTCTCGCTCTCGCCCAGATTTGAGCCCAGCGCCAGCACGGCGCGATGGGCGGAAAGCGGCCTGAGCGGCATCGTTAGCACCTCCCTTCGGTACCGGGCATGGCGGCCTGCAGGGACTCGGGAATACGCTCGCGGAACACGCTCACCGCCACGTTCTCGAAGGGAACGGTGATGGGGGCCTGCGGCTTGGAGACCTTCACCTCCACCGCGTCGATGCGCGCGAACTCGGAGAGAATCCCCTCGGCAATCCGCACGGCGAGCGTCTCGATCAGGTCAAGCGAGCCGAAGACGATTTTTTGGTGAATCAGCTCGGCCACCTGCGCGTAGTTCGTGGTCTTTTCCAGGTCATCCCCCGCGGCGGCGTCCGCGAAGTCGGTGTAGAGCGTCGCGTCGACGGTGAAGGGCTGACCGTCACGCTTCTCAAAGTCGAGAACGCCGTGGAAACCCACGGCGGTGATGCCACTAAGCGTGATGCGGTCGTGGTGGGCGTAGGCCGAATTCGGCATGGAGTCTCCTCAGTGGTTGGTTGTAGCGGGTACCCGGCGCGTGAGCCGAGCCCCGTGAGGCGCATAGGGGGGCGGTACCTACATGACGGCGCGCAGCGCGGAGGCAATAGTCACCGCGTCCACGCTAGCGGGCACGTCGTGCACGCGCACCGCCCACACGCCGCGGGCGGCCACCAGGGCGGTCACCGCCGCCGAAGCTGCGGCACGATGCTCGGCCGGGCGCGGTTCCGTCAGCGAGTGCCACAGCTCGCGTTCAGCCTGGCCCGCCTCGGTTGCGGTGAAGCCGGTCGCCTTCAGTCGCTCGGCCAGGGCCATATCCGCAGCCGTCAGGGCGTTGGCGATAAAACGCTTGCGGGAACCGGCGATGAGCAGGCGGTGCCCCAGACCCTGCAGCTCGTCAATGGCGGCGAGCAGCTCCCAGTCCTGCACGCCGCCCTTGGCGAAGCCCAGACCCGGGTCAAGAATCAGGTTCTGCGGTAGCACGCCGGCAGCCAGCAGGCGCTCGCGCAGTCCGGTCAGCTCCTCGACGACCTCGGTGACCACGCCGCGCGGGTACTCCGCCAGGCCGTCCATGGTCTGGGAGGTGCCGCGGGCGTGCATCAGGATGTACGGCACCTGCAGCTCGGCGGCGGTTTCAATCATTTCGTCGCTTACGTTCAGGCCGGACACGTCGTTGATGATGTGGGCACCGGCGGCGATGGCGGCGCGGGCGGTCTGCGGGTTCATGGTGTCCACGCTGATGGTGGTGCCCATCTGCGCGACTGCCTCGATGACGGGCAGGATGCGGCGCTGTTCCTCCTCCACGCTGATGCGCACGGCACCGGGGCGGGTGGACTCACCGCCAATGTCGATGATGGAGGCGCCCTCGGCAATCATGCGGGCGGCATGGGCGATGGCGTCGGTGGCGGCGTAGTGCTGGCCGCCGTCGCTGAAGGAGTCGGGGGTGACGTTCAGGATGCCCATGATGAGGGTGCGTTCGGCGGCGAGCGCACCCTCATCATG
>SKEH01000572.1_pt1 | contig 20901 bp, 17 predicted proteins | sample 4826571 | NCBI WGS metagenome assembly SKEH01 (sample SAMN11008814, study PRJNA524170) | human gut metagenome | biome: Human fecal sample; material: Feces; isolation source: fecal sample from pouch patient p29 | host: Homo sapiens | place: Israel: Tel-Aviv | collected 2016-09-14 | reverse complement strand
GCATAATATTGCTTGCATAATTAAAAACTTCATAATATCAATTTTTATAAACAGCCAATATAAAAAAATTATTAGAGAATATGCTAGTAACTGACCGACTACCCAGTAGCCCATTCCTAGATAAACGGATGTTGCTATAATCGTCATGTCAGCAATAATAATTGCTTCGCTCAATCCAATGTTTAAACAAATGAGTAAGTAGATTGTTGTTAAAGGAGTAATATTTGGCAGATATGAAAATGGAAAACGAATTACGGAGCACAGTGCTATTGTCATCGCAATTAGCGTAAGCTTACGAACTGTCAATTTAGTATTTTTCCAAATAAAATCTGATTTTTTCACCATTTATTATTTTAACGCCCCCTGCGCCAATCACTGATCTTTTTCCATTTATATCAAACATTAAATAAATTGATTCTTTTGTATTCTGCCTTAAATTACCGACAGAGGTAATAAAGCCCTCGTGCTCTTTTGCATTCAACTGAGAGATTGCAAATGAAAGTAAGGTAGTGCCTTTTTTTACTTGATAACGCTTTGATTTTCCCTCAATTATTACAGTAACTGTGTTCTCTTTATTTGAGTGTGCATTTGACGTATTTCTTGGCAGTTCACTCTTTGAGGTGAAACAAGCTGATAACATCAACAATGCAAAAACTAGAGCGACTATCACTTGGAGATTTTTAACTATTTTTTTCATACGGTCTCTTCTGTCCTATCAATCATTTCGACATTTTCCATTTTTTCAACAGAAATGCACGAAAGCCTCTTCCTATTTCTTTCCAAAATGCAAAACATACAATTACTATAACTAAAATATTATTGATGATATATGTGACATCGGCTCCAATAGCTGATGCTAAAAATCCTGTGTACAGGATTCCAAGAGGGACGATCAAATTTGCAGAAAAAGAAAGGAGAGCAAAAAATCGACTTTGAATATTTAGGGGAACTTGGCTCTGAAAAAAAGACGTCATTGGTACATTCACTAAAATTGTAATAAACCCAAGTAACACTTCAAAGAAAAGCATTAGTCCAAAGAAAACAAAAGCATTAAAAGAGATTAAAAAAACTGATGAAAATCCAATTAAAACCATGACCAAACTGTTTAGCACGAAGAGTTTGGAAATATGCTTTCTGAACTCAATTTTTGAGTTTTTAGCAATGAAAACCCTGATAATATTACACCTATTGAAAAGGCAATTGACACCAGTCCAAAAATAGAAGTTGGAAGATGATATTTTTGAATGGCAATCCCTGGGTTCGTCACTTCTTCTGATGAAGCAACAAAAAAGTTAAGTGCCATAATGAGCAAGAAATATTTTAATATCGCTTTTTCTGTCCGAATAAAATGAAGACCTATCCTAAATTTCTGGACAAAACTTTCTTCAACAATTTGATCATTTCCTCCGTTCTTACTTTCCAATGGAATAAACGCAATGACCACAGCTGCCAAAACATAAAGTATAGCTAAAATTAAAATAACACTTGAGAAACCGAACACTCCATACACCAAGGTTCCAAGCATCGGTGCACCGAAAACAGAAAGGTTATCTAAGATACTTCTAATACCATTATATTTTTCTAATTCTGATTCATCAACAAGTTCAGTAAATAGAACTTTTGAAGATAAACGCAAATTGCAAGTCCAAGTTAGCCAGCCAAGCTCATCTCATATGAACTCTTATAGTTGAACATTTTTCTTGGATAATGGTTCATCCAATACTCGATAGCGGCGACTTCTTCAGGGGTCGTCTTTGTTGTGCCTTTTGGCAGATGCCTACGAATCATTCGGTTATGGTTTTCATTCGTCCCTCGCTCAAAGCTCGCGTAGGCGTGTGCATAGTAAACTGGACAGCTTACGACCTCAGAGAGCCTTGCAAATTCATGGCCATTGTCAGGGGTAATGGATTTGAAGTCATAACTTTTTTGAAGTTCCACCAGCTCATCATTGACCGCCTGTGCTGTTTTCCCATCAATCAAGCGAATGATCTCCGTGCGGTATTTTCGCTCTGTGAGCGTCAAAAGCACCTTGTTCTTAGCTCTCGTAAGAATGACCGTGTCAATCTCGTAATGCCCCACTTCTAAGCGATTGTTAATGAACTCAGGCCGTTCTTCAATAGACTTGCCAAAAGGATGCTTTGGCGCACGAGGTTTGATTTTCTTTGCCGCCTTATACTGCGGATAGAAAAGATGATGACGCTTGGCTTCTAACCAGCCCCAGTTGACCCAATTGTAGAGGCTGCTCAGAGAAACTCCTTTTAGAGCCTGATGAATGACTTCCAAAGAGTCCTTGTCTTCTTTAAGACGTGTACTCACATAACAATCAATCTCAGTCGTGAGTTTACTCGGACGAACACTGTGAGCCCTCAATCCTTCATAATTTTCTTGAGCCTTTTTAGCAGAGTATTTTACCTTCCGCTTGAGCTGGATTTCCCCTCGCTTCATCTCTCTGTCAATCGTCCCATGAGCTTTATTCAATAAGCGCGCAATCTCACGGTTGCTCAGTCCTTCTTTATTGTGCCAACGTTCAATGTTTAAACGGTCTTGATTGGTCAGGTGTTTCCCTTTGCTCTGGCTTGTGATAGAATAGTCTTGCATCTGAATTTCCTTTTTATACTATTTGGTCGAACTTCTAGTATAAGAGATTCAGATGTTTTTTGCTTGACTCAAGGTGGCTAACTTCATTTTACAATTTGCGATAATTAAAATTTTTTGATTTGTCAATTATTTATCTATTTTTTCTTAATTTTATTTCAAAATTTCTTTTTACATAAACTTTATTATGTATCAAACGGTAAATAAAGAAGAAATTGAAGCATGGATGGAGTGTGCCGTATTTGCATTATTCATCGTATAGAGGTGAATTCCAGCAACATCCTCTGTTACTAAATCAACGATTTGATCGATGGCGTAAGCAATTCCAGCATCCCTTAAAGCGATAGGATTATGTTCATATTTTTCGAGTATTCTAATAAATTTTGCTGGTAATGGCGTATTACAATTTTTTAATAGACGAAGAATTTGATTTCGATTGATTACTGGCATTATTCCGGCGAATATCGGAGTATTTATCTCAGCAATTGCGCATCGTTCTTGAAAATCATAGAAACTATCATTATCAAAAAATAGTTGCGTGATTAATCTGTCACAACCAGCATCTACTTTTTCTTTCAGATAATGAAAATCACTCACTCGATTTACTGATTCGGGATGAATATCGGGGTAGCAAGCACCTAAAACTTCAAAACTATCATCATAATCTTTGATAAATTTAACCAAATCACTTGCAAATCTAAAATCATCTTTCATCGGTTCATCGCTGATATCACCTCTTAAAGCAAGAATTTTTTTGATTTGTTTATCTTTTAACCGTTCCAAAATTTCAATCACTTGAGCTTTATCTAAATAAGCGGCAGGTAAATGAGCAACCGCTGGAATATCTAGTGTATTGTTTACATAATCAGCAAACTTTATAGTTGTATCTCCAATGTTTTCATAATTATTGTTACTACAAGTTACACTGATAAAATCTGGCGAAAGAGTTCTCAGGCTATCCAAGGTCTTTACCAAGTTGGTACTTCCAATTTGAGTTGTAGGTGGAAAAACTTCAAAAGAAAGAATTTTGGAATTACTTGTCATATTCAACCTTTTCCTTTCTTAACACCCTAGTTGCCTCAACTAAGTGTCTTAAACTAGGAATGGTTTCGACATTACCGCGTGTTTTAAGACCACAATCAGGATTTACCCAAACTTGTTCAATTGGTAATTTGTCCAATATTTTTTCTAATTGATTTTGTATTTCTTTTACGCTAGGTATTCGTGGAGAATGAATATCATAGACTCCAGGTCCAACCAAAGTTTGAAAATGGTGAGCTTTCAATGCATCAATAATTGATAGCTCACTTCTACTTGCTTCAAAAGAAATTACATCAGCATCCATCGCGTCAATGGATGGAATAATATCTTCAAATTCAGAATAACACATATGCGTATGAATTTGCGTTTCCGGTTTTACTTTAGAGTGAACTAAACGAAAGGCAGGAATTGCCCAATCTAGATATTCTTTATACCAATCACTTTTGCGCAGAGGTAACTTTTCTCTCAATGCTGCCTCATCAATTTGAATAATCTTAATGCCTGCTTTTTCTAAGTCAAGAACTTCTTCTTGAACAGCTAATGCCAATTGTAAAGTACTTGCTTTTAACGAAATATCTTCTCGCGGAAAAGACCAATTTAGAATTGTTACAGGACCTGTCAGCATTCCTTTTACTGGTTTAGATGTTTGAGATTGAGCATAGGCTGACCAACGGACGGTCATAGATTTTGGTCTAGTGACATCAGCCCACACGATTGGAGGTTTGACACAACGTGTTCCGTAAGATTGAACCCATGCTTTTTGAGTAAAAACATAACCTTCTAACTTTTCTCCAAAATACTCTACCATGTCATTTCGTTCAAATTCACCATGAACTAAAACGTCTAATCCAATATCTTCTTGGAGTTTAAGACATTCTTTTATTTTTTCTTCTAAGAATATGTCATAATCTGCTTGGCTTAATTCTCCTCGCTTATTTTGTAGCCGAACTTTTCTCACCTCTGCCGTTTGAGGAAATGAACCAATGGTTGTGGTTGGTAAAAGTGGTAAATTAAGCGATTGAGATTGACTTGCTCGTCTTTCGACTAGTGGTGGTTGTCTAGTAAAGTCTTTTTCTGTTAATTTATCAAGTTTTTGCTTAAGTTTAGAATTTTCACGAACTCTTTCATTTTCAAAAAGTTCGACATTTTTCTTCAAAAAAGAAGTGTTTTTATTAAAATAAATATCGGAAATTTCATCAATTTCATTTAATTTTTCTGTGGCAAATGAAAAGTGTTTAAGGATTTCTTTTGATAATTTAGTTTCGTTTTTAACTGTTACTGGAACGTGTTGTAAAGAGCAGCTTGTATTAATTACGATATCTGCTACTTCATCTAAAGAGGCCAGTAGCTCAAGTGTCTTTTGATAATTATTACGCCAAATATTCTTTCCATTTACTAATCCTGCAAAAAGTATTTTCTCTTTGGGAAAACCGTATTTTTGAATAAGAGCTAAAGAATCTCTTCCTTCTATAAAATCAAGACCAATACCATCAAAATCAAGCTTTATTATTTCTTTATAGCTATCACGAACATCTCCAAAATAAGTTTGAAGAAGTATCTTAAGGTTGTTTTTACTCTTAAGTAGTTCTTCATAAATAGTCACAAATAAATTTTTTTCTTCTTCAGTTTGGTCTAAAACAAGTGCTGGTTCTTCAATCTGTAACCATTCTACTCCTAGTTGATTAAGTTCTTTTAGTAGTGTTTGAAAAGCTACAATAACATCAGATAATACTGTATCTTTCGTGGCTCCCGACTTGTAATCTGCTAAAACTAAAAATGTATATGGGCCAATAATTGTTGGTCTGGTTTCAAAGCCAGCTGATTTTGCTTCCTTATATTCATTTAATAATTTTGAAAAATTTGCTTTAATAGTCGTATCTTTGTTAATTTCTGGAACTAAATAATGATAGTTTGTATTAAACCATTTTTTCATTGGTCTTGCTTTTACGTCATTTTGTTCATCTTGGAAACCACGCGCTAATGCAAATAAGGTATCTAGTTCACTTAATTCTAAATTTTTATAAGACTCTGGAACTGCACCAAGAGCAATTGATAGATCTAAGGTTTGGTCATAGAAAGAAAAGTCATTGGAAATAGGTGAGTCAATTCCAGCTTCTTTTTGACCTTTCCAATTTTCCAACCGAATTTCTTTGGCTACTGTTTGTAATTCTTCTTCTGTAATTTCTTTACGAAAATATTTTTCAAGAGCAAATTTTAATTCACGGTTTGAACCGATACGTGGGAAAGCAATAATTGATTTTTTCATAGTCATAGTCTCCAATTTTTAATAGGTCTATCTTATCAAATTTAATAAAACTTTAATAATACATTTTTAATATGATGACCTATAGTTTAAAACTATATGAAAACTCAAAAATAAAAAGTCCAAATAAATTTCTTGGACTTTTAGTGTATCTTATCTTATCTTCTATGCATGAGATGAATTTTAGATTGTAAAAATGGTGGGATTACAATTGAACTTTCTCGATCTTCTTTAATAATTATTGATTTATCTTCTAATTTATCGATTACTTTAATAAGATGTGGAAGAGAAATTTCTAATTTTTTGAAAAAGTTTTTTCCTTCTTCTTCTATAGCAGTAACGTGGTAAGTCTGATCAACTTGTGCTTCATCAAGTGTGAGTTCCACTTCATTTTTCAGCCAAAATGATTCTGTAGGAATTTCTGAGCCGTGAGGGTCAGTTGCTGGATAGCCCATCAGGACATATAGAGATTCAATCAACCTTGGTGATGAAGCATGTTCTAAATTTTCGGCTTCATCGTGCACTTCCTCCATTGTATATCCAACCTTCTCAAAAAGAAAAGTTTCCCAGACCCTATGACTTTTTAAAATAAATCTCGCTTCGTGATTTCCTAAGTCTGTAAGTGATACCCCATAATAAGGTTTATGAATAACAAGTTCTTTTTTGGCTAATCGTTTAATCATTTCAGTGGCGCTTGGTGATGATACTGATAATTTTTGAGCAATGGCATTAATACTAACAGATCCATTATTTTCATTTTTTAGGCTATATATTGCCTTTAGATAGTCTTGTTCATTTTTTGATGTTTTCATTTTTTTACCTTACTTTTCTTGATTTAATTATAGCATAGACTATACCAAAGTAAAATAAAAGTGGGATAAATTATCACCACTTTTATTTTTTATTTAAAGTAATTCACCGTATTTTGAAACAAATATTTTTTTAAATATGGTGACAAGCATCATATACATCACTACTGTTAAAATTAGCCATGGGAAAAAGTTAATTGGTAAAGCCATTAAACCAATTGAATGTCCAAAGCTTGTGAATGGAATGATTGTGAGTCCAATGATTCCCATGAAAGTTAAGATTGTTAGTGGAGCCGAAGCACGACTTTGTAAAAATGGGATTTTAGGAGTACGAATCATATGGATAACCAAGGTTTGAGTCCACATTGATTCAACAAACCAGCCAGTATGGAAGAGCGCGATAAATCCAATATATGCTGCACTTCCAGGAACAAGAGAGCTAAATGGTCCAAATGTTGCTGGACAAATCACAAAGAACATTAGGAGATAAGTTGTAATATCGAATACGGAACTTGTTGGGCCAATCCACAACATGAATTTACTTACAGAACTTGCATCCCATTTTCTTGGAACAACCAAATATTCTTCATCGACATTATCCCAAGGAATAGCGGTACAAGAGAAATCATAGATTAAATTAAGTAAGAGAATATGAATAGATAGCATTGGGATAAATGGTAAAAATGCACTAGCGATTAGAACTGAGAACATATTACCAAAATTAGAGCTTGCTGTCATTTTTATATACTTAATCATGTTAGCATAGGTTTTTCTTCCTTCAATAATTCCTTTTTCAAGAACCATTAAATCTTTTTCTAACAAAATAACATCAGCTGACTCTTTGGCGATATCTACAGCACTATCTACTGAAATTCCAACGTCAGATGATTTCATTGCTGCTGCGTCATTAATACCATCTCCCATATAGCCGACACTATTGCCTGAATTTCTAAGTGTTGTTACTATTCTGGCTTTTTGTTGAGGTGATAACTTAGCAAAAACAGAAGCTTCCTTGGCAACCTTTGCCAATTCATTATCATCTAATTGGTCGATATCAGAACCTAAAATAGTTTTATCAACTGGAAGTCCTACTTGTTTGCAAACTGAACGAGTAACTTTATCGTTATCACCAGTCAAGATTTTAACTGATACTCCATATTTATTGAGTGCTTTGATTGCTTTTGCTGTAGATTCTTTGGGTGGATCAAGAAAGGCAAGATAACCCATTAACACCATTTCAGATTCATCTTGAACCGAGAATGTATCTACTGGTGAAGGATTTGTTTTTTGAGCGACTAAAATCACGCGCATTCCTTCTTCGTTAAGTTCATCAACTTTTTTCAGAATGTATGTTCTGAGTTCAGGAGTTAAATGAACAACATTTCCCTTATCTTCGACTAAAGTACAGATGTCTAACATTTCTTCAGCTGCACCTTTAGTAATCATTTGAGTTTTTGAAGTCGCTCCATTAGTATTGCTTTTTACTACGACACTCATCCGACGTCTTTCAAAATCAAAAGGAATTTCATCAACTTTTGTATATTTACTACTTAGACCACCCAGTTCAGGATTTTTATCTTGCTTGGCTTCGGCTCCTTCGATAATTGCCAAATCCATTAAATTCTTTAAACCAGTTTGGTAGTAACTATTCAAAAACCCATGTCTTAATACTCGAATATTTTCTTGCCCATGAATATCTAAATGACGCATTAATACTACTTTATCTTGTGTTAATGTTCCAGTTTTATCAGTGCAGAGAATATTCATTGAACCTAGATTTTGAATAGAATTTAGGTTCTTGATGATTGTTTTTTCTTTTGACATTGTGACTGCACCTTTTGCAAGGCAAGTTGTCACAATCATTGGTAACATTTCTGGTGTTAAACCAACAGCAACTGCTAAAGCAAATAGTGCAGCTTCCATCCAATCACCTTTAGTGAAACCATTGATCAATAAGACAAATGGAACCATAACTAACATAAAGCGAATAAGGACCCATGAAACTGAGTTAACGCCTTTTTCAAAAGTTGTTTTAGTTGAGTCTTCGGTTACACTTTTTGCCATTTCACCAAAAATGGTCGCATCACCAGTAGCAATTACAATTCCATAAGCACTACCAGAAATGACATTTGAACCCATGAAAGCTAGGTTTACTGACTCTGTGATTGAATCATCTTTTTCATCAGTAGCTGAATCTAATTTTTCTACTGGTTCGCTTTCACCAGTTAAAGAGGCTTGGCTGATAAATAAGTCTTTTGCTTGAATAATTCTAAGGTCTGCTGGAACCATGTCTCCAGCTGATAGATGGATAATATCGCCTACGAGAACTTCTTCAATAGGAATCTCTTGACTTCCTGATTCTAATCTATGAACGTTTGTCGTCGTTGTAATCATTTTTAAGAGATTCTCAGCAGCATTTCCACTTCTAGTCTCTTGAACGAAACGCAGAATTCCTGAGATTAAAACCATTGTAGTAATGATAATGAGTCCTTGTGGATTTTTCTCACCAGGAGCTGCTAAGATAATATCCGTAAAAGCTGAAACTAATGCTAAGACAAACAATATAATGGTAAAAGGATTGATGAACGCTTGATAAAGCCGTTTAATAAGTGAAGTTTTTTTACCACGCGTAATCGTATTATCTCCATATTGTTCACGAGAGATTTCTACTTGTTCTTCACTTAATCCTTTATTTGATGTTTTAAATTTTTGAAATAGTTCTTCTTTTGTAGAAGTTTTTGCAAATTCTAATCTTGCTTTTATTTCGTTGTTATCTACAAATGTTGTAGCTCTTTTTGTGTTTTCGAGTGTTTTTCTAAGTTTTTTCATTGGTCTGTACCTCATATTCTATAATATTTTTGCGTGTACAGTCCCAAACGTTAGGCACTTTAAAGAAGGTGATAAAAACGGAAAATTGCTCTTATCACGTTAATTATCTGCGGCCTATCAGGCTCGGGACTATTAATACTCTGGGATTCCATTTCCGTTTTCACCTCCTTTTTAAATATAAAAAACCTTGCCTACAAAACTTAAACGTAGGCAAGGGAATAATTCCAAAAAAGATACCACTACTATAGAGTGAATCAGTTACAAGCTATCGTTCAAGCTTTAGCTCCGCAGGGCAATGTTGTTGCACTATTTCACGCCTTGTTTGTCGACGTGAACTGTTGGCCCTCTCATCGTGTCTCCACGACTCTGCGGCAGCAACCCGTATCCCTGCGGTAGCCTCACCTACCGACGATTATGTCATAGACATAACCTTTATTATTATAACTGACATATTCTTTTTTGTCAATCTTTTTTATTTTTAATTTACTATAGACTCTGTTGCACCATTCATCGCCCAATCTTTTGATAAAAATAACGAATTATCAATATGATAGTTGACCTTGCTTGGTGTCTTCATGAATTTTTCAATCGCTTTGTCTGTGGCTAACCAACCTTTAGTACCAAAGTGAACAGTATCACCAGAGGCATAAGGTGTGTTATACATATCTGTTAAGTCAGCAATTTGATAAAAGCCTTGACTGCGCAATTGTGTTTTAATTTTAGAGCTGAAATTTTCGAGTGTTGCTTTTGATACTCCAGTGTAAGATGACCATGAGCCGTTTACTGGTTGAATAACAAATAAAACATCATTATTATTTTTGGCAAACACATTTAAGAGCTGTTGGAAATCTTGATACTCTGGACTTTCTAAATAGGAAACATGTTTTTTGTAATTTTCTAGATGTTTATATTTAGATTTTATTTTCTTATCCCAAACTTTATTATTGATTTGGAAAGGATTGTTATTTGAACTATCTTTTCCTTGGTCAACTGCCAATTTTTCTAAGTTTTCAGAGGTTGGATCATTGGGTAATTCTTTAGCAAACTTATTAATTTTTGGTGTAAGTCCAAGAGGTTGTGCTGTGAATTGTGAAACACTTGAGAAGAGTAAATCTTCTTTTCGCCAAAACTGAAGATTGGTTGCCACAGTCATTTTTTGTAGAGCGGTCAGTGGTTTTTTATCTGCTAGACGTTCTAGAGAATTATAAATCGTCTCTTCAGATTTAAGCGATCTAAATCTTAATAAATGTTTTGCAAGTTGGGTGGTGGTATCTGCTTTAGGGTTTGCTTCTTTTAACCAACCGTAAATCTCACCTTTGGATACAAAGTTTTTCAATTCACTTTCAACAATTCCTTGTTTTGAAAACCATTGTGGACTAATGACAAAAACAATTTTACGATTTTTTAACTCATTTGCCACAGAGTTCATGTAGAAAAAGTGGGTTAAAGTAGTTGTTCCTGGTTGTCCTACTAAGAATGGTGTAAAACCAGAATTGTATTTTTTGAAATAGGCACTTGGGTGAAAAGAATCCACATGTTCCATTTCTGATGAACCAAGAACTGGTAAAAACTCGGGGTCTGAATAGGCTTGTTTTTTAATTGAATAGCCTGTAAAGCTTGGAGTATTTAGTGGTGATTGAGCAAATTTAACAAGTTGGTCTTTTGAGTATTTCATACCAACATTTATTGGGAGAAATATCAGTAAGCCAACAAGGGCTAAAGCTGCAATTAATGGGCCAATGGCTCTAAAAATTTTAATTTTCATCCTTTTTTTCCTGAACGCGTGCTGCTATTTTATTTGCTGTATTCCAATCTTCACGGTCCATTTCTGATGGTGGAAGACTGATATCAAAAGCGCCTTCTAATTCAACAATGAGCATGATGGCTCTCATTGAATCAAGAATTCCTTCTTCAAATAAATCCATGTCTAAGTCTTCACGGAATTCGTCTGTGCCTGATACGGTTTCGATAATATCAAAAATTTGTTCTTTCATTTTGTTTCTCCTAATGTTTTTTTATGATATGCCTAACGCCTTTTAGAAGTTAGGAAGTGGGAAATGTGGATCTATGCAGTGCATAATGATATGATTTGGTATTCCTGAGAAAATAAGGAAACTGATAAATACTAGATTAAATGTAATGAAAATACTTATAGCACTTGTCCATTTATTATCTGGAATTTTCCAGTTTTTACGTTTCTTCAGACGTTTCCATGCGTCATACCCAATCATTAACATAGCGTGGTAGAAACCATAAAGGATGTAATACCAAGTTAAACCATGCCAGAATCCCATGAGTAACATATTTGCGAGGTAACCAACATTTGAGATGGTTATCATATTTTTCGACCATTTTTTAACCATGAATGTTTTCACTAATCTCATGAATACAAAGTCACGGAACCAAAAACTCAAAGTCATGTGCCATCTTTGCCAAAAGTCATGAATATTTTTAGCTAGGAAAGGTTTGTTAAAGTTGTGTGGGAGGTCATATCCCATTAAATTGCTGACACCAATAGCAAAGAGTGAGTAGCCAGCAAAATCAAAGAATAGATAAAGTCCGTAAGCATACATTGATGATGAAACATTCAAGAAGCTTGGGTGTATCGTTGCAGAGATTGCAACGCCATGTAGCCAATATTGGTCAATCAAGTATCCGATGATGAATTTATAAAGGAAACCTTGGAAAATTCTAAAGACACCTTTATTTAATAAATCAAGGTATTTTTCAGTGACAACTGGCGCTTTTAGTTCTTTAACAAAACGTCGGAATCGGTCAATTGGTCCTGATGAAATCGTTGGATAGAAATAGAGGAAATATAGAAATTCCTTAAGAGGAACGGCTTTAATAAGTCCGTCTCGTATTTCCATAATCATGGCTACTGTCTTAAAACTGATGTAAGAGATTCCTAAGAATCCAAGAATTGAACCTGGTCCAGGTCCTGGATTGAACAGAGGATGCACTTTGACAATCACTAATGGCAAAATAGAGAGCAGAATGATGAGGTAGAAAACAAAACTCTGATTCTTGTTTTGTTTTACTCTATACCACTCATAGAACTTTACAATGATGGTCTGGAAGACTCCGAAGCCGATTAATGACCAAATTGTCACTGTTACCGAAAATGTCAGCCAAAGAAAAGCGATGGTCAATAGGACTTGATACCACATGAGTTTTTTGCCCAGAAGCTGGGCAATAACGATAGGAATTAAAGCAAGTCCTAAAATCACGAAGTAAAAGGGTGTTGAATAGGGTTGCACTAGTTGTCACCTCGCTCTTTTTGGGCGAGTGCCTTGCGGTCAACTTTGCCATTTTGATTCAATGGGAACTTTTTAAGATAAACAAACTTAGTTGGCATCATGTAATCCATAATTGTTTTTGAAAGTTCAGCTTTGAGTTCTTTTGTGAAGGCGCGTTCTGCTGCACGGTCTTCAAATGTTTTTTCTATTTCTAAATAAGCGATTAATGCGGTGACTTTATGCTGGTCATTCGTTTTCGGCAAGACTACTGCTTTTTCAATCTCTTTTAAGTTTTGAATATTGGCTTCAATATCTTGAAGTTCAATACGGAATCCGTTAAATTTAACTTGAAAATCAATTCGTCCTTGGTAACGAAGCATTCCGTCAGCGGAAATTGAACCGGCATCTCCTGTATGATAAGCGGGTTTTCCGTCGACTGTGAAAAAGGCTTGCTCAGTTTTTTCTGGATTTTCAAAGTAACCTTTGGCTACCGAATCACCAACAATGATGATTTCCTTATCCATAATTTTTAATTCAACACCTGGTTTGGCAAAACCAATTGGGACACGGTCATTTTCTGTCAGTAATTCTTTCGTGATTTTTACTGACGAAATGGCTCCTGTTGCTTCTGTTGGACCATAAGTATTGTATATATTTGCTGATGGAAAAGCTGTCAGTAATTTTTCTGCTGTTTTCTTTGTTAATTCTTCACCGCAGAAAATAAATTGAACTAATTGAGGGTGTTCTTTCTCAGTGAACGAAGGGTCCAATAAGCAAATATCAACAAATGATGGTGTTGAAATCCAAGTATTAATGACCGTTTTGTTCAAACGTTCAAAAAGTAATTTGAAGTTGGTTGTTTCGTCACGTGAGAGTGAAATTAATGTTCCGCCAGTTGTAAGACTTGGATACAAGCTGAAAATTGATAAATCAAAGCTGTAAAGGGCTTGTGACAAGATTTGATTATTTTCAATTTTCATAAAATCATTGTTCATCCAATTGGTGAAAGTCACAAGATTATCATGACTGACTTCAACACCTTTTGGTACTCCTGTTGTTCCAGAAGTATAAATAATATAATTGCTGTCATTTCCAGAAACAGCTTTAGAAAAATCAAGTGCTGGAAGTTTATCAGTCAAAATCTGGTCAGTAAGTTCGACTGAAATTCTGTCAGTAAAAAGTGCTTCAAAATCTGCTGATAGCTCAACTGTTGTGAGTACCATCGCTGGTTTTGCTGCTGATTTAATCATTTCTGTCCGCTCAAATGGTGTGTGAGCATCAACAGGAATATAAGCGTGACCAGTTAAATTTGTCGCAAGCATGGCTGCTAAAGTGATAAAATCGTTTTTACCGAAAATCAAGATTGGACGCTGATTTAAATTGCGTTCATTGATTTGTTCTGAGATATGTGAAACCGCGGCAAATAATTGACGGTAAGTAAATTTCTGCTCACGCTCGGCAAGTACAATAAGGTCTGGTTCTTTTTTTGCAATTTCAAAAATTTGTTCTAATAATTTCATAATTAACTCCTTCGATAATTCTCTCTAAAATTCGTTATAGATAAAGTGTGCTCCGCCAGTATGACTGTAGGAATAAAGATAGAGCAGAATTAAAATAATTATAAAGTAAAATACTGTTTTAGCCAAAAATAGACGAATTTCTTTTTTCTTGTCCATTGGAACTCCTTTTAAATATAAAGTAATAAGAGGTTTTTAAAATACTCAGTTAATCTCATATCATTTATGACTCTGATTATAACATTTATTAAAGAAAAAAAACTTACATTTGTGTAAGTTTAATTTATATAATAAAAAGAAAACGGAATCATTTTGTTTTGTTGTATTTTTAAGGGTACAACATCTTTTTCATCTAATATTTTGCTTAATTTTTTGAACCATATTTTTGTAATTTTCAGATTCTGTCAGCAAAGAAATTACCGCAACTCCACCCAAACCAATTTTTGAAAGCTCTGTCAGTGACTTTTCAGTAATTCCACCAATTCCAACAGTGGGTAATTGATTATGCTCAAGCATTTTTCTTAAATGGTCAATCCCAATTGGTTCTGCTGCGTCGGACTTGCTATTTGTTGGATAAATTGGACCAATCCCCAAATAGTCAGCTCCACTCTTTTGAGCGCTTTCTAATTCCATATCATTGCTGACAGAAAGTCCTACCCACATTTCTTGGTCAATCAGCTCACGAATTTTACTGACAGAATCATCGTCTTGCCCGACATGAATCCCGTCAGCTGACAATTCACGCGCTAATTCAACATCATCATTCACAATAAAAGAAACAGCCGCTTTCTGAGCTACTTCTTGTAGTCTTTTCGCTACTTCTAATCGTTGATTTTTATTTTTATAAATTGTTCCCTTATCACGAAATTGATAAACCGTTACTCCACTTTTTATGATTACAGAAATTTTATCGACTGCATCATCAATTGAAAGTTTTGGAAAATCTTGTGGGCCAGCAATAAAATAGGCCCTCAGATCTAAAATTTTATTTTTCATTAATTGTCACCCAATGGTTCAACGGTCCATGACCGTGACCAACATTAATTGTTTGTGAAATAGCTTCAGTAATAAATAATTTAGCTTTTGGCATCACTTCTTTTAAGTCTTCTCCTAAAGCTAAATGAGCTGTAATATAAGAAGAAAGTGTATCTCCGGTTCCGTGTGTTCTTTCTGTCAGTAATCTTTTAGAGTCATAAGTACTGACAGAACCATCTGTCATCAATAAATAATCTCTGACCAGTTCTCCATTACCATGTCCCCCTTTAATCAGCACATTTTTAGTACCTAACTTTTGAATATCATGAAGGGCTTTTAAAATTTCCTTTTCGTCAGTAATTTTATAGCCACACATAACCTCTACCTCTTCCAAATTGGGAGTGACCAATTCTGCTAAAGGTAACAATTCATTTTTTATCAAATCAATGGCTTCTCTTGTCAAAAGAATTGCCCCGCCCTTAGCCACCATTACCGGATCCACCACCAAATGCTTCGGTTTATATTTTTTCAAGCCTTGAATTACCGCTTCAACTTGAGCAGTATCAAAAAGTGCCCCCGTTTTAGCTGCCGAAATTTCCAAATCAGAAAATACTGAGTCAAATTGAGCCAAAATAAAAGCTTTATTTGTCGGTAAAATTTCTTGTACCCCATAGGTATTTTGCGCTGTCAACCCTGTCACAATCGTTGCCGAATATACTTTTTGATTATGAAAAGTTTTCAGGTCGGCATTAATACCAGCCCCACCAGAAGAATCAATTCCAGCGATTGTCACAACTTGAGAAACATCAATCATTTCTTCTTCTCCCTTATATAACCTCTTGCGTCGCTTGATAAATTTTATCAAGAAGACGATTCACAAAATTTCCTGGTAGATTTTCTACTTGCTCAGTAGCTTTCACACCAGATTCACCGAAGAATTCTGTCGCTTCATAAGCCGCCTTAAATAAATCATCAGATACAGCCGCAAAAGTTCCAACAATTGCTGACAACATATCCCCACAGCCAACATTAATTTTAAAAAGTGGACTATCAGTTTCAACAAATAATTCCTCCAACCCACTAGAAATAACATCAACTTTTCCAGTTTGAATAATGACTGCCCCTGTTTTTTGAGCAGCAACTCGCGCGTGCTCAACTTCTAAATTTGACTCAAGTGCATCAATTCCTTTGTTCAAGCTTTCTTTATCAGCAAACCAAGCAATTTCCGCTGAATTCCCACGAATGATATCAAATTTTACCTCTTGTATTAATCTCTTGACAAAATTTGCTCTAAAAGGGACATTGACAGCAACTGGGTCCAAAATTAAAGGTTTGTGCTTTTGATTTGCTAACTGACAAATAGTCAAAAAAAGCGGATAATCCTTTTCTGAAATGGTACCAATATTTACCACTACAGCATCTGCAATTTCAACTAAAGTTTCACTTTCTGAAATTTCCGCAGTCATTAATGGTGAACCACCAGCAAAACTAATCGCATCCGCAACTCTTTGTGGAGTTACAAAATTCGCTAAATTTAAGATAAGTGGTTGTTTTTCTTTAATCTTTTCTAAAATTGACATCAAAAAACTCCTTTATAGACACAAGGAGGGCTCTAGTATGATAAGAAAGTAAGCTAAAAGATTTTCATAAAGAAAATACAATTAAAACTCGGACACATTCTTACGCAGGTCTTAACCTGTTCAAGTCTGATGGTCTTTCTCAACCGGTAATTTTAGTTTTTACCAGTACCCATTGTGTGATAGATTTATTTTTAAAACTACAACTACTTTAACATATTTAAACTAAAAAAACTAATTTCGCAAATCTACAAAAGAAAAAACCTAGCCCAAAAGGCAGGTTTTTCTTATTTTTTATGCTCATCAATATGAGGGTCAACACTTTCTTCTTGGCGATTAGTTTTTACCCAATCATTTTTAGAGTTGAAATATCGAATGGCTGACTGCGGATAAATTTGAGTTAAAATAAGTAGAAATTTCGTCAGATTAACCGTATCTTTCACTACATCCCACACCCTGGTTTTTTCTTGAGATTTTCCTTTGTTATAAAGAATAGCCCATACAAAATTCACAAAGATAATATAAATTGACATCACGATAAAAAGCACAACAACAATTTTAAGTGATTGAGTAATCCCTGATAGGATAGCAGAATTAACAATCATAATCAGTGTATAAATTACAATGATATATTCAATTCCCATTAACCAAGGTTTCAGTAGGGTCATCAATAATTCAAACTTCTGTTTATTCTGCAATTTTTTTGACCGAATCGTCGGCAAAATATATTTTGAAGATTGAATATTTCCCTGTGCCCACCGCACTCGTTGTTTAACCAAAGCTTCATTATCATTGATAATCCCTGTTTGTTCAATGTAAATATCATCAAATTGAGCATTTTTAACTTCAATATCTGACAGAAACAGACGAGTTGATAAATCAAAATCTTCAACAAGAGAATCTGTCCAAGGGTCTTCATTCAATGCCTGAAGAGTACTTAATTTACAGAACTGTCCATTTCCACCAAAAGCAACTGTATTGGTCAAAGTCCGAAACATCTGTGTCGCATTGATAATTTCAGAAAATTCCAAGTCTTGTGAAGCATCTTTAAGCAAATTGGCAACACGAACCTTGGATTGCAAACCAGTAAGCTTTGCATCATGATTGAAAGCCATATTTACTTTTTCAAAATAATTGTTATCAAGTTTTGTATCGGCATCAATTATCGCAATAAGAACATCCTCCGGAGCAATTCCAGCTTCTTGAATTTGCTCACTAATTTGATAATAAGCCCAATTCAAAGCCGTCCCTTTTCCTTTTTGCGCATTAGGTTTAATACGTCTTAGAACATTCAATCGAGAATCTTGAATTTCAGAAATTTTTTCTAAGCTCCGATCATCACTTGCATCATCAATAACAGTTACTACCAAATTCTCATAATTATTTTTCAAAATACTTTTCAAAGTCGTTTGAATAACCAATTCTTCATTCAAACACGGAATCAAAACGTAAATATGAAATTATTTTTTTATTTTCTCATCTTTGAAATCTAATGCCGTTATCTTTTGTCTTTTATTATATGAATACCACAAAATAACGACTTCTACCGTATAGTAAAGAAATACGAAAACTGAAAAAATAAAGAAAATATAATTGATACGGTCAAAAATATCAAAAACCAAATAACTTTGTTTCCAATAATGATATCTTACAATATATAAATAGAGAAAAGGCAAGCTTGAACCAATATATAGCAATATCTTCGTTCTTGGTCTGATAAATTTTTTCAAACCTGTATAGATTGTCAAAAGCATAATCACAACAACTTCAAAAATTTGTAGCGCAAAATAACTATTGAAAATTTTGTTATTAAAATGAATAAAATTAGTTGGTGGATTAAGAAGGAAAAGATAAGAATAAACTCCCAGAGCAACCAGTATTAATACATAAATTGGTTTTAATGACAGTATCTTTTTCTTTGATTTTTCTCCCTTATATCCAATAACTAAAGCAAAAGCAATAATTGGTAGGACGAATTGAGAAAATACAGTCAATCCTTCTATCCAATGTGCCAAAAAGACATTATAATTAAGCTCAATGCTATTAAAGAAACCTTCTTGAGCAAAATTAAAGGTAATATTTACTTGAGTTCCTGAATAAACGATTAATGCAACGATGTAGACAACTAAGAGCACATAAACCGTATATTTGATATTCTTTCCTAATTGTTTGGCATCAATCCCACTAAATTTACAAAAACTTAAATACATGATTGGCATAAATGGTACAATCAGATACCTGATATCCATATTACTGACAATCGAGAAATCAAACCCCTGATGTTCAACCAAGAATTTAATAATGAATTGAATCGTTATAATTGGCAATGTAACGAACCACAAAGAAGCAATCAATGTTGCTAATTTATAAATTAATCTCTTCTTTGTTGAAACATAATAAGCTAAAGCACAACAAAGTAAAATGAAGATAGCAATTAAAAATCGGAAGGAAAATAACTGTGGAACAGCATGTTCCCCACCTATGAGGTAAGTCAAGGAAACGATTAAGCGATTGGAACCATACATCAGGAAACCAAAGACACCGAAAATACTCAAATTTCTAACTGAATTCGGAATTTTTTCGCTATCCGTAATGATAAAAAATGAGCTAAGCATCAAAGGAGCCACAAAAAAGAGAATGGTAAAGAATTTTTCTCTAGAAGTAAAATTTGATAAGCGGAAAATAAACTCAAAATTAAAAAGGAAGATAAAAATGAGACAGACAGACTGGAAAGACTTTAAATTAATTTTTTTATTTTTCATTTAGAATATTAATAATCTGTAAGGAAGTCGTTCCATCACCATAAGGATTCTTACTTCCTGACATCCTTTCATATTTAGTCTTGTCTGTCAGTAAAGTCCGAGTCTCATTAACAATATTTTCTTTTGAAGTCCCCACAAGTTTTAAAGTACCAGCCAGTACACCCTCGGGTCTTTCAGTTGTATCACGTAAAACAAGCACTGGAATTCCTAAGAAAGCCGCTTCTTCTTGAATTCCACCAGAGTCAGTTAAAATCAACTCGGCATGACGCATCACATTATGAAAGTTAATTGTGTCCAGCGGGTCAATAATTTTAATATTACTATGTTCCAGTAATTTTTGCGCTTTTTCGCGAATGATTGGATTCATATGAATTGGATAAATGATTTTATGTGTTTCTTTAAATTCATCAGCAATCTCTGCAATTCCATCAAAAATTTCTTCTAAATCACTCAAATTTTCACGACGGTGAGCCGTCACTAAAATCATTTTCTTATCAGCTTGCCATGATAAAGCTTCATTTGTATAATCATCCTTTAAAGTATACTGAAACATATCTATAGCACTGTTTCTAACTACAAAAACCTGATTTTTCGGCTTACCTTCTTTTAAAAGATTTTCTTTCGTCATTTCCGTTGGTGTAAAATGATAATCAGCCATCAAACCAACAATTTGACGATTCATTTCTCCAGGAAATGGTGAAAATTTATTGTAAGTTCGCAAACCTGCTTCAATATGTGCCAACTTTATTTGATTAAAATAAGCAACCAAACTTCCAGCCAAAGTAGCTGCAGTATCACCATGAACTAAGATGACATCTGGTTGTTCCTTTTTAATAATTGGGTCAAGACCGCTGATTGATCCCGCCACAATTTCTGATAAACCAGAATATTTTTCCATGATTTTTAAATCGTAATCAACTTCCACAGAAAATTCATCTAAAAGTTCATTGAGCATTTCTTTGTGCTGCCCTGTGTTAACCAGAACAATTGGATTGCCTTGCCTTTTCGCTTCTTGAATTACCGGATAAACTTTAATAAATTCTGGTCTAGTTCCAAAAATAAATAGTAATTTTTTCATCTCCACCTCACTCATATATTATTATTAATTTTATTACCTATATGTAATATATCCATTAAATGTACATTATATACTACTTCATTTATATTCTAATAAATATTAGACTCAAGAGCAAATATATTGTATGAAATAAGATTAATTTAGAAACTATTAGCATACTAACCTATTATAAAAATACCAAAATCAAATAAATTTTGTAATTATTAGCTGACAATT
>SKEH01000571.1_pt1 | contig 20902 bp, 23 predicted proteins | sample 4826571 | NCBI WGS metagenome assembly SKEH01 (sample SAMN11008814, study PRJNA524170) | human gut metagenome | biome: Human fecal sample; material: Feces; isolation source: fecal sample from pouch patient p29 | host: Homo sapiens | place: Israel: Tel-Aviv | collected 2016-09-14 | reverse complement strand
GAGTAAATCAAATAAAGATACGCAAAATAAAGAAAAAGGAATAAAGAATTTCTTTAAAAAATTCTTTGATTAAAGGGTGGTTAATTAGATGGATTTCACATTCGATTCAGACGACAATAAAAATGCTGTCATCAAAGTGATTGGTGTCGGTGGCGCTGGTGGTAATGCTGTTAATCGAATGATCGATGACGGCGTTCAAGGGGTTTCCTTTGTTGCTGCTAACACAGATGTTCAAGCATTAAATAGTAATAAAGCAGAAACTAAAATTCAGCTTGGGCCAAAATTAACGAGAGGATTAGGAGCAGGCTCTCATCCTGAGGTTGGTCAAAAGGCTGCTGAAGAAAGTGAGCAAACAATAGAAGATGCACTTAAGGGTGCTGACATGATTTTTATCACTGCCGGAATGGGTGGTGGTACAGGTACTGGTGCAGCTCCTGTTGTTGCTAAAATTGCTCGTGAAACGGGAGCATTAACAGTTGGTGTTGTTACTAGACCATTTACATTTGAAGGACCTAAGCGTTCGAAAAATGCAACTGAAGGAATCGCCCAATTAAAGCAATATGTCGATACATTAGTTATTATTGCTAATAATCGCTTACTGGAAATGGTTGATAAGAAGACCCCAATGATGGATGCTTTCAAAGAGGCTGATAATGTCTTGAAGCAAGGTGTTCAGGGAATTTCTGATTTAATTACTTCTACTGACTACGTAAACTTAGACTTTGCGGATGTTAAAACTGTAATGGCAAATCAAGGCGCTGCCTTGATGGGAATCGGACGTGCTAGTGGTGAAAACAGAACTGTTGAAGCTACAAAATTGGCAATTTCTTCACCACTTCTTGAAGTTTCAATTGATGGTGCAAAACAAGTCTTACTAAACATTACTGGTGGACCAGATTTAACATTATTTGAAGCTCAAGATGCTTCTGAAATTGTTTCAAAGGCTGCTGGCGATGACGTCAACATTATTTTTGGTACATCTATTAACCCTAACTTAGGCGATGAAGTTGTTGTTACTGTAATTGCGACTGGAATTAGTTCTTTGGCTGAAGAAGAGGCTTCAAAGCAGTTACCTGGTCAAAGTCATCAAGTCAAGGCAAATCAGAACAAGCAAGCACCTAGCCAACCAGCTAACCAAAATGTTGCTGAACCAATTGGAGAAGCGCAAGTTGTTGATCAAGCTTCTGATGTTGAACCTGCACCTAAGCATCGAACAATGGTTGATCCAACAAGTGTTTGGGGTTTAGACAATGATGATCAAGTTAATCGTCGTTCAACTCCAAGCGAGGTTGAGCAAAATGAACAGCCAAGTTCATTTGATGATGATCAAAGCAATATTTCTCAGATTGAAACTAATGCTTTCGATGATGATGATACAGATGACATTCCATTCTTTAGACACCGTGGCGAAAACTAATAGGAGGTAAAAGAAATGGCTTTTAGTAAAATAGGTAAATTTTTTGGCGTCTCTGATGATGAAGACGAGATGTTAGATAACGAAGAATATCTTGATGAACAGGAAGAAAATGAAAACAGTATTCCTGTCGGTGCAATTGATCATGACAAGGTAGTTTCTATTAAGTCTGGGAATAATTCTGCTAAAAGCAAGATCGTTTTGTATGAACCTCGTGTATATTCAGATGCTAAAGATGTAGCGCAGAATTTATTGAATAACAAAGCTGTAATAATCAATTTTAGCCGTATGGAAGATGCTTCTTCGAGACGAATTGTTGATTTTATTACAGGGACAGTTTATGCCCTAAATGGGGAAATTCAACGTATAGGTGATAAGATCTTTTTAGCTACACCACCTAAATTCGTAACTAATGGAAAAATCAGCGATTTAGTCGATAAGAAAGATAATTTAAGTTAATGCTTGTAGCAATTTATTATATACAAAATATTCTAAATTGGATTATTTGGTTATACAGTATTGTGATGGTTATAGATGCAATTATGAGTTGGGTACCTTTTTTACGTGATTCAGCAATTGGGCAAATAATTAATCGCATCATTGATCCATATGTGAGTATTTTTCGTAAAGGACCAATCGAACAGTTATCAAATTCTACTGGTATAGATTTTTCATTTCTTTTAGCCTTATTATTACTGTACTTTGTGCAGGAATATGCTATAGGATGGCTATGCGATATTTTGTTTAGGATCTTTGCATAATGGAAAAGAGACAAGCAAGTAAATTTTATCCGTATTTTGACGTTGAAGAAAAATCGGTCATTGATAAAATGACCGGTTTTTTCAATAGTGTGGTTTTTAAACAGCAACCATTGCTTACTGAGTTCTTGGATCCTGCTCAAAGAGATATTTTACGCACAATTGCAGGAAATGATCTTTTTATGCAGGATTTTGGTGGTTACCAAACTGCTGAGAAGAAAAGAGTTTACCTAACCGTAGACTGGACTAATTTTGATTTATCCGATTATGGTGTAACTGCATTTTCAATTAACTATCCGAATAAGTTTGAAAAATTATCTCATAGTGCCATTTTGGGTAGCTTAGCCAATTCGGGAATTGAGACTGAAACATTTGGTGATATCATTACTGATGGAAATGGGCAATGGCAGTTTTTTGGGAAAAGTGAACTAACTGATTTTTTTCAAAAAGAAATTACTAGAATAGGGCGAGTCAAAGTCAAAGTTGAACCTGTAGACTTTAGAAATGTCATAGTCCCAGAAGATGATAGTAGTGAAACTTCGATTATTGCGACTTCACTTCGGGTTGATGCAATTTTATCAGGAATTAGTAACCAAAGCCGTAGCCAAATTCAAGGTAGTATTTCGAAAAATTTGGTTAAATTAAATTGGCATGGTATCAAAGATTCTAATATAATAGTAAAAGTAGATGATGTTCTCAGCTTAAGGCATTTTGGTCGATGCAAAGTTGAGGATATTAGAACAACGAGAAAAGGCAAATATAAGGTGGTGCTGAGACTTTGGCAGACAAAAAAACACAAACAAAGAAATTAACGCCAATGGATATTCATAATGAGGAATTTAAAAAACGTGGACTTAGTGGCTATGATCGTCGCGAAGTTGATTCTTTTTTAGATCGTGTTGTGGATGACTATGGTGATGCACTTGATGAAACAATTGATTTAAAAAATGAAGTAGCTCGGCTAAAAACGCAAGTTAATGACTTACAAGCTAAAGTTACGAAATATGAGCATAACGAAGAAGCAGCTAAGCATCAACTTGCTGATGCACATGTTCGTGCACAAGAGATTATCAATACGGCAACAGAGCAAGCGCATAACGAAACTGCTCAAGCAAGAGTAGATGTTGACTACCAAAAGCAGCAATTGGATACGATCAAAGACGATTACGAGCGAGTTAAGAAAGAGGTCGCTGGTTATCGTACATATATTCAAGATTTGCTTCAAAAGGCAATTGAAAATCTCAATGACGATGATTGGCAAAAGGCGCTTGATAAGTACTTTGGCACAGAGCGCTTTTATCCACCAGACGGTGCAGAGCCAATTACTTTAACCGACGAAGAAGAAATTGTTGATGAAGATGACGATGAAGAGGATACGGGAATAGTTGACAAAGATGATGACTATGAAGTAAACTTTGATGAAGAAGGTGATCCACAGCCAATGGCTGGTGACAGTTCAAATTCTGAAACAATTGATCTGAATAATGAAGAAGGACCTGAAGTACAAGTTTCGGGAACTTCAATCGTTTTTCCAGAGGATTATAAAAAAAGAGATTAATAAACGGATAGTAAAACCGAAAGACAATTCAGCGATCTAGTGGTGGTGTGAGACTAGTATTAAGTGCTTGATGGTTGATCAGCTATCGCGATACAGTTTATTTCGTCAATTGCACGTTACGCAATCTTTAAGTGGAGCTTAATTGGCTCAATTTAGGTGGTACCACGATATTAAACCTCGCCCTAATCAGGACGAGGTTTTTTTGCAGAAAGGAATAAATAATGAGAGTAAAGGATACGCTAAATTTAGGGAAAACTAAATTTAAAATGCGTGGAAATCTTCCCGTTAGAGAAGCAGAATGGCAAAAAGAATGGGATGAAAATAAATTATATGAACAAAGACTAAAACTAAATGAGGGTAAACCTCGTTTTGACTTGCATGATGGTCCTCCATTTGCCAATGGTAATATTCACATGGGACATGCGTTAAACAAGATTTCTAAAGATATTATTGTTCGCTTTAAAAATATGGATGGTTATTACGCACCTTACGTTCCCGGATGGGATACACACGGTTTGCCAATTGAGCAACAATTAGCAAAACAAGGCGTTGACCGTAAAAAAATGAATCGTGCGGAATACCGTCAATTGTGTGAAGACTATGCTAAAAAAGAAATCAGTAAACAAAAAGCTGATTTTAAGCGTTTAGGAGTGATGGGTGACTGGGATCATCCATACATTACTTTACAACCTGAATACGAAGCAGAAGAAATTCGTGTGTTTGGTAAAATGTATGAACAAGGATACATTTACAAGGGGAAGAAGCCAGTCTACTGGTCACCTTCTAGTGAGTCAACGTTGGCTGAAGCCGAGGTTGAATATCATGATGTAAAGTCTCCTTCAATTTATGTTGCTTTTCCTGTTAAGGATGGTAAGGGCATCATTGACCCAAAGGATACTTATTTCGTAATCTGGACTACAACACCTTGGACTATACCGGCTAATCAAGGGATTACAGTTAACCCAGGCTTTGACTATTCAGTAGTCAAAGTTGGCGATAAAAGATATGTGGTAGGTACTGATCGACTTGAAGCAGTAGCAGAAGCGCTTGATTGGGAAAATTATGAAGTTGTACAACACGTAAAAGGTTCTGAGATGGATCGCATGCTTGCTTCCCATCCACTATATGGACAAGATGTTTTGGTAATGAATGCGATGCATGTTACTGCTGCTGACGGTACTGGTTTAGTTCACACTGCTTCTGGCTTTGGTGAAGACGACTATAATGTTGCTCAACGCTATGATTTACCTGTTTTTAGTCCCTTGGATAATAAGGGTTGCTATACCGATGAAGTTCCTGACCCTGAATTAGTTGGCATGTTTTATGACGATGCTAATAAAGTTGTCAGCGAAAAATTAAAGCAGTCTGGTAACTTATTGAAACTAAGCTTTTTCACGCACTCATATCCACATGATTGGAGAACTAAGAAGCCAGTTATCTATCGTGCAACAACTCAATGGTTTGCATCAATCGAAAAATGTCGTAAACAAATTCTTGAACAAATTGATCAGGTTAACTTTATGCCAGAATGGGGTAAAGTTCGTTTGCACAATATGATCAAAGATCGTGGCGACTGGGTAATTTCACGTCAACGTGCTTGGGGTGTTCCTCTACCAATTTTTTACGCAGAAGATGATACTCCAATTGTTACTCCAGAAACAATTGAACACATTGCGCAAATTTTTGCCAAGGAAGGTTCAAATGCTTGGTATAAACGCACTGCTAAAGAACTTTTACCAGATGGATTTACTTCTCCACATTCTCCTAATGGAGAATTCAGAAAAGAAACAGATATTTTAGATGTTTGGTTTGATTCTGGGTCTTCACATCGAGCAGTAATGGCTGCAAGAGAAGATTTACGTTTTCCAGCAGACATGTACCTTGAGGGCAGTGATCAATACCGTGGGTGGTTCAATTCTAGTTTGATTACTTCAGTTGCAACAACTGGTCAGGCACCATATCGCAACATTCTATCTCAAGGGTTCGTTTTAGATGATAAAGGTCATAAAATGTCTAAATCGCTTGGTAACATCATTGCACCAAACGATATAATTAAAAAGATGGGTGCTGAGATAATTCGTTTATGGGTTGCTTCAGTTGATGCAACTTCAGATGTAGCAGTTTCCCAAGACATTTTGCAGCAAACTTCTGAAAGCTACCGTAAAATAAGAAACACTTTCCGTTATATGTTGGCTAACACTTCAGATTTTGATCCAGAAAAAGCCCGTATTGCATATGAAGATCTTAATTCGATTGATCAATATCTTGAAGTTCGTTTGAATGAACTTGTTAAGACCTGTTTGGAAAGTTATGAAAAATATGATTTCAATAACGTCTATAAAAAGATCTTTTCGTTTATTTCTAACGATTTATCAGCATTTTACTTGGACTTTGCAAAAGATGTTTTATACATTGAAGGCAAGAATAGTCATGCAAGACGTTCAATGCAAACGGTCATTTACGATGCTGCGGTTAAATTAGCCAAGGTTTTGACACCTATCCTTCCGCATACAATGGAAGAAATCTGGTCATTCTTAAAAGAAAAAGAAGACTACATCCAACTGACGAATATGCCTGAAGTTGAAGAATATGAAAATAGTGAAGAACTACTTGCTAAATGGCAAAAGTTCATGTCATTAAGAGATGATGTCTTAAAGGTCCTAGAAGAAGCACGTGACAAGAAGCTAATTGGTAAATCATTTGAGGCAGCTGTGACGATTTATCCTACTGAAGAAATGAAGTCGGTTTTAGATTCACTAGATGCCAATTTCAGACAGATTTTAATTGTCTCTAAATTAACGATCGCTGATGGTCCGGCTCCTGAAAATGCTGAGAAACTACAAAATGGTGCTTTCATTGTTGAACGGGCTGAAGGTGAAGTTTGTCCACGATGCCGAATGATTAGAAATGACATTGGTCAGGATAACGACCTTCCAATGCTTTGTGGACGCTGTGCTGAGATAGTCAAGGCTGATTATCCTGAAACAGCTCAAGAAGGACTAGAAGAATAATGCGTTTAGGTACAGTAAAGCAATTTGATCCAAAAAGTAGTTTTGGATTCATTGAAGATGACGAAAACCACAAATCTTATTTTGTTTTTTACACTGCAATTAAAGAAGAAGGATATCGTCGCCTTCAAGTTGGTCAAAAAGTCAAATACCAACTTGCTCAAGGAAAAAATGGCTTGCAATGTGTGAATGTATATCTAGCTAATTAATAGGAAAGTGAATAAATGGATTTAACAGAAACTGAAATTTCTTCAAAACAGATTTTTTCGGGGCGAATTGTTGATCTCTCTGTTAGAACAATTAAATTGCCTAATGGTGAAACTGCAACAAGAGAAGTAGTTAAACATCAACCTGCTGCTGCAGCGATTGCAGTAAATGATAAGCAAGAAATGCTGCTAGTTGAACAATGGCGCGAACCAATTAAAGAATTAACCTTGGAAATTCCAGCTGGTTTAATTGATGAGACCGATGCGAGTCCATTGGATGCAATGAAACGCGAGCTGAATGAAGAAGGCGGTTATCATGCCGATTATTGGGAAAAAATTACCGAATTTTATTCTTCACCTGGCTTTACTGATGAGAAACTACATTTATTTTATTGTGACACTTTGACAAAGCTTGATGATAAAAGACCATTAGATTCAGATGAATTTTTGACTAGTCACTGGTATAATTTGGAAGAACTAAAGCGTCTTTTTGCTCAAGGTAAACTTGTTGACGCAAAAACGTTGTACGCAATGAGTGTTTGGGAAAACATGTTGTTAACTGGCGCAAGTGCAAAGGAATAAAATGACTGAAAAGCGATCTGATTACCGAAAAAAGAATCAACGAAAAAAGAAGAACAGCTTTTTTAAGACAATTAAATCGGCTTTTGATAACGAGGAAGAAGTAGATGTAAATCCAGAATTTACACGTGACTCAACTGAGCGTCCTTTTAATGATGAGCAAAGCTCAAAAACTAGAAGAGAACCTCAAAGAGAAACGCAAACTTCTAGTGATGAAAATAATTCCAAGTATCAAAATAAGCAGAAAGCTCAGCCTAAGACTTGGGTAGAGAAGGGCTTAAGACTAAAAAGGCGTTTAAACATTGCAATATTAATTGTGATTGTATTGATTGTTTTGGTATTATTAGCGTTATTTCATTTATAAATAATCGAGGGGAAAATGAAGATAGCAATTATTGTCCCAATGGAAATTGAGGCAGAATATTATCGTAAGTATTTTCACTCTGGTAGCACAGAAATGTTCGGATCTACACAGTTCGAGCATTTTTGCGTTAACGGCAATGAAATTTACATTGGATTGAGTGGAATAGGTAAAGTACAAGCTGCAATGAACTTAGCAAGCTTATTGAGTAGTGTAGATATTGATTTGATTTTTATGACGGGAACGGCAGGTTCTTTACAGCAAACTGTTCATAAAGGTGATTTAGTTTTAGCTAGTTCTTTTGCTTACCATGATGCTCATAATACGCTTGCTGGGGACTACGTAGAGGGACAAATTCCCGGTGAGCCAGCAGTGTTTGAACTAGATTCATCTGCTAGAAATGAATTTATTAGCTTCTTAAATAAAGAAGGAGTATCGTATCAAGAAGGATTAGTAGTCACTGGTGATTCCTTCATCGGTTCTGATAAGCAGAAGGACGAAATTAAACTTAATTTTGCTAATGCTCTTGGTGTTGAAATGGAAGGTGCGGCTTTTGCTCAAGTAGCTTATCATTTTGCTAAACCCCTTATTGCATTACGTGCGATTTCGGATAATGGAAATGATAATGCAAACGAAGATTTTGATCAGTTTGCCAAAAAAGTTGGCGCTAAAGCTGCAAAGTTAATTTGTGCCTATCTAGACAAAGTGAAATAGCTTATGGAAGAAATTTATTTAGACAATGCAGCGACTACTCCGATGTCTCCGAAAGTAATTGATGTGGTTACTGAAGAAATGAAGAACGATTTTGGTAATGCTTCTAGTACTTATGAGCTGGGAAGAAAAGCGCGTCATGTGATCGACCAAGCGCGTTCAAAGGTTGCTAAAGCAATTAATGCTAAGGATAACGAGATAATTTTTACTTCTGGTGGTTCGGAAAGTAACAATACGGCAATTTTCGGTACTGCTCATAGTAGGTCTGATATAGGCAAGCGCATTATAACTACTAAGATTGAGCATCCATCTGTTTTACAGCCAATGATGCAACTTGAACGTGAGGGCTTCGATGTAGTTTATCTTAATGTTGATGAAACAGGCCATATTTCACTTGAAGAGTTGAAAAAGAACTTAACTCCTGAAACAATTTTAGTTTCGATCATGGCAGTCAATAACGAAATAGGGACAATTAATCCAATTGCTGAAATAGGTGAAATTGTCGCAAAGAGTAACGCATATTTCCATGTTGACGCGGTTCAGGGATTAGGGAACATTGACATTGATGTTGCTAAAATGAAAATCGATTTACTATCTTCATCTGCTCATAAAATAAATGGGCCAAAGTTTCTTGGCTTTTTGTATGAAAAAGCTGATGTGAAATTACCACCATTAGTCTATGGTGGAGAGCAGGAAACGAAGCGACGGGCAGGTACTGAGAATGTTCCTGGAATTGCTGGCTTGGGCGAAGCTGTAAGCGAAATTGCTGAAGTTGATAAGCAAAAATTGCAAGAAAAGTATCATCACTTCCAAAAAATAATTTTGACGGAACTCGATCAAGCAAAAATTGCTTATCAGGTTAATGGCGGTTTAGGTGAAAATGTCTCGCATCATATTTTGAACCTACGCATTGATGGTATATCTACTACACTTTTACAAGCAAATCTTGATTTAGCTGGTTTTGCTGTTTCAGGTGGCTCAGCTTGTACAGCGGGTTCACTTGAACCGTCACATGTTTTATGTGCATGCTTTGGTAAAAAGTCTCCGCGTGTTCTAGAGTCAATTAGAATTTCATTTGGTAGATATACGACTGATGAAGAAATTACTAGCTTTGCTCAACAACTAGTGAAAATTGCTCAGAAAGTCCAGAAAAAAGAAAAATAGTTGCTTTTCAATTTAATTTAACTTATTATTAGTAAGCGTGAGGTATAATTATGGCAAATACTGTAGAAATTAATGGTGATACGCGTAAGTTTACACTTAGTCCTGACTTGAAGCTGTACGCGCTTATTGACGCTGGCTTTGTTAAAACGGCTAAAGGTAATTTTAATTACGAACATCCACTTTATAATGATTCACCATATAATGCTCCTACCAAATTGAAAATGACGATTGACAAAGAAATGAGTCATTTAACAATGGTTGTGACTGACCGCAATGGTCTTAAGAAGGTTAATATTTTTAAAAACCAACAATTAGCACCTACGGTGGAGCTGTTAGATTATATTCTAAAAGACTTAGAAGAGCGAAATATTATTGTTGCTGTAAAGGACTGAGTTAATTGGCAAAAAAGGGTCGAGTAGTAGTAGGTATGAGTGGTGGGGTTGATTCCTCTGTTTCTGCATTACTACTTAAGAAGCAAGGCTATGATGTAATTGGCGTTTTTATGAAAAATTGGGATGACACTGATGATGCGGGTGTTTGTACCGCAACAGAAGATTATGAAGACGTCAAAAAGGTAGCTGATCAAATTGGTATTCCATATTATTCAATCAATTTTGAAAAAGAATATTGGCACCGTGTTTTTGAGTATTTTTTAAGTGAATACAAAAAGGGACGCACACCTAATCCCGACGTAATGTGTAATAGCCAAATAAAATTTAAATCATTTTTGGATTTCGCAATGGACTTAGATGCAGATTATATTGCAATGGGACATTATGCAAAAACGATTACTGATGAAAATGGCATTACGCATATGATGCGGCCAAAAGATGGCAATAAAGATCAAACTTACTTTTTGAGTCAACTGAGCCAAAAACAAATCAGTAAGGTGATTTTTCCATTGGCTAATTTGACTAAGCCACAGGTACGTGAAATTGCAATTGAAAATAATTTAGTTAACGCAAAAAAGAAGGACTCCACTGGAATTTGCTTTATTGGAGAGAGAAACTTCCGCAAGTTTCTAAGTGAGTTCTTACCGGCAAAGTCTGGTAAAATGGTCACACCTGATGGAAACGTTGTTGGTGAGCATGCCGGATTAATGTACTATACTATTGGCCAGCGTTCTGGCTTGGGTCTAGGTTCTACTAAGCAATCGACTGCTCCATGGTTTGTTGTTGGTAAGGACTTGAAAAAGAACGAATTAATTGTTGAGCAAGGATATGATAGTGAATTGCTTTACGCTACTAAGCTTGAAGCAAGCGGCATGTCTTTTTTCACTGGTCAGCCTGACCGTGACTTCAAGATTCGTTGCAGTGCAAAGTTCCGTTATCGCCAGCCTGATGTTGCAGTTACTGTTGAATATCATGCTGCTAATAATTCAGCTACTGTTTACTTCGATGAGCCAGCTCGTGCAGTAACACCTGGACAGGCTCTAGTTTTATATAACGGTGAAGAATGTCTAGGTGGTGGCAACATTGACTGTGCATACCAGGAAGAGCGGAAATTACAATTAGTTTAGAATAGCTATAAAGAAAGACTTAGTTCTTTCTTTTTTTATACTCTGAAATATATTTACAGGCCGTTGATTCTGCTTTTTCATTTATATTAATTAAATGATAAACTAGAAAAGTAATGCTAATAAAGAATAGGACTAGTAATAGATGCAGATTTATTTTGTAAGACATGGAAAAACCGAGTGGAATTTGGAGCGTCGTTTCCAGGGCGCACATGGTGATTCTCCATTGTTAGCAGAAAGCTTAAATGATATAGAAAAACTTGGCAATCACTTAAAAGGAACTAATTTCAATGGAATCTATTCTAGTCCATTAAAACGTGCTTTTGATACAGCTAATGGCGTGAAAAAAGCTATATCTTCGGATTTAAGTGTCAAAAAAGATGAGCGTCTACGTGAATTTGACATGGGGCTAATGGAAGGCTTAAAGTTTGATGAAGCGAGCGCAAAATTTCCTAAACAGGTTGACGATATCTGGAATAGACCTGATAAATATGATGGTAAAAGCATTCAAGGTGAAAACTATCCAGATGTAATTTCGCGTGGAAAGAGCTTTGCTACTGAAAAAGCCAGCCAATTTACTGGTGTTGACGATAAAGTGCTTGCCGTTAGTCATGGTGCTGCTTTGGGTGCTATTATGGGGGGATTACTAGGATACCCATTAAAAGATGTTAGGTGTAATGGTCCATTAAGTAATACTAGTTTAACGATTTTGGAAACACTTGATCAAGGTGCAACCTTTAAGTTAATTGTGTGGAATGATACAAGCTTTTTGGAAAGGGATACTTCAGGAACTGATGCATTATGACAGATAAACAAAGTAAAAGTATGAAAGAGGACGCTGTAGTTAATCAGCGTATACACAAGTTAATCGAGAAAATAGATCAGAATCCACAAAAAACAGAAAATTATCTAAAACTAGCGACAGAATTAATTGAGCAGGGAAGTTTTGCTCAAGCAACTCAACTTCTTGAGCAAGCCAAACATCTTGTTAAGCACCCACAGGACTTAGACTATGATTTAGCAGTTTGCTACTACATGCAAGGTGATTTTGATAAGTCGCTTACCTTACTTAATCAAATTCCTAATGATGATTTAGTTTTATACCAGAAAGCACTAGTTTTTTTAAAACTTGGTCAAGGACAAAAGGCATTAGCTCATGCGTTAACGATTAAGCAAGTTGATGATAAGGTTCTAGAATTATTAGGTGATATCTGGCTAAGTCTTGGTGAATTAAGCGAAGCTCGTACCTGTTATGAAAAGATTTCTCCTAACAAAAGGACGGCAAAAGTTTATTTTATGCTTGGGATTAGTATTTTGGATAGTGACCGTAAAAAAGCAACTAGTTATCTTAAAAATGCAAAAGAAAAAGATCCTAAATATTTTAAGCAAGCCCAGGAACAATATGGTGCAATTTTAAAAATGGTTAACGAAGCGGAAAAGAAAAATGACTAAGTTTGTTGGAAAAGTGAACAGAATCGTTTTCGAAAACGATCAAGATTTATATAAAATCCTTGATGTAACAATCATTGGCAAATTGGAAGACTATGATCGCGAAGAAATTAAAGTAACTGGTAATTTTGGCGAAATTCAAGAAAATACTACTTATAGCTTTGAAGGGAAGCTCGTTGTTCACAATAAGTTTGGTTTACAATTTCGATGCGATAGCTATAAGCAATCAGTCCCACACGAAAAGGGTAGTTTAACGCGCTATTTGAGTTCAAACAAATTCCCCGGAATTGGTAAAAAGGCAGCAGACTCTATTATTTCGGTTTTAGGTGTTGATGCATTATCAGTTTTAAAAGAAAAACCTGAAAAAGTTTCAGTTTTACCGTTAACTAAGAAGCAAAAGGATAGTCTATTAAATGGGGTTCAGTCAATGGATTCATATTCAGAGATTGTTCTTAAGCTTGCCCAATTTGGCTTAAATAAAAAGGTTGCTGGACGTCTTTACCAACTTTATCATGGTGATACTTTAACTAAATTAGAAAATGACCCCTATGCTGCAATTTCAGAAGTGACAGGTTATGCTTTTAAAAGTGCGGATCAAATAGGAAATAAGTTGGGTATAGGGCTTGATGATCCCCGCAGAATTAAGGGTGCAGTTTTTCAGGTTCTAATGGATGAGCTTAGCCAAGCTGGAAATACCTATATCAAGTTAGAACAGCTTCTAACGTCAGCTAGCGAATTATTGCAATTTAAGCATTTTGATCCAATTGCCAATGCAGTCAATGAATTGCAGCATGAAGGCAAAGTTGTGGTTTCTAGTGAGAATGCTGCACTACAAAACATTTATGCAACAGAAAACGACATTGCTTTAATGATGAAAAACTTAGTTGATCGTAAAGATGAAAGTGAGCATTTTGAAGATAAGGCAATCGACAAAGCTATAAAAAATGCTGAGAAAAAGCTAAAAATTAAATATGACCAAACGCAAAAGCTTGCAATAAAAAATGCTTTAACTAATCCAATATCGATTTTAACGGGTGGACCCGGAACCGGTAAAACAACTATTATTAATGGTATCTTGTTAGCTTTACGTGAACTTGCTGATATTCCTGCATCAGCACTTTATAGTAGTGATCCGCCATTTTTACTGGCAGCTCCAACTGGCCGAGCAGCAAAGCGCATGGAAGAAATAACTGGTATTACAGCAAAAACAATTCACCGCATGCTGGGCCTAGGAATTGGCGATAGTGATGCTCTTGACCTCAACGAACTTAACGGCGAAATTCTAATCATTGATGAAATGTCGATGGTTGATATGTTTCTTTTTAAAGAACTAGTTTCTTGCATAGATGAAACACGACACGTTGTATTTGTTGGAGACAAGGATCAGCTGCCATCAGTTGGTGCTGGAAATGTTTTTAGTGACTTAATTAGTGCAGATGTTTTTCCAACGACTGTTCTAAAGCAAATTCACCGTCAGGGTGATGATTCAAGTATTATTACGCTTGCCCACGATATAAATGAGGGACAGGATCAAGACGCATTATTTAATAAAACTAAGAATTATTCTTTCATTTCCTGTCCGCCACATGAAGTTGATCACGTAGTTAGTCAAATTGTTGAGCGTGCTCTTAAACGTGGTTTTGATCAGGATGATATTCAAGTATTGGGCGCAATGTATCAAGGTTCTGGTGGCGTAACTAACCTAAATAATGTGATTCAGGAAATTATGAATCCAGCCAAACCTAATAGTAAAATTCTCGAAGCTCATGATGAAATTTTTCGAATTGGCGACAGGGTGCTACAACTGCAAAATAACCCTGAAAAAGATATTTACAATGGACAAATAGGAAAAATAATCTCCATCGATGAAAAAAATCCGCAAAAGTGTATGACAGCTGATTTTGATGGACGTGAAATTAACTTTAGTAAGAAAGATCTGTTTGACCTTACTAGAGCTTATGCGATTACGATTCACAAAGCACAAGGTTCTGAATTTCCCTTGGTTATTTTAAGCTTGACCATGCAAAACTATGTCATGTTGAAACGAAATCTTTTATATACAGCCGTTACCCGAGCGGAGAAAAATCTTGTGTTAATTGGAGACCCGCGTGCATACGCAATGGCTTTTAATACACCAGGAAATGACCGTAAAACTGGCTTAAGTGCCAAACTGTGTGAACAGTTAGGTAAGAAAGTTAATAAAGAAGTGGTTGATGAAAAAGAAGATAGTAATCTTGCAAGTAGCACCACTGACTTGCCAAAAGATGAAGATTACGTTTTAACTTCAGAATTAATTTATTCAGGTCAAATAGATCCAATGATTGGCATGCAAGGAATTAAATTAGGTGTTCAACAATAAGCAAAATAGCTTGGAGAAAAATAATGAGTAAAGAAATTGAGCAAATCATAAAAGATCAAATTGGAAACTGGGTAGTTAATCACACTCAGGTTTGCTTTATTAGTGATGATACACTTGAAATTGCAACTAGTGAAAAAGACTCTTTGGGAGAAACAATATACTGCTTTATCCAGAAAAGTAATGATGTGTATCGGATAGGTGATGACAGTAGAACATTGTTTAAAATTGACCCAAGTGCAAGTGATGAAGAAGTGTATGCTATGACGGAGGAAGTTGCTAAGTCTGCAGGCTTTGATTTTGATTACAATACTGGAGAAATTTGGAAAGAAGTAAGCCGAGCTAATGTCATTGCAACGATTATGAAGCTAACCCAATTAGTAGTTGCCGTATCTTACCTAGGTTAATACAGTAAGTAATTCTTCTTGTCATCGCGCTGAGATTATGCTTAAATGATTAAAACTCGATTAAATTATATGTAGATATAGGCGGTATAGCATGGCAATCATAGCAAAAAATCTTTCTAAGAACTATGGTAAAAAACAAGTTCTACATGATATCAGTTTCGAAATTCCTGAGCAGCCTACTATTGTTGGTCTAATTGGCCCCAATGGAGTAGGAAAGTCGACCATGCTTAGATTATTGGCGGGAGTGCTGATTCCAACTGATGGTGAGATTTTAAATGACAAAGTTAAAGAAACATATTACAAGTGGGCATGTGTCCACAGCACTTTTGTCCCCTCAGGTGAAAGAGGCTTGATATATCGTTTAACTACAATTGAAAACTTGCGATATTTTGCATCTTTTAAAGGAATTAATCTACACAAAGCAGAAAAGGTATTGAGATCTTTAGCTGAATCATTAGACTTTTCGGAATTATTGGATAAAAAATTTCAAGAATTATCGACAGGACAAAAGAAGAAAGCAGCAATTTTAGTAGGTGCCTCACTGGAAACCAGTGTTTTGCTACTTGATGAGCCATCGAATGGCTTAGACATTAATGCTCAGGATGATTTAGCTAGGTTCATTGTGAAGCTGAAAGATCTATATCACAAGATGATTTTTGTTTCTTCACATGATACACAAATGCTGTCTGGTGTGGTTAACTGCTATCTGTTTTTTAAAAATGGCCAGATTGTAAAACAAGTAAATCACCATTTTAGTGAAGAAGAACTAATTAGAACTTACCAAAATGTATATCGCTAAAGTGGGTGGAAAAAATGAAGAAAATAAAGCAGCTTTGGATGTTGTTTATTGTTCAATTGGAATCTGTCATAAAGTTAAATATAAGATACTTAAATTCTACAGTTAGCCAAATGTTTTTGTATGCAGGTGCTTTCTTAATTGTTTTATTTGTAACAGATACTTCCAAAATGGCTCGATATTATAATTCTAAGGCAGGGGTACTAGTTGCAATGATTGGCTATTTGTTTTGGAGTATCGGAATTTCTTCTTTTCAATCGTGCAGTAATGCAGTTGAAATAGATGAGCGGGAAGGAACCTTAGAAAGTGAAATGCAATCTGCATACCCTTTGTGGTTAATTTACCTATTTCAAATTCTGGGAGAAAACATTATTGTTTGGCTTGAGTTATTAGTCATAAGCATAGTCACATGTTTTTTGTCGCACTTTACTTTCAATGACTTAATTTCTTCTTTGCTTCTTACTTTTGTTTTTTCGCAAATTTCAAACTTAGGAATGTTTGGCATGGGGATGTTCTTAGCGTCAGGTTCTATTCGATTTAAGAAAATGGGGCAGTGGTCAGTAATTATATCATCACTTTTAATGATGTTTTCTAATGTTTTTTCTCCAGCTTTTCTTGGTATTCAAGAAATTATCCCTTATGTGTGCGGCGTTGAGCTTGTAAGAAACATAGTATTGGGTCAGGGGTTTGTTATGCATCAGTTTTTAATCTTTTTATTGGTCAATGCAGCTTGGTTAATTGCTGGAATAATTGTTTTTTCCTATAGCATTAAGTATGAACGAAAAAATGGTTCATTTGACGCTTTTTAAAATAAAACTTAATATAAAATAGAGCAGTTTGATATTCATGAAAAGATGTTAACTGCTTTTATTATGCTTAATAGAGTAGTTCATGCATTAAAGGAAGTTAGAATATTATTTTAGAATTTAAGAATGTTGTTTGGGGAACAAAGAATTATTTTGCCGTAAGAAAATTATATTTAACAGCTTTTCCAAAAAATGAGCGCTTTTCAATATGGCAATTAGTTTTAATGTCACTTCACCGCCAAGTTCATTTCGAAGCGGTTTATGACAAGCACGACTTTATTGGCTTAGTATTTCTTGCAGAGAGCAGTGAGGCAGTTTATTTGATGTTTTTGGCAACAGTTTCGAACAAAAGAAATCAAGGGTATGGCTCAAAAATTTTAACTCAATTAAAAAAGCGTTTTGCACCCAAAACTATCATTATTGACATTGAACCAGTGAATGAAAAAGCGGTCAATTATAGACAACGCTTAAAGAGATTATCTTTTTATGAAAAAAATGGGTTTAGGCAGACTTCTAATTATCTAGTTGATGATGGAGGGGCCTTCTCAATCTTAACTTCAGGAAAGAAATTTAATGTAAAAAAATTCAATCATTTACTGAAATGGCTGAGCTTTGGGTTGTACAAGTTTGAGATAAAATAAAAGGAAAAGCGTGTATGCTTTTCCTTTTTTAGTGATTATCTTAATAAATAAAAATGGCTAACTTTAAAATCTATTTTGAATGAATCTGGTTTGATTTGCTCACCATCAACTTGGGCAAACTCTTTTTTAGTTGTTTGAATAGATATTTGTTTACCCTCAAAATAATGAAATTGAGGATCATGAACATGTGAGCCGTCTTTTAACAAATTAATAAAGAGTTTGATTAGTTTGCCTAAACTGAAGCGTTCAACAACAACGGTGTCAAGCACACGACTTTTGATACTTGCACTTGGTAATAATGGAATACCACCACCTAAATAGGGATGATTGGTGGTAGTTATTAGAAAAGCATCATCGTAATGATATCTTTTATTGTCGCATTTAATATCAACAGTAAATGTATCTTGCTTTCTCAGTGCTGACAAAATATGAAGTCCATAAATCATTTTGCCTTCATTGATTTTGTTTAAGAGTTTCTTTAATTCTGAAATGTTACTAAGATGATTAACATAAGCATCAAAACCAACCCCTAGACTATTTGCAAAATAATAAACATCATTACTCGAATGAGGAAAGTGGAAAGAACCACAATCAATTCTTTCAGGCTCAATACCATTTTTTAAGTGGTTAATAAGTTCTTCAGGGTTTCCAGAAAGATTAGTGGCCTTGCCGAAGTCATTTCCAGTGCCCGCAGGTAAATACGCTAGCGGCGTGGAAGGATGACTTGATCTTTTTATTCCATTAAGAACTTCATTCAAAGATCCATCTCCACCAATTACTAATAGAACTTCATTGGAGAGATGGTTTCTATTGCCATATCCTTGTGCAATTTTAATTGCTTCACCTGCAAAAGAGCTTTTGTAAACATCAAAAGCAATATTTTCATTAACAAGTAAGAGGGTAGTTTGGTCTAATATCTTTTTCGCATGTCCATTTCCAGCAGTTTCATTAACTAGAAGATGGATTTTAAGTTTATTTTTCATATTTTATTTTAGAAAGAGTAAAGAAAAAAATTTGGCTATTGGGGCAATTTTAATTGTAGGAGTTGTAGATTCCATAATAGATATACTAAGTAGTATCTTAATGGAGCTTTTGCATATTGAGGATATAATTTATCTTAATTTATTAGTTCAAATTAGTATTATACTTCTTGCAGTTTTTATAATTGAGATCTTCTATAAGTATCTTCACTCATATTTAATGAATGAAAATCACAATGTTTTTATAGGACTGTTGATCTATCTATATGTTTCCACTACTTTAACAATGATTTTTTATGGACAAACCCAGAAAAATGCATCGTTAAGTATGTTTTTTACAATTTTTGTATTAATTCAAATAGTTTTTGCTATGGCGACTTACGTGGAACTAATAAATATTCAAAAGCATCTTTTAAAAAAATCACAACAAGATAAATTAATAAAAGAGCAAAAACAATTACAAGACTATGCGCAATATCTTGAAGAGAGCGAAGATGAGTTACGTGCTTTTCGGCATGATTATCGAAATATGTTTAATTCATTAAAAATCAGTGCACAAGAAGGAGATACGAAAGAATTAATTCAAAAGCTTGATGAATATACTAAGGCCAATTTAAATGCCAAAGCATTTGAAAAGTATAGAGATGTTAATCATATAAAAATAAAGTCTCTGAAAAGCATCATTATTGCTAAGTTAACGGAAATGTATAGAGAACATATTCCATATAATTTTGAATGTAGCGGTGAAATTACTGAATTACCTAAAAATATTAATGAAATAGATTTAGTCAGAATTGTCGGTATAAGTTGTGACAATGCGATTGAAGAAAGCAAAGTATTAATACAGCAGAATCAAGAAGCTCATATTGAAATTATGGCTTATTCAAACGAACGTGGTGAATTTGAATATGAAATACAAAATAAACGAAGTGATTCTGAAATTTCAATTAAACAAATACAACAAAGTGGTTATTCAACCAAGAAAAGTCACTCTGGTTTAGGTTTAGCCAATATCAATAGTATTAAGAATAGATATGAAAATATGACGATTTCTTATGAGGTGCCGAAGGGATACTTTGATTTCTATCTCGTAATTGAACCAGAGGAGTGAAAAAACATTGAAATATCCAGTAATTATTTGTGATGACGATAAAACACTAGCAAATAATTTAGCAAATAATGTGAAATACGCAGCTGAAAATTTAGTTGAAGACAATACAGCTTATGAAAATGTGGAGATTAGTGTAGAGCAAGTTGCCACTACCTTTGAGCAAGTTGTAAGTTATGTAGTAGCTAAGGATATTCAGAATGCGATCTACTTCTTAGATATTGAATTAAGTCAAAACTCTGAATCTAAGAATGGAGTAGATTTAGCAGAATTTATCAAAAAACAAGATCCTAATGCACAAATTATTTTTGTTACTGCTTATGATAAGTATGCACCGTTAACTTATCGAAGACGAATTGGCGCAATCGATTATATTAATAAAGCGCTAGACCAAAAAGATATGATGAAACGTCTAGAAGAAACAATTACGGATGCAGTTCAAAGCATTAACAATCTTACAAAATCTGGAAGAAAAGAGCTTGTTTATAAAGTAGGTCGCAGGATAAATAAGGTAGAAGATACTAATATCTATTATCTTGAAAATAGCCCTACACAGCATAAAGTCACTCTAATAACTGAAACTGGATCAGCTGAATTTAGAAGTAATATTTCAAAAATTAGTGATGAAAATGACTTTCTTGTTAAAGTGTCTCAATCATGCGTAGTTAATCCAAATAATATTAATAGCATTGATTTTTCGAAAAAGACCATCACATTTCCTAATGGAGATGAAGTAATATTTGCTCGTAGCTTCAAAAGAGATGTCAAGAATTTATTAAGTAAATATCCAGAAATTAACGTTAAATAAAAGGTAAGACTTATGTTGTTCAAATATAAATCTGTTTATGTATCTCAAGTAGATGAAATGGATTGCGGAGTTGCTTGTCTAGCAATGATTTTAAAGCAGTATCATTCTCGTGTATCTTTAGCACATTTGCGTCATGAAGCTCGCACAAATCTTGAAGGTACAACTGCGCTGGGACTAGTTAAAACAGCACAGAAATTTAATTTTAAAACTGAAGCCGTAAAAGCTGATATGTCTCTTTTTAATGAGGATAGTATTCAATACCCTTTTATTGTGCAT
>SKEH01000561.1_pt1 | contig 21223 bp, 13 predicted proteins | sample 4826571 | NCBI WGS metagenome assembly SKEH01 (sample SAMN11008814, study PRJNA524170) | human gut metagenome | biome: Human fecal sample; material: Feces; isolation source: fecal sample from pouch patient p29 | host: Homo sapiens | place: Israel: Tel-Aviv | collected 2016-09-14 | reverse complement strand
AATTGACATATTATTAAACAGTTATTACAATGTGCAATTATAGCGCAGTTACTAATGAAAAGGAGATAGATTATGACGAAAACACTTTTTGCTAATTTTTCATTATTTGATGGCACCAAAAATGAAATCCAAGATAACGCTTGGTTATTAGTTGATAAGGTCACCGGTAAAATCACAGAAGTTGGAACGGCTAACCCACCTACAGCCGATGAGAAAGTCGATTTAGCGGGCAAATACGTTATGCCAGGCTTAATCAATTGCCACACACATGTGACTATGAACCCCAATCCCAGTGATGGCGACACTATAGCCAATGTAGTTGCCTCAACCGTGCGTGGTGTTAAAAATTTACATACGCTTTTGAAATCAGGCGTTACTTATATTCGTGAGTGCGGGAGCATTTTTGATATTGATATTACCTTAAGTAAGCTAATCGACGCTGGTCTAATTGAAAAAACTCCCGAGATTTTACCTTCGGGGCGTCCTTACTCAATGACTGGCGGTCACGGTGACTTCCCTAACTTTGGCCATTTGGTTGATTCTCCAGACGAAATGCGCAAAGCTGTTCGTCAAGGACAAAAAATTGGTGCCAAAGCAATTAAAGTTATGGCTACTGGTGGCGTCATGACCGAAAATGACTTCATGGATGATCCACAATTAAGTACAGAAGAAATCAAAGCTGCTGTCGAAGAAGCCCATCATAAAGGTAATATTGTTGCTGCCCATGCCGAAGGTAATCCGGGTATCATGAACGCAATTAAAGCAAATGTTGACTCTATCGAGCATGGTTTTTACGTTAATGACGAAGAAATTGATTTAATGCTTGCACAAAAAACCTACCTAACGCCAACAATTGTCGCTGATTGGGCCATTCCAAAATTTGGTGAGGGCCTTTTACCCGACTGGGAAATTAAAAAAGCCGCTGATGCACTAGACGATTTATGCAAAAATATCGCTCACGCTCATGATCGCGGTGTTGCAATCACTTTAGGGACAGATGCTGGGACACCGTTTAACGACTTTTCAATGACTCCAGTAGAACTGCAACTAATGGTCAAAATCGGCTTTAGTGATTATGATGCACTAATGACTTCATGCCAAAATTCTGCCAAGCTACTAAAAATTGATAATGAATATGGTACTCTTGAGCCAGATAAGTATGCTGACTTCTTAGTTTTAGATGATAATCCATTGGAAAGCGTTAAAGCCGTACAACAGGAAGACAAAGCTGTTTATAAAAAGGGCCAACGTGCTTACTAATTAATAATAATTAAAAACCTTCTAGTTTGAACAAATGTGTTCAGTTCTAGAAGGTTTTTTATCGTAAAAATTAATCAACTGTTAAATAATTTATACTATTTTTGGACACTGGCTTTTTCTTCAGCCCTGCCAAAATGCGTATTAAATGCTAAATTCAAAACAATTGCTGCCAAAGCGCCAATCGTAATCGGTGACTTTAAGAAGTATTGCAAGAATAATGGTGCTTGAGCAATTACTTTAGCTGGAATAAGAACTAAAGCAAAAGTTAATACCATTGGAACTCCTACCACGTAAATTTGGTTACCATTAGCTTCAGGAATAGACTTTAAACCGTTCAGCATAATAATCACACAGATAATCGCAAAAATCCCACCAATTACAGGACTCGGAATAGCTGCTAAAAAGGCTGAAAGCTTACCAACAAAACCTAAAACAACAAACCAAATTCCGACTGATAAAAATACTTTACGGCTAGCCACCCCAGTAATTGATACAACCCCTGCATTTGTGGAATAGCCTGTCATCGGCGTGCTTCCCAGTAAAGCGGCAACTAAACAACTTAGACCTTCACCAACTAGGCCACGATCCCATTGTTTTTTCGTGATTTCGATTCCTGTTACATTGCTCATCGCAAACCAGGTACCCATTGTTTCGGTTGTTAGAACTATGTAAATAATTACAAAGGTAAGAATTGCGCTGAAAGAAAACTTAACACCATAATGCAAAATCGTAAATTGTGGCCATGAGAACCAGGCAGCTTTTTGTACGCTCTCCCAGCTGAACATGTGCATACTTGCCGCTGCAACGGTCCCAACGAACATCGCAATAACAATCGAACCTGCTTTTAACATGTTCTTTAGACGACCAGCATAATTGCTAAGAATGAGCACAATTAGTAATGACCCCATTGTAATTCCAGCTAAAGCAATATTTCGATTTAAATTACCGCTAGCTTGAAAGATATTGTCATTGAGTGCTGAAGGCATGAGTGAGAGGCCCACACAAGCAATAATTGTACCACCGACTACTGGTGGTACCAGCTTATTAACAACCTTCTGATAAACGCCACTTAAACCCAGCAGTACTACAAGCAATGCACCAACAATTGTTGCCCCTAGAACCGTTGCCATTCCGCCATTAGGACCACCATTAGCCAAATAAACGCCAACTACTGCACCAACTGGTACATAAGAAGGTCCCTGAGACATTGGCATTTTCATCAAAAGTCCTGTTTGGATTAACGTGCCGATTCCACAAGCTAAAAATGCAACTTGTAAAAACCCTGTTTTTTGTGCAGCTCCCATTGATAATAAGCCTGCGATGATTAATGGTGGCACATAGACGTCCATTGCCAAAACATGCTGCAGACCCAATAGGCCAGCTTCTAGAGTAGGAACATTATCATCTGGACCGTAAATTAATCCATTATCTTTCGTCTGCATTATTTTTCTCCTTGCTTGCAGCTACTTGGCCTTGTACCATGACCTGATCAATATTTTCTTTAGTGGTTTGATAAAGCAACTTTTCAAAGCGCATTTGTGGACTTTCATTTTGAAAGGCAGTCCAATTTTGATGAACAACTTGTAAGTCGGCATAACAGCCAGCTTTGATTTCTCCTGTGGGCAGTTGTAAGCTCAAAGCTCCTCCAACCGTAGCCAGATAAAAAGCATTTTTCATCGACAATATATCGTCTTTGGTACCGCGAACCTGCGGATCCAATTCAGCATCAACTCCCTCGTAGCGCTGGTGTGAAGAGACCACTGCTTGGCGGATGTTTTGATAAATGCTTGGACTATAGCCACCAGAAATATCGGTTCCTAAACCAATCTTATTACCATTTTGTAAGATTTGTTTAGCAGGTAAAACGGCATTGCCAAAGTAGACGTTTGAAATTGGACAATGCGCCAGCCCAACCTCTTTTTCTCTAAATAAAGCTATATCATCATCATTTAATAAAGTGCCATGCGCCATTACGGACTTATCTGTCAATAACCCAAACTGATCTAAAACTTCAGCATCTCGTTTATTGTAATGTTCTAACGCATAGCCATTTTCCCAATCGCTCTCACTACAATGAGATTGCACTGGAAGATCATACTTCTGCGCCAATTGCCCTAATCCAAGCAGTGCCTCATCTGTACAGCTTGGCAAAAAACGTGGCGTAATAACAGGTGTAGCTGGAATAGTCTCATTTTCATTTAACTTCAAAACAGCATTGATAAAAGATTCAGTTTCAGTTAGTGCTTGTGCAGCAGTTTGGTCACGATAGTTTTCAGGCGTTTGCTCAGGATTATCCATCACAACTTTGCCGACAAACCCACGCTGGTGGTACTTTAAACAAGCCTTGACCAATTCCAAGTTACCAGAATTGTGAACTGAACCAAAATAAAGAGCGGTGGTGGTTCCCTGAGCCAGTAGCTCCTGAACTAAATCCTCATAGACTTTTTGCGCAAAATCCGAACTTTTATATTTTTCCTCTAATGGAAAAGTATAAACGTTGAGCCAGTCTTCCAGTGGTAAATCCAACGCTACTCCCGCATTGGGCCACTGGGGTGCGTGGATATGCAAGTCAATAAAACCTGGTAAAATTACTTGATCATCGTCTAGTTTTAGTAAGTAATCTCCCTTACTTGCTGAAGCTTTAACTTCTTGATAGCTAGCATCCCCTGACTGAATAATTTCAGCAATATAGCCCTGACTATCAATACAAATTAGAGCTTGCTCTTGATACTCAATCTCATCTGGACTGATTGCAGTATAATAATTTCCTTGAATAACAGTTGAAAAATTAATGGTTCTTTCCTCCTTAATATCGAACGTTTTTGTTATATTACAGTTTTAATATTCGCATATTTATTGTAACAAACTAACTTAGCAGAGGACAACTTTATTTTCAAAAACTATATTCACTGAACTTACCGATGTTTTTTATTTACAGTAAAACCCCGAAACTAACAATAATTCCGGGGTTAAATAATTTTATTATAAAGCTAAGTATTTTTCTGCGTTGCGCAACTCTTCAATAGAGAGTTGCCCTGGTGCTGAACTTTTTCCTACGGCACCAAACGATAAACTAGAGCCAAAAACTTGACCTGCTATCCTAGTTACTTTGCCAATATCACCCATAGCCATGGTAATTATTGGATTTTCAATTTCATTATGAACTTCATTTGTCGCTTCCAACAAAGTTAGAACATCTTCTACATTGTGTGGCATGCAAGCCAATTTAGGTACATCTGCACCAAGATTAGCCATTTTCTTTAGTCGAAATTCAATTACATCTTTAGCTGGCACTTTTTCAAAATCATGGTTACTCATGATCACAACGCCATTATAGTTCTTTGCCTCAGAAACTAGAGACTCTATACGCTTTTCCTCATGGAAAAGTTCTATGTCAACTGCATCACCAAGGCGATTAACAATTATTTGATCCACTAAATCTAGATACCGATTTTCTTCTAACTGGCAAACTCCTCCTTCACTTTTAGTTCTAAAAGTAATCAATAATGGTAATTCACCAATAAGCTCACGTATCTTTCTACCAGTATCAATTAACTGCGCTGTGTCTTCAATTCCAGCAGCATAATAATCAATGCGCCATTCCATCAAATCTGGCTTAGCCGCAGCAATTTCTTTAGTGGATGTTAAAATTTCTTCCTCTGTACTTCCAACATTAGGTACAGCAATTTTAGGAACGCCTTCTCCTAACAGAATATTTCTTATTTTAACGGTGGACATTGCTTTACCTCAATTATTTACTCTCATCAGAAAACATTATTTCTTTAATATAATCAGTTGGCATTTCCTGCCCTGTCCAAAGCTTAAACGACGCAGCTCCCTGATTAATCATCATTCCAATACCATCAAAGACGTGTTTAACCCCAGCTTCTTGAGCCACTTTCATTAATTTGGTTGTTCTTGGCGCATATACTGTATCAAAGACAACCATATCTTCATGAAACCAAGATGGGTCTGAAACTAACGTCTTATCTTCAAGTGGTTTCATCCCAACGCTTGTGGCGTCACAATAGATGTCACTTTCAGCAATTGATTGCTTGAAAGCTTCTTGGTCTGTCAGCTCGGTCAAAGTAACTTTGCAATCAGTTTTTTCTTCAATCGTTTTTACGTTTTTTTCAGCTTGAGCCCATTTATCGTCCTTGATATTGAACATTCTAATCTCTTTTGCACCATCAAGAGCAGACTGAACAGCAATAGGAGTAGCAGCGCCACCTGCACCAGTTAGCGTCATCACTTTATTTTTAATTGAAATTCCTTCATCTTTTAGTGCTTGAACAAAGCCAATTCCATCGGTAGTGTAGCCGGTTAAAACCCCATTATCATTAACAATTGTATTAACAGCATCACACATTTCAGAAGCTGGGGATAGCTTGTCTAAGTACTTAATTACTTCCTTCTTATTAGGCATAGAAACATTGGAGCCACGCATATCCAGAGTTCTTATTGCATCAACAGCTCCTTCTAACTTGTCATTACCTATCTCAAAACAAAGATATGTATAGTTCAATCCTAGTTTTGCAAAAGCATTATTGTGCATTGTTGGTGACATTGAGTGTCTAATTGGATATGCCATTAAGCCTATTAAATAAGTATGGCCATCAAGCCAACCAGTAATTGGTCCATTTACACCAGTAATTTTGTTAGTCATTAGATTTTTCTCCTTTTAACATTAAACATTATTAATTAGATTCCTAGTTATTCTTTCGAAGCACCTGAAGAAGCATCAACTTTTTCAGCTCCAATTTCTTCTTGCTTAAAATTAGTATTATCAGCTGCCTCAGTTCCTGCAACAAAGCCAGATGCATAGCTCCATGAGTTCATCATACTTGGCATCGAGTCATGTCCATTTGCTCCGCCTATAATCTCACCTGATGCATAAAAATTAGATATTGGGTTGAATTCAGTGTTTAAAAGCTGCATATGACTATTTGTTTCATATCCGCCTAAAGTTGTACAAAAACGTAATTTTTGTTCAATTACATAGTACGTTTCACCCTCATATTCATGCATAAATTGAGCAGGACGTCCAAATTCACTATCATTTTTTTCTTCAACAGCTTGAGCATAAGTAGATAGAGTTTGCTGTAAGTTTTGATAATCAATTCCAGCTTTTTGAGCAACTGTTTTTAGGTTGCCTTTGACCAAAATAGGACTCTTTTTACCTTCTAAATCAAAGAAGCCCTGAACTTCTTCAGCAGTGAAACCATATTTTAGTAGTAACTCATAAAACTTATTCCACATACGTTGATCCATCACCACAAACGCTATTTGGTCTTTTTGCGCCGCAATTGCATCCCTAAAATGAGTATATGGTGCTGATTCATTAACAATTCTTTTGCCAGCTGTATTTACAAAAATTGCGCCCATATCACTTACCTCTTTAGTTGAATAGGTGGTTAATTTAGCAATTCCTGGCTCAACTTCAAGTCCATGTGGATAAACCTTGTACCAATCTAAATTACGCGATGCAAGATTCATATCCTTGGCAAAGTCAAAGTAATCCCCTGTAGATGTCATTGGACCGTAATATGGAATGTTGGTCTTATGTTCGCGATAATCCCGTGCACCCCAGCCACCAGCTGACATAACCAAAGATTTGAAATTAAGGGTTACAGTTTCATGCTTACCTTCTGCAACAAGAGAAACCAATTCTCCTTGATTGTTTTTATTTAACTTTTCAACTCTAGTTTCAAGTAAAATTTCTCCACCTTTTTTGACAAAGGCTTCTGCTACTTTAGAGATTAACTCGTACGAGCTTTCCGATGGCATTTCAATTTGTCTGTTAACAGAGTGTTCAATTGTTTGAGTTTCTGCTTTTTGATAAGTTAAATCTGCAAAATCAGTAATAAAATCAACTGCTTTACCAATATTATTAACTAGTACATCTGTTAAAACCTGATAGTTTGTTCCTCGACACTCGCGAGCAATATCATTTGCTAGTACTGCTGGAGAATCCTTTTCAGCCTCTTCGCCAAACAAGCTGGCTGATACTTTTGAACCTGTGCCTACCACATTGGAACCATTTAAAATAGTCGCTCCACCAAGGTAACCATTTTTTTCAATTAGTACGACTCGTTTTCCCATTGATAGAGCTCTTGAAGCGGCCATTAGTCCTGCCATACCTGAGCCGATGACAGCGACATCAGTATTTAACGTACGTTCTTGATGTGCTTTTTTGTTTGGCATTGCTGGAATGTTGAGCCCGGTTTTTTCCAGTGCCTTTTTACCTGAATCGAGCATCGCCTGTGTCATAATTGATGCTCCAGAAATTGCATCAACATCAAAGCTTTGACTTTTAAGCACGTTTTCTTTAAGCTTGCCAACTACTTGCTTAAAAATGCCAGGTGTTTCTGAACTCTTTGTCACTTTAAGATCAACAATTTTTCCACTATCAACATTTATTTCAAAATCGATTTGGCCATTACGGCCTTCGGCTTGTGCCTTAATAATTTTATTTGACATAAATTCACCTTTTTCTACGTTAGCCTTCAATATTAAATTTTTTACTTCTAACAATCAGCGTTGCGGACAAAACCACAGAAACGATTGCAATAATTGCAGTAATCCAAAATACTAGCAATGTACTAGTAGAATTTGCTTTCAGTACAAATGCAGCCACTAATGGAGCAACAAAATAAACAACTGCTGGTGCAAAACTATAGTATGACGTAATCTTTCCGTGGCTTTGTGGGAAATATGATGTCAGTACTGATAAGCCAACTTGCCAAACACCACCTGCAGTGAAAAATCCTACAGCTACTGCACCAATTTCTCCTGCAACTAATGAAGGTTTAAGAACCATGAATAGTAACCCAATAGCTGAGATAATTGAGTAAGTCATGATTAGATATAATCTTTTAACTTTAGTAACTAAGGCTGATGTAACAAACACAGAAATTAATGACGCAATTGAGTACCATGAAACTAATTGGTTTGCATTAGCTGCTTGCTGATTTAAAACATACTGACCATAATATGGTGCATATAAAGAAAAAATATAAAAAGTAAAGCAAAGTGTGAATCCTAATGCAATAATCATTAGTCCATCAACAGCTAGCTTAGGCTGATTGCCTGCATTTATACTGGCATCATCCACAGTCGAAGAATTATCATTACTTGTAACAGTTTGTGGTGCATAAGTAGTTTTCACAGTTAATAGCACATCGATCAAAATACAGAGAGCAAGAATGCATGCTGTTATTTTTGGATCCTTAATTACCTTCACAAAAAATGGGAATAACATTTGCATTACCTGCATTGCAGCTTTAACAAAAGAATTCATTGTTGCTGTCTTACCTGGATAAGCATCTGCTAAAGCCGGATATCCAGCCGTGTCGCCAAAAGAGTTAGTAGCACCAAAAAACATTGCTGCTATTCCAGCTATCCAAATATTATTTGCAAAAGCTGCTCCTAACAAAAAGATTGCATCACTGATTAGTGCAATTAAGAGTGTCTTTTTCCGGCCTATTTTATCTGAAATTGCTCCTGCAAATAAAATAGTGATAATCCTACCTAGTCCAACCATTGCAATAACTAAAGAAACTTGAGTTTCACTTGCATTCCACAAATTGGCTAGAGTTTGTCGATATTGACTGATAAATAGCGTTGCAGCACCTACCACAGCAAAATGCAAGTAGACGGATACTGCGACACCAGTATAATTCCTTTTCTTATCCATTATTTTTACCCTTTCACAGTAATTCTTAATTAAGCAAAAACAATATAACCTATTTTAAAAATTAAGAATAATTGTTTATCATTCCCAATTTATTAATAATAGCTATAGCTATCACACCTTACTGTAGAAGATAAATAACGTACTCTTTAAATTACTTGGTACCGCTTTAACAAAAAACAGCCGATAAAAAGTCGTTTTATCAGCTATTTGCAGTTTAATATAGTTTTTTTTAATAATTGGATTAAAATAGTGCATAATACAGAAAATATTTCTACCTCAAAATTATTAATACAGTTATCTATTAACCAAAATGGAGTATTATCAATGAATTTAAATCAGCTATATTATTTCAAAGAGTTAGCAGATCAAAAGAAATATACTGCAGCGGCCAAAAGCCTATATATCAGTCAGCCAACATTATCAGTATCAATCAAACAGTTAGAAAAAGAATTACATTGCAAACTATTTAAACAGAATGGCCGTTTTGTGCAGTTAACAAGCTATGGTCGTATTTTTTACGATACAGTAGTTAAATCACTAGATGCTTTAGAATATGGTAAAAGAAAAATTCAGCAAAAAGTCAGCCAAGATCACGGCAATATTCATGTCGCTGGCATCCCAACCGCAATTGGAATTTTATTACCCAAGATCACGAAAATGTATCAACAAGAGAGCAATGTCTCACCACATTTTATTTATCATGACAATCCTTCCTTTCAAATATGTGAAGGAATCAAAAATGGCTGGTATGATATTGGAATTTGTTCATATGTTCCCGAATTTAGTGAGTTTACATATATCCCACTTTATAATGAAGAAATTATCGCTATTGTTTCAAAAAACAATAATTTAGCCAAAATCAATGAAATCTCACCAGAAGAGTTACAGGGAGAGACCATTATTACATATTCTAAGAAGATTCAAATCGGTAAAGATATAACCGATGCTTTATTAGCTAGTGCATCTGATTTAAATATCACCAATCGATTACACGATGAATTAGCAATCGCTGGACAAGTTTTAACCAATAATATTGTTGGCGTGGTGGCCAAAACTATATATCTAAGTGGTTTTGATATCCACCAAATTAAATTAGACTTGCCCAAAGATACTCGCCAAGTTTATTTGGTTTATGATCCGAATCAAGATTTTTCGCCAGAGACCATTAATTTTATTGATTTTATTAAAAGTAATAAAAAAGAAATCCAATTAATCGTTGATAATATTTAAAAAACAAGCCCAACAATAGGCATCACTTTACTAGAAAACTAACAAATTATGACTAATTCAATTACTCAAAATGCCCTTCGGGCGCTTTTATACGAAGTTGTTACACAACCTAAACCAGGTCTCGTCGATCCCTTAAGCCAGGGACCGCATCCCGATATGAATATTTATACTTTTATTGATAGTAGCTTGAGCCTAGAGCACTATTTTTCTGAAGCAGTTGAGATCGGTCAAACCTTTCAGTCAACTGATTTAACGCAAATGTTTCAGCAATTAAGACAACAAGGTATTTTGGCTGAAAAAGAGATGTTCACCGCTACTAAAGGAATAAATACTCATAAAGGTGCTATTTTTTCTTTAGGTATTTTTGTTTGTGCTGAAAGTTACAGTAAGAAACATCAAACTGAAATATTTACTACAATTAAACGGATGTGTCATGGTTTAGTCGAGCACGATTTAATTAACAATAATAAACTGCAAACCGCAGGCGAAAAAGAATACCAGCAATATGGTACAGGCGGTGCGCGTCAGCAGGCTGAACAAGGCTATCCTATTATTAGTGATATCGCCTTACCTTTTTTAAAAAATAGTTCTGGCAGTTTACAAGTGCGTCTTCTAGACACATTGATGAAAATTGCCACAATTACTGTTGATAGCAATTTAATCAAGCGAGCGGGCAATTATGATGCTGTTAAATGGCTTCAAAAACGCGCTCTTAGGTATTTAGAACTGGGAGGCTATGATTCCCCATTAGGTAAAAAAGAACTCTTAAAATTAAACCAGGAGTGTTTGGAAAAGAACTATAGCTTAGGAGGCTGTGCCGACCTATTAATTGTGACTATCTTTTTGGGTTTAGAAAAAGGCTACATTGTCTAGAGCAAAAAAATACTAGCTAATCTATTTAGATTAACTAGTATTTTTCGTTTAAGTAAAAATCACAATATGATTAATGGTGTGACGCACCACTTACTGCATCAGTATCTTCAATTTCACTGCATGCTGTATCGGCAGCAATACGACCAAAGGTAAAGATATCAGCCAAGGAGTTGCCGCCAAGACGGTTACCAGCGTGCAATCCACCTGCAACTTCACCAGCTGCATATAAGCCAGGAATCACTTGATCTTTTTCACCAAGTACTTGTGCCTTTGGATTAATCTTTAAACCACCCATTGTGTGATGAATTGCTGGTTTACGTGGTGTTGCATAAAATGGTGCAACTTCACACTTGAGGTTGAACGCACTTTTACCAAATTCTGGATCATTTCCGGCATCAACATACGAATTATATTTCTTAATAGTATTAACTAAAGTGTCTGGATCCATGCCTGCTTTTTCAGCCAATTCTTCTAATGTATCAGCTTTTAGAAGAGTTCCTGCCTTAACTTGAGCTTCGAGTGATTCTTCTGTGGTGTTGTAGGCTGTCTTTTTAATTTTATCGTCTGCAATTAAGTAAAATAAGGTTCCATTAGCAATTGCGGCTTTGGCAAGGGTATCACGTTCTGCAAACTCGTTCACAAAACGTTCACCTTTTTGGTTAACCATAATAAAGTTTTCTGGTGGTGTTTGAATTCCAGTAAACAATTCACCTGTCTTAGGATCTGAAACTGGCATCAATTGAATAAAGCCCATACCAACTAAGTCTGCACCTGCTTCTTTACCTAAGGCGATACCATCACCGGTAATTGCTGGCGAGTTAGTTGTCGCGATATCATCATCAATGTGTTCCCAGTATGTATTGTACTTTTGCACCATTTTGGTATTTGCACCAAAACCACCAGAAGTCAAAATAACCTTCTGCGCATGAATAGTGATCTTATTGCCGTTACTGCCTTGTGCAACGACACCAGTAACTTTGCCATTTTCAATGATTAAATGTGTTGCCCTTGTTTCCGTTAAAACTGTAGCACCATGATCTTCAATCCAATCACCTAAAACATGAATAAAGGCATAACCCATTGGCTCAACAGGCTTGTGCCCACGACGCCATAATGCCCCAACTGGCATTGTTACGTCCGAACGGTCAAATTTAACACCTAAATCTGTTAGCCACTTAACTGAATCAAGCACATTGTTAACAAGTTCAGTAACTAAAGCATAGTTACCGTGAATTTCATTGCCATTTAAGTCAGTTCTTTTACCACCTAAATAAGTTTGAATTTCATGTAGTAAAACTGAATCAAACAAGTAGTCAGCGCCAGATTCAACATATTCATTAATTTGTTGTTGCAGTTTCTTAAAATCTTCCTGATATTCAGGGTCAATTTCTTCAATTGGTGTTTGAGCAAGCTTTTCAAGACTTTCTTTTTCACCAGAAAGGGCTTTAAATTGATTTTGCCATTCTGGCTCAGCCGCATTAAGTGGACCACCTGCTCTTGTAGTATTACCACCAATTTGAGGATACTTTTCTAGCACAACAACTTTTTTGTTATTTTGAATTGTTCGTGCTGCTGCAGTTAAGCCAGCGCCACCAGCACCAATTACAACAACATCGGTATTATATTCCTCATCTTGTCCCGCATCTGCACTAGGCTTAGGACGATTAGCCCATTCTTCTGGATCGCCGCCGGCCTCTTTGATTGCTTGACTGACGCCATCAACAACGCCATGACTTGAAATTGTGGCACCACTGACAGCATCTACGTTTAAAGTTTGATTATTGATAATTTGTTCTGGTAAACGTTTAAAAACTTCGTCTGCTACACCTTTGGTTTCACCACTTGAATCGACTGTTATTTCTTCAATCCGATCTTGTGAAAGTGTAACTTTCATTGGCATAAAACTTGAGCCATGTCCCTTAGCTTCTACAGCATATGTACCTGGTTTCATTTCGAGTTATTCCTCCTTATTTACATCTTTAATAACTAAATTTTACTAGCTTTCAATATTTAGTTGAAATACTTTTATAGCAAGTAGGCTATAATAAAAATGTTATCGGAGGAAGAATATGAAAGATCCAGAAATTTTAATCCATTATCTTGATGTTTTATTAAAGGAAAGTAATTTTACACGCGCAGCACGTGAACTCTATATTTCTCAACCTTATTTAACCCAACTAATTAAACGGATTGAGCACAAGCTAGGTACTAAAATACTAAATAGAGATGTTGCACCCTATACTTTAACCAAAGCTGGCGTAATCTATTATAAATATCTTGAAACAGCTATTACTAATAACCAAAAGCTAGAAGATAAACTTACACCTTATACTGATCCGAACAAAGAAATCGTTCGAATAGGGATACTGGAGAGCCTAGGCACCTTTTTACTGCCTGAACTCTTACCTGAATTTCTTGCTCAAAATCCTAACATCAAGGTTCAACTAACAGAGACTTACCCTAGAAAAAGTGAAGCTCAGCTTCTAGCTGAACAAGTAGATTGCTATATTGGCCAAACCCCTGAATCACTAAGCAGTGGGCTAGATTTTTATGTTAATGGTGGTGAAAACTACTACATTATTATTTCGCCAAAATCAAAGTACTTTAAAAAAGGGCGCTTTATCCTTGAACCAGATGAATATGATATCAAAACAATTATCAAGGAACCTTTTGTTGTTAGTTCATCAAATTCTGCTATTCGCCACCAAGTTAATGGTGTATTTCAAAAATTTCATGTTAAACCAAATATCGTATTAGAAACTAATAGTATCCTAACCGCAACCAACTTAGCCATTAAAGGTGTAGGATTAACTATTTCAGCCGCAAGTATAATCAAGCGCATGAACCAAACACCAATTAATCTTTTACCCTTAAATAAAAACATCATTACCGTTAAGTACTTTATTGCAGTAAAGAAAGGGATTAAACAAAAAGAGGGTGTCAAAAAACTGATTGCGAAGTTCATGGAAAAGAACATTCAGCCAAATATCCGATAAATATGAATACAACAAAAAAGAGGATCAATAAAGATCCTCTTTTCTTGTACTTTGCTCCGGCTGTCAGACTCGAACTGACGACATCTTGATTAACAGTCAAGCGCTCTACCAACTGAGCTAAGCCGGAATATTAAAAAAGCACGGCAGCGTCCTACCCTCGCAGGCAGTCTCCCACCAACTACTCTCGGCGTGAAGAAGCTTAACTGCTGTGTTCGGCATGGTTACAGGTGTTTCCTTCTTGCTATTGCCACCGTACTTTTTTCCTTTGAGCTTTTACACTCAAAACTAAATATAATCCTCTTGAAAAACCATTCCGCTCTCTTCCAGATCGCTCAAGCTTGTGGTCAAGTCCTCGACTGATTAGTACTAGTCCGCTCCAAACCTCACGGCTCTTCCACTCCTAGCCTATCTACCTCTTAGTCTTTGAGGTGTCTTACTACTTTCGTATGGGAAATCTCATCTTGAGGGGGGCTTCGCACTTAGATGCTTTCAGCGCTTATCCCTTCCATACTTAGCTACCCAGCTATGCCTTTGGCAAGACAACTGGTACACCAGCGGTATGTCCATCCCGGTCCTCTCGTACTAAGGACAGCTCCTCTCAAATTTCCAACGCCCACGACGGATAGGGACCGAACTGTCTCACGACGTTCTGAACCCAGCTCGCGTGCCGCTTTAATGGGCGAACAGCCCAACCCTTGGGACCTACTTCAGCCCCAGGATGCGACGAGCCGACATCGAGGTGCCAAACCTCCCCGTCGATGTGAACTCTTGGGGGAGATAAGCCTGTTATCCCCAGGGTAGCTTTTATCCGTTGAGTGATGGCCCTTCCATGCGGTACCACCAGATCACTAAGCCCGACTTTCGTCCCTGCTCGAGTTGTCGCTCTCGCAGTCAAGCTCCCTTATACCTTTACACTCTGTGAATGATTTCCAACCATTCTGAGGGAACCTTTGGGCGCCTCCGTTACTCTTTAGGAGGCGACCGCCCCAGTCAAACTGCCCATCAGACACTGTCCCATACCTCGCTTAGAGGTCCTGGTTAGAGCAGCCATCAAACAAGGGTAGTATCCCAACATTGCCTCTGATAACACTGGCGTGCTATCTTCTCTGGCTCCTACCTATCCTGTACATGTTTAACAGCTACTCAATATCAAATTGCAGTAAAGCTCCATGGGGTCTTTCCGTCCTGTCGCGGGTAACCCGCATCTTCACGGGTATTATAATTTCACCGAGTCTCTCGTTGAGACAGTGCCCAAATCATTACACCTTTCGTGCAGGTCGGAACTTACCCGACAAGGAATTTCGCTACCTTAGGACCGTTATAGTTACGGCCGCCGTTTACTGGGGCTTCAGTTCGTTGCTTCGCTTGCGCTGACAACTCTCCTTAACCTTCCAGCACCGGGCAGGTGTCAGCCCCTATACGTCGTCTTTCGACTTTGCAGAGACCTGTGTTTTTGATAAACAGTTGTTTGGGCCTATTCACTGCGGCTGGCTGTTACACCAGCACCCCTTCTCCCGAAGTTACGGGGCTATTTTGCCGAGTTCCTTAACGAGAGTTCTCTCGCTCACCTTAGTGTTCTCCACTCGACTACCTGTGTCGGTTTGCGGTACGGGTACGTTAGCTCTCACTAGAAGCTTTTCTTGGCAGTGTGACTCTTGAACCTTCGCTACTTTAATTTCGCTCCTCATCACAACTTGTGCTTTCTAGATAGAAGCATTTGACTCTTATCTACACTTATTGCTTAAACATGGATTTCCAGCACCATGCGTTCTTTGCCTCCTGCGTCCCTCCTTCGTTATTAACGATCTAACGCAGTACAGGAATTTCTACCTGTTGTCCATCGACTACGCCTTTCGGCCTCGCCTTAGGTCCCGACTTACCCTGGGCGGACGAGCCTGCCCCAGGAAACCTTAGTCTTTCGGCGGATAGGATTCTCACCTATCTTGCGCTACTCATACCGGCATTCTCACTTCTAAGCGCTCCACTTATCCTCTCGATTAAGCTTCGCCGCACTTAGAACGCTCTCCTACCACGTGTATTACTACACATCCACAGTTTCGGTACTATGCTTAGCCCCGGTAAATTTTCGGCGCAGCGTCACTCGACTAGTGAGCTATTACGCACTCTTTTAATGATGGCTGCTTCTAAGCCAACATCCTAGTTGTCTACGCAACTCCACATCCTTTTCCACTTAGCATAGATTTTGGGACCTTAACTGGTGATCTGGGCTGTTTCCCTTTCGACTACGGATCTTATCACTCGCAGTCTGACTCCAGTGCTTTGATATATGGAATTCGCAGTTTATCTGAACTCAGTAACCCTTGATGGGCCCCTCATCCAAACAGAGCTCTACCTCCATTATCATCCTCGCACCAGGCTAGCCCTAAAGCTATTTCGGAGAGAACCAGCTATCTCCAAGTTCGTTTGGAATTTCACCGCTACCCACAACTCATCCCCGCAATTTTTAACTTACGTGGGTTCGGTCCTCCAGTGCGTTTTACCGCACCTTCAACCTGGTCATGGGTAGGTCACTTGGTTTCGGGTCTACATCAACTAACTATCTCGCCCTTTTCAGACTCGCTTTCGCTCCGGCTCCGTCTTTTCTGACTTAACCTCGCTAATTAACGTAACTCGCCGGTTCATTCTACAAAAGGCACGCCATCACCCTTTAATGGGCTTTGACTACTTGTAGGCACACGGTTTCAGGTTCTCTTTCACTCCCCTTCCGGGGTTCTTTTCACCTTTCCCTCACGGTACTGGTTCACTATCGGTCACAATTTAGTATTTAGCCTTGCGAGATGGTCCTCGCTGCTTCAATCGGGATTCCTCGTGTCCCGACCTACTCAGGATTCTGCTCGGCGTCTCTTGGATTTCGCTTACGGGGCTCTCACCCTCTCTGGCTTACCTTCCCAGATAATTCTGCTATCCGCCTTACTACCTTATTGCAGTCCTACAACCCCATATGATAAATCATATGGTTTGGGCTCTTTCCGTTTCGCTCGCCGCTACTTGGGAAATCGATTTTTCTTTCTCTTCCTGCAGCTACTTAGATGTTTCAGTTCACTGCGTCTTGCCCTATATACCTATCTATTCAGTATATAGTAATGCATCGCTGCATTGGGTTCCCCCATTCGGAAATCTCCGGATCATTGCGTACTTACTGCTCCCCGAAGCCTTTCGTGGTTCGTCACGTCCTTCTTCGCCTTATTGTGCCTAGGCATTCACCGTGCGCCCTTCTTTTCTTGACCTATCCTTAAGTCATTCGTTCTTTTCGAACTCTCTCGGTCGCTCTTGCAATCTGTTCTCTTTGATTGTTTCTCGGTTTTTCTTGGATTATATTCAGTTTTCAATGTACTAACTCTTTTGAGGTACTACCCTCAAAACTAAACAATGTTCTCGCTACTCATGTGCTTCCTGCTTTACAAGACTTCTGCTAGTATCTCTACTCTCCGTCTTGCTTGCTTCCTTAGAAAGGAGGTGATCCAGCCGCAGGTTCTCCTACGGCTACCTTGTTACGACTTCACCCTAATCATCTGTCCTACCTTAGACGGCTGACTCCTTTACAGGTTATCTCACCGGCTTTGGGTATTACAAACTCTCATGGTGTGACGGGCGGTGTGTACAAGGCCCGGGAACGTATTCACCGCGGCATGCTGATCCGCGATTACTAGCGATTCCAGCTTCATGCACTCGAGTTGCAGAGTGCAATCCGAACTGAGATTAGCTTTAAGAGATTCGCTTGCCTTCACAGGTTCGCTCCTCGTTGTACTAACCATTGTAGCACGTGTGTAGCCCAGGTCATAAGGGGCATGATGACTTGACGTCGTCCCCACCTTCCTCCGGTTTGTCACCGGCAGTCTCATTAGAGTGCCCAACTTAATGCTGGCAACTAATAATAAGGGTTGCGCTCGTTGCGGGACTTAACCCAACATCTCACGACACGAGCTGACGACAGCCATGCACCACCTGTCTTAGTGTTCCCGAAGGAAACACCCTATCTCTAGGGTTGGCACTAGATGTCAAGACCTGGTAAGGTTCTTCGCGTTGCTTCGAATTAAACCACATGCTCCACCGCTTGTGCGGGCCCCCGTCAATTCCTTTGAGTTTTAACCTTGCGGTCGTACTCCCCAGGCGGAGTGCTTAATGCGTTAGCTGCAGCACTGAGAGGCGGAAACCTCCCAACACTTAGCACTCATCGTTTACGGCATGGACTACCAGGGTATCTAATCCTGTTCGCTACCCATGCTTTCGAACCTCAGCGTCAGTTACAGACCAGAGAGCCGCCTTCGCCACTGGTGTTCTTCCATATATCTACGCATTTCACCGCTACACATGGAGTTCCACTCTCCTCTTCTGCACTCAAGAAAAACAGTTTCAGTTGCCGTTCCTCGGTTAAGCCGAGGGCTTTCACAGCTGACTTGTTCTCCCGCCTGCGTTCGCTTTACGCCCAATAAATCCGGACAACGCTTGCCACCTACGTATTACCGCGGCTGCTGGCACGTAGTTAGCCGTGACTTTCTGGTTGATTACCGTCAAACATAGATCAGTTACTATCCATGTCCTTCTTCACCAACAACAGAGCTTTACGATCCGAAAACCTTCTTCACTCACGCGGCGTTGCTCCATCAGACTTGCGTCCATTGTGGAAGATTCCCTACTGCTGCCTCCCGTAGGAGTTTGGGCCGTGTCTCAGTCCCAATGTGGCCGATCAGTCTCTCAACTCGGCTATGCATCATTGCCTTGGTAAGCCGTTACCTTACCAACTAGCTAATGCACCGCGGGCTCATCCTTTAGTGACAGCTCGAAAGCCGCCTTTCATAGCTTGAGCATGCGCTCTTACTTCTTATTTGGTATTAGCACCTGTTTCCAAGTGGTATCCCAAGCTAAAGGGTAGATTGCCCACGTGTTACTCACCCATCCGCCGCTCGCGCTATTAAATTCCTACCGAAGTATTCCTTTAACTTTGCTCGCTCGACTTGCATGTATTAGGCACGCCGCCAGCGTTCGTCCTGAGCCAGGATCAAACTCTCATTTTTAATGTTTGTTTGAATGTTTGCTCATTCGTTCCAAGATTTGCATCTCGGATTTATTTGCTTGCGAAATTGACTTCGCTCTTTTGTTTTGGGTTCTTTAAACCCGCACATTTTTGCGAAAACATTGTTCAGTTTTCAAGGTACTACCTGCTGCTTATTGCAGCGCCTTAGATATTTAATCAGATCTTGTTCTCTTTGTCAAGAACTTTTTTCTGACCTTTATCGCCCGCTTGCCTTAGCAGCGTTTGTTATCTTACTAAACCTGCTAACTTTTGTCAACTGGTTTTGCTCGATTTTTTTGTCGTTCAATCGCTCGAGCTGTTGTGCCCTGTGTCCTGACGACAGTTATTAATACTAGCAACTATTTCTCTTTTTGGCAAGTACTTTTTTTCGATTTATTCCTGATGATTATCTTTTTCAATCATGTTAAAGTTATTATATCAGCGTTTAGAGGAGGTTTTAAAAATCAAAAAATTTGATACAGCAATTATTGGTGCTGGACCAATAGGATTGTTCTGCGCTAGTTTTGCACACCTACATGGATTAAAAACAGTTACTTTTGAAGCTTTAAAAGAAATTGGGGGACAACCAAAACTTCTATATCCTTTTAAGGAAATATTTGATATTCCTGTTTTTGGAAAAATATCTGGTCAGGAATTAACTGATCACTTAATTGATTCCGCCAAGGATAAGACTACTTTTCAATTGAACCATCGAGTAACATCAATTGAAAAGAATGATCAAGGATTTATTATCAATAATGATTTTCAAGTAAAGAGTATTATTATCGCCACTGGAACAGGTTCATTTTCTCCCAAAAAGTTCCCTCTGAAGATGGATGAAGCCATTGAAAAGCGTGTCCATTACTTTGTTAAAGACCCGAGTCACTTTGCTGGAAAATCAATCGGCGTTTTTGGTGGCGGAGATTCTGCACTTGACTGGGCACTTGAATTAGCAAAACAACCCGGAACTAAAATCAATTTAATTCATCGAAGAGCAGATTTCCGCGGTTTAGAATCAACATTGCAAGAACTCAAAAGTTTAAAAAATGTTCAAGTTCTCATTCCTTATCTTCCTAAAACGATTGCAATACGAAATAATCAACTTGATATCGGACTTAAGCAGGTCGGTCAAACTGAGTTATTACAAAAGCAGTTCGATCAAATAGTCGTTGCTTATGGCTTTCGCGCGAATAATAGTTTTGTCCGCAAATGGGGTGTTGACCTTGAAGACGGCCATATTAAAGTTTCGCGTGAAATGGAAACTAACATCCCTGGCATTTATGCGATTGGCGATGTAGCATCTTATCCCGGCAAAGTTCCGGTCATCGGTCTTGGATTTGGCGAAGCACAGATTGCAGTAACTGCAATTATGCGTGCACTATTTCCCGAAAAGACTTTAACCATTCATTCAACCAGTATTTAGGAGCAACATATATGACAATAATCAATTTTATTCTTCACATTGATCACCATCTGATTGAAATAGTCAACCAGTTTGGCAGCTGGACATACTTGATTATTTTTGCCATTATTTTTATTGAAACTGGATTAGTCATTTTCCCTTTTTTGCCAGGTGATTCATTGATTTTCGCCGCTAGTTCAATGGCAGTCAATCCAAAATATCACCTCAACATTTGGCTCGTGTATTTTGCAGTTTTACTAGCCGCAATACTCGGTGATGCATGTAACTATGAAATCGGGGCACGTTCGGTCAAGGCCGGAGCGAAACATTCCTGGTTTAATAAACTAATTAACCAAAAAAATCGTGAAGCAGCCGAACGATTTTTTGAGCGGCATGGCTCAATCACAATTGTAATTGGTAGGTTCATCCCCTTTATTAGGACATTTGTTCCTTTTATCTCTGGTGGTAGTAAAATGCACTACGGTACGTTTGCCATTTACAATATTATTGGCGGCATTATCTGGAGTGGACTCTTTACAATTATTGGTGCCTTATTCGGCAACATCCCATTTGTTAAAGATCATTTCTCAATGTTAATTCTAGCAATCATACTTATTTCAGTTTTACCAATTTTAATTGTTGGCTTAAAAAAACGAATGACACAAAAAAAGGAGCTCCATTAATGGAGCTCCTTTTTATTTTTTCAATAATTGATTTACAAAATATAATTC
>SKEH01000193.1_pt1 | contig 21328 bp, 22 predicted proteins | sample 4826571 | NCBI WGS metagenome assembly SKEH01 (sample SAMN11008814, study PRJNA524170) | human gut metagenome | biome: Human fecal sample; material: Feces; isolation source: fecal sample from pouch patient p29 | host: Homo sapiens | place: Israel: Tel-Aviv | collected 2016-09-14 | reverse complement strand
GGGCCACTCGGATGCGGGCGAGAAGTTCCTCAATGGCAAAGGGTTTTGTGAGGTAATCATCGGCACCCGCATCAAGTCCGGCAACCTTATCCATGACGGAGTCACGTGCGGTAAGCATAATGGTCGGCGTGCTCTTCTCGCGGCGTATGCGTCGCAAGACTTCAAGGCCGTTCAATTGGGGGAGAAGAATGTCCAGCAAGATAAGGTCGTAATCGTCAGAGAGCGCTTTTTCCACACCAACTCTGCCATCCTGCGCCTTATCTACCTCATAGCCTTCGTGCACAAGCTCGAGTTCTATAAAACGTGCTATTTTATCCTCGTCCTCAATAATAAGAATCTTGACCATGCATGCTCCGCGTAAAGTGTTGATTATTTGCCTTTGGTGACGTCGTGTTTAATGGTCTCGGCAGCGTCCGCCACCGTATCCATGGCTTCGTTCACATCAACGGTTACCGGGTGAGCTCCCTTGATGTGGTAGCGTAGATCAAAGAAGAGTCCAATAATAAGAAGCCAAATTGTGGCACCCCATAAAAAGAGACCGGCAATGGGGACAAGAATTGGCATGCTCATAAACTGTTCGTCATAGCGCATGACAATGAACTTTGTCTCAATTCCTTTGTGGAGCAGCTTCTTGCAATTGTCCCATAGTGAGTCCATATGCTGAGAGAAATCGGATTTCTTGCTTGATTCTTGATAGGCCGTTTGCGCTGCCTCCATTTCAGATGAAATGCCTGACTGAGTCTGAGCTTCGGTCGTATAATTTGTCGCCTGCTTGGCGGTTTTTCCCTGCTTTTCAAGCCAAATAATGGCGTCAAGCGTGTCGTCACCGCACGCATCAAGTGCAGCTTTTGCATCTTCGTAACTTACACCGCACTTCTCGCGGATGAGTTCGACTTTTTCAAGTTTCTCCATGATTGTTGCCTCCTTGGCAATTTGAAGGCGCTTTTCGTCTTCGTTGTCTCTCATGGTCTTCTCATAAGATTAACCGATTCTTGCGGTTTGATTAAGTTTAGATAAAAGCGTCTCTATGAGTTATCCACCATCTCGGGTGTTAGGGCTTATAGCCTCATAATCTCCCTTTTCTTGGTATCAAACTCCTCTTGCGTGAGAATATCGGCATCGATGAACTCTTTCAGATTTTTAGCTGTTCAATCTGTTTATCAAATGACATAGAGAGTTTCTACTCTGTAGTAGTTACCAAATCTTATGTCGTGTTCATATCAAAGATTATACCGTCAGTATTACCAAGATCGCCATCCCCAATATCCTCAGCTATCTGTTGTTGGGCAGCAACATTTGGTGCGTGTTGAGATACATCATCTTAGGTTTTGACGCATATCCTGATTTCTCTAGGGTCGACGAAAGCGATTTCCTGTAATTCGCCGAGATGTCGCTGCAACCAAAAAATGGCATTCTTGAAACTCGAACCGCTGAAACGCTATCTTGGCCATTTTGATATTCATAGTCGCTTAATTCGGTGATGATCTCCTCTATGCCTGACTGGCTAAGGATGAGGCAGGCAGTATTCTCGAGAACGTATATCTTGGACCCATTGCTTATTATGACATCCGGTCCGTACATGTGGGTACTGAAGCCATTGCTCGTTAACCTCAAGACGTCGGAAGACACCATAACGTACTTATTGAACGCTTCTGCTGTAATTATTCTTTTCTCTGATCTGCAAAGGCACCGCTAATTACACCTGTAAGAAGAACCCTAATGATGCCCATGTCGATACACCTCTGTTGCTGAAGCGTCTGTTCAATATTACAGTATTTGCATTTCACTGTCTGCCCATATAAATCAATGAGAGGTGCCGAGTATGGTATACACTTCTTACCGATCCTTTCACCTGCATTGCTTATCAACGGCGGAGTAGTCTTTGGAGTCTTTAAAACTAAGTTCCTTAAGCAACTCGTTTCATGCATCCTTGAATTGGTCACCGATTTCCTTGAAAGCATCAATGAGTGTATCGCTGTTGTAGTTGTCTTCATCATACGTGCTACCGTTCTGGTTGTCTTCGTCATCAATAACGCTGAAAATCACACTTTCCATTTCTTGATATTTCGCTTATTATCAGATTAAAAGTTAAAAGACTTGCAATTATCGCTATTTAGATAAACGTCAAGTGTGGTAGCCCCATTGGACAGCTTTCTGTCATTATCTACGGCTTGCCATTAAATCTCTTGATTTGGTTCAGCGGATATACGAAGACGTTCTTCATATCATCGACATTCCTTTGTTGACACAGACCAGGTTCAAACTGGTAAGTATCAAGTTATCTGTGTATATCGCTATCATGCCACCGTGAGTAACACTGGACTCCTGAAGAAGTATCATTAACTCGTTTGTCATCAGTCGATATTTGCCTACAGCGTTCTACAAACGTTTTTCACATAAGGTTCCCTACAGCAGATATCGAATACTCAGATTGATTCTACTTTCCTATTATCCGCCTTATGTGTATTCGTCTATCACTCTTCCACACCGTCTTCTAAAGCGAGCATAGCTGCATATCTTCGCTTCAAGGAGTATGCGTCTGGCAGTCTAGAAATACGATGATGCACTAGTTCATCGAATAGCTCAGTTTGCATTGCAGTCACGTCAAGTCCACCAGCCTCATTAAGTAGGTCGTGGAATGTTATAAATCTGAACGTAAAGGGGATGCCGCAAATATCTTCACTGTGCCCGTTTTTGAAGCAGCTGAGCCGTGAGATGTCATGCGCGACGTATGTAATTTCCACCTTGCGCTCGAATGTCTCACCCCGGTCTGCGGCAACGTCTTTGAAGTATTCGACGGTTCCAACGAGCGAGCTAATGTGGTCTTGTATGTATTCGTCTCTCAACCCGCCACCATGTGCCTCGTAGGCGTGTATAGTCATTCGGTCCTCCATGTTCAAGTATTCGACATCGCCGAATTTCCTGCCTGATGAGTTCGTCTCGTTCACCGATGAGCCGAGTCCTCGTGCGATCCATTTGTCGTATTCGTGGGTACACATGGTGAGAAAGTCAACGAGGCGCTGATCGAGCACGCCTTTTGTGAGGCTATTGGAGGCTGATACCCTCTCAACGAATGCCCTGATGCCGACGGGAGTAATGATATCAAACGGTGTTGATATCTGTTTTTCATTAGCAACATGGACAAGGTAGCACCTTATGATGTGTGCAACGCGTCTCCGCGTCGTATAGGGAAGTTCGCTCATGATGTCGAAGACGTCTGCGAGCATAAGCGACCCGTTTTGAGTTTCTCGGGAAAGCTTTGTCTCCGCCCATGCCATATCCAGCGAATAGACTGACTTCGCGTTGTTGAGGTAGGGGTTCTCTTGTGTTGGATGATACATCGAGTTCCATAAGGCCTTTACCTTGGAACCACGTGGCCCGCATTCGTAAATAGCGCGGCCTGGAAAACGGTCGGTAGTCTCTAGGGTTAATAGCTCGAAATAGAGCATAAACAGATAGGGTTCGAAACCGACGTAGACTAGCTCTGTCACCTCTTCCCACAACTCCTCGTTGCGCGAGAAGTTTCCGAGCAGCCCCTTGAAGATGTCCTTAGACTCGTCTGCCGGAGTATCTCCGAAGTATGTTGAGACGTCCTCGGTGTCTACCTGGTGGATGGCTTCAATGTCGTCGACCACGAAGGCGGCGGAGATACCGATGGCGCTAAGCACGCTACGGATGGCGTCGAATGTCGCGCCTGGGACGTTAAGAATAGACCGGATGCGGTCGAGTCCGAGGTGCTGCTCGATAACGAGTGTTCGAATCAGCGGTGCACATCCAATGAGGGCGACCGCATGGGCTCGGCTCATGTAAGACTTCTCTTCAAGCTTCTCTACGAGCTTGAAGTACTCACTGGCAAGTCGCGCCATTTTATCATCGACGCACACGGCTTCGCGCACAACGTCACGCAACTCCTTTGACGGCATGCCTCCCTCCGTAAACCACAGATCCCACATTTCTGAGAACCTTTCGGCCACCTCCATATCGGGCAGTGCTATGGAATCAGGTGCTCCTTCGTAGAAGGCTATCGCACGGTTTGCAGCGCCATCTATCGCATTCGGGTCAATGGGTAATGACGAGGCAAAGAACGCCTCGGCCACATCGGTAACAGCTATCTTATTCATTGATTCTCTCCCATAACGGCTTGTTCCTTGTACCTGTAGTGTCATCAATCTCCTTGGCTACGTCGGACACGGTGAGTCCACAGACAGCTAAGAAGGAGACCAGCTGCGATACGCTCAGCTTGTATAAGCCGGACTCAAGTTTCGAGATGGTCGCCTGCTGCGTACTGAGCGCGTTAGCTATATCCACTTGGGACAGTCCGGCATCTTTTCGCCACTTAGCCAGCAGTTTACCTATGCGTGTGTTCTCGTCAACCATTCGATCATCTCGCTATCGTGTTCGTGCGCGTCATGCGTTATGATATCATTCAAGAGTTTATTCTCCAATAGAATGAGCCCAAGAGGAAGCGAGTGGTGATGCCAAGATTTGTCAGCCTATACACCGGTGCTGGGGGCCTCGACCTCGGATTTATTGCGGCCGGATTTATCCCGGTGTTCGCGAATGACATCAATGCCGATGCGATGGATACATACGCGGAGATGATGAGAATGATCGCCGAGCGTATAGGTGTTCCGCTTACCCACGATATAGTTACCGGTGACATTAGGCATATGGAGAAGCTGCCTGCAAAGGGCTGCGCAGAGATTGTCATCGGAGGCCCGCCATGCCAGGGCTTTTCCGTCGCCGGTAAGATGGACCCGAACGATCCAAGAAGTCGCCACGTGTTCGACTTCCTTGCCATGGTTGAGCGTGTGCAACCTGCAGCCTTCGTCATGGAGAACGTGAAGGCTCTCGCGAGGAACAAGCGCTGGGCAGGTACTATCGTTGATATAAGAAAGCGGGCTGAGAAAATAGGCTACAAGACGTACCTTGAAGTTCTCAATAGCGCTGACTATGGCGTGCCGCAGACGCGCGAGAGGATGTTCCTTGTCGGATTCCAGAATGACAGCATCGAGTACGCATATCCAAACGCGGAGGTTGACGCGCATGTAGGTGTCGTACAGGCGCTCAGGAGCTTGCCGGCAATTGGCATGCCCGGCAATAACCAGATGTGCAAGGCAAAAGTCACTCCAGCTAAGGAGCCGGTACTCAGACAATCGCCGTTTGCAGGCATGCTGTTCAATGGTCAAGGACGCCCGATGGATATGAATCAGCCAGCTCCGACTCTACCGGCATCAATGGGCGGCAACCGCACGCCTATAGTCGATCAAGAGACGCTTGAAACAGGTGCAACGCAGTGGGTTGAGATATATCACGATTCTCTAATGAATGGCGGTAACGTTGCGGTGGCAATCCCCAACAGATTGAGAAGAATTACCGTGCAGGAGGCGGCGGCAATTCAATCGTTCCCGAAGGATATGCCCTGGCACGGTTCTCAGAGTTCTCGCTATCGCCAAATAGGAAACGCAGTACCACCGAAGATGGCATTCGCGGTTGCGCGCTCGGTGGCTTCGTCACTTGGCATCGAGATAAATGTTGATCCATCTATACTTGACCATATTGCTCGTTAATATACGGTTTCTGGCGTTGCATATTCGTATGAAAGGCATCACTTGACAAAATCAAAGCGTGTAGATCCAAAGAAGGTTGAGAAGGCCGCTGTGCTTGCGGTTAAGAATCTTATCCAGCAGTGTGAGACGATAGACGATAAGCTGGATGATGATGACAAGAACATCCTCGTGGATGGATCGCTCGAACTCTACCAATCGCATGAGTTTACTATAGCTAACTTTATCGGAAAAATTGATGTTCAGGTCAAAGGCAAGACCGGCAAGCTCGACATAAACCGTCGCGGCTTTGCTAAGTATCCAATTCGTGTTGAAGACCTCAAGCGCTACCTTGATGTGTTCCACGGTATACTCTTCTTCTGTGTGACCGTTGCGATGTCTCCTAACATGCCAGTTGGAAAGGATGTCTTCTACGCCCAATTGCTTCCTTACGACATCCATCAGATACTCGCTGGTACGAGACCGGAGCAGAAGAAAGTCTCGGTGCGATTCAACCCGTTCCCGGAAGAGCCGAAAGAGATCATACGGCTTCTGCAGGCGTTTCACGCCGAGAAAGAGTGTCAGCTTGGAGCTAAGGTGTCGGGATATGGTTTCCTCGATAGGAATTTCGATCTGCCGACAAATATCAAGTCATTCAACTTCTCAATGCAGCTATTTCCAGGAGAGTCGATCACAACACTCAACAGCCTTCGTGAGGGTCCCTATATCTATGGCAAGGACACGGAAGGCCAACTAACCGTGTTCGGCAAGATGGGCGATGTGTCGGTCTTCGCTATGGGCGTGTTGGCACAGGTCAGCATGGGCGATTTTGAACGGAAAACGACTGTGTTCTCAGGTGAGTCGGATGAAGGCGATTTCATTGAGTTTGATGGCATTCGCATACTGCTGGGTTTGTGCAAGGCGAAAATTAACTACACCGTGGGTGGGAGCTTTCAGAGCCGCTACAATACAGCATGCCTCATGCGTGGCCTCATGAAGTCTGGCACGCTTGACGTCAACGGTCATCGCCTGCTGACGATTAAGGTCGATGATGTGCCAGCAGATACCATACAACTGCTGGACGAGATAATTGAAGGCTGTGGTAGAGTAATTGAAACCCTAGATGCGATTGGCATCAAAGCAGAATGGGATCCATCAAAGCTGAGCGACAGAGAAATGAACAGTATAGACGCCATGAATCGGTTCCTTGTGCAGAAGAAGCCTCTCATGGATCGCAGGTTGGAGTCACCACTCGTACATTTTGACATACAGGACTCACAGATTTTCGCATTCGCGCAAGAGGGTGAGAAAGGATCCTACACACTTGAGGAGTTGTTCTCCGATCGTCTGTGTTTCGTATTTGGATCTCAGGACAAGGATACCGGCGAACTGTTGTCGCCATCAGACCCGGTTCCGCCGCTGGCAGTGTTGGACGAGGTTGACTATAGGAAAATTGTAAATCTGGATCCGACTAAAGCCGATGAGGCTTTCAAACGATTTCCGGTAACAGTTACAAACCAGACACCGCTCAATCAGAAGCTACTCGAGATGCTTACGGCATACGACAAAGGATGCAACCAGCCAGAAGCGCTGCTTGCATGTGCAACTGTTCTCGCGAAGAAGCTGAACGCATTCGATCCCACCTCTGATACATATAAATTGAACCTTCTGCAGACGATCAAGCGGCACCGTGACTTCGAACCAGAAGAGAGAAAAGTACTGCAAAACATCCTACTTGACAGTACCCAAGTATACGTCAAAGCTGTGGCATATGCACTACTCGGTAACGATGAAATGGCCTCAATTTGTCTGGAACGTTGTACGGAGGAGGAAAGGAAGCAAATTGAGGATTACCCGATATTCCGATTCTTCCAACTGAATACTCTTGTAAGAAGCAATTTCGTTGCCGAAATCTAACTTGACAAAATCCAGTTGCCACATAGATTCACCGTTGTTGCGGCAAGACCGTACGTGAAATGCCATGCTGTTTGAATTTGTTCTGTCGCCGGATCGTGTGCTTACGTGGCTTATGCGTACTGCCTCACGGCAGCGGCTTCCACACGGTTAAGGAGAGCTGGGAGGTCATCCCAGCTACTCATATTTAATTGTGGTACTTGTGGTGACTACTATACTAACTTGAAGCACACAAATTCATTAGGCGTACTGAAATATATCCTAGTGTTGATAGCTGCGTTCATACTCTTCCAGATCCTGATATCCTCGAATTGATCTAGCTCCTCAAACTATGCTGCAGAGTAAAAGATTTTTATGAGCTACTTGTGAGCTCAGCAAAGATTGCTCCGCCGATGATACAACATGCTCCGGCAATCTTAAGAGGCCCCAGCTGTTCTCCCAAGAGAATCGCAGAAAAGATTACGGCAGAAAGAGGCTCGAGGTATCCAAAGACAGCAACGCGCTGCACCGGAATCTTGGTAAGTTGCGGAAAATAAAGACCTCCTCCAACACCGGTATTAAAGAGGCCGAGCAGTACCAGTGCTCCCCAGTTGACGGACGAGCCGTCAGGAGGCAGCTCAATACCGTGTAAAACCAGCGTAAGAAGGCCGACGAAAAGAGCACCTATGCCCACCTGTATGGTTGTGTTTTCAATTCCTTTAATGTCGGGGGCATATCTGTTTGAGATAATCATGGCAGCATACAGTATGGCTGCAATCGCGCCAAACGAAAGACCGGTCAAAGAGAGCTTCTCGCCAACACCGTAGCCAACGATAAGTCCCATTCCGACCATGACGACAACCAGTCCGCTGACTTTTTGCCACGTAAGACGTTCATGAAAGAGGATGGGCGAAAGTGCCATTACGATGATGGGACCGCAATAGTACTCAAGCGTTGCGACGCCAACCCCCACTTGTCGGTATGCCTCAAATAACAATGACCACTGCAAACCGAGCGCCAGTCCGGAAAAGATCAGGTATTTGATTTGACTGGCATGGTCTATGCAAGACGGTTTCGAGTGCGTTGTCAGAAGAAGAACGCCGAGAAAAAGGGCTCCCAGCATCATGCGGAAAAAGACAATTTGATAGCTGGGAAGGTTGATGTAACTGGCAACAATTCCATTTGACCCGCAAATAAGAAGCGCTACAAGGTACATAGCGGTTGGGCCGAGGGTGCTATTTGTGGGGCGCGTTGTGAGCGCCGTGCGCCTGTGCGTGAACATACTCATAGAGCTTTAGCATCCTGAGGTGTATGCAAAGATGTGTCTTGCTCTTTGGGCGAATCAGCCCTCTGATTGGGCACGCGATCGTAAAATACAACGCGGTAGAAAAGCTCGGAAATTTCGCGCTGGTCGTGCGTCTGTCCCAGTATCCACATTGTTTTGGCGACAAGAGCTTCGGTGCTCATGTCATCACCCGCAAGAATGCCGTCTTTGTGAGCATAGGTGCTTCCAGCCTGGTACACGCCAAGATCGAGGCCTTCTTCGGGTACCTGTGTGGTAACTACGATGATGCGCCCGGATGAAATCCAATCGTTGATGGCTTTTTCGTATTCACCGTCGTGATCGGGAATGCCTCCGATGCCAAATGTTTCCAGCACGATTGCGTCGTAATCACGCTTGAGCAGATAAAATATGCTTGGATTGAGCTCCGGCGTGAGCTTGAGTACGATAACGCGTTCGTTGAGTTTGGTATAGGTTTGCAAGCCGGTATGTACACAAGAGTCGTGAGGGCCTGCCTTCTCGTCAAGACAGACAACTCCTGCATCAGCTCCAGTATAGCTGCGGATAATTCGATTGCCGCGAATATGAGCCAAAGCGGGAAAGTTCATGCTGGTAAATGCATTGAAGCTAAGGGTGCGCTGCTTATGTGCGCGTGTCCCCGCAATGACTTCATTGCCAAAGACTACGACAACTCCGCAGCTCTTCTCGTCAATGGCGTAAAGTACCGAATGGTAGAGGTTAAGTTTTGCATCGGTAAACGGATTTGCCATGGGTTGTTGGGAACCGGTCAGCACGATTGGCTTGGGACTATTCTGAATAAGGTATGACAGAGCGGCTGCGGTGTATGCCATGGTGTCGGTGCCGTGCAGGATAACAAAGCCGTCGTAGTTGTCGTAATTTTCGATGATGTCACGGCACAGGTGTATCCAATCGCGGGGGCGCATGTTGGTACTGTCGATATTCATGGGTTGGATAAAGTCAAACGCACAGATTTCATTGATGAGAGGAACGTTTGCCACCAAATCTTCTCCCGATATATTAGGAGTAAGGCCTGCTGCGGTGGAGACGGAGGCAATGGTTCCTCCGGTGGCAATGATTAAAAGTTTTTTCACAACCGCACGACCTCCAGATATTTCGCGGACACCCGCCAGCCGAACTATTGTAATCGCCTTCGGAGCGGAATGGCTCGAAAACTAAGATCTGTAACAGCTTTGTATTTTTTAGCGAGAAGAACGCAAGAATTGCAGTATATTCATACCTGTTTGAAACGATGCATACGGCAGGTGTCTGTGTGCGAAGGAGAATGACACGGGTAAATGGCACAGAAGAATTTATTTGGACGTCAACGACGTACAACGCAGGTCCCACCTACTATATCCCGCGACGGTTCTACGGCATCTCGGGATGAGCGTTCGACATCTCCGCGTCGCGTACAAGGCCGTCACGCTGCTTATTATATGCGCCCACAAAATGAACGGCGCACCGATCCGGTACGTCATGCACGTGCAGATGTTGCTCGAGCACAAGGTCACCCGGCTACCCGATACGGTACGCATTACGGAACTCTAAACCCTCGCGATGAAGTTCAGGCGGCATATGCAAACAGACGCCGCCGTTCTTCTCGCATGAAAACAGGGCGGGTGGCGATTGCCGTTGTTATTGCACTCATTTTATTGTGGTTGGTGGTTGCGCTCGTGAGCTCATGTGTACAGAGCGGTGCTACAAAGGATGTGACATCGTCTGACGTACAAACGACCGTAACGGGAACCGTGTCTACGTCTACCAATTAAAAGCTTGTCAAGAGCACGAGTCGCAAAGCTCCAATCAACGTCGCACTGAGAGGTCAAGGGTTAGATGCTTGCGCACTAAATGCTTACGATTCGCTTTTTGGCACGTCCGACAGGTCAAGGTTGAGATCTACCGAGCCGGAAATACCGGCCACGGTGCCTTTTGGCGTGTATTGCCACATGACAAAGGAAATTGAACCGTCGGGCTTTCCATCGTATTGTGCCAGCCAGATACGTCCCGTGAGGGCAGAGAGGTCATATTTGCTGAGGTCATAGCTGTTACCGTATATGATTGCTCGGTACCCGCCCTTCTGTATTTCATCGCAAAATGCATTGGCTATGGCGGTTGCTTCTTCACGGGTAAGCGCATCGGCCCGACCATTGCCCTCCGGCGACGGCTCCATATCAAAGGCTATCGGATAATCAAGTGATGCTCCATTGAGCTGCTTGAGTACGAACCGTGCTTCTTCTCTGGCCTCTTCCTCGGTGATTGCCTGAGAGAAAAAGTACACGCCGACATCAATTCCCGCACCTTTTGCACCGGAAAGGTTTTGGGAAAAGAAGTCGTCAACATACAAGGTCCCCTCTGAAGACCCTCGGTATCCAAGACGAATATAGGCAAACGATATACCGTCTTGAGCAACGGAGTTCCAGTTAATCTGTTGCTGGTGAGAAGAGACATCGATACCGGTGCGAGAGATTGTCTGTCCGTTTTGTACATAGCTCAAACGACCCGACTCATCGGTTTTCAGATTGCTCCAGTCGTAAGGTGAAGGCACCTTTTGCTGAGAAGAAAACGGTGAGAGAAGAAAGAGGTTGTACACGCAGGAGCCGATAAGTGCTACGACAAAGATGCTGCATACCAAAAAGATTCCAAAGCCAACGGTCTTTCCTTTGGCAGAGAGCCTTTGGAGTCGATGTGCGCGGCGCACGTTTTGACCGCCTTTGTGTGGTTTTTTGTTGCGTGAACTGTTCGGCATTATGCGTTGCGCCTTACGTGTCGTTTACTGGTGATAAAACGAACCCTGTTCAAAGAGGGGCTCACAGCATACGTTAATACCCAGCTTTCGGAATACCTCTTCATCAGCGGCGGGAATGATGGAAGAAAAGTATACGTCGCACCCCTTGAGGAAATCCGCAGAAGCTATGGCGTCTTTTGCGAGACTGTTGGAAATGGAGCTGATGGAAAGGGCGATAAGCATTTCTCCTGCCGTCAGGGCATGCTGCTTTTCTCGCAATGTTTTTGACTTTAAGCTGCAGATGGGCTCAAGAGCTTCATCCGACACGATATACGCTTTTTTATCAACGTGTGCGCTGTACTTAAGCGCTTTCAGCAGCACCGAAGCGCTTGCGTCGAGCAGTTCCGAAGCCTTTCCGGTAATAACCGTGCCGTCGGGTACCACCAGGGCACCGGCCTGTTTTCCGGTGACCTCGGCCTTAATAAGCGCACTGGCGTGTGCCGGCGAGAAGTTCTGGTCCACTCCCACTTCTTTCATGAGGAGACTGATCTTATCGAGCTCACGCTCACCCATGCCGGTTCTCTCAAGGCGTTCTGCCGTTTTGAACCAGCGGCGAACGATTTCGGCGCGGCTTGCATTTTGACACGCTTCGTCGTCGACGATGCAGTTACCGACCATGTTGACACCCATATCGGTTGGCGATTGATATGGGCTTGTACCGGCAATCTTTTCCATAATGGCCTTGAGAACGGGGAAGGCTTCCACGTCTCGGTTGTAGTTAACCGTGACGGTATTGTGGGCTTCAAGGTGATAAGGATCGATGACGTTGTTGTCGTCAAGATCGGCGGTTGCGGCCTCATAGGCAACGTTGACCGGATGTTTAAGCGGGAGGTTCCACACCGGAAACGTCTCAAACTTTGCATAGCCGGCCTTTATACCACGGGTGTTTTCGTTGTAAAGCTGAGAGAGGCATACGGCCAGTTTGCCCGAACCCGGACCGGGAGCGGTGACTACCACCAGAGGATGAGAAGTTTTTACATACTCGTTTTTCCCGTAGCCGTCTTCAGAAACAATGAGATCCACATTTGACGGATATCCCAAAATGGGATAATGACGATATACGCGGATTCCCATGTTTTCAAGACGTGTCTGATATGCCTCTGCCTTTGGTTGTCCCGAGAATCGAGTAATAACTACGCCGCCAATGGCCAAGTCACGGCCGCGGAAAATATCCATCAGACGTAAGACATCATCGGCATACGTGATACCGATATCGCTGCGACGTTTTCCGGATTCAATATCGGCGGCACTGATGGCAAAGATAACCTCGGCTTCTTCTGAGAGCTGCTGCAGCATTCGAGCCTTTGAGTCGGGTTCAAATCCGGGGAGTACCCGGGAAGCATGATTGTCATCAAGAAGCTTGCCGCCAAACTCAAGGTACAACTTTCCGCCAAATTCGCTGATGCGCTGACGGATTCTATCTGCTTGCATGCTGATGTACATAGTATTGTCAAATCCGATACGCATAAAATCCTCCCTTGAGCTCTTTGCTGGTGAGATTGTATCATCGTGGGCGGACAACAATGAGATGATGTGCAAACACAAGGCAAGAAGCCTCAGAAGTCTTGAAGGGATTTGTATGAAAACAGCACCACAACAACCCGGCTCTTCTCGCGTGAAAATCGTCATCAAGAGTGCCGGTACGGCTTTTGGATACGGTATGCTTGCAGCTCTTGGTCTGGGTCTTTTTGTTTTTCTTTTTGGAACGCTAACTTCGGGCGGCAATATTGAGGTTGGGTCGGATTGGACCCGCCGCGTGTTGTATGTGGTTTCCTCTCTTGCAATTATTGCCGCCGGTGCAGGCATGTTGTTTTCAGGCAGAGAGTATGCAGAAAAGCAGCGAGGATTTACGAAAGATATCGCGGCACTTGAAACGCACATCACAGACGATGGGAAGATTGACTCAAGAATTAAAGACCTTGCGCCTGCGGGTATCCAATGGGCAACGGCAATTCTCGTGGCTGCGGCGGGGTCCTTTTTCGTTGCCGCACTCTACGATGAAATTATGGGCAGATTTTTTCTTTTATAGGGAGCAGTCAGTAGGGCGAAGGTTGACGGCGAAGGCTAGCGGAGCGAAGGCTAGTAAAGCGGGAGTTCTCCTGTTAAAGGATCAATTTTCTCTGCCGGCAGAGGCTCAAAGGCAAGACAGGTAAACGTAGGCTCTCCGTGGAACTCGGTAAAGCCCGCATCGCGGATGAGTGCTACGGCAAAGCCGAGTTCTCTTCCGCGTTCATATAAATCGAGAAGCGCTTCTTCCGAGTCAACATATACGCATACCTTTGCAACGCCCGCATCAAACCAATCGGAGAGCGGTGTTGCGTCTTGCCGGTCATGGTCAAGGTAAACCCAGCTTTCGGCTGCATTGAGACGTACTTGCGAGAGACGGTTTTCTCGAGCAAGCGCCATAAGTGTTGCCTCTACGCAAGCATGACCGGCTTGAGCGGCAATTTTTCCTTTGCGCATTTTTAGATCGCGGCGCATGACAATCATTTGTTTTGCTTTGTAGCTTGGCATAGAGACCTTTCAGTGAATGTATTCCTCCATGAGTGTAGCGGAATATGTGGGAATTTGAATTTGACGGATATTTGACCAAGATTGTTCGGGCGACAAAAAGTTTTCAACAACGCTGCCGTGCCCTCGGAAAAGTCTTATGAGCAACTGGTATTACCAGGGCATTTATGGCGAGAAACTCTCGTATATCTCCAAATATTACAAGTTGCATTTTGGTACGTTGTATTTCGGAGACGTGGAGGTGGATTGGAGGGACGGTGGTGGGTATATGGGTAATTTTTTGACTCGGCCATCACCATGGGTATGTATCGGTGTGCTCATGGTGATGGGTATTGCAACCATGTGCGATATCAAAACGAGGACGATTCCCCATGAGGTTCCCCTTCTTTTAGGGGCGCTCTGGGTAATTGATGTATGCAGCGCAGCGGCAACACCTACAAAAGGATGGGAAATGAGCATCGGAGGCTCACTGATGCGTTCTGCGTGCATGCTCATGGCACTTTTAGCTACATCAAAGTTTTTCATCCTTATTACCAAGCAGGCAGGTATTGGTGGTGGTGACATAAAGATGTTGTCTTCTTTGGCATTGATTTTGGGTTTTGAAGATCTTTGTGTGGTTATTTTTTCCGCATGTGCGCTAAGTGTTATGTTCTTTTTTCTGGCTTCTTTTGTGAATACCATACGCAAAAGAGAAGGTGACAAAAAACAAAGAATGAGCAGTTTAGAAGCTATAAGAAAGACCACGTTTCCTTTTGCTCCCTTTGTTTCGTTGGGAGTGGTAATATGCTTTGCAGTGAGCTACTATTTGTAGGTGTTATATTATTTTCAACAAATTTCCGATTCTCGTATATATAAAAAGTTTTTTCTGCTAACAATAGTGATACGTTGAGAAAGAGATAGGTACCCCCAACGCCTGTTTCTGTAGCCGATCTTGGTTGATGTCAAGTACGGTATCTCGGTTTTCGAGGCAACGTAGCCATAGGATGAACCGACATTTTGTGGTCGCTCACTCGTCACAGTTTCATCCTATGGCGGTTTCTTTTATGTGATTTACCTTTCCACCTTCTGTACCTTTTTACTGCATCTTTTGGTGGAAAGGTATGTGTTTATACAGCGTGCATCCGCATGTTATATCGCCTTTTGAACAGCTTGGTGCCATCCGTCGAGAAGTTTTTGTATATCGTTTTCGGAGGCTTTTCTTACAAAAAGGTCATCGGTTTGTCGGAGTGCTTTGAGCTCTTCTGTTCCGCTCCAATAACCGGTGGAGAGTCCCGCGAGATACGCAGCTCCCAATGCCGTGGTCTCCGTATTCTGCGGTCGTTTAAGCGTGCACCCCAAAACATCCGCCTGAAACTGCATCAAAAAATTATTTCTCGCGGCGCCTCCGTCTACGTTAAGTACGCTAAGTTCCTGCCCACAATCAGAGCTCATTGCGTCTGCGAGGTCTTTAATCTGGTATGCAAGTGCTTCAAGTGCGGCTCGAACAATGTGCGCCCGTGTGGTTCCTCTGGTGATTCCCGTAATTGTTCCGCGTGCGTCAGGTTGCCACCATGGCGCTCCCAGACCGGTGAACGCGGGAACAATATAGACACCTCCGGTGTGAGGAACGCTTTTTGCAAGATATGAGGTTTCTTCGGCCGTTTGTATGAGACCCAACTCGTCGCGAAGCCATTGAATGAGGGCGCCGGCGACAAAGACCGATCCCTCAAGAGCATATTCGGTTTGTTTTTGCGTAGGAGGAGATGCCACAATGGTAGTTACCAGGTTATTTTTGCTGAGGTGAGCGGAAGTGCCGGTATGCAAAAGCATAAAGCACCCCGTTCCATACGTATTCTTTGCCTGTCCCAGCTCAAAACAGCATTGTCCAAAGAGTGCCGCCTGCTGATCTCCGGCAACCCCCGTAAGAGGAATACCCGCCGGAAGTCCCGGATAGCTTGTCTCTCCAAAAAAACTTGACGACGCGCGCACTTCGGGGAGCATTGGTTCAGGAATATCAAAGAGCGACAGGAGGTCTTTATCCCAGCACCCTTCATGGATGTTATAGAGCATGGTCCGACTTGCATTGGTGGTGTCGGTTGCATGTACAAGTCCGCCGGTAAGTACCCATATAAGCCATGTGTCAACGGTCCCAAAAAGGAGCTCTCCCGCTTCAGCGCGCTCGCGAGCTCCTGCAACGTTATCCAAAATCCAGCGGATCTTGCTGGCAGAGAAGTATGCGTCTGCAAGAAGACCGCATTTCTCGCGAATCATGGATTGCACGCGAGAAGAGCCGCAGAGTTGCTCTACAAGTTCGGAAGTTCGGCGACACTGCCACACGATAGCATTGCAAACGGGAGCGCCGGTTGTAGGATCCCAAACCAGAGTTGTTTCTCGCTGGTTGTCGATGCCTATTGAATCAATGCTTTGAGCATCGAGTCCGTGTTTGGTGATAAGTTCGGTGAGGGCTCCGATTTGGGAAAATAAAATGTCCTGAGGATTGTGCTCGACCCACCCGGGATGCGGATATATTTGCTGAAATGGGCGCTGTACAAAGTCGATCACACGACCCTCGTGGTTGATAAGCACTGCCCTGGAAGAGGTAGTTCCTTGGTCAAGGGCAATAACGAATTTATCGCGCTGCTGAATTGTTGCCATGATGTTCTCCTAGCCACTTCAAAATGTCGGAATATACCAAAGAGCGATTGTCCTCACAGAGAATTTCATGGCGCATGTGCGGATATAAAACGGTGGTGACATCCGTGACGCCAGCATCTTTAGTAAGTTGTGCTGCTTTGTACACGCCTTTTCCGGAGGCTCCAACAGGGTCGTCCTCACCGGCAATAAAAAGAAACGGCAGAGAAGACGGAATGTGAGAAGCCGCGGCCGGCGAGCAAGCCTCTTGAGTTAGTTTTGAAAGTGCGGCGTACCCCCCGACGGAGAACATAAAACCGCAGAGAGGGTCGGCATTATATGCGCGTACGTTGTCATTGTTATAGGATAGCCACTCATATCCGGTAGGGCCGGGGACTGCTTTGGAATAGGCGCCAACCCCGAGACCATCGACAAAGGACGAGGCATAGGCAATGCCCTTTGTTTTGCAGAGATGATAGGAAAGGAGAAAGCCAATGCGAGAAAGAAGGGGAGAAACACTTCCGGTTCCACACGCAATGACGCCGGAAAGACTTGCGCCGTATATACCGGCATATGCACGGGCGATAAAGCTGCCCATGGAATGGCCAAAAAAGTAATACGGGAGAGAAGGGTCATAGTGTTGGCGCATATGCTGATGAAGGGTGTGTGCGTCTTCAATGAGTGCGTGCGCACCGTGCAAGGGATCGAGAACACCGCGGGTATCCGGAGTACTTGAGCGACCGTGGCCAATGTGATCGTTTCCTGCCACGATGTACCCTGCGTCGCAAAGAGCGCGGGCAAAATCGTCGTAGCGAAGGATATGCTCGGACATGCCATGGTTTATCTGGATAATTCCGCGCGCGCACACGGTAGAAGAGGGCTGCCAAATGCTTGCAACCACTGTTGAGCTGCCGTCTGTTGACGGATATGAAAGTGTTTCTTGCATAGGGTGCTCGCTCATACAGACTCCTTTAATAGATGTATTCATTAATATCATGCTTGGGGAGCGGCGTCGTGTTTTAATAGGTTGAGCGGCTGCTCTTTTCCGTAGAAGGTAGGAGTATTGGCCATGTAGCATTTGCCTTATATCAACATAACGAGGAAAGACATCGTTACGATATTCAATATCGTGTGTATTGTATGTAGAAAATACCTCTTTTAGCTGCAAACATAACAACGTACATTGCAATAATTTTTTGTAGTATCATTAGTGGTGATGATAGGGGGATGTCATCAGGTTTTGCAGATGGGGGACAGAGATGAGCGGAATAGGAGTTGAGGCAAGAGCCGAGCTTGGTTTAGGAAGAACGGTTGCACGACTGCTTCATGAGTCCGGCAAACGTCAAGTGGATCTTTGTGAGTTTTCCCACTGGTCGCGCGCGTATGTTTCCTATATATGCACGGAGCGACGCAAATGGCCATCTTTTGATAAGGCAAAGATTATTGCCGATTTCTTTGGCATGACAATGGATCAGCTGTGGGCAGAGCATCTGTTTGATATGCAGGAGTCCGGAGTAGAACTAAGTGATGACGACAAAATTGCATTAGAGCAACATCGCATCCCTTTTCGGTTTGTTGAAGCAGCTGCTTCGGCAGATGCGGCCTTTGCGTCTGCGTCACTGGAACCTTCTGTGTATGAGACGCCTTATCCTGAACATATAGGATTTAAATAAAGATAGGCTTCTTGTAGATATAAAGTGGCATACTTGACTGGCAATAATTGAGGGTGTTGTTGGTTTAAAGGAGAACGCAATGGGCGGGCTTCACTGCTCTGACTGTGAATTTTGTTCTTTTTGTTTTAATGATACGGTGGGAATGTACCAGGCAGCTTGTGCGCGCGGGTATACCCTTGCCGATCCCCATATACACCATGATATAGAACAGCATTTTGCAAAATCCGTCGATGCGTTTGTCCCTCTGGTTGACCCCTTTGGCCGTGAATATCTCCGTAAATCTAATGTTTGTGATGAGTTTGTCCGAAAGGCGAGATAACGGTATCCGTTATTGCCCCACGTTGCCGGGCACTTCTTTGTGTTTTTTGAGTGATACGCAGGTGCAATGCTCAAGGTGAATGACAGCACAAAAGCAGAATGCTCTTCTCGCCATTTGCTTCAAACTTGCGGTTTACGGGTGACTGCAGTCGATAAGAACGGTGTTTACTGGTGATTTTTCTTTGATTTGAGCGTTTACGGGTGAATCGAATCACCCGTAAACAGCGATTTTGACGGGGTTTTAAATCTGCGTGTTTAGTGGTGATTTTAAGAGACGGACGGTCGTAAAACCACAAGTAAACGCTTGCTACAGGGTATTTCGGGCAGGCGACAAGCCAACAAGAAGACAAACAGCAGCCGCACACGGAATAGCGACAATTACATGTCCGCATGCTCCTGTAAGCTCGACGTATTCGCCCGTTCGTACGCGCGTCCTGCCGCAAAGCCTTTGGCATACTCTGACCTGCGACGATCCTTTGCCTCGCGAGCCTCTCTGTCATGCAGTAGTTGTCGTTCCCGGTCGATAAACATGACTAAGATCACGGCGATAAGGAACACGGGACTTATAAGAATCATGTAATGCCCCATCGTGGGAATCAAATGACTCCCGATAACGGCTCCCGCAATAAAGCAGAAAATCGTTCCAAAATAGAGTAGCGAGGATTCCACGTGCTCTTTATTATGCGTATGGATATATGCGGCAACTTCTTGCGTACCGCTCCGGAGATTTCCGATACACATGGTTGTGGCAAAGGCGTGCCCATGCAATTTCCTGAACGCCTGCACCTGAATGCCACACGCCAACGACGTAAGGCTATTTGCCACCAGGTTCATATCCTGCGGCATAAACGCCACGCAGGTCAGAAGGCAGATTTCAACAAAAACGGCAAGTTGGCGCCAGTGCAGGTGTCGTTCGCGAGCAACCATACGAATGACATACGCCACTGCGATACCTATGGCAAACGCCAAAACCGGCATTCCGTATTTGGCGCATTTTTCAAATGAACCGCTGGTTACATGAATACCCAAAAGCAACAGATTGCCCGTCTGCGCATTGGCAAAGACGTGATCGCGTACAAGATAGGAGTAAGCGTCCATCACGCCACCCGACAGTGCTAAAAGCGCTGCTACCTCAACGGAATCCGACATCTGCAGTGCGTGTTTCAAAGTAATCTCCTCACAGATTAACCGAACGATTGGCGAGAAGTACCTGCTCTCAAAACGCTATGAACCGCAGTTCTTCTCGCGAAAAAAGCGGTGTAGGCAAAAACCTACACCGCTAACTTAGCACTACTCTGTGAAAATGCCATAGCTTAGTTATCCAAGCTGAGCTCAGTTTCCCAAGCTTTATGCTCATCAGTCAGAGTTAGTCCTCAACGAGCTCAAACTGATCGGGGCCAACGCCACATACGGGGCAGGTGTAGTCCTCAGGAAGCTCGGGAGTATCCACCTCAACCTCATAGCCACAAACGGTGCATACGAACTTGTATGTCTTTTCTGCCATGTTATTTCCTCTCTCCATGACCAGCTTTGTACTGGCCGCTTACGTACCTCTGATCTTACAGACACGCAATCGCGCTGGGTAAATTACGACTGCGTTTGAAGCATTTTACCAAGACCGAGCTTTTTTACAAGCCCACAAAATCCCGTGTGAACATTGAGCCGCAGCGTCTGAGCCGCAGCGTCTTGAGTCACAGCATCTTAGACACAACATCTAGAAACGACTCCGCTCCTTAAGAGCTCGTTGAATCTCTCTGTCGGAATCGCGACGGGCCGCATCGGCACGCTTGTCGTACAGTTTCTTGCCGCGCGCAAGCCCAATGACCAGCTTGACGCGATTATGTGTATCAAACAGCAGGTCAAGCGGGATAAGCGCAAGTCCTTTTTGGCGCAACTTGGCGTCAAGATAGGTAATCTGACTTCTGTGCAGCAAAAGTTTGCGCTTACGGTCCGGGTCCACGTTCCACACGCCGCCATTTGAGTACGGATGGATATGCACCCCGTGAAGCCATACCTCGCGACCACGAACCAAACAAAACGCATCCGTAATCTGTGCCCCACGGTCGCGAAGGCTTTTGACCTCCGTGCCCGTCAGTACTACACCGCATTCAAACGTCTCCAGTATTTCATATTCGTGGCGAGCAGAACGATTGCGCGCAATGCTCTTGCGCTCACGCTTGTCCATCGCCCGGCTCCTTTCGCGTCTCAGGGTTTAGCGCCGCATCGCGCACAAGCTCCAAAAGAGCCAAAGCAGCCGGCTCCCCCACAAGATCGCGAGCGCGAATGGTCAACTGAGTGGCTTCATTGCGATTGCCCATTGCCGCCTCATCTTGAGCGCACATCAAAAGGCAGACCGCAATTTCCGCATTGGCTCCACCAGGCAAGCCTTCCGCCGCGAGAAGATCGTCTGCTTCAGAATCCGACAACGTATCCGGATCGGTTTCAGTACCCAAAGCTCGGCTCAAAGCAGCATCAAGGGCTCCGTCATGTGCGTCAAGCCTCCGAGTCGCACGCAAGGCTGCCGCCGCTTGTTGCGCGCGTCCCGTCTGCTCAAACCATGAGGCAAAATTCAAAAACGCGCGGGCAAGATGCTTGACCTCGCTTGCTCGCTCAAAAACGCTGAACGTAAGCGCAAGGTATTGCTGAACATCGCCGGCAATCGTATACAAGTCAGCCAAATCAAGACGGG
>SKEH01000552.1_pt1 | contig 21424 bp, 22 predicted proteins | sample 4826571 | NCBI WGS metagenome assembly SKEH01 (sample SAMN11008814, study PRJNA524170) | human gut metagenome | biome: Human fecal sample; material: Feces; isolation source: fecal sample from pouch patient p29 | host: Homo sapiens | place: Israel: Tel-Aviv | collected 2016-09-14 | reverse complement strand
AAAGTATTTGATTAAAGTTCCGTCGAACTTCAACCCAATACTTAGGTTAGTATGTTTCTAAACTCGACATCTAAGTGTCCACATTCTTCGAAGAGACTCCTGAAAACTCAAGCAAAACTGCCAGTTTATTATGCGACATCAAGTGTCTAAAGCCCCAATGACATATAGTTTTACTACTACTTAAATTCTACAAGAGAATAAAAATAGTGAATCAATTATCCCGTCGGATAACTAATTCACTATTTAGCTTAGAATGTTTATTATGCAATCACATATTTAATTTGTCACCTAAAGCCAATATGGTTAAACTAAAAATGTTAATGCAAAAATATTTTTAGGAAAAAACTATGACAATTATCGAATTTAAACATATCAGTTACCAGGTAAAAGAAAAACAAATCTTGCATGATGTTTCTTTTAAGGTAGATCGAGGAGATTTTTTGACCTTGGTTGGACCATCAGGCTCTGGTAAAAGTACTATTTTAAAATTAACCGCTAATTTAATCAGCCCAACAGCAGGCGATATTTTTTATCAAGACAAAAAGATGGCGAAATACGATCCCGTCCAATACCGCAGGGAAGTCTCTTATTGTTTCCAGCAGCCGAGCTTGTTTGGCAAAACGGTAAAAGAAAATTTGATTTTTCCCTATGAAATTAGAAGGCAAGCCGTTGTAGAAAAAAGGATGGATGAGTTACTAAAACTAGTTGATCTATCTGCTGATTTTTTGGATAAGGACATAAATTCTTTGTCAGGTGGAGAAAAGCAGCGAGTGGCTCTCATTCGAAATATAGTTTTTCTGCCTAAGGTGTTGCTACTAGATGAGGTTACAACTGGGCTTGATGATGATAGCAAGGAAATAGTGCATCAATTGATTAAGCGAGTGCACGAACAAGGAACTACTATTATTCTAGTAACTCACGATCAAAGTGAGATTCAGACGGCCGGTCATATTATGCAGATTAAGCAGGGAAGGATCATCAAATGAAGAATGTGATGGTTAGTAATTTATCTTTAGTGTTGGCTTTTGCCTTGGTGCTGGTATCAATCGCAATTTCAGCTAAGGAAAAGCTGGGCTTAACTAAAGATATTTTAACGAGTGTATTTAGAGCAATTATTCAGTTAGTCATTATCGGCTTTGTGCTGAAGTTTATTTTTCACGTTGATCAGCTGTGGTTAACCATCGTTTCGACCTTGGTCATCATTTTTAACGCGTCCTGGAACGCTAATAAACGTGATCCTAATCCGCACCGCAGTCTTTGGAATTCGATAATTGCCGAGGCCATCGGCACCTATGTGACGCTAGGTTTGCTGATTTTTTCAGGGGTAATTAAGCCCATCCCGATGCAGGTGATTCCAATTACGGGGATGATTGCCGGTAATGAAATGGTGGCGATCGGCTTATGCTACAAGGCATTGCATGATAGTTTCAATGATTTGCATCAACAAGTTTTAGAAAAATTAGCTTTGGGCAGCGATATTAAATTGGCATCGATGCCAATTCTGCGTCGGAGTATCAAAACCGCTATGCAGCCAACGATTGATTCTGCCAAGACCGTGGGCTTGGTTAATTTACCAGGGATGATGTCGGGCTTGATCTTCGCAGGAATTAATCCAGTTTACGCGATCAAGTATCAGATTATGATCACATTCATGTTACTGTCGGCGACAAGCCTTGGTGCGGTAATCAGTGGTTATTTAGCCTATAAAAATTATTTTAATGAACAGATGCAGCTGCGATGAGAAGGCCTGAGTTTAAACACCAGGGTTTTTATTTTTATTGATTAATTGCCGGAGAAAACACGGGATTTTAATCCCGTGATGAATCCGGCCTTTTTTAGTTTTTTTGCTTGTTCCCCCCCTTCTTTCTTAAACATATGTTTGATATAATCTTAAAAAGAAAGGAGGGAACAAATGTGCTAAAAGGGATCAAATTAAGACTCTATCCTAATAGAACACAACAAAACCAGCTTGAGCAGATGTTTGGCAATGATCGCTTTGTTTGGAATCAAATGCTGGCCATGATGAATGAGCGCTATCAGAATAATAAAGCTTTGCCTTTTTTAGGCAAGTTCAAGCTGAATTATCTGCTTAAGCCGCTTAAAAAAGAATATCCTTTTTTGAAAACCAGCGATTCTTCAAGCTTGCAGGTAGTTAATGAATTCCTAACTCAATCTTGGAAGAACTTCTTTCAAGATAAAAGTGGTCAAATTGGCAAGCCTCGTTTTCATTCACGCAAGTATCTGAAAAAGTCTTATACAGGCAAGTCAATCATAAAAACTGCAGGTAAAAGGTACTTGAAGATTCCTAAATTAGGCTATGTCAAAACCAGCAAGACTGGAGTTTTGCAAAACACTAAGGTTAAGCGTTATACGGTCGTACTTGAACCAACGGGCAAGTATTATTTGTCTCTACAAGCTGAAATACCTGAACCAGAGAAGTACAGCTTAACTGGCAAACAGGTTGGAATTGATGTTGGCGTAGCTGATTTAGCAATTCTGTCTAATGGGCTAAAATATCCTAATTTTAATAGCTCTTATTTTGAAAAGAAAGCCAAAGTCTGGCAGAAAAAGTATTCTCGACGTAGACATTTAGTTAAATTACTAGTTTTACAAAATAAGAATAAAAAGGTGCTTTGTCCTAGAAGCTTAGAAAGCTTCACTAATTGGCAAAAAGCGCAAAAGTCAAAAGCCAAATACCAAGCTAAAGCAGCTAATCAGCGCAGAGATTATCTGCATAAACTAACTACGCATTTAGTTAAGCAATATGATGTAATTGCGATTGAAGATTTGAAAACCAAGAATCTTCAGAAAAATCATCACTTAGCCAAATCAATTGCCAATGCTTCATGGCGAATGTTTAGACAAATGCTAGAATACAAATGCGAATGGTATGGCAAGAAACTAATTGCAGTTGATCCCAAGAACACTTCCAGAATTTGTTCAAAATGTGGCTATAATAGTGGCGCTAAGCCATTAGAGATTCGTGAATGGACTTGTTCTAAGTGTCAAACCAAGCATGATCGAGATATTAATGCGGCAGTTAATATCCTGCATAAAGGAAGTACAAAGCTAAATGGTCAGGGACTGGCCATGGTAACAAGCTGAGTTCTGTGAGTTAGGTATTTGACTAGTTCAATGTAAGATCCTAAACACTACTCAGTGTTCCCAGAAACCCGGCACTTCAGTGCCGGTGTAGTTCATAGAATCTGTCTATAACTCTACACACAGCACGAATCTGATCTTAATTACTTTTTCCATACATGCTTTAATCTTGTTAAAAGTTAAATACATCGTGTATGTGAATTTTAACGAGGTACATATGAATAAAATAGATGAATTAATTAAGCATGTAAAAGATGCAGATGCAATTGTTGTTGGTGCAGGAAGCGGTATGTTAAGAGCTACCGGTCTTGCTTTTTGGTATGAAGATAGTCCGCTATATATGGACAATATGAAATATTTTGCTAAAAAGTATGGCTTTAATGGCTTGTTCCAAGGTTTCTATAATCGTTTTGAATCTGAAGAAGAGCACTGGGCATTTTTGCTTGAACTTTACAAGATGATGAATGAAATCCCACCACAGAAGCCGACTTATGAATACTTGAAAAATTTGATTGGAGATAAACCTGTTCATTATGTAACTACTAACCAAGATATGTTATTTACCAGGTATTTCCCAGAAAATGAAGTTAGTGAAGTTCAGGGATCATGGCATTATTTTGCTTGGACATCTAATGTAGATCACTATTTTGCGCTTGCCGGCTTTGACAATTTATTTGAAATCGAAGGTAATTGGCTTGATGGCGTCTGCAGCGCCCATCCTAAGAAGCATGCGTGGTAAATTTGGCTAAGCAATTGCATGAATTTTATGTCAAAGACAAGGCAGGTACTTTAACCAAAGCTGATATTCCTACTCGTGACAAATGCGGTGCACCAATGAATATCAATACTACTGCTAACCAAGATTTCCAAATTGATCAGAAGCAAATCAACGCCTTTTAAGATTTTATTCAAAAATATGAAGATAAGAAGTTAGTCGTGCTTGAACTTGGAATTGGCCCACGCAACCAAATGATTAAGGTTCCAAGTATGAAATTAGTTGCAGCTGACAGAAATAGTCGCTACATTACCATCAACAAAGGCGAGTTGAATATTCCAGATATCATTGCAGACTGCAGTATTGGTTTTTCTGCCTCAATTGGGGATGCTGGTAAATATCAAAAATTATTGATGGACCCCGATTTGAGCGAATACATCATTGGCAGAATCGTAGTGAATGAGCGAGACACGGTTTTGCCAGCTGTGATTGAAAAAACGCACCTTCCAAGAGAAGATGCGGAAACATTATTCAGATATGTGATTCATGGTTCGTTTGCGGTGAACCACGCGCATAATTTTGTAAAAGATGAGAAATGGCTCCATGATGTCCAGATGTTGAATGAGTTTGCGGAAGCTGGATATGAACGGTTGAGTAGGAAGTAGAATAATAAAGATGCATTGAGGTGACTTGATGTATCTTTTTTTGATACGTGGGAAAATGGTTTTATTTTAAAGGCGCTTTAGAACTAATGTTTATTAGGTAAAATAAAAGTAATATTAGTAGTTATTGAGAATAGGGATGATTCTATGGAAGCTTTGTTTACAAATGTAGCACCTCTTCGAGCACCTGAGGCTGAGACTATTAAATATAATATTGAAAAATGTATATCTGACTCTGATAAATTGGAAATAGCTGTTGGATATTTTTCTACGCAAGGATTAGACAAATTAAATGAGTGGGTTCATAAATATAATATAAAAGATGTAACCCTCATTGGTGGAATGTATTCAGTAGAAGGCATCCCTGAGAGTGTATACAACAAAATGGTAGATATTGAACAGATTTGGAGTAAAGAACAAATCGGTCAGATATTATTAGTTAATAATATGAATTACCATGGCAAAATTTATACTTTTTGGAAAAATGGACAGATCATAAAAACAGTTTTGGGATCGGCTAATTTAGGAGTTATATGTCCATCGACGAGTACTCAGAGACAGTATGAACTTGCTACTATTATTGAGGACAAAAAAGAAAATCTAGAATATCAAAAGCATTTAGAAGATCTAAAAAGATTTACTACTACTGTTGAAGAAGCAGGTAAAAGTTTCAAAAAAATTCATGAAAAAATAGCATTATTAGATGGAATTGAGGGAGTTTCTACTCTAACTGATACATCAATTAAAAAAGTCCAAGATTCTCTTCGGGATGATGTTTTGAGGATACCGATTAAGGCACCAAAGTATGCAGATAGATTTAATTCTGATCGTGGCAGTTTTTCTCATTCTAATATTAATGTCTGCTATGCAAAAGGTAGATTAAATAGCAAAACTCATAAACGAGATCCAAGAAAGTGGTTTGAAGTACAAATTACTTGTGATGTTGATTTAATTGATAGAGATTGTTATCCAAGAAAAGCTCCATTTTTTATTATTACGGATGATAATTATATGTTTGAAGCACATACTACGAGTGATAATCATAAACAATTAAGTGCATACGGCTCAGACAGAGTAATTGGCCGATGGATTAAAGGACGTTTAGTAGCTATGGGATTACTAAAGGCATATGATAACGTAAACCATGATAAGAATAGAGATGGCATGGTTACAATAGAAATGCTGAACAGAGCACATATGCGAGTCCTCGAATTGCATAAAACTAATTTAAAATATTTAGGCAAGGTATATAGTCTTAACAGCCGAGGCAGATTAGATAAGAAGAAAGCACCTAAGTATAAAGCATTAGATGTTTGGTATGCTACATTTAGTAATAACTTGGAGAATAAATAATGGAATATCTGAATACATATCTGGATAATATTAAAACTAAGAATTTAGCTCAAGCTAACTCTATTAAAAACACCGCTGAAACCATTGGCAAAGAATATTTAAGTAAATTTGATTTTTGTTCTCATAAAATGGGTTTGTTATTTGGAAATGTTCAGTCGGGTAAGACAGGACAAGTATTTGGCGTAGTATGCAAGGCTGTAGAATTAGGTTTTCAGTTTTTTATTTTATTAACTACGGATAATGTCGCATTACAAAAGCAGACTTATGAGAGAACAGAACGAGATTTAGAACAACAAAATGGTTTTGTAGTTTGTAGCGAGGAAGATGAACAAAAATTTAGGTCACATGGCGTAAAACCAGTGATTATTGTTTTAAAGAAGAACAGCAAAATTCTTAAGGAATGGACAAATAAGTTAAAGAATATTGATGATTTAAAGGGAAATCCGCTTTTTATTATTGATGATGAGGCAGATGCAGCCTCTTTAAATACTAAAGTGAATAAAAATGAAATTTCAACAATTAATAAGTATTTAAGGGAGATAAAGGATTTATCTACAAGCAGTATTTATTTACAGATGACAGGTACTCCTCAGTCTTTATTGCTTCAATCTGAAATTTCTGGTTGGAAGCCAATGTTTACATACTATTTTAAGCCAGGTAAGGAATATTTAGGTGGAGATTTCTTTTTTAAAGAAAAGACACCTAACTTTGTAAGATTTATTGATGATGAAAGAGATGGGGAAACTATTGCTTATAAAGTAATTATTAGACATCTCGTAGTATCTGCCCAACTTTTCCTTTCAGGGGCTAAAGTTTCAAATTGCTTAGTTCATCCTAGTTCTAGACAAGATATTCATCAGCAGGTTAGAAGAGAATTTGAAAAAGCATTATCAAAAGTAACTTTTAACCATAATGAAAAAGACTTTGTAGAAGATTTAAAAAAAGAATATGATTCTATTTCACCCAATAAATCTCAAAAAGCAGATTTTGTAGATATAAAAGAAAAAGTTTTTGAAATGTTAGAGAATCATAATTATAAAATTGTAGTTCTCAATAGTAGCAGTAGTGATGAGCCAGAAGAGTGTAAAAAAGGTTGCAATTTTGTAATTGGAGGTAATTCTTTAGGCAGAGGTGTTACTTTCGATAAATTAAATACCTTTTATTATACAAGAAGCAGTAAAACTCCTCAGGCAGATACTATATGGCAACAAAGTAGAATTTTTGGATATGATCGTGATGCTGGTTTAGTAAGCTTGTTCATTCCAGAAAATTTATATAATTTATTTGTTCAAATTAACGATACTAACGATGCTATTATTAAACAAGTTGAAGAAGGAAGACAACCATCTATTAGTTATGCTGGAAATTTGAGACCAACACGCATGACTGTACTTGATAAGTCATTGCTCAATATTTTAGTTGGTGGTTCAAATTATTTCCCCGCCAATCCAATTAATAATACATATGATCAAATTACTAAAATGGTTGTGCGCTTTAAAGATGATGAAGAACCGGCAAGTGTTCCATTAAAGTTATTAATAGAAATTTTAGGACACTTTAAAGCAGATAATTTTGATATAGCTGGTTATCAGGCAATGATGCAGACGGAACTAAATAAAGATCCGTTAGCTAAGGGGATGCTGATGGTCCGGCGAAATAGAAATATTACGTTTGGCAAAAGGGCGTTGCTTTCACCAAATGATTGGAAAACAACAAATGCTTATGCCAATTCTTTCGTATTGATGCTATATCAAGTTAATGGGCATGATCCTAAATTGAAGTGGCCAAAGCATGAAGATCTATGGGTACCTAATATCAAACTGCCAGGAGTTAAAAACTTTTATATTATTTAGAGATAAGACATCTGAGCTGCAATTTGTTAGCGGTTTTGCTATAATACGTTCAAGAAGATATATAGAAAATACGTTCGTTTATGGAGGGGCTGCTGCGTGATTTTTAGAAATGGTGAATTATTTAGTGGACCAGGTGGAATAGCTCTAGGAGCAAAAATGTCAGGTTTTATTGATAAAAATGGAAATCAATGGGGATTTAAGCATCAATGGGCTAATGACTTTGATCAAGATACTGTTGATACTTATAAATTAAATATTTTAAATGATCCTGATGATAAAACTACTTTTTGCGAAGATGTGGCAGAATTTCCTATTGGAAATAAAAATATTTTGCCAGATATTGATTCACTAATGTTTGGTTTCCCTTGCAATGATTATTCAAGCGTTGGTAAACAAAAAGGTTTAAATGGTTGTTATGGACCTCTTTATAGTTATGGTGTAAAGGCTATGCGTGCATATAAGCCTAAAGTCTTTGTTGCTGAAAATGTTGATGGGCTTTCAAGTGCAAATGAGGGCTATGCACTTGTAAAAATATTAAAAGAATTTGCAGATTCTGGTTATCATATCACACCTAATTTGTATAAATTCGAGGAATATGGTGTTCCACAAACTAGACACCGTATTATTATTGTGGGAATTAGAAACGATTTATATGAAAAAGGTATTCATTTTCATGTTCCAGCTCCTACAACGGTAAACCCTAACGATCAAAAAACAGCACAACAAGCTATTGAGGAACCACCAATTTCAGATAGTACTCCTAATAATGAAATGCCTAAAACAACAAAAAGAGTTGCAGAACGGCTTTCATATATACCAGAAGGCGAAAATGCTTGGTATGAGGGGATTCCTGAAAGTTTGCGCTTAAATGTAAAGGGTGCAAGATTATCTAATATTTATAAGCGGCTAACTCATAATAAACCTGCTTATACGGTTACTGGCTCAGGTGGTGGTGGTACTAAAATGTATCATTGGAAAGAAAACCGAGCTTTGACTAATCGAGAACGAGCAAGACTTCAAACTTTTCCTGATGATTTTAAATTTGTAGGTAGCAGAGAATCCGTCAGAAAACAAATTGGAATGGCGGTACCTCCTGAGGGTGCTAAAGTTGTATTACAAGCTGTTCTTAAAACTTTTGCTGGTATTGATTATGATTGGGTAAAACCAACAGAAAAGTTGCAATTGAGAAACTTGTTAAATACAGATGGTTCATCATTAAAAGGCATAGATAAGTAAAAAAGCGTTATATTGAACTTTAGAAGTTTCAATATAACGTTTTTTAGGTGAAACTATGGAATATAAATTTAAATCTGATCCTAAGACTAGAAAAAGAATGTCGAAAGTACATTCTAAAAATGGTAAAGATGAACAAATTTTAGCTAAAAAATTATGGCGTGAAGGAATAAGATATAGAAAAAATTATAAATTATTGCCTGGAAAGCCTGATATTGCAATTACTAAGTATAAGATTGCCGTTTTTATTGATGGAGAATTTTGGCATGGATATAATTGGCCTGATTCTAAGAAATATTTACATCGAAATCGTGATTATTGGATAAAGAAAATTGAATATAATATAGATCACGATCAAAAAGTTGATGATGAACTTAAAAAAATGGGTTGGACGGTTTTGCGTTTTTGGTCTAGAAAAGTATTAAAAAATCCTGATTATTATTGTGAAATAATTCTTTGGCATTGTAGAGATAATGAAGACTGAAAATATAAATAAATACTTCAAATGTTCTACAATAGACTAAAAAGAACAAAATTATAGGAGGATAAAAAATGCCATGTACAACAATTTTAGCCGGTAAAAAAGCTACGGCTGACGGCTCAACTTTAATTGCTAGAAACGAAGACTACGGTCACGCCTTTAATCCTAAACGTTTCATCGTCGTAACGCCTGACAAGCAACCTAAAGATTATCAATCAGTAACTTCTAAGTGCAAGGTAGATTTGCCTGACAATCCTATGCGTTATACCGCTGTGCCAGAACTTGAATCAACCATGAAGACCATGGGCTGGTGGGGCGAAGCCGGCATCAACGCCGCTAATGTTGCAATGAGTGCCACCGAAACCAGCACTACCAATTCACGTATTTTGGGCGTTGACCCAATGAACAAAAAGGGAATCGGTGAAGAAGACTTCGTTACGATCGTTTTGCCTTATATTCATTCAGCTCGTGAAGGGGTAAAATTGCTCGGGCAATATCTAGAAAAATACGGCACCTATGAATCAAACGGCGTAGCCTTCTCAGATAAAGATGAAGTTTGGTATATGGAAACTATCGGTGGCCATCACTGGGTAGCTCAAAGAATTCCAGATGATTGTTACATCGCTGCGCCAAACTGGTTTAGCATCACCGATTTTGACTTTGCTAGTGATGATACGATGGCTTCCGCTGATTTGGAAGAAATGATTGAAAAGTATCACTTAGATATTGATCACAGCGGTAATCCATATAATCTTCGTCATGTTAGAAAATATTGGTTAAATATATCCACTTTATTTTATTTGAACACATTTTCCTATCTTATCTTCGTTTATTAATATCTGCTTTCAACCTTTTTAGTACACTCCCAAACTTTTGCTAGCTTAGAAACTATAAGGACAACTTTACAAAAGCGTCAACCGATAAACTTGGATAAGATTTATATTTTCTTTGCTAAGTAGTGCCCTAAAACTTAGGACTCCATTTAACTGGACGTAACACTACGCCCGCTATCTCGTCATTCACTTGGAAATTCGAGAATACTTTTCTAATTATTTGCAAAGCTCCGTTAATATCCGCATTGATTAAGCGGTCATCATTAGCTTTAAACAAACCACGTTTAATTCGTCTGTTAACAGGGCTTTTACCTTGTCGTTTTCTGCTTTTATTGCCGTTTTCCCAACAAGGCTGTTCATGATCTAAACTACTAGTTTGACTAGTGTAACTTTCGTTAGTTTGAATAACAGTAATTCCTGCTAAATTAGCCTTGTATTTAATCATGTCGATCATAACTTGGTGGGGAATGCCAACAAAGTTTTGATTATTTCTTTTCCCTATATTTGAACTTCTTTTCCATGACTTGTTCTTGCCGATGACAATTGTGTTTGCCTCACAGCTTAACGCATAATCCACGATACGTTTAGATGCTTTGTGGGCAAATTGCCTAATTTTGTCATTGCGCCAAGCAGTAATTTTCTTCATAGCTTGGGTATCTTGATAGACAACTTTCTTACCTTGTTTGGTATTAATTATTCGTTCAAGCTGATGGTATCTAGCTTGAAGCTGTCTTAATTCAGCACGCTTTTTATTATAATACTGGTTAACCGACTTAATTCCACGACCGTTAATGAGTAGCGGACGATTACCAGTGTTAGAAGCGCAAGCAAAAGCATTATCAATTCCTGGATCAATCCCAATATATTTACCGTTATCTGGTAAGTATTTAATTTCTTTATTGGCTTTATATGGAACAATTACTTTATAGCCATTAGCGACAGGTTTAAAAGCAACGCGTCCAATTTTTTCAATATTAGGCGCAAGTTTTAGCTTTAAATCCAATTTTGGAACAATCAAATAGCCATCTTTAACTTTAGCGTTTTGATTAGTTACAAAGAAGGTATGGCGTTTGTCCCGTAAATAACGGGGCAATCTTGGTTTTCCGCTAAACTTGCTAGGATTTACTTTGTAGGCTTTCAGCGCTTTAAAGAATGATTGCCAAACAGTTGTGACCTCTCTTAAAGTCTGTTGTGCCGATTGGACATAGCCTAAGCTATGATAAAGCATTAACTCACGCTTTTGATAACGTTCTTTAAATATTTGATCGAGTTGACTATAGCCTTTAATATATTTCTTTTTAAAAAAGCCTTGTCTTAAGTCAAAAAGGGCACGGTTGTACAAATTGTGTGCTACTAAAGAATACTCATCAAGCTTCGGAGTAGCTTTAATTAGATATTCACTGGCTAGTTGCTCATATTGCAAGTCATTTCTAGGAACTTGCTTATTCTTTTTTGCCATCTTTTTCACCGCCTTTCTGATTTAAGGTGCTTTCTATAAGCTTACGTTCCACTCGTCTATGAGAATATTCTCTCATAGAGAAGCAATGCAGTAGGCTGATAATTTCTTCAAACAGCTCTTCTTCATCAGTCTTAGGATTCAGCTCATTTGAGATAGTTTCAATCGTTGTCCCGTAGTTTTTAAACAAGTATTCAAATAGCTCAAACCCTACACGACTCAATCTATCTTGATGAGTAATGATTACTCTTTCAACTTTGCCTGCCAAAACTAAGTCTAATAATTTAAAGAACTGTTTTCGATTTTTAAAAGAGATGCCACTGGCAATATCTGAAAAGGAATTATCGACATGATAGCCTTTATTTTCAGCGAAATCACGTAATTCTTGCATTTGATTAGCTAAATCATGTTTTTGCTTATAAGTAGAAACACGACCATAGAGAATAGTCTGACGAGGAGTATGTTTATTTTTAAACAACCAAACCGAATCATCGTCAAACTCAAATTGACCTGTTGGCTTTTGAACAGCTTTAATAAAGCCTTTTTCACGATAACGCTTCAAAGTTGAACGGCTAATTTGAAGTATTTCCATTACTTGATTAGCTTTCATAGTTTCACCTCCTTGACTAAAATTATATCATATGTATTCAATAAATAGGCGAAAGTAAAATAAAAAGATCATATTATTACATCAAGACTAATAATATGATCTAATTTAGTTAATTATTTCTTACTATATCTTCTGTGCCATGCTCTATGTCCTTAAAAATGGCTGTACTTGGCGTGATTTGCCGGCTGATTATCCAAAGTGGTCCACCGTTTACTACTATTGGATGAGTTGGTCAAAAGCCCCCACCCCTGATAAACCAGCTTTATTAACTCAGGTTTTAAAAAAATTGTCGCTGATCGACGATTAAGGCAAGGGCGGTCAGCCCGAACTTCGTTCGTCATTTTAGATGCCCAAAGCATTAAGAACACCGCTACCGCTGAAAATAAGGGTTACGATGGTGGCAAGAAAATTTCCGGCATTAAGCGCCATTTAGCCGTCGACATCAATGGATTCCCGCAAGCTATCCATATTACCCGGGCTAACATCGCTGATCGTGACGGGGCGATTGCACTCGTCACCCTTAATTTAGAGCAGTTTAAATTGGTTCGAACCATGATGGTTGATAGTGGTTATACCGGCCAAAATTTTGCCAATGAGATTAGCAGTTTAACCTCAGCCAAGGTAATCGTCGTTAAAAGAAATGAGTTACACCAATTTTCGGTTATCCCCCAACGGTGGCTCATTGAACGTTCATTTAGTTGGTTGGGAAATTATCATCGTTTATGGCGTAACTGTGAGCGTAAGCTCAACACTAGTCTCATGATGGTTTCGTTAGCTTTTATCAGGTTACTTCTCAAAAGATACTAAACAGTTTCTAAGATTTTTTGATGGTATCTTTAGATTGGGTCATGAAGTCCGTCCTAACTTATTGGTTTTGTCACTTATAAGTTTAAGGCTTCATGGCCTTTTTGGTCTAGTTATTTAGGTGTTGCACTTACATTGTAAATCCGGCGTCACAAAAAAATTGACTGACGAGTCAATAATTCCTTGACTCGTCAGTCAATCGCGACTATACTGGAAAAGGTTGATCAGATACCGACATATTAAAACGTGTTTCAAGTTTGACCTTAAGGAGGATGACAAAAATGACAACAGCTATTATCGAACTTGACCATCTTCAAAAAAACTTTGGCAAGTTTGCCGCATTAAAAGATGTCAGTTTCACGTTGGCACCCGGTCAGGTTCTGGGTTTTCTAGGACCTAATGGGGCCGGCAAATCCACGACCATTCGAGCTATTTTAGGCTTATTAAAAAAGAGTGGCGGCTCAGTGACCGTCTTCGGCAAAGATGCCTGGCGGGATGATGCGGCGATTCATCCACGCATCGCCTATGTTCCTGGGGACGTTTATTTATGGCCAAATCTTTCTGGCGGCGAAATTATCGACCTATTGCTACGTTTAAATGGCCGCCAGCATAATCAAAAGACCGATGAACTAATCAAGGCCTTTGAATTTGATCCGAAGAAAAAAGCTCGTACCTATTCAAAAGGCAATCGTCAAAAAGTAGCGTTAATTGCTGCGTTGTCGCAAGATGCCGATTTGTATATTTTTGATGAACCCACTTCTGGGCTTGATCCATTAAATGAACAGACTTTCCAGCAAGAAGTTTTAAAACTGAAAAGAGCCGGTAAAAGTGTGCTGCTATCAAGCCACATTTTGTCCGAAGTCGAGCGAATGTGTGATTCAATTGTTATCATCCGTGATGGTAGTGTGATTGAGAGCGGCAATCTTGATCAATTACGGCATCTATCGCGGATCAAAATTGAAGTCACCACCGCTACCCCAATGACTGCTTTGGCAAAGCAAGCTGGCGTTCACGACCTCACTTATCGCGATTCCGAGCACACCAAGGCGGTTTTCACCGCTGATCGAGACGCGCTTGGCACCATCATGACCACACTGGCCGCCAACACCGTGGTCGACATGCAATCAACGCCGCCAACGCTGGAAGAGTTATTCCTGCGTTATTATGGAAAGCAAGGTGAGACTCATGCGGCACAGTAATCGGAACGCAGGTTATCTGCTTCGGGCAAACCTCAAACAAAATCTAAAATTTTCACTCATCTGGCTTGTCATTTTGATCATGATGATTGCCAGTGGTGCTGGCAAATTGGAAGCAGACTTTGCAGGCGGGGCCTCGGGCTCTAAAGAGATTGTCAAAATGCTGCAAGCGCCGGGCATGGCGGCAATGTTTGGCGCGATGCCAAAGGTGGACACGTATAACACAGCGATTGTGTTTGCTGGTGTGATGGTCGTCTTCATGATTATTTTGCAGGCCTTATGGGTTATGCCGCTGATGATTCGCAACACCCGCGGTCAAGAAGAAAGTGGCTTGCTCGAAATGGTTCGCGCTCGCAATGTTGGGCGAACGGCTGCCATCACCGCCGCTTCGCTTGAGCTTCTCATCGACAGTGCCATAATGGGTATCCTCTATTTTGTCTCGTTGGCCGCTGTCAACATGGGTGGTACTGACTTGTACGGTGACTTCCTGTTTTCACTGGGGATGGTGATCGCCAACTTGCTATTCGGAGCCATTGCGTTGCTATTCGCGCAACTAACCAATAACACACGTACAGCCAATATGTTGAGCTACATGGTGCTGACTGCCGCTTATTTGGTTCGGCTGGTCACCGATATCCAGCATCAAAATCTGACGTGGTTATCACCAATTGGTTGGTTCGAAAAAGCAAACTTCTATACTGATAACAACGTCTGGGCTTTAGGTTTGGCCTTACTGGTCAGCATTCTGCTTGCGGCCAGCGCCACCATGATTGCCCGCAACCGCGATCTGGGCGCCGGGATTATTGCTGAACGCACCGGCCGAGCCAAAGCTGCCGGCTGGCTTCGCTCGATCCCTGCCTTACTGTGGCGAACTGAGCGCAGATTATTTGCTGGGTGGTTAATCGGCGCCGTGGTGTTTGGCGGCGTCATGGGTAGTGTGCTCGGCGACGTTGGCGACATTCTTAAAACGAATCCGCTTTATCGTAAAATACTAGATGTTGGCCAAATCAACGCTGCCAATCAGACCATGGTCCTGTCATTCTTAGGCATGTATCTCGGCATTTTCGTCGCATTAGCCGTGACTGCTGGCGTCCAAGTGGCATTCCGACTCAAACGCGATGACAACCTTGGTTACTTGAGCGTCATTCATGCCGAAAAGCCAACGCGAACCACGATCAGTGTCAGCTACTATTGCTTTGGTCTGCTGGCAGGCGTGTTCGTCCTTTCTGCTGGGCTGCTGGCCTTGTTCTTCACTGGGAACACTGTTCTCAGTCACCCGTTGCCGCTCAAGTACCTCGGTCGCCTATTCGTGGCTAGCGTTCCGGCTGTGATATCGTTTATCGCCCTTGGCATCGCACTAGTCGGTCTGTGGCCACGCTTAAGCAGTCTATTCTGGCTGTATATGGGAGCCGGTCTGATCGTTCAAATTTTCCGGGGATTGTTTGATTTGCCAAAACACGCAGGCAACTTCACACCTTTTGGCTGGATTGCCAATGTACCGGTTGAAAACGTTGATCAAACATGGCTAATCGTGATGGTTGTTAGCGCTATAGTATTATTTATTCTTGGCATTGCTGGTTATCGCCGTCAGGATTTGAGCCTATGAAAAATGTTGTGACAGATCCTGAAAAGGTCACCCGAATCCTCAAAACAGCGACGGAAATTTTCGGCCAGCAAGGCTTCATCAAGAGCAAAACCGATCAGATTGCCAACCAAGCACAAGTATCTAAGGGCTTGCTCTTCCATTATTTTGGCAATAAACAAGCGCTGTATCTTGACGCTTTCAAATATGCCTATCATCGAATTTATGATCACATGGACCCCAAAAAGTGGCAGAATGCCCCTGGCTTGGCTGCCATGATGACCACTGCAGTTAAGTATGAGTTGAAACTACAATTCAAATTCCCAGCTGAATACCGCTTGATAATGCAAGCCTATGCTGATTTACCGCATTTTCCCGAACCGTTGCGACAACAAGTGCAGCAAGAAACAACTGCCATATACGCTGAAATCGATCGCATTTTTCGCGAGAAAATTGAACAGCTGCCTCGTCGTGAGGGCCTGTCAGTCGATGACGTTTTCGGTGTAGTTTCTGCCTTAATCGCCCAACAAACGGCGGTCACCACCAGACTCATTGCCAGTGGCCATTATCGCAAGTTTGAAGATCTGCAGTCCGTGGTTGAGACGATGGCACGCCAGTTATTGATTGTCGAACACGGCTTTTTACCAGATGAAAGTTGACGTCAGCTGATAGATCAAAAAAGGTCATTAGGGTATACCCTATTGGCCTTTTTTATTTCTGTGCTATACTAGGAATTACAAGTGTTCATTAGAACTGTCCAAAAGGAGAATTGGAAATGGCTAAAATCGGTTATGCGCGTGTGAGTTCCAAGGAGCAACATTTAGATCGACAGTTAGCGGCTTTAAAAGACGTTGATAAATTATTTACGGATAAATTAAGTGGGGCTAACACTAATCGGCCAGAACTGCAAAAAATGCTGGCCTATATTCGTGAGGGTGATATTGTAATGGTCACTGAATTAGATCGCTTAGGCAGAAACAACCATGATTTGACTAAGATCATGAACTCCATTCAAAATAAGGGTGCCACCCTAGATGTGTTAAATTTGCCGTCCATGACAGGGATTGCTGACCCAAATTTACGTCAACTGATGACCAACTTGATTATTGAACTCTATAAGTATCAGGCCGAAAGTGAACGTAAGCGAATCATTGAGCGCCAGCAACAAGGGATTGCCTTAGCTAAGCGGCAGGGGAAATATCATGGGCGCAAACCCCAATATGCCAAAGATGATCCCCGTTTGCAACATGCTTTTAAGCTTTATCAGGCGGGCATGAGTGATGTAGATGTTGCTCGGAATACCGGGATCAAGCGGACAACTTTTATCAGGTATCGAAAGAAATTCGATGTGCATTGAACCAGTTTACATGAGATAATCAGAATAGATTAGAGGCCCTAAAGCAGGCATAAAATAATAAATACTTAAAAATGATGCTACTGGAAGTTAGTCGCATTTTTAATTAGTATTTAAATTGGAAAATAGAATCTGAAGGAGAACTTATACAATGACAATACACAAAAATCCTTTAGTTAAGCCTTTTGTCAAATGGGCTGGGGGAAAGCGACAATTATTACCAGAAATAAAACGTTATTTGCCGTCAAAGATTAAAGATTATTACGAACCATTCGTGGGAGGGGGCGCTGTTTTTTTGGATATACAATGTCCACACCCCGTAATTAACGACTTTAATGATGAATTAATCAATACCTACTTAGTAGTAAGAGATGACGTCGATTCTTTAATCCATTTACTCAAAAAGCATGAGCTTAATAACAGTAGTGACTACTATTACCAAATGCGTGCTTGGGATCGTACTGGTGAACTACAAAAACGCTCTAATACAGAACGTGCTGCAAGATTCATTTATCTTAATAAAACTGGATTTAATGGCTTATTTCGTGTAAATTCTCAAGGTCAGATTAACGTTCCTTATGGTCGCTACAAGAATCCTGCTATTGTTAATGAGGAAGTTTTACATGCAGTTTCACTATATCTTTGGTAGTCACGATGATTCAGACTATGAATACAACATTCCGCGCCAATGGTATATTCAAAAACTCTTTAATCCAAGTGATGTTCATGAGCCTGATGATCCTAACTTGCCATTCATTAAAAAGCCTGAACATTTATTAACTATTGAAGATTTCAAGTATGCTTTATCATCACGCTATCAACATACTAAGTATGATCCTTATGGCTTAAAAGGCACTAATGCAGACCGTCATGCTTTTCGTCCGATTGGTTTTCAACGTAATCAGGAATTATCAATTTTACAAATTAGAAATGATGTCCCTAAGGAAATAGCTGGCGTTCAATGGTTAGCCTTTGGTCCTAATACATTCAATGGCATTGCGCCATACTATACCAACGTGCTTGATACGCCTAGCGTTTACCGTGATACCAAGGAACATTTTGATATCAAAAATATGTATTGGCTGACCCAAGCTATCGCTACCATTGTTGATGAGCATCCATTCCGCTACAGCGCTTCAGTCGAAGAATTGAAGCAACAAACATTAGCTGCAGGTCGTCATATTTTACTTGAAACTGATGCAGAAGCTGAGAAATTAACTGGTGAAGAATTACAAAAGAAACTGCATAATGCTAATGAGCAAACTGCAAAAGCTGCATACGATGCTGCAATGAAATGCTTCGGTGATTGTGTTGAAACTGGTGCATTACAAATCAAATTGAATTATTAAGCTTGAAATTAAGAAAGGCTCGCCGAGAGGCGGGCTTTTTTGATCAGTTTTGTTTTCTGTGATGAACAAAAATCAACTTTTATCACAAAAGCAATGACGAAAAATATATATTGTTTTTCTCCTTTACCGAATAGCTATCTTTTACTTTTTTCCTCTGTATAATCTCAATTAACGAATCTAAAAGTTAATGAGGGAATATGATATGAAAAAATTACTGGTCAGTGTTGTGCTTTTATTAATGCTGATGTGGGTCAAAGGAGCAAAAAACGTTCAAGCTGCCGTGAATGATAATTTTACTAAGATCGTTTTTAACGATGGCAGATCAGAGAAAGTGGAGAGTGGTCAGCTAGTTCACGTTAATGTGGAGCTTACCGGTTATCAGAAGGATAAGTTGAAAAGTGATGCTTCACTGACTATTACCTGGAGTGAATCTGATAAAGTCCAGGCAAAAGGAATTAATAAAACTAAAAATATTATCATTAAAGACGAAAATGATAACGAGCAAAAAGTTGGGACATATACTGTTGAAACCAATCGAGTTTTAGTGAAATTTAATAACAAGATTGAAAAGTATGATCACCTTGTAGGTCAGCTAACATTTGATCTTTTGGTTCGTAATTCAGCAAATGATAAACAAGAACTAACTGTGCATGCTGGAAAAATTGAGAAGGTCTTAACAATTGAACCCGAAGATAAAGAGGCACTTTTTACTGAAATTATTGGTAAATTGAACCAACACCAAGATAGTATTGCATGGGAAATAAAAGTAAATCCTGATGAAAAAGAATTTTTAGGACCGATAAAAATTTTGAATGAGCTACCAGAGGGCCTGGAATTTAATAAAAATACGGTAGGAATCGAAACCGATGATATTTTTATCGAGTTAGGCAAGAAAGAAGTTAAATTTGATCAAAATAAATTGTTGATTAGTTTAAATAATAAGGGACGATCACATAGAACTTTTACTATTAAATATAAGACGAAAGTTCTGGAACAAAAAGCGATTACCGGGATTAATAAGATCCAATTAGAATATCAGTTAAAAAATGAAGATAAAAGAAAAAGTAGTTTATACGAAGGGAGAATTTTAGATGATTATGATGCAACTTTTGTGGGGATCCGTAGTGAGAGCAATGATGAAATGGCACGACGCAAGACTCTTGAGAAAGCTGAAAAAGATAGAGGATTGTCCATATTGTTCTCAAAACTACTCAAATTATTAGACGATAAAAAAGATAGTCAGCAAACAAACGATAAGGATGTTGAGCCAGTCAAGACGTTATCTAAGACAAGTACACCGGAATCTACATTTGAAGCGGCTAAGGATGTAAATCCTAAAGAGCTAAGTGGCTTTGACAAGAAAGAACAAAAGGTTACGCATAGCGATTCAAGTGATGATACCGACTTAGATGAAGAAGATGATGATATTAAATCACTAAAACATTCTTCAACTAAGGAGCATTCATCTAGAAGTCGTTCAGGCAAATTGCCACAAGCTGGTGAAAGGACAAATGGCATTTTAAGTTTGATGGGTGTATTCATTTTGCTGGCAGGAATATTAGGAATTAAAAGAAAATTTTCAAAATAAAAAGTATATTAATTATAAAATTCGGATTTTTGATAGATAAAACTTGATCTTTCACGTATTATGGAGTTATAACTTTGTATCATGAAAGAGATATAATATGCCATACTCAATTTCAGAAATTATTGTTTTATTTTTTACGTATTCTTTTATTGGCTGGCTATGGGAAACTTGCTACTGTTCAATTAAAGATCATCATTATGATTATCGTGGCCTTCTTTTTGGACCATATTGTCCAGTCTATGGATTTGCAATTACGACTATTTTAATTTGTACCAAAGATGTACAAGATAACTTATTTCTTTTATTTGTAATTGGATTTATTGTTGCAACAGTCTTTGAATATTTTGCTAGTTTCTTTCTTGAAAAAGTCTTTCATATGAAATTATGGGATTATTCTCACTTATGGGGAAACGTTCAAGGAAGAGTAGCTCCAATCATTTCGCTCTTTTGGGGAATTGGAGTGGTGTTACTGGTAAAATTTGTGCAGCCATTTGTTCAAGATATTATAAACATAGAAGAAAGAGATACTCATGGCTGGTTAGCCGTAGGTATTACGATTGTAATGGGACTCGATACAGTCTTAACTATGATCAGTGTAGAAAGATTCCATACTACGACCAAGATGTGGGATGACCATATCAATCAATTCATTGATCGTGTAAGAATTAAAGTTGAAAGCAGAATGCCTGAAAAGGGTAAATTAAAAGTTGGCGATTGGCATCACTCAGTAATGCAGCACTATGATGAATTGCAACCATATCAATTAAGTTGGAACCATAAACGTTTTCTTAAGAGTTTCCCTAAGTTAAAAGTACTTGATGCACCAAAGTTTATGGAAATCAAAAAAGATATTTTGAAAAAAGAAGATTAGATAGCAAAATAGACAACTCTCAATTGAGTTGTCTATTTTTTTAGTGGAAAGTGGTATAGAAATACCAAGAACAAATTTAGGAATGATACAATCAAACATATGAGTTAGAGAAAACGAGGTTAGGTTATGGATACTGCTTGGCAGAAATTCAAAAATAATATTCCTTTGCGCAGGTTTGTAGTATTTTTGATCATTGTTGCTTTTCTTTATGAAATGCGTGCGATGATGAATACGATTTTGTTAACGTTTATTTTTCGCCGATTGTAAAATTAAATTGAACACTTGATAAAAAATAAAAAGTCCATTCGGACCTGTTTGATAGAATGTAGTTACCACACAACATTTAGAAACGAGGTCAAAATGGACTCTTTACATTCTACCA